>Ga0070739_10004643_pt1 | contig 16091 bp, 13 predicted proteins | sample Coa_R1_7_FD_66445 | JGI IMG/M metagenome (GOLD analysis project Ga0070739, IMG submission 66445) | Surface soil microbial communities from Centralia Pennsylvania, which are recovering from an underground coalmine fire - Coalmine... | ecosystem: Environmental > Terrestrial > Soil > Unclassified ... | reverse complement strand
GCAGCCTGCCGTTGCCAAGCTCGGCATCGTAGAGGCGCGTGACGAAGAGCGAACGGAGCGGCATGGCGGCGCTGTGCGGCCCGGCGCCTCGGCGCGCAAGAGCGTGGACAGGTGCGGGCCGCCTGACTAGCGTCCGTCCGTCCGGGAGAGTTCCACACATGCGCCGTCATCTGTTTGCGTCTTCGCTTTCGCTTGCCTTGGCCGCCGCCGTCCCCGCTCCGGTCGGCGCGGCGTCCGCGATCCAATCGCCCGCTGTCGCGGAGAAACCGCTGATCGACGTCAAGGCCGACACGAAGACCGGCAAGATCATCGCGACCCTTCCAAAACCGGGCCAGGACGGCGTGTCCGCGCGGTACATCTATCTGACACAGCTGGAGACAGGACTCGGATCAGCACCCACGCAGCTCGATTTCGGAGCGGCCAGCAATTCTCGAATCCTCGTCTTCCGCCGGCTCGGAAAGAAGGTCGTCGCGGACGTCGAGAACAGCAAGTTCGTGTCGAGCAACCCAGCCGAGCAGCTGACCACGCAGCACAGCTTCCCGACCTCACCGCTGTGGATGGGCGACGTCGTGAGGGACCTCCCCGACGGCTCCTATCAGGTCGACCTGGCGAGCTTCCTCGCGCGCGACGACATCGGCATTCCGCGTGTCATCAAGGCGATCAGCGGCGGCGAGTTCAAGTTCGTCCCCGAGCTGAGCGCGGCCGACCCGACATTCGTGAAAGTGTTCCCGAAGAACGCCGAATTCGCCGCGCGGATCGCCTTCCGCTCCGACGAGCCGAAGGAGGAGATGAACAACATCCTCCCGGGCGATAATACGCTGAGCGTGATCGAGCGGCACTCGCTCATCGCGTTGCCCGATCCGGGTTATGTGCCGCGCACCGACCCTTACGGCTACACCATCGGGCAGCAGCAGGTGGACTTCTCGAAGCCGCTTGGTGCGCCGATCGTCGCCGATCTGGCGCGGCGGTTCCGGCTTGAGAAAACGGACCCCAATGCCGCTCGATCGACAGTCAAGAAGCCGATCGTCTTCTATGTCGATTCCGGAATGCCGCCCGCCATTCGAGACGCGGTGAAGGAGGGCGTCAGCTGGTGGACGCAGGCGTTCGATGCGGCAGGATTCATCGACGCTTTCCGTGTCGAGGTTCTTCCGGCCGGCGTCGATCCGCTCGACGTCCGCTACAACGTCGTGAACTGGGTGAACCGCGCGACCCGCGGCTGGTCCTACGGGCAGCCGATCGATGATCCGCGCACCGGCGAGATCATCAAGGGCGCGGTCGTGCTCGGCTCGCTTCGCGCGCGCCAGGACATGATGATCTTCCAGGCGTTGGTCGGCGCTGGGCTCACCGGCACCGGCGATCCCAACGATCCGATCACGGCGACGCTGGCGCGGCTGCGGCAGCTCGGCGCGCACGAGGTCGGGCATGCGCTGGGCCTCGCGCACAACTTCGCGGCGAGCACGCAAGGCCGCTATTCGGTGATGGATTACCCCGCGCCGCGGATCACCCTTCAAGCCGGGGAGCCGTCGCTTAAAGATGCTTACGGCGCGGCCCTTGGCCCATGGGATTATTGGGCGATCAAATGGCTGTACGCGGCGAAGACGGACGCAGAAGCGCAGCCGATCCTCGCTCAGGCACGCGCGAAGGGGTTGCGTTTCGTTGCCGATGACGACGCCCGGCCGGTGCAGGCGGGCCAGCCGATCGGCTCGCTGTGGGACGATGCCGCCGATCCGATCGGAGAGCTGAGGCGCATGATGGCCGTTCGGCAAGCGGCGATCGCCCGCTTCGACGCTCGTGCGCTGCCGCGAGGCGAGCAGCTCGCCGACCTGCGGCGGGCGTTCGTGCCGATCTGGCTGCTCGATCGCTATCAGATCGAGGCTGCCGCCAAGTCGCTCGGCGGCGTGGACTTTCCCTACGCCGTGAACGGCGAAGCAATGCAGGCGCGCGCGGTTTCGGGGCAGACCCAATGGACGGCGCTCTATGCGCTGTTGGACACCATGACGCCGGAGCAACTGACGGTTCCTGCGCGGCTGCAGCCGGTTCTGTCGAGCGGGTTCGGCGGAAACTCCGACCGGCAGACCGAGATCGAGATCATCCCGACCGCTGGCGGTCCGATCTTCGACCCGCTCAAGGCCACCGAGGTTGGAGCGGTGCAGACGCTCAATGCATTGCTTCCGCCCGAGCGGCTCAATCGCCTCGAGATTCAGCACGCGACCGACGCTTCGGTCCCAGCTCCAGCGCAGCTGTTCGATCTACTGCTCGACCGCGGCCTCGCGCAGTCCGGATCGGACGTCGGCCGGAGAATCGCAACCACGACGGTGCTTGCTCTTGCGCGCGTGCAGCGCGATCCAAAGCTCTCGCCAACCATCGCGATGCAGCTTGGCGGGCGTCTTCAGCGATTGGTTGATCAGCTGGAGCGGCAGCGCGGTCCGCAGCAGGATTGGGCGAGCGGGCTTGCAGCCTTGCTCAAGGACCGCGAGGCGCTCGACAAGGCGCTGGCAGATCCGGCGCGCTCGCCACGGGTCCCGCCGGGCATGCCCATCGGCATGGACGACGTGTTCTGACGGGCGCTATGACGCTGCCCTAGAGTCCTGCTTTTGAGGACGAAGGGACTGGATGGCGGATGTATTCGTCTCCTATGCGCGGCCGGACGAGCCGCAGGCCGAACGCGTTGCGGAAGCGCTGCGCGCCAATGGATATCAGGTTTGGCGCGACGACGAGTTGCCCGCGCACCGGGCTTATGCGGAAGTCATCGAGGAACGGCTGAAGTCAGCAAAGGCCGTCGTCGTGCTCTGGTCGGCCGAGGCAGCGAAGTCGCAATGGGTGAGGGCTGAAGCGGACACTGCGCGTGCTTCCGGCACGCTGGTGCAGGCAACGATCGACGGCACGATCCCGCCGTTGCCGTTCAACCAGATCCAGTGCGCCGACCTCAGCGGCAACGAGAGCTCCCCCGGCTGGCGCAAGCTGATCGCGAGCGTTGCCGACCTGGCGGGCACCTTGCCGCAGACGAAGACGCATCCGCCAGCGGCGCGCGAGCAGGTCTCGGTCTGCGTGCTGCCCTTCGCCAACATGAGCGGCGACATGGAGCAGGAATATTTCAGCGACGGCATCAGCGAGGACATCACGACCGATTTGTCGAAGGTCTCGGCGCTCGAAGTCATCGCGCGGAACACTGCCTTCCAGTTCAAGGGTCAATCGGTCGATGTCTCCGGCGTCGCGCGCAAGCTCGGCGTCACCCATGTGTTAGAAGGAAGTGTCCGCAAGGCCGGCAATCGCGTGCGCGTCACAGCGCAGCTGATCGACGGTGCGACCGGAGGCCACGTCTGGGCGGACCGCTGGGATCGCGATCTCACCGACATCTTCGCTATCCAGGACGAGATTTCGAAGGCAATCGTCGATGCACTTAAGCTCAAGCTGTTGCCGGCAGAGAAGAAAGCGATCGAGAATCGCGGAACCACCAATTCCGACGCTTACAATCTGTATCTGATGGCGCGGCAAACCTGGATCACGGGCGACTTCGGCGACCGCCGCCGCGAGGAGAAGGTGATCCGCATCTGCCGCCGCGCGGTTGAGATCGATCCCGACTATCCCCAAGCCTGGGCATTGATGGCGCTCGCCCAATCCAACCTTTGTCATGGATTTGCCGCCGACGAAGCGGTCGATGACGGGACGGCGGCTGCGGAACGCGCGCTCTCACTCGATCCGAACATCGCCGAGGCGCATTTGCCGAAGGCATGGCGCCTTGCTCAGGACGGCCGGCATGATGAGGCCAATGCCGAACTCGCGACGGCGCTCGAGCTCGGTCCGGAGTCGTGGGAGGTGAACAAGGAGGCCGCGCGCCTCTACTATCGCCAGCGAAGGCTCGATGACGCCGCCCGGCACCTCGAGAAAGCGACGCAGGTGATGGAGGCCGACTACCATGGCCTCGGCATGTTGTTCGCTTATTACAACGGCCGCGAGGATCCTGACGGCATCCGGCGAACGGCGCAAAAGACGGTCGAGCAGGTCGAAAAGGTGCTGACTGCCAATCCGGACAATGGCGCTGCTCTGGCGTTCGGTGCGATGAGTCTCGCGGCGCTTGGAAAGACGGAGCGGGCTCGTGACTGGGTCGAGCGCTGCCTGCTGGTTGATCCCGACAACCTCCAGATGCGCTACAATCTCGCTTGGGGGCTCAACAAGGTGTTTGGCGATCGCGAAGCCGCGATAGAGATGCTCCGCCCGGTCATGGCGAACGCCGGCGCAAACATCATTCGCCTCGCCGCCAACGATCCCAACCTCGACAACTTGCGCAGCGACCCTCGTTTCGAGACCATGATGATAGCCGCCAAGGAAAGGGTGGGGCTGGCGGCGGTCAGCCCGTTTGCTGAAGCCTCAGCGCCACTTCGCTCATGAAGCGTGGATCGTCGCCGTCGGCGAGCCACTCCGCCTCGGCTGCGATGGCCGCAAGCATGTCCGAAAGCGGCTCCATCTCGGCCTTCGCATAATTCCCGAGCACATGTGGCGTAACGAGGTCCTTTCGGCCGGGGCCCGGATGGCCGATGCCGATGCGTACGCGGCGGAACTCGGGGCCAAGGCTCGCGTCGATCGAGCGCAACCCATTGTGGCCGGCTAGGCCGCCTCCGACGCGCACCTTCACCTTGAACGGAGCGAGGTCGAGCTCGTCGTGAAAGACGGTGAGCGCGTCCATGTGGAGCTTGTAGAAGCGAAGCGCCTGCTGAACCGCATCGCCGCTGTCGTTCATGAAGGTCTGCGGCTTTAAAAGCAGCACTCGCTGGCGGCCGATCCGGCCCTCGGCGATGACGCTGCGGAATTTTTTCTGCCACGGGCCGAAATCGTGGCTTTCCGCGATTACGTCGACGGCCATGAACCCGACATTGTGCCGGTGGAGGGCATATTTCGCGCCGGGATTGCCGAGGCCGACCCACAATTGCATCGCGCCACCTAGCGTGAGCGCTGCCCAAAAAGAAACCGCCCGCCTGTGCAGGCGAGCGGTTTCCAGCAGTCACAGGGAAGCGAAGCTTATTCTTCTGAACCGCCCTCGGCCTCGCCGCCCTCAGCAGCGGCTTCCTCGCCTTCGACGGTCGGGACCTCGCCGGCAGGCGCAGTCTCTTCCTCTTCCGCCTTCATCGCCGACGGAGCGACGATCGTGGCGACGGTGAAATCCTCGTCGGTGTTGGCAGGCTTCACGCCGTCCGGCAGTTTCACCTGGCTGATGTGGATCGAATCGCCGATCTCCAGCCCGTCGAGCGGAATATGGATCTCGTTCGGGATGTTTGCCGCGTCGCAGACGATTTCCAGCTCGTGGACAACGACGTTGAGCACGCCGCCCTTCTTGAGCCCTGGCGATCCTTCCTCGTTGTCGAAGCGCATGGGAACGCCGACGTGCACCTTGGTGTGCTCGCCGATGCGCAGGAAGTCGACGTGAATCGGTCGGCTCGTAACTGGATGGAAGTCCACGGCCTTCGGCAGCGTGCGGTGCGGCTTGCCCTCAAAATCGATCATCACGACCGAGTTCATGAAGTGCCCGCTGTGAAGCATCTTGGTCAGGAGCTTCTCCTCGACATGGATCGAGAGTGGCTCCTTCTTTTCGCCGTAAACCACGGCGGGTACCCGTCCATCGCGGCGCAGTGCTCGGGAGGCTCCCTTGCCAGCCCGGTCGCGCGCCTCGGCGGGCAGCGTCAGCTGTTCGCTCATTTGGCTATTCTCCGATTGATCAAACCCCCCGCCACGCCTCCAGGGATGACCATGGCCGGGAGCGCGCGCCCTACGGGACAGCGCTCGGAAAAGCAAGTTTACGGCAGATCAGTAGACGCGCGCGGAAGGAATGCCGAGCTGCGCCAGTCTCACCAGGACGCTGTCCTTGCCGGCGAGGTGACCGGCGCCGACAGCGACGAACACGGTTCCAGGCGTCTGCATGCGTGCGCGGATCCAGTCCGCCCAGCGGGCATTCCGCTCCGTGAACATCATGCGGTAGGTGTCGGGTGAGCCGCGCTCGAGCTGGCCGAGGACGCGGACGAACACGCTCTGGTCGCCGCGCTTCCAGGCTGACTGCATCTCGGCCATCGTTTTAGAAAGGCTGTTCATCGCTGGCGCCGTGTTCGGATTTTGCGCGACCGCTGGTGCCGGCGCGGTCGGCGGCAGCCGGTTGAACATGCTGAGCTGTGACTCCAGCGTCTCGAGGCCCTCGACCGGCTTACCCTCGGCTTCGGCAACGCGCCGGAGGACCATGTCTGCGCCATTATCGACCTGCATCCCTTGTGCCCGGCCGGCGCTGATCGCCATCCGCGTGCTCGCGAGGAACGAAGCGGATGGGGTTACGGACAGGCTGCGCAGCTGCTGCGCCGGCGCCGGCATTGGTGATCCGGGAGCAGGCCGTTCCGGAACCAGGGTTTCGAGCACGAGCTCATCGGACTTCTCGAATGCGTCCTTGACCTGGTCCTTGAACCATTCGGACTTGCCGTCGAGTGCGTGAAAGGTGCCGAAGATGTAGATGGTCGTGTCGGCGTCGCGGACCATGAAGATGGCGGGTTCCATACTGGCCGGGGCTGTCGTCGCCGGGGCGGCGGCAGGTGTTGCTGCGGCGATCGCTGCTGCAACGAGTAGTCCGGCCATGCACCATCCTTCCGTACGCTCGTGGGCGTAGAGAAGGCGACTTGCGTAAGGAGCCGTTATTCAGCCGGCTGGCGTGTCCTCAAACGCGCCTCCGCAGCGAGGCAAGCCCCGCGTTCAACTCCCCCCACGCGCATCAGACCCCCCAGCCCGATACCCGGCTAAAATGCTCCCTTAGTCATTAAGAAATGTCTAGCGGATTCGGCCACATGTGAATTTTTATCCACAGCGAAACTCGCGGGTCCTGCCGGTTATTGCAACCGCTTCACGCGATAGCCGTCGCGTTTGAGCAGATCGATCACCGAGTCCCTGCCCGCGAGGTGGCCGGCTCCGACCGCGATCATGATTGCACCCGGCTGCGCCATGCGCTGCTCGATCCACCTGCTCCAGTTGGCGTTGCGGGTCTTGAGCAAGGCCTGCTCGAGCGCCGGAGAGCCGGCGAGGTCGTGATTGAAGCTTCGTGCAATGCCTTTGACGTCGCCCTTAGCCCAGGACGTCAGCATCTGGTTGAACTCGGCTTTGGCTTCGCTCGATTGGTCGATCGCGCCCTCGAGCAGCTGGCGCTGCGCGCTCTCAGGCAAGCGGTCGAAAAAGCTCAGCTGCTCGGCATTGGATTCGAGCTCACCGATCGGCTTGCCTTCGCTCGCGAAAGTGTTGCGAAGCACGATCTCCACCCCTTCGTCGCCCTTCAGACCCATGTCGCGGAACTGGTTGCCAAGAAGGATGAAGGCCGCCGCCCAGGTTTCCATCTTGTCGAGCGCCTGCGGCGGAAGCCCGCTTTCCTTCACTGCGCTGGCGAGTTCGGCGCGCTTCTCCGGGGCCACGCGGTCGGCGAGCGGCGGCAGGTTCGGCGTGTTGAACGCCATGCTGGCGATCGCTTGCATGAGCTTCTGGGGGTTCTTCTGGTCGACGATGGTCTCGACGACGAGCTGCTGTGAGTTCCCGACCGCCTGATCGAGCTTGGGCGTCCGCCATTGATAATGTTCGGGAAGCAGGTGGATCGTGCCGAACAAATAGATGGTCGTGTCGGCGTCGCTGACCGCCCAGAGAGCCGGATGGGCCGTCGGCGGCGCCGTTGCGGCAGATGCCGGAGCGGAGCCGAAGGCCAGAAGGGCAGCGACCGGAGCAAACAGTCGGTGGAGCAGCTTTTTCATCATCAACTCGCTAGGTGGAGCTTCGGATTTAGGGTCGCAAGCTTGCGGATTGCTGAAGACCCGACCTCGTCAGGTCGACTTGCCCGCGGCCAATCCATCCGCCAAAGCCGCCGCAACACGCATTCGCTTGTGACGGGGCGCCTTTCTTGAGCCTGAGCTTCCAGGACCTGATCCTCACCTTGCACCGCTATTGGGGCGAGCAGGGCTGCGTCATCCTGCAGCCCTACGACATGGAGATGGGGGCAGGGACGTTCCATCCGGCGACGGTGCTGCGTGCGCTCGGGCCGGACGCCTGGAAGGCGGCGTATGTCCAGCCATGCCGGCGTCCGACCGACGGACGTTATGGCGAGAACCCGAACCGGCTCGGGCATTATTACCAATACCAGGTGGTGCTGAAGCCAAGCCCCGAGAACCTGCAGGATCTCTATCTCGGCAGCCTCATCGAGATCGGGATTGATCCCTTGAAGCACGACATCCGTTTCGTCGAGGACGATTGGGAGAGCCCGACGCTCGGCGCCTGGGGCCTCGGCTGGGAAGTCTGGTGCGACGGAATGGAGGTGACGCAGTTCACCTACTTCCAACAGGTCGGCGGGTTCGAATGCCGCCCGGTCACCGGGGAGCTCACCTACGGGCTCGAGCGCCTCGCGATGTACATCCAGGGCGTGGACAATGTGTTCGACCTCAGGTTCAACAACGAAGGTGTGACTTACGGTGACGTGTTCCTCGAAAAGGAGGTCGAGATGTCGACCTACAATTTCGAGGTAGCGGACACCGACACGCTGTTCGACCTCTTCCGCAAGTCGGCGGCCGAATGCGAGCGCTGCCTGGAGGCCAGGCTCCCGATCCCCGCCTACGAACAGGCGATCAAAGCCAGCCATGTGTTCAACACGCTGCAGGCGAGGGGCGTGATCAGCGTCGCCGAGCGCCAAGCCTATATCGGCCGCGTCCGCGATCTCGCAAAGGCGGCGTGCGGCGCGTGGATCGACGTAAAAGGCTACGCCGCCTGATGGCCGACTTCCTGCTCGAACTCATGTCCGAGGAAATCCCCGCAAGGATGCAGGCGCGGGCCCGCAACGATCTTGCGCGGCTGTTCGCCGAACGGATGGAAGCGGCGGGGCTGGCGACCGGCGCGATCGACACGCACTCCACGCCGCGACGGCTGGTGCTGATCGCGCGGGAGGTGGCCGATGCCACCGAGGCCGCCCGAGAGGAGATCAAGGGGCCGCGCTCCTCCGCGCCGCCGCAGGCGCTTGACGGATTTCTTCGCAAGACCGGACTTGGCCGTGACCAGCTTGAAGATCGCGACGGGGTGCTGTTCGCCGTCCTCGAACGGCCAGGACGATCTGCATCGGAAGTCATCGCGGACACCGTCAAGAGTATCATTGCCGACTTTCCGTGGCCCAAATCTATGCGTTGGGGGCCAAATTCTTCGAGGACGACCTCGCTGCGGTGGGTGCGGCCGCTGCACAGCATCGTCGCGATCCTCGGCGAAGAGATCGTGCCGATCGAAATCGACGGAATCCGATCCGGAGCGACCACCGTCGGCCATCGCTTCCATCATCCCGGGGCAATCACCATCGGCGGCGTCCACGATTATGTCCAGAAGCTGCGCGCCTGCCATGTCATCGTCGATCAGGATGAACGTGAGCGGCTGATCCGCGAGTGCGCGCAGAAGGCGGCGGCCGAGGCTGGTCTAACCTTGCTCGACGACGAGGGCCTGGTCGTTGAGAACGCCGGTCTCACCGCATGGCCGGTGCCGCTGCTCGGCCGGTTCGACCCGGAGTTCCTCGACGTCCCACGCGAAGTGATCGTCCTCACGATGCGCACGAACCAGAAATATTTCGCGTGCGTCGACGAGAATGCCGATCTCGCGCCGGCGTTCGTGTGCGTGGCCAACGTCAGCGCGAGCGACGGAGGCGCGGCGATCGTCGAAGGCAATCGCCGTGTCCTTGCGGCACGCCTCGCGGACGCGCGCTTCTTCTGGGAGCAGGACCTCAAGGTGCCGCTCGAAAATCAGGCGAAGAAGCTGGACGGCATCGTCTTCCATGAAAAGCTCGGTACCGTTGCCGACAAAGTCGAGCGGATCGCCAAGCTTGCGCGCTGGCTGGTCGAAAGCGGCGTTATTAAGGCGGATGCGGACCAGGTCGAACGCGCGGCGCACCTCGCCAAGGCGGACCTCGTTACCGGCATGGTCGGCGAGTTTCCCGAGCTTCAAGGTGTGATCGGCGGCTACCTCGCCGAAGCCCAGGGCGAGTCGAAGGCCATCGCTGCAGCGATCCGCGATCATTACAAGCCGGCGGGGCAGGGCGATGAGGTGCCGACGGCTGCGGCCACCATCGCCGTCAGCCTCGCCGACAAGGTTGATTCGATTTGTGCTTTCTTCGGCGTCGATCAGAAGCCCACGGGTTCGAAGGATCCGTTCGCCCTCAGGCGAGCGGCGATCTCGTCGATAGAGCTGATCATCCGCAACGGCTTGCGCCTCTCGCTGACGGAGGCGGTCCGCGGGGCACTCGCGATCCGCGCGGGGCAAACGAAGGAAAGCGATTCCACACATCGGCTGGACCGGACTGCGCCGGAGGTGCTCGAATTCTTCGCCGACCGCCTCAAGGTCCAGCAGCGCGACGCCGGCGTACGGCATGACCTCATCGACGCGGTTTTCTCGCTTGGCGGCGAGGACGATCTGGTCCGACTGCTGGCGCGCGTGAATGCGTTGCAGCAATTCGTCGAAACCGAGGACGGCGCCGACCTGCTCACCGCCTACAAGCGTGCGGCGAACATTCTGAAGAAGGAGAAGTGGGAGGGAACGCGAGCGACCGGCGCTGGCGAGTTGGCGCCGCAGGAGAAAGCGCTCGTCGATGCCCTCGAAGCGGCAGAACCCATGGCGTCGGACGCCATTGAATCGGAGAATTTCACCGGTGCAATGGCGGCGCTCGCCTCATTGCGCGGACCGATCGACGATTTCTTCGATCATGTGACGGTCAACGATCCGGATCCGCCCAAGCGCGAGCGCCGGCTCAACCTGCTGATGCGCTTTCGCGACGCGGTGAACCGCGTCGCTGATTTCTCGAAGATCGAGGGTTAGAGCGGCCGGTCGTCCGGTGGCGTCTTCACCGCGGCTGCGCGCAGCGAGTCCCGCTCGCGCCATTCCTTCTCGCGCTCGTCATATTCCTTGACGCGCTGCTCGTGCGCCTTCTCGAGCTCGCGGCGGCGATCGACCTCGCTGTTGTAGCGCTCCTTCCACTTGCGGCGGCCGCCGGCGGTCAGGAACACGCCGATGAGGAGGCCGAGCAGGAAGACGAGGGCGTAAATCACCCAGACGTTCGGATCGCTCGTGAAGGTCATTTCGTGCACCGGCTGAATTGGAACTGCGGCGACTACGCTTCAGCGTGCCGCCGCGTTCCCATCTCGATCGCCCGGGCAAGCCGCGCGATGATCGATCAACTTCCGCCGAGCAGGTTGTCGTGGATCGAGCAGGCTGCCGGGCCCAGAATGACGACGAACAAGGTCGGCAGGATGAACAGAATGAGCGGCACGGTCATGATCGCTGGCAGTCGCGCCGCTTTCTCTTCCGCGCGCATCATGCGCTGGTGACGGAACTCGGCCGACAGCACGCGGAGCGCCGAAGCGAGCGGCGTACCGTATTTCTCGGTCTGGATCATGGTCGTGACGACCCCGCGCACCGCTTCCAGATCGACGCGGTTGGCGAGATTCTCGAACGCCTGGCGGCGCTCGGCGAGGAAGCCGAGTTCGATCGCGGTCAGGCCGAACTCATCGCCGAGCTCAGGATAGGCCTTGCCGAGCTCCCTCGAAACGCGGCCGAACGCCGCGTCGACGGTGAGACCGGCCTCGGCGCAGATGACGAGCAGGTCCAGCGCATCCGGCAGGCCCTTGCGGATCGCGTGGCTGCGCTTCTGAACCTTGTTCTTGAGCCAGATGTCGGGCGCCTTGTAGCTTCCGACCAGAACGCCGGCGACGGTCGCGTACTGCCGGAACCAGCCCCAGTTCGGGAAATAATGGACGACGTAGATCAGGATCACGGCCGCGATCCCGAGCACCACCGGAAGTACGAAGCGCGCAAAGATGATGAAGAAGGCGAGGTCCTTGGTCCGGATGCCTGCCTGCATCAGGCGCATCTGCGTCTTCTTGACCTGATCGTCCTGAAGCATCTTGAACTGCGACAGGAGCTGGCGGACGTTATCCGCCGCCTGGTTGCGGTTGGTGAGCTTCTTGCGCTTGTTGGTCGAGGCGACGATGCCGGCCTTGAGCTGCTCGCGCCGTTCGTTGAGTGCCTTCACGCGGCGCGCCATCGGGTCCTTGACCGTGGTCGCGGCGTAGATCGCGAGCATCACGGCGAAGCTCGCGACGGCGCTCAGCATCGTCGCGATGTAGATGACGTCGAAGCCGAGGATGGTCGGTCCGGAGGGAGGAACGGCCTGCATGTCTTACCTTGCCTCCCTTAAATCTCGAAGTTGACCATCTTGGCCATGATCGCGCCGCCGATGCCCATCCAGATCAGTCCGCCCATGCCCGCGACCATCAGCCGCTGGTCGGTGAAGAAATGGCCCATGTAGCCGGGGTTGATCATCCAAACGAGCGAGAAGACCACGAACGGCAACGAGCCGACGATGTAGGCCGACGCCTTCGATTCCGAGCTCATCGCCCGGATCTTCAGCTTCATCTGTGCGCGCTTGCGCAGCACGTCCGCCAGGTTCGACAGCGTCTCGGCGAGGTTACCGCCAGTCTCGCGCTGGATGGCGAGCGTGATCACGAAGAATTGAAACTCCGCCGTGCCCATGCGGTCGGCCGTGTCCTGCAGCGCCGATTCCATCGTGCGGCCGATCTTCATCTTGTCCGAAACCATTCGGAACTCGATGCCGACCGGTCCCGAGATCTCGGTGGCGACGATGCCGAGCGTCTCGGTGATTGGCAGACCCGAGCGAAGGCCGCGGACCATGAGTTCGATGGCATCGGGGAAGTTCGAGTTGAACTTGTTGATCCGCCGCTTGATCATCTTCCCGATCACGAAGTGCGGACCGCCGATGCCGACGAAGATGCCGAGGAGCATTGACAGGAGGAACGGCGCCCCGCGCATCTTCAGCGCCAGCGTCACGAAGATGACGATGCCGAGGCAGATCATTGCATATTTGCCGAGCGTGATGTCCTTGCCCGTCATCTCCAGCCGCTTGCGCAGCAGGGCGGGCTTCGGGATCACCGTAGAGGCAATGCCTTCGAGCTTATTCGCGCGCTGAGCGAACAGCTTGCGGATCTGGGCCTGCGCGTTGCCGGCGATCACGTCCCCGTGACGCTCGCGGATCAGCTCGATCCGGCGCTTCACGCTCTTGCCCGGTGAAGGGCCGCGCAGCGCGAAATAGGCCAGCCCGAGAGCGCCGCCGCCGCCGATCAGCATGAGGAACAACAGCATCTCTTGCCTTCGCCTCTCACTCTCGCCGGGTGCCGCGCTGATGCGGCGCCCCGAAAAAACATCGTCGGTCCAGCTGCCTTAAGCGGCAGCCTTCTCCTGCTTCGGCTGCTTCGCGAGCATGCCCTTGAGATTGTCGAGCAGGGACTTGGCCCCGCCGGCGACCTTGTTCTCAGTCGCGACGCCTTCCTCGCTTGCATGGCTGAGGACGACGCTCGACAGCTGACTGAACGGCGCCGCCATCTTCCCGCTGGCGACTTCCGCAAGCGGCTTGCCAAGCTTGGCCGCCTGCGCGGCAAGCTTTGCGTCGTACGGGAAGACGATGTCCACGCCGCGCTCGATCGACTGCTCGAAGTCCTTGCGGCTGATCTCGAGCGCGCCGCCGGTCGGTACGCCGTTGGCAACGACGACGACCTTGGTCTGCGGAGCGTTCGACTTGAGCCAGGCGAGGACCCGGATCGTATCGCGAGTCGCCGCCAGGGTGAGTTCCGCGCAGACGACTGCCACGTGCGCATCGTGCACCAGGTGCGGATACTGGATCAGCATGTGGCGCGGCAGATCGAGAACGGTGGATTCGAACGCGTTCCGCATCTCTTCCTGGAGCGCGAAGAACGCGGTCCCGTCGGTCACCAGAGGCTGGTTGATCGGGGCTTCCGCCGAAAGGACCGACAAACGCTCATTCGCGCGCACCATCGCGCGCTCGATGAACAGTCCGTCGATGCGGCTCGGATTCTCGATCGCGTCCGTCAGGCCGCGGCCCGGCTCCAGGTCGAGCGCGAGCGCGCCTGTGCCGAAGTGCACGTCGAGATCCAACAGCGCCGTCGAACGGTGCGCCTTTTCCCCGAGCAGCCACGCGAGCGAAGTCGCGATCGTCGAAGCGCCGACACCGCCACGAACGCCGATCACGGCGGCCATGATGTGGGGCTTGTCGGCTTGCGCTTCGCCACGCGGACCCGACAGGATCATCTGAGCGTGCGCAAAGGTATCGCGCAGCTGATCGACGGTGAACGGCTTCAGCAGGTAATCGTGAATGCCACTTGCGACGAGGTCCCGGTAGAGACGGACGTCGTTGACGGTGCCGGCCGCGATCACGATCGTGCCGGGCTCGCAGACTTCCGCCAGCGCATTGATGTCGTTGAGCGGGTCGCCGGACTCGCTCAGGTCGACGAACAGAATGTTCGGACTTGCCGAGACCGACAGCGACTGAACCGCATTGCGCAGCCCGCCCTTGTTGACCTTCTCCGGCGACCAGCCGTGCTCGACAGCCACCGGCCGAAGCATGTCGGCGGTGGCGTCGTCGCAGACGAACGCCGTGAATGGATCGCGCAGACCCGCGCGTGCCTGGAACGGAGCGTTCATTAATTACCCCCCTTCGGGCTGACCGCCTGGAGGCCCTTTGAGCCGGTCGGCGGCGTCGACTTGTAGAGCATGATCGCCTTGGTCGCGGCCTGGTTGTTGCCGACTTCCGTGCCCTCGCGGCCGTGAACCAGATCCTCCGGATTGGCGACCATGGCGGCGATATTGGAGTTCACACCGCAGCCGAAGTTCGACATCGTGCGATTGTTGAAGTTCGGCTGAGATGGAACGCTCCAGTTCGGACAGCCAGGGACCTCCGCACGCGTGCGGCTAACGATCACCCGTACCGACCCCGGTGCCACGGTGCCCGCGGTCACGGGCGCACCGGGCTGCACCATCATGCCATAATTGCCCGCGACCTGCGCAACCTCGTAACGAGCGGCGTCGGCGTAGGGAGCGTCAACGTAGATCGAGTCGCCGTAGCCCAGGTCGAGGCCGTGGAACCAAGCGTCGAGCCGGGCCTTCTCGGCCGGCGCCAGCGACCCGCCCGGAGCTGCGGCATCGAAGACGTAATCGGCGCGCGTCACCACCGGCACATTGACGGGTTCAACCCCGCGGTCGGCCAGGTCGCCCTGACTCGCGTGATAGCTGCAGCCGGCAAGCGCGGCCGAGGCGATCAGCAGGAGACCGAATTTCGAACGCATGGCAGCATCCTTCCTAAGCGAGCGGCGGGTCACAGCTTGAACCCTGGAGCAGCGGTTGTGGCAGCGCCGGTCACCATCCCAGGGGCCGGGAGCGGGGCACGGGCGGCGGGGCCGCTCACGCCCTTGAAGCTCTGCCCCTCGATGACGGTCTCCGGATCCGTGGGCATGCGGTAGCCGCGAGTGGGCGACGCCAGCGGACTTGACACAGGCCTGACCAGATAGGGGGTCACGATGATCACCAGCTCGGTTTCGTTCCGCTGATATTGAGTCGAGCGGAACAGCGCGCCGAGGATCGGCAGATCGCCGAGGAATGGCGCCTTGTTGACGCTGTTCGATGCGTGGTTCTGAAGCAGACCGGCAATCATGAACGACTGACCGGAGCCGAGCTCGACGGTCGTCTCAGCGCGGCGGGTCGTGAGCGCCGGGACCGTAAAGCCATTAAGCTTGACAGAGCCGGCGTCACTGAGCTCGCTGACTTCCGGCCGAACGCGCATCGAGATGCGGCCGTCCTGAAGGACGATCGGCGTGAAGGCGAGTCCGACGCCATACTGCTTGTACTCGATGGTGACCGCGCCGAGTGACTGCGAGACCGGGATTGGGAACTCGCCGCCGGCCAGGAAGCTCGCCGTTTCACCCGAAAGGGCCGTCAGGTTCGGCTCGGCAAGGGTCGTGATGAACCCGTCGTTCTGCAGCAGGTCCAGGGTGCCCAGAAGATCGGTCCCGAAGATGTGACCGAACAGGCCGAGCGTTGTCCCGCCGGCGATATTGTTGAACGTGACAGTGCTGTTGCCCGCGTTGATCGTGCCTGGGCTACCCTGGCCGATGCTGAACAGCGTCTTGCCGGAACTGTGGTTCAGAAGATTGACGCCGATCGACTTCAATGCCGAGCGATTGACCTCCGCGACACGGACC
>Ga0070739_10004642_pt1 | contig 16095 bp, 10 predicted proteins | sample Coa_R1_7_FD_66445 | JGI IMG/M metagenome (GOLD analysis project Ga0070739, IMG submission 66445) | Surface soil microbial communities from Centralia Pennsylvania, which are recovering from an underground coalmine fire - Coalmine... | ecosystem: Environmental > Terrestrial > Soil > Unclassified ... | reverse complement strand
CGAACCGCGCGACGCCGAGCCGCGCCATCAGCCGGCGCACGTCCTCGGCGACGTGGAAGAGGAAGCGGATCACGTGCTCGGGTGCGCCGCGGAAGCGCCGTCGCAGCTCCGGGTCCTGCGTCGCGATCCCCACCGGGCACGTGTTCAGGTGGCAGGCCCGCATCATCACGCAGCCCATCGCGATCAGCGGCGCCGTCGCGAAGCCGACCTCGTCCGCGCCGAGCAGCGCCGCGATCACGACGTCGCGGCCCGTCTTCAGCTGCCCGTCGGTCTGCACCCAGATCCGCGAGCGCAGGCCGTTCAGCACGAGCGTCTGCTGCGTCTCGGCGAGCCCGAGCTCCCACGGGATCCCCGCGTGCAGGATCGACGAGACGGGCGACGCGCCGGTGCCGCCGTCGTGGCCGGAGATCAGCACGTGGTCGGCGTTCGCCTTCGCGACGCCCGCCGCAACCGTCCCCACGCCTACCTCGCTGACGAGCTTCACCGAGATCCGCGCGCGCGGGTTCGCGCAGCGTAGGTCGTAGATCAGCTGCTTCAGGTCCTCGATCGAGTAGATGTCGTGGTGCGGCGGCGGCGAGATCAGGCCGACACCGGGCGTCGTCAGCCGCACGCTCGCGATGTAGCGGTCGACCTTGTGGCCCGGCAGCTGACCGCCCTCGCCGGGCTTCGCGCCCTGCGCCATCTTGATCTGCAGCTCGTCGGCGTTCGCGAGGTAGTGCACGTTCACGCCGAAGCGCCCGGAGGCGACCTGCTTGATCTTCGACCGCCGCTCGTCGCCGAACCGCTCCGGATCCTCGCCGCCCTCGCCGGTGTTCGAGCGGCCGCCGATGCGGTTCATCGCGACCGCGAGCGTCTCGTGCGCCTCACGCGAGAGCGACCCGAGCGACATCGCGCCGGTCGAGAAGCGCTTGACGATCTCGCCCGCCGGCTCGACCTGCTCGAGCGGGATGCCGCCGTCCGGCGGCAAGCGGAGGCGAAGCAGGCCGCGGATCGTCGAGCGCCGCGCCGCCTCGCCGTTCACCTGCTCGGCGTATTGCTCGTACGCCTCGTCGCCGCCGTGCCGGACCGCGTGCTGCAGCAGCGCGATCGTCTCCGGGTTCCACTGGTGGTGCTCGCCGCCCGCGCGCCAGGCGTAGAGACCGACGACCGGCAGCAGCTCGTCGTGCGGCGCGCGCGGGTAGGCGCGGCCGTGCCGCAGGAGGACGCCCTCGGCAAGCTCGCGCATCCCGATCCCCCCGATGCGCGACGGCGTGCCGGTGAAGTGACGGTCGACGAGCGCGCGGTCGAGCCCGACCGCCTCGAAGATCTGCGCGCCGCAGTAGGACGGGATGGTCGAGATCCCCATCTTCGAGATCGCCTTCAGCAGCCCCTTCGAGATCGCCTTCACCGCCCGCGTGCGGGCCTGCTCGCGCGTCAGCTCGAGCCTGCCGGAGTCGACGAGCTCGTCGAGCGTCGCGAGCATCACGTACGGGTTGACCGCCGCCGCCCCGTAGCCGATCAGCACGGCGACGCTCTGCACCGAGCGCGGCTCTCCCGACTCGACGACCAGCCCGGCCTGCAGGCGCGTCCCCGCGCGGACGAGGTGATGGTGGACGGCCGCGGTCGCGAGCAGCGACGGCATCGCGGCGCGCTCCGGGCCGACGCCGCGGTCGGAGAGGATCACGACGTTCGCACCGCGCGCGAGCGCCTCGTCGGCGTCCGCGCACAGCCGCTCGAGCGCACGCTCCATCCCTTCGACTCCCTCCTCGACTGCCCACGTGCCGTCAAGCGTCTCGGCGCGGAAGACACCGTGGTTCACGAAGCGCAGCCGCTCGAGCGCCTCGTCGGACAGCACCGGATCGTCGATCACGAGCTGCCGCGCGTGCTCGGGCGTCTCGGCGAGCAGGTTGCGCTCCGAGCCGACGAGGGTCTGCGCGCTCATCACGACCGCCTCCCGGATCGAGTCGATCGGCGGGTTCGTGACTTGCGCGAACAGCTGCTTGAAGTAGGAGTAGAGCAGCGGGCTGCGGTCCGAGAGCACCGCGAGCGGCGTGTCGTTGCCCATCGAGCCAACGGCCTCCTCCGCGTTCGCGGCGAGCGGCGCGAGCATCACCTTCATGTCCTCGTGCGTGTAGCCGAACGCGAGCTGCAGCCGGCGAAGCGGCTGGCCGAGCGGCCGCGGCCGCGCCGGCGGCAGGTCGGCCAGCCGCACCGACTCGCGTGCGAACCACTCGCCGTACGGCCGCCGTGCCGCGACCGCGCGCTTCGCCTCCGCATCCCCCACGACGCGTCCCGCGGCGACGTCGACGACGAACAGCTTGCCCGGCTGCAGGCGACCCTTGCGCCGCACCTGCGAGGAGTCGACGTCGAACACGCCCGCCTCCGAGGCGAGCGCCACCCAGCCGTCCCTCGTCTCGAGCCAGCGGCCGGGGCGCAAGCCGTTCCGGTCGAGCGTCGCGACCACCGTGCGACCGTCGGTTGCGACGAGCGCGGCCGGCCCGTCCCACGGCTCGATCAGGCAGCCGTGGTACGCATAGAAGCCTTCGAGCTCGGGCGGCAGGTCTCCCGGCCGGTGCGCCTCCGGCACCATCATCATCAGCGCGTGCGGCAGCGAGCGGCCGCCGAGCACGAGGAGCTCGAGCACGTTGTCGAACGTCGCGGTGTCGGAGCCCCCGGGGCGAATCACCGGCAGCACCTTCTGCAGGTCGTCGCCGAAGAGCTCGGAGGCGAGCTGCGACTCGCGCGAGCCCATCCAGTTCGCGTTGCCGCGCACGGTGTTGATCTCGCCGTTGTGCGCGAGCATCCGGTACGGATGCGCGAGCTCCCAGCTCGGGAACGTGTTCGTCGAGAAACGCGAGTGGACGAGCGCGAACGGGGCGGCGAAGCGCTCGTCGCGCAGATCGGGGTAGAAGGCGCGGAGCTGCGGCGCCATGAGCATCCCCTTGTAGACGAGCGTCCGCGAGGAGAAGCTCGGCACGACGAGGTCGCCGCCGGCCGCGTTCTCCGCGACGCGGCGGATCACGTACAGCTTCCGCTCGAACGCGTCCTGGTCGCCTGCGAGCTCATTCGACGCGGCCACGACCAGCTGCCGGATGCGCGGTGCGAACGCACGCGCGGTCGCGCCCGCTGCGCCTTCGTCTACCGGCACGTCGCGCCAGCCGACGACCCGCTGGCGCTCCGCCTCCACCGTCGAGACGAGCAGCGACTCGAGCTCCGCCCGGCGGCTCGGGTCCCGGGGCAGGAAGCACACGGCGATCCCGTACGCGCCGGCGGGCGGCAGCGCGTCGCCCAGCTCGCCGCGCAGGAACGCATGCGGCAGAGGCACCAGGATGCCGGCGCCGTCGCCGGTGTCCGCGTCGGCGCCGGCAGCGCCGCGATGCTCCAGACGCCCGAGCGCATCGAGCGCGCGGGTCACGACCTCGTGAGACGGCGGCGCGCCGAGCCGGGCCACGAACGCGACGCCGCAGGCGTCGTGCTCGAAGCGGGGGTCGTAGAGACCCTGCGGCCTCACGCCTCCCCGCCTTCGGTGCGGCTAGTCCGGCGGGGCGGGTGACGAGCGGGGCCGGCTAGCGCGGACGCGGGCGCGCGAGCTTGAAGTCGACCTTCGAAATCGCCGTCATCGCGCCGCCCATCGCTTCAAAGAGTAAAGCAGAGGCCGGACGGCCTGACAACCCGGTGTCAGACACCGTTAAGAAACCGTGAGGTGTCAGACACCGTTACGGGCCGATCGCGTCGCCCGAGTCGACGTCGAAGAAGTGCAGCCGCCGGGTGTCGACGGCGAGCCGGACCGACTCGCCCTCCCGGACCGTCGTGTCGCGGTCGACCCGCGCGATGAAGGGGCTACCGTGGTGGTGCGTCTGCTCCTCGGCCGCGGCGAGCGCCTCGCCGCCGACGAGCTCCCGCACCTCGGCCGACGCCACCGGCGGTGCGTCGACCGCGAAGTGCAGGAACACCTCGGAGCCCATGTCCTCGCGGATGTCGACCTTCACGTCCAGCCGCCTCCCGTCCGGGACGTCGCCGTTCGCGGTGGCGACGTCCTCCGGCCGGATCCCGAGCGCGACCCGCCGGCCGGCGTAGTCCCGCAGCCCCGGCCGCGCCGACGCCGCCTCTGCCGGAACCTGCAGCTCGTGCGGACCGAAGCGCGCGTGCAGCCGTCCGTCCTCGCCCGCCAGGGTCGCCTCGACCAGGTTCATCGCGGGGGATCCGATGAAGCCGGCAACGAAGAGGTTGGCGGGACGCTCGTAGAGGACCTGCGGCCGGGCGACCTGCTGCAGGACTCCGTGCCGCAGAACGCACACCCGGTCGCCGAGCGTCATCGCCTCGCTCTGGTCGTGCGTGACGTAGACGGTCGTGACGCCGAGGTCGCGCTGGATCCGCGCGATCTCCGCCCGCATCTGCACGCGCAGCTTGGCGTCGAGGTTCGAGAGCGGCTCGTCCATCAGGAACGCCTGCGGCTCGCGCACGATCGCGCGGCCCATCGCGACCCGCTGGCGCTGCCCGCCCGAGAGGTGGCGCGGCCGCTTGCGCAGGACGTCCGAGAGCCCGAGCACGCGCGCGGCCGACTCGACGCGCCGGCGGATCTCCTGCCGCTCGAGATGCCGCATCTTGAGCCCGAACGCCATGTTGTCGTAGACGTTCATGTGCGGGTAGAGCGCGTAGTTCTGGAACACCATCGCGACGTCCCGCGCCTTCGGCGGCAGGTCGTTCACCACCTCGCCGCCGATCCGGAGCGTCCCGTCGCTGATCGTCTCGAGCCCCGCGATCATCCGCAGCGCGCTCGTCTTGCCGCACCCGGACGGGCCCACGAACACGACCAGCTCTCCGTCCGCGACGGTCAGATCGAGGCTCTCGACGGCGCGCGTCCCGTCGGCGTACACCTTCGTGAGCCGCTCCAGGGCGATCTCGGCCACGGCGTGCACGAGGTTACTGCATCGGGTTGCGAATCCGTCGCCGTCGGCCTTAGAGTTCCCGCGTGGGGGCGGTCGCTGCTGCGACTGGACGAGGTAGGCGCCGGAAGCTCCGGTATGCCGCGGAGACGCGCGGCGTCCTCGCGACGCTCCTCATCTCGCCGGCGGTGCTATTCATCACCGCGCTCGTCGGCGTCCCGCTCGGGCTCGCGATCTACCTCAGCTTCACCGACGCGACCGCGGGCTCGCTGAGCGGCAAGTGGGTCGGCCTCGACAACTTCAGGCAGGCGATCCACGACCCCATCTTCCGCGGCGCGCTCTGGCACACGTTCCTCTTCACCTTCATCTCGCAGGCGGTGGTGATCGTCGTCGCCGGCCTGCTCGCGCACGCGCTCGTGCGCAGCTTCCGCAGCCGCTGGATCCTGCGCTTCTTCGTGCTGCTGCCGTGGGCGGCGCCGGTGGCGCTGACGGCGATCGGCTTCCTGTGGTTCTACGACCCGCAGGCGAGCATCTTCAACTGGTTCCTCGTCCACCTGCACATCGTCTCGGCGAACAACGTGCCGAACTGGCTGGGCACGCCGAAGGCGGCGATGTCGTCGATCATCACCGTGCAGGCGTGGCGCACGGTGCCGTTCGCGACGGTCATCTTCCTCGCCGGCGTGTCCGCCATCCCGCAGGAGGTCGACGACGCGGCGGCGATCGACGGCGCGACCGGGCTTCGCAAGTTCTGGTACGTGTCGCTGCCGCTGCTGCTGCCGATCGCGATCGTCGCGGTGCTGTTCGGGATCGTGTTCACCGCGACCGACATGGTCGTGCCCTACATCCTGACCAACGGCGGCCCGTTCAACTCGACGCAGGTGCTCACCACCTACGCGTTCCAGAGCGGGATCAACGCGGGCAACATCGGCGAGGGTGCGGCGATCGCGCTGTTCATGCTGCCGCTGCTGGCGGTCGTGGTGATCGCGATGCTCTTCTTCGCGCGGCGGGCGGAGGTGACTTGATCGTCCTCACGTTCCAGCGACGGCGCTCGCAGAGTACGCCCGGAGGGGACAGTGCTGAGCACGGCCCCGAAAGGGCGGGGCCTGCGAGCGGCGTCATCCTTCGGCGGAGTCCGGCTCCGCCGGGCGGGAGCCGAAGGAGGCCTGGGGCGTGAGGATGGCTTGGCGGTCGCGCGCGTTCTCGTACGGCGTCGTCGTGCCGTTCGCGGCCCTGCTCGCGTTCCCCTTCGCCTGGATGGCGGTGACGTCGCTGAAGCCGGAGTCGCAGGTGTACGACCCGACGAAGGTGTGGAGCTTCCATCCCACGCTCGCGGCCTACGGCTTCCTCTTCCACCACACCGACTACCTGCGCTGGCTGCGCAACTCGAGCTTCGTCGGCTTGATGGTGGTGCTGATCACGCTGCTGTTCGCCGTTCCGGCCGGGTATGCGCTGGCGCGCCTCGCCGGCCGCGTCGGCCGCATGCTCGGCGTCGCGATCTTCCTCACGTATCTGGTGCCGCCGACGCTGCTCTTCCTGCCGCTGTCGCGGGTCGTCTCCCAGTACCTCCATCTGAGCGACCGGCTGTGGGCGCTGATCGTCGTCTATCCGTCGTTCACGATCCCGTTCGCGATCTGGCTGCTGATGGGCTTCTTCAAGACCATCCCACAGGAACTCGAGGACGCCGCGCTCGTCGACGGCTGCTCGCGCTTCGGGGCCCTGATGAGGATCGTCTTCCCCATCTCGGCGCCCGGGATCCTGACCGTCGTCATCTTCACCTTCTCACTGGTCGTGAACGAGTTCGTCTACGCGATCACCTTCATCTCCAGCTCCGCGAATCGCACGCTGCCCGTCGGCGTGCCGACGGATCTGATTCGCGGCGACCTGTTCGACTGGCCGGGGATCATGGCCGCCATCCTGCTGCCATCGATCCCCCTGGCACTGGTCTACAACCTGTTCCTCAACCGCTTCATCACCGGGTTCACAGGGGGCGCATTCCGCTAGCACGGAAGGGAAAGGAGGAGGCGTGGCAGACAACGAGGAGGCCGCCGGCGGGCAACGCCTGACCAGGCGCGACCTGCTCCGCAAGGCCGGAGCGGGAGCGGTTGCGATCGGCGCGGCGAGCGCGGGGGCGCCGTACGCGTTCGCAGGCCCCATGCGGTTCAAGAACCGCCAGCTGAAGGGGAGCCTGTCGATCATCCAGTGGGTCCACTTCGTCCCGTCGTACGACCAGTGGTTCGACAACACCTGGTGCAAGCAGTGGGGCGAGAAGAACGACGTGCAGGTGAACGTCGAGCACATCAACAACACGCTGCTCGACACGCGCGCCGCCGCGGAGGTCGCGGCGCAGAGCGGGCACGACCTGTTCCAGAACCTCCACCCGATGGCCTCGTACGAGGACCAGGTGATCAACCACGCGTCGATCGTCGCCGAGATCGAGGCGAAGGTCGGCAAGTACGGCGCGCTCGGGAAGGCGTCGACCTACAACCCGAAGACGAAGAAGTACTTCGCGGTCTCCGACAACTACGTGCCCGACCCCGTCATCTGGCGGCACGACCTGTGGAACGACATCGGCCAGTCGCCGGCGACGTGGGACCACGTGATGGCGGCGGCGCCGAAGCTGAAGGCGAAGGGGCATCCGATCGGGATCGGCCAGTCGCAGGAGCTCGACTCCGACATGGCGCTGATCGCGTTCATGATGTGCTTCGGCGCGTTCATCCAGGACGAGGACAACCGCCCCACGCTCGGCTCGAAGCGGGCGGTCGAGGCCGTCTCGTTCATGGCGAACCTCTACAAGAAGGGCGAGGACTCGGCGATCTTCGGCTGGAACCCCGCCTCGAACAACAACTACCTCTACGCCGGCACGGCCTCGATGATCCTGAACGCGATCTCGGCGACGCGGACGCCCGAGCAGCTCAACCTGCCGTTCGCCGACCAGCTGTGGATCTGGCCGATCCCGGCCGGGCCGCACGGACGGTTCGGGCTCGAGCACGTGATGGGCTGTTACAACATTTGGAAGTTCTCGAAGAACAAGGAGAACGCGGAGAAGTTCCTCGCCGACCTGTGCATCAACTACAAGCAGGCGACGCTGGCCTCCCAGCTCTACAACTTCCCGAGCTTCCCGGGCGCGTTCCCGTTCCCGGCGATCCGCAAGGTCGCGGCGGCCGACCCGCACAAGCCGAAGGGGAAGTACACGATCCTGACGACGATCGCGGAGAAGTACACGCACAACATCGGCTATCCAGGCACGACGAACGCCGCGATGGACGAGGTCTTCTCGAAGTACCTCATCCCGCAGATGTTCGCGCAGGTGTCGCAGGGCAAGCTGAGCGCGGCTGACTCGGTCCGCGACACGAACAGCGTGGTCAAGGACATCTACGCGAAGTGGAAGAAGCGCGGCAAGATCTGACTCGGCCCCGTCACGGTGTCTGACACCTAACGGTGTCAGACACCGTCAGGGAAGCGTGACGACGACCTTGCCGCGGCCAGGCGTGCCCTGCCGGGCCCAGGCCTCGTCGACGCGGTCGAGCGGGTAGGTCTCGAGCGCCAGGTCGATGCGACCGGCCCGCACGTGCTCGAGCAGCTCGAGGTAGGCCTGATTGCGCTCGTCGGCGGTGAGGCCGAAGTTCGAGTGGCCGAGGATCTCGAGCTGCTTGCCGCGGACGTCGGCGGAGCGCAGCGGCGCCTCGGCGCCCGCCGACTGGCCAAGGTGCACGATCCTCGCCCCCGGCGCCGCGAATGCGAGCGCCGCCGCCAGCGGCTCCCCCCAGAGCGGGTCGATGCAGACCGTGAAGCCGTCGCCGCCGAATGCGTCGCCGATCTCGTCCAGACCCACGACGCCCTCCGCCGGCGTCCGCGACGCTCCGACGGCGGTGCCCGCGCCGAGCACCCGCGCGGCTTGCAATGCGACGCGGCCGACGGTGCCGGTCGCGCCGAGGACGAGCACGCGGTCGTGCGGAGCGATCCTCGCGCGCCAGGCGACCGGCACCCAGCCCGCGATGCCGGCGATCCCGAGCCCGGCCGCGACCGCGGGATCGGTTCCGTCCGGGAGGCGCAGCGGCAGCGCGCGCGGCACGCTCACCTGCTCCGCCAGGAAGCCCGACACGGCGGTGCCGCGTCCGGCGCCGAACAGGTAGACGAGGCTCCCGTCGTCGAGCCGTCCCGCCGCTTCGCAGCCCGGCGAGTACGGCAGCGGCGGATGGCCGCCGTAGAAGCTGCCGCGGCCGACGGAGAGGTCGAGCGGGTTCAGCGCGACCGCCTCGACCGCGACGAGAACCTCGTCCTCGCCGGCGGCCGGCGCCTCGACGTCGGCGACGACCGGAGACTCGCCGAGCGTGGTGATCGACGCGGCGCGCACGGCGGGACCCTAACGACGAGCGGGCGGGGCCAGCGCCGCCCTCACGCGGGCCGTGCGCGCCGCCGCCTTCAACGCGTCGATGTCGTAGGCGCCGCTCAGGCGCTTGCCGTCGATGAAGAAGGTCGGCGTGCCCGAGACACCGCTGAGATCCGCGGAGTCCACGTCCTCCGCGACGCGCGCCGCGCCGACGTGCTCGCGCAGGTCCTGCGTGAACCGGTCGACGTCGAGGCCCGCCGAGCGCGCCGCCTCGATCAGCCGCGGCACGCGCAGGTCGTCCTGGTCGAGCAGCGCGTCGTGCAGCTCCCAGAACGCCCCTTGCCGTGCCGCCGCCTCGCTCGCCTCGGCGGCGAGCTGGGCGTTCGGGTGGACGTCGTTGAGCGGCAGGTGGCGCCAGACGTACCTGACGTCGCCGGCGTCCGCGAGCAGCTCGCGGATCGCGGGCTCGGCGAGGCCGCAGTAGGGACACTCGAAGTCGCCGTACTCGACGAGCGTGATCGGCGCGTCGAGCGGACCGCGCACGTGGTCGCGCTCCGGGTCGACGGCCACGGCAAGGTCGATCAGCGGCGTCGCCGCGCCGAGGAGCGCGCGAATCCGCAACCGCCGCGGCAGGAGCGCCGTCGCCCTGAACACGAGCCAGGTGACCAGCGACGCGCAGGCGGCCGCGCTCAGCACGCCGAGCTTCGCCTCCTCGAGGACGCGGCCGTGGAACGCAAGCGCCGCGATCAGCAGCGAGACGGTGAAGCCGATGCCGGCGATCGAGCCTCCGCCCGCGACCGCGGCCCAGCCGACCGGCGGTCGGATGCGCCCGCGGCTGACGCGGGTGACCAGCGCCGCGCCGCCGACGATGCCCACGGGCTTCCCGACGAGATAGCCGCAGAGGACGCCGAGCGTGACCGGCGCCGTGTACGCGTGCGCGAGGAACGAGCCGCTGATGCGGATGCCGGCGTTGGCGAGCGCGAACAGCGGCACGATCGCGTAGCTCGTCCACGGGTGGAAGAGCTGCTGGAGGCGGAGGTTGGGCGAGATGGCGGCGGCGACGCCGACCTGCGCGGAGCGCGCGAGCTCCGGCGTCGGCTGCTCGCGGAAGAGACGGAAGAGATCGGTCGCGCGCTCGAGGTCGACGCGGGTCGCCGGCGAGGCGAACGTGAGCAGGCCGAGCGCGAGCCCGACGACCACCGGGTCGACGCCGGATTCGTGGAGCGCGACCCACGTGGCGATCCCGAACGCCGCGTCGAGCACACCGCGTCGCACACCGAGCACGTGCGTCGCCACCAGCGCCGCGAAGAGCGCGATCGCGACGGCGAGCGCGCCCGCGTGGACGTGCGAGCTGTACGCGAACGCGATCACGAGCAACGCGATCAGGTCGTCGACGACAGCGACCGTGAGCATGAACGCGCGCAGCCGGTCCGGAAAGCGGCGGCCGACCAGCGCCAGCATCCCGAGCGCGAACGCGGTATCCGTGGACATCGCGACGCCCCAGCCGTGCGCGGCGGCCCCGCCGCCGTTGAAGCCGAGGAAGATCGCGACGGGCACCACCATCCCGGCGACGCCGGCCGTCAGCGGCAGCGCGACACGGCGCCGCTCCCGCAGCTCGCCCATGTCGAACTCGCGTCGCGCCTCGAGCCCGACGACGAAGAAGAACAGCGCCATCAGGCCCGTGTCGATCCAGCCCCGCAGGTCCTGCGAGATGCCCGTGCCGCCCACGCGGACCTCGAGCCGCGTGTGCCACGCCGACCCGTACGAGCCGGGATCGGCGTTCACCCAGACGAGGGCCGCGACGGTCGCCGCGAGCAGGATCGCGGCGCTGCCGGTCTCGGTGCGCAGGAACTGCCTGAGCGGCGTCTCGAGGTTGCGCGCCCACGCGGTGCGGCCCGCGAGCGGCGCCGCGGAGGTGTCGGTCACGGCACGCGCTCGACGTGAGCGCGCGTCACCTCCGCCGGCGACCGGCAGCCGAGCAGCTGCAGCGCGAGCAGGATCTCGTCGCGGAGCAGCTCGAGCACGGCGAGCGCCCCCTGCTCGCCGCCCGCGACGAGGCCCCACAACGGCGCCCGCCCTGCGAGCACCGCGCGTGCGCCGAGCGCGAGCGCCTTCACCACGTCCGCGCCGCGACGGATGCCCCCGTCGAGGAGCACCTCGACACGCCCGTCCACCGCCTCGACCACCTCGGGCAGCGCGTCCACGGTCGCGGCCACACCGTCGAGCTGGCGGCCGCCGTGGTTCGAGACGACGACCGCGGCAGCGCCGTGCTTGCAGGCGAGGCGGGCGTCCTCGGCGGTCAGCACGCCCTTCACGAGCACGGGCAGCCGGGACAGCTCGGCGAGCCGCTCGACGTCCCGCCACGTCACCGAGGGCGACGTGAGCGCGAAGGTCTCCTCCGGCGTCATGCCACCGCGCCCGAGGGATACGACGCTGACGCCCTCCGGCAGCACGAAGCCGGTGCGGTGGTCGCGCTCGCGCCGCCCGAGCACCGGCGTGTCGACCGTGAGCACGAGCGCGCTGAAGCCGCAGTCGGCGGCCTGCGCCACGAGCTCGCGCGTCACGCCCTCGTCGCGGAAGACGTAGAGCTGGAACCAGCGCTGCGCGCCGACGGCGGCGACCTCCGGGAGCGGCGTCGTGGTCATGGTCGAGAGGCAGAGGATCGTCCCCGCATCCTTCGCCGCGCGCGCCATTCCCGACTCTCCGTCGGGATGCGCGACTCGCTGGAACGCGACCGGCGCGACGAGCAGCGGCAGCGCGACCTCGTGCCCGAGCACGCTCGTCACGGTCGTGCACGCGCCGACGTCGACGAGCACGCGGGGCCGCAGTCGCCACCGCGCGTACGCGGCGACGTTCTCGCGCAGGGTCACCTCGTCGCCCGCGCCGCCCGCGTAGTAGCCGAATGCGCCCGACTCGAGACGCCGTTCCGCCTCGGCCTCGTAGTCGCGGACGTTCAGCAGCATGCGCGGAGGTTCTACCTGCGGAGGCCGAACCAGCTGCGGGCCGGCGCCGGCGGAGCCTCGCCCAGCGTGCGTGCGCCGGCGAGGACGTCGTCGGCCGTGAGGCGCATCAGCTCGTCGTGGCGCAGCCGCTCGACGACGCCTCCGGCGAGCCGCAGCGCCTGCGCGTTCAGCGTCTGCTCGAAGAGCGTGCGCGCGAAGCGGGCGTTGCCGAAGCTTTCGTCGCGCTCGGCCCGCTCGAACACGCCCGCGAGCGTCTCGGGTGCGCCGTCGCCGAGCGTGTACTCGGCGTCGTCGGCGAAGCGCGCGAAGATCGCCACCAGCTCGCTCGTCGAATAATCGGGGAACTCGATCTCGCGCGAGAAGCGCGAGCGGAGGCCCGGGTTCGACTCGAGGAAGCGCCGCATCAGCCGCGGATAGCCGGCGACGATCACGACGAGGCGGTGACGGTTGTCCTCCATCCGCTTGAGGAGCGTCTCGATCGCCTCGTCGCCGAAGTCGAGCCGCTCCCCCTCGCGCGCGAGCGCGTAGGCCTCGTCGACGAAGAGCACCCCGTCGAGCGCGCGTCGGACGACCCGCTCGGTCTTGATCGCCGTGAGCCCGACGTACTGGCCCACGAGCCCGGCGCGGTCGACCTCCACCAGGTGGCCACGGCGGAGCAGCCCCATCGAGCGGTACATCTGTGCGAGCAGGCGGGCGACGGTCGTCTTGCCGGTACCCGGGTTGCCGAGGAAGACGAGGTGCTGCGTCGTCGCCACCTCGGGCAGCCCCGCCTCCTTCCGGCGCGCCTGCACGCGAAGGAACGCGACGAGCGCGCGCACCTGCTCCTTGACGGACTCGAGGCCCGGCAGCGAGTCGAGCTCGGCGATCAGCTCGTCGAGCGGACGCTCGGGCTCCGGCCGCCGCAGCGCCTCGAGGTCGAGCTCGTCCCCGATCTGCGCCCGCAGCTGCTCGCCCAGGGCCTTCAGCGACTCGAGCGGGTTCGGCACGCAGAGGACCGTAGCGCCTGTGGAGGGCCTGGCACATATCCGGCACGTGCCTGGCCCGTACCTGGTACGTACCTGTCCGCGACGTGGTCGCGTGCGCCTGCTATCGTTAACCTTGTTAATGGTTAGCGAGGTGAAGGATACGCGCGAGGTGGCGAACGAGCTGCGGCCGGTGCTGCTCCGGCTGGGGCGGCAGCTGCGGCGCGAGATCCACTCCCTCGGCGTGAGCGGCGGGCACGTCTCGCTGCTTGCGGCGATCAAGTCCGCGCCGGGCATCACCGCCTCCGCGCTGGCCGAGCGGGAATGCATCTCGGCGGCCGCCGTCTCCAACCACCTGGCGCGGCTCGAGAGCGCAGGCCTGATCGAGCGTACGCGCGGCGACGACGACCGGCGCCGCGTCGGCCTGAGCCTCAGCGCCGAGGGAGAGAAGGTGCTGCGCTCGGTGCGCCAGCGGCGCACGGCCTGGCTCGCCCGCCGGCTCGACCGGCTCACCGAGACGGAGCGCGAGGCGATCGAGGCGGCGATCGAGCCGCTCGCGAGACTGCTGGAGGCGGACGCGGAGTGACCCTGCTCAGGCTGGCCTCGCGGCGAACCTTCGCCAGCCTCCGCCGCCACTACAACTACCGCCTCTACTTCGCCGGCCAGCTGACGTCGGTCTGCGGCACGTGGATGCAGAACATCGCGCTCGCATGGCTCGTCGTGCGGCTCGCGCCGCATCAGAAGGGGTTGGCCCTCGCGACGTTCTCGATCTGCCGCTTCGGCCCGTTCATGCTGCTCGGCCTCTTCGCCGGCGTCGTCACCGACCGGTTCGACAACCGCCGGATCGTGATCGCCACGCAGACGGTGCAGATGGCGTTCGCGGCGGCGCTCGCGGCGATCGACCTCACCGGGCATTCGTCGATCGGCGAGGTCGACGCGATCGCGTTCCTCACCGGCATCGCGATCGTCTTCGACACGCCGTCGCGGCAGAGCCTCACCTTCCAGATGGTCGGCCGCGACGAGCTGCCGAACGCGGTGGCGCTCAACTCGAGCCTCTTCAACACCGCGCGCATCTTCGGCCCGGCGCTCGCCGGCATCGTGATCGCCGCCGTCGGCGTCGGCTGGTGCTTCGCCGTGAACGCGGTCAGCTTCCTCGCCGTGCTCGGCGGACTGCTCGCGATGCGCGTCTCGGAGCTCTACCCGCTCGCCGACCGGCGGCGGCCGACCGTCTGGCGCGGCACCCGCGAGGGCCTCGCCTACGCCCGCAGCAACCAGACCGTGCGGGTGGTGCTGGTGATGATGGTCGTCTTCGCCTCGATCAGCTTCAACTTCAACATCCTGCTGCCGATCCTCGCGAAGTCGACGTTGCACGGCAGCGCGATCACCTTCGGCCTCATCAGCGCGTGCTTCGGCGCCGGAGCGCTGCTGGGCGCACTCGTCTCGGCCGGCATCTCCCGCACGACGTGGCGGGTGATGTTCCTCGGAGCCGCGGGCTTCGGCGCGTGCGAGCTCCTGATCGCGCCGCTGCGAAGCGTGTTCCTCGTCGGCGCGCTGCTCTTCGCCTGCGGCGTCTTCTTCACCTCGTACACGTCGAACTCGAACGCCTCGATCCAGCTCTCGAGCCCCGACTTCATCCGCGGCCGCGTGCTCGGCCTCTACTACTACGCGTGGAACGGGCTGGCTCCGCTCGGCGCGCTGCTCGTGGGCTGGCTGTGCGACACCGGCGGCACGAGGCTCGCGTTCGGGATCGCGGGCGCGAGCGCGATCGCCGTCACCCTCCTCGGCGCGGCGGCAGTCAAGGGCGGCCGGCGACCGCCGCGAAGTCAGACGCTCCAGGCCGAGCCGGCCGAGCAGCTCGCCGCATAAGCGCCGGGCCCGCGGCCGGGCCCTAGGCGAACCCTGCGCGGGCGGCGTAGTATCGCGCTGGGGTCGACGTCGGGAAGGAGGGAGCCCGGAGGCATGGCACAGGTCTCGTTCGGACGCGTGAGCAAGGTCTATCCGGACGGCACCCGCGCGGTGAACGCGCTCGACCTGGAGATCCGCGACGGCGAGTTCATGGTGCTCGTCGGCCCGTCCGGCTGCGGCAAGACCACGGCGCTGCGGATGGTGGCGGGGCTCGAGGACATCTCCGAGGGCGTGCTGAGGATCGGCGAGCGGGTCGTCAACCACGTCCCCTCCCGCGACCGCGACATCGCGATGGTCTTCCAGAGCTACGCGCTCTATCCGCATCTCTCCGTGTACGAGAACATCGCGTTCGGCCTGCGGCTGAAGAAGAAGATGTCGAAGAGCGAGATCGACCGCCGCGTGCAGCAGGCGGCGAAGCTGCTCGGGCTCGAGGAGCTGCTCAAGCGCAAGCCGCGCGCGCTCTCCGGCGGTCAGCGCCAGCGCGTCGCCATGGGGCGGGCGATCGTGCGCGAGCCGTCGGCGTTCCTGATGGACGAGCCGCTCTCGAACCTCGACGCGAAGCTGCGCGTGCAGATGCGCGCCGAGATCGCGAAGCTGCAGAACGACCTCGGCGTGACGACGATCTACGTGACGCACGACCAGGTCGAGGCGATGACGATGGGCGACCGCGTCGCCGTGATGCGGAAGGGCGAGCTGCAGCAGGTCGCGGACCCGCAGACGCTGTACGACCGGCCGGTCAACCTCTTCGTCGGCGGCTTCATCGGCAGCCCCGCCATGAACATGCTCGACGCGACGATCGAGCGGTCGAACGGCGACCTGCGCGCGCGCATGGGGACGCAGGCGATCACGCTGGGCTCCGAGACGCTCGCCCAGCGCCCGGCCCTGAAGGACTACGTCGGCAGGCAGGTGATCATCGGGATCCGCCCGGAGGACCTCGAGGATGCGGCGCTCGAGACCGGCGCGCCGCCCGATCGGATCCTGAGGGGACGGCTCGAGCTCCGCGAGGCGCTCGGGTCGGAGATCATGGCCCACTTCGCGATCAAGGCGGCGCACGCCGAGACCGACGAGAC
>Ga0070739_10004640_pt1 | contig 16100 bp, 14 predicted proteins | sample Coa_R1_7_FD_66445 | JGI IMG/M metagenome (GOLD analysis project Ga0070739, IMG submission 66445) | Surface soil microbial communities from Centralia Pennsylvania, which are recovering from an underground coalmine fire - Coalmine... | ecosystem: Environmental > Terrestrial > Soil > Unclassified ... | reverse complement strand
GCCACTCTCCCGTGCGGCGGTGATGCGCCTTCGCCCAGCTCACAACTTGGGCGGCGCTCAGCGTCGGCAGGTTCGTGCGGTTGCGGACGCCCAGCGCGCGGGCCAGCAGCCCGGCCAACGACATGCCGCCCTTCAGCCCCCGGTATCCCCATTTCAGGGCCAGGTCTACTCCTCTCCAGGTCTCCTCCGGCGCCTCGGCGATGTCCCCCGATTTGCTGTTGGGCCAGGTGCCGGTGCGCCGGTGGTGCGCCTTGGCCCAGGCCAGCACCTGCGCCACCGTCAACACCGGCAGACTGCGGCGGTTGCGCGCCCCCCGCTTGGCGGCCAGCAAGCTGGCGAGCGAACGCTCGCCGCGCAGACCACGACTGCCCCGATCCAGGGCCGTGTCCACCATCCGCCAGGTCTCGCCCGGCCTGCCCTCGATCGGTCCGGAGCGGTAGGTCGGCCACGCCCCGGTAAGCTGGCGGTGCCGGTCCGCCCAGGCCAGGATCTGCTTCTCGGTCAGCGGCGGTGCGTAGTAGCGCGAGCGCACGCCCCGGTGCACGGCCAGCAGCCGGGCCAGCGACCAGCCGCCCGGCAGCCCGCGCCGCTTGGTGCGCAGCGCCATGTCCACTCCGCGCCAGGTCTCGCCTGGGACGCCGACGATCGGCCCCGACCGGGCCGTCGGCCAGGCGCCGGTTCGCTTGCGGTGCGCGTCGGCCCAGGCCAGGATGCGGGACAGACGCAGCTTGGGCTGGCCATTCTCGGCGGGGGCAGCCTTCCGGGCGGCGAGCAGGCCGGACAGCGACAGCCCGGCCGGCAGCCCGCGGCAGCCCGCGCCCAAGGCGGCGTCGATCGCCGACCACGTCTCTCCCGGTGCCTCCACCACGGACCCCGAGTGGCGCGTCGGCCAGACCCCGGTGCGGCGGCGGTGCGCCCGCGCCCAGTCACGGACCTGCCGGACAGTCAGGCGCGGAAGTTCTCTCGGGTTGCGCACACCGCGCTGCTCGGCCAGCAGCCGGGCCAGCGACGAGCCGCCCGGCAGCCCGCGGCGACCGTTGCGCAGCGCCGTGTCCAGACCCGCCCAGGTTTCCCCCGGAGCATCCGCGACCGGGATGGGGAGGTCGCTCGGCCACTGACCGGTGCGGCGGTGGTGGGCGTCGGCCCAGGCCAGGATCTGCCCCGGGGTCAGGCGCGGCAGATCCTGTAAGTTGCGCACGCCGCGCTGCTCGGCCAGAAGCCGGGCCAGCGACGAACCGCCCGGCAGCCCGCGCAGGCCGAGACGCAAGGCCGAGTCTAAGGCCCGCCACGTTTCTCCTGGGGCGCTGGCGACCGGCCCCGTCTGGGCCGTCGGCCAGGCGCCGGTCCGCTTCTGATGGGCGTCCATCCAGGCCAGGATCTGCCGCCGGCTGAGCCGGGGCAGCTGGGACGGGTTGCGAACGTGGCGATGCTCGGCGAGAAGCCGGGCCAGCGATGAGCCGCCCTCCAGGCCGTGGAACCCCAGGCGCAGGGCGTTGTCCAGCGCGCGCCAGGTCAGGCCGAGCGGCCCCGCCGTGACGGGGCCGGAGGCCGTCACCGGCCAGCGGCCCGTGTGGCGGTGATGCGCGTCCGTCCAGGCGAGGATCTGCGCGGTGGTGATTCGGAGCCTCGATCCCTTCCGGCGACGTCTTCTTGGGCGGCGCATGTTCTGTCCTCCCCTCACGGTTGGTACGGCGTGGCGTTGTGGTCGAAAAAAGGGCCGTCGGGCACCTGGGGCAGCACCTGGGCGATGGTCCTGTGGCTCACGGCACTAGTCTCGGCTGCCGGCGGCGGCAAGCACAAGGGTTTTACGCCGTTCACCATTCTCGTCAATGGCAAGGAGGTCAAGCAAGGCGAAGTCAACGAAGAGAGCGCCGGCAGGTTGCAAAGGTCCGATTTCAAAGAGCGCGTGCGGCCCCGCGCCTCTGCCCGCAGTTGCCGGTTTCACGTTTGCGGTCCACGACCAGCCCCGATACCATTTTTGTAGTGAAGACCTGGGCTTTCTCCGTCCGCCGGCTGTCTTGCGCCTGCGCTGAGCGATCTTGATAGGCGAAGAAAACAAGGTCAGGACGATCCTAGACGACAAATAGAGATACATCGCCCAATGCTAAAGAATAATGTCTAACGGGACATTCTTACTCGTGCCGTAGGGCTTCGATGGGATCGAGCATGGCGGCGCGATAAGCGGGATACAATCCGAAACCAACGCCGACAACAACCGCTACAATCAGCGCTAAAAAGATCGGCAGGGCCGTAACCTGAGCAGGCAAATGCCAGTTCCACACCCATTCCGCAATGGGCGGCACAAGGAAGGCAACGCACAGGCCGGCTAGTGTACCGAGCAGACCCCCCAGCAAAGTTTGCACGACGGCCTCAATGAGGAACTGCATGGTGATGTCGCGGCGCTTGGCGCCCAAAGCGCGGCGAATGCCGATCTCGCGCGTCCGCTCCGTGACCGTCGCCAGCATGATGTTCATGATACCGATACCGCCGACCACCAGCGAAATGCCGGCAATCATCGCCAACAGACCCAAGAAACGTTTCTTCTCCGCCTCGGCAGCTTCCAACTTGTCCAACGGTACCGACACGGCCGTATCATCCCTTACGTGCCGCGACAGAATGGCCTTTATCAGTTCGCCGGTTGGACGCACCTTGTCCATGTCGCTGACCGTCAACGTCACTTGGCTTAGCTCCACCTGTTCGCGGTGGAACGAGCCGGCCTGACGATAGTTGATGACGGCACCGAAATGATCGTTGCAAGTAGTCAACGGAATGTACACGTCGTTGTTGTAATCCTGCACTACCGATTCACTGGCATCGCCGACAGGCGTGCGGCTCTTGAGCACGCCAACGACCAGCCACTCCGATTGCCCCAGCTTCAACGTCTGTCCGAGCGGGTTCTCGAAGGGGAACAGATTCTGAGCGACCTTCGAGCCGAGGACGGCGACATTGTCCCGCCTCTCCTCGTCTTCTGGGGTGAGAAAACGTCCCAAGGCAAGAGGAATGTCGTTGATTTCGGCATAGGCCGACGTGGTCCCGACGGCTTGGCCGGTCCACATCAAGTGCAGACGGCGCATTTCCTGGGGAAAGATGCGCATGGGGACCATGCGCGTGATCGTGCCGCCCTGCTGGAGGATGGCAAAGCGTTCGTAATCGTCTTTGGTAAGGCCATAAATGGCCACAAAGGCGCGGCCGGCCGTCGCCGAGTTCTCCGGCGGTTTGACGCTGCGGACGATGATGTTGGTGGCTCCCAACTTGCGGATGGCGTCGAGGGCTTCCTGCATACTGCCTTCGCCGAAGGCCATCAGCGTGATGACGGCTCCCGTGCCGATGATGATGCCCAAGATGGACAAGAAGGCCCGCATCTTGTGCAGCCACAAACTGCGGATGGCCAAGATCAAGCTGCGCCGTCCCTTGTCCCAATAGAGGAGGGGACCCAACGCGGCCCCAAACACCAGAACGCCCACAATGATGAGGATCAGGTACATTTTACTTCCTCAGTGTCTGCTAATCCTCTATATCAACTCAGAATCAGTGAGGGATTGTACCTGGGTTAATACCACTGAACCCAGTAAGCGGTTTCGGTAAAAGCGTAATCGTGGCTTTGTTGCAAAACTCCCAAGATGGCAAGCGAGCCAAGCTAGGTAACTGCCCATATTAGCCAGCTTCACGAGTTAAGAGGTTGTGCAACAAAGCGGCATTTCGGCCACTTTCCTGCCGAATTTTGAAAATTGTTCATTTGGCAAGCCCTCTCCGGTCAGTATAAAGGGGGCGTGTTGCCTAGTGGAGAAGCACTCGCAATCTCCCTTTCCTCGACGCCCTGCTGCCTCACTACGAAAGTTGCTGGCTACGGCTCTCATGTGGACTTTTGTTCCAGTTGCGGGATGCCAGCGCGGCTTCCCCGGAACTTGTTGCGATGCTCGCTCAGCCTTGCTTTCCACCGAAGGAGTTTCCATCATGAACAGACTTTTCCACCCCTGCTTCGCCAAGCTACCTCACCCAAAGACGCGCTCTCGGAGCCCGCTCCGGCGCTGCCGGACCTACTTGTATCTGGAGGCGCTGGAGGATCGCTGTGTGCCGGCGGTCTTCAACGTCAACACCTTGGCGGATCTCAGCATCAGCCCCGGGGTCAATACGAGCACGGGTCAGATTAACGGCACGCATTTCGTCACCCTGCGCTCGGCCATCGAAGCAGCCAACGCCACCCCTGGCAACAACACCATCAACCTGACCCTGCCCGGCACCTACAAGATCACGATTCCTCCTGGGTCAACCGATGACAACAATGCCACAGGCGACTTCGACATCATCCCTAACGCCTCCAGCCCCACAGGCAGCAGCCTGACAATCAGGGCCCGCAGCGACGACCGAGTCGCTGTCAGCGGCAATGGCCTCGACCGCGTCTTCGACATCAATCCGAATAACGCGACCCCTCCCGCAGGGTTCACCGTGGTCTTCGAGGGCTTCACCATCGAGAACGGCAACGCGTCGCCCGGAGACGGAGCGGCCGGCAGCGGCGGCGGCATCCGCGACCAAGGCAACGTGAACCTGACGTTGAAGGACATGGTCGTCACCCACAACAACGCCACGGCCGACGGCGGCGGCCTGGTCATGTTCAACATGACCCAAGGTTCCTGGACGCTGAAGGTCAACGACAGCGTCATCAGTGACGACCATGCCGGCGACGCAGGCGGCGGCATCGACACCGACGGCGCCGGCACGGTCTTCATCAACAACTCGCAGATCACCGGCAACACCGACATCAACCAGGGGGCCGGCGTCTATATCGACGTTGCGGTCGGCAGCAGCGCTCCTGATGGGGCGAACATGACGATGACCAACACGCTGGTCAACAATAATTCCGCTCTCGCTTTTAGCATCACCGCCTCGGGCGGCGGCATCAGCAACGCCGGCAACGGTGCCATGGTCATCGATCACAGCACCATCGAGAACAACTTTACCGGCGGCATGGGCGGCGGCTTCTCCGACGAGAACAACAACGGAACCCTGGTGGTCAACAACAGTCTCTTCCTCAACAACACCGCCAGCATGAGCGGCGGCGCGATTCAGGAAGGCGGCCCCAGCACGACCATTACCAATAGCGAGTTCAAGGGCAACACCAGCGGCGGCAATGGCGGCGCTCTCTTCGCCAACGGCACGACGTTGACCGTCAGGAGCAGCACCTTCGCCGACAACACGTCGGCCGGCAACGGCGGCGCTATCGAGGTCGAAACCACCGGCACGGGCAGCGCCGGCTCGACGATCACCGATACCACGATCACCGGCAACCAGGCGGTTAACAACGGCGGCGCCAACGGCGGCGGCCTCGATGCGGTGACCATCGGCAGCCTGGCGCTGCTCAATGACACCATCAACGCCAACTTCGCCAACAACGGCGGCGGTGTCTTCTGGGATGGCAGCGGCAAGTTCAGCGTCCAGAACACGATCATTGCCGGCAACTCCGCAGGCAGTGGCGGCACCGGGCCAGATGCCAATAACCCCGCCGGCACTTTCACGGATAAGGGCGGCAATTTGATCGGCGTCAGCGGCGCGGGCAGTGGCAACACCGGCTTCACCGCGTCCACCACCCAGACCGGCACCGTCAGCAAACCGCTCGACCCGCTGCTGGGTCCGCTCCAGAACAACGGCGGACCGAGGATTGGCGCCGAGGACACCACGATCGTTCTGGAGACGGAAGCGCCGCTGCGGGGCAGCCCGGCCATCGGCAAGGGCATCCTGCCCGGAGCCCCGCCCACCGACGAGCGCGGCTTCCCAACGGTAGTCCACGGGATGGTCAACGTCGGCGCCGTCTCCCAGGCGAAACCTCGCGACGACGACGAGGACGACCACGCCCAGGAGGACCACCCCGAGGCAATGATCCCGATGCCGACCTTGGACGTGCCTCCTCTGCTGGCGTTCTTGGATCAGTTGTTCGGAGGGACCGAGATGGTGAACGCCAATGGCACCGAGACCATTGTGGACCGCTTGTTCGGCTTCCCGCTACTGGTGTCCACCTTCGATTCCTCTGGGCACCTGGAGAGCGTCACCTGGTTGGGGATGAACGTCACGCTGCTGTTTGAGTTGTTGTAAGAATCAGCGGGCCCAACCGAGCCGCGACCGTTGGGGTGCGATTTCGTGCCCACTCCCGAACTGTCGCAGCTCGGACGGCAGCGGGTGAGGGCAGGTTAGAATTCTTCGGCGGGCCGTATCCCACCAGAAAGCGCAGCAGGGCCAGGACACGTAACGCGCCCCACAGCACGAAGGCCAGCAAAAGGACCACGATCCACAGACCTAAGTTGGTAACCATCTAAAACGTGTTCATCGCACGCTCTCCCGATGCGAGTCACATCCGGGAAGGCACGCGCACTCCGGCCGCTGCCTTCTAGTCGTGCTGGGAGCCATAGAAGCCCCACAGGCACTGTCTCTACTCAATCCCATAAATGAAGCATTTTTCAACACGCTCCTTTCTATCCGGTAGAGAGGCAGTAAAGGACCTCCTGATTCCCACGCTTTTTCGTGCGTGTAGTCCGGCATCTCGAACTGTTACCGCGCGGCTGGATCATTCTTCCGCGCAAACGGGAATCTGTGAATGAAATGCAGCGTCTACGAAAATTTGGCGGACGGGAGGTCTCAATGGGACTTATCTAGGTAAACGGCAAAAAAGGCAAGGCCGCCGGAAGAGTTTTCATTTACCGGATCGAATAGCGATAGTAGAGAGGGGAGGAGCCAGTGAATCTCAAAAGGATCACCACGGTGTTCGGCAAAGCATTAGCCGATCCGGAACACCTCTCCGGTCAGGGTGCCGATTCTCGGGAGTTCGATGCCTTGACCGATGGAGAACTACTAAGGCGGTTTGCGCAACGGCACGAGGAAGCGGCATTCTCGGCGCTCTTGCGCCGGCACGGGCCGATGGTCCTGAGTGTTTGCCGGCGCGTGCTACGCCGCACCCACGATGCCGAAGACGCTTTCCAGGCAACCTTCCTCGTCATGGTCGAGAAAGCCCAGGAGCTGCGCAGACCGGAATTGCTGAGCAATTGGTTGTACGGCGTAGCGTATCGCACCGCACTGCATGCCCGGCGTCGAGCCGCCCGCCGCAGCGAGCGCGAAAGAGAGGCTGCGGCCATGTGTTCTGACGCCGCCAGCGATCGAGAGATCGAATCAAGAGAGCTGCGGCGTGTTCTCGACGAGGAGTTGCACCGTTTGCCGCAGAAATACCGAGCGCCCCTGGTTCTGTGCTACCTGGAGGGCAAGACCAATGAGGAGGCGGCGCGTTTGCTGGGTTGGCCGTCTGGTTCGATGTCGTATCGCCTGGCGCGCGGCCGCGAACTGTTGCGCGGGCGCCTGGCCTCCTGTCCGTTTCTGTGTCCTGCTTGGTGCAGTCGGGTCCCCGCGCGTTACGGTACACGAAGGCTAAGAAGGCAGCTCTCGAAGTAAGAAACGTACAACGCGAGTGGATAAGGTGTCCGGCAACGTCTGCTTCATCGCCTGTATAGCAGCGCAAGGCTCGGGCCGAACACCTTGCCGTTCTTGCCAACACTGACCACCTGGCCCACAATGCGGTTTTCCATAACGTAACCGGTGAAGATCAACATGCGCGTCCCTCCCTGAATGACCTGCGTGGACTGGAGCTTGACGCGGTTCCCGCTCAAAAGCCCCTCCGCTTTGAATACCGTCTCGTGGGGATAGCGGTCTTGAACGATCCTACCTTTGATACTGTTGCCGTCGAGCGCTTCCACATTTAGAACGAACGGGATATTGTTGTTGCCGGACTGAGTGCCCTGCCAATTGGAAGGCTGGAACACGTGCCCGCGGATCTTCTCGTCGAACGCTTCCTTGTCCGCAGTCAGCTTCTGGGCGCGCGAATCGTCCTTCAGCTTGACGCTGTAGAGGTTGAAGAGTTCCTCGTAACTCTTGGCGACAGGCAGCTGCGCCTTGTAGAGCGCCTCGTGGTATTCGAGCAAAGGTCCGAGCATTTCGTCGGAGACTGGTAATGCACCATTGGCCCTGAAGGCGCTTTTCTCATTGGTAATTATCTTCACCTTCGCGGTCCGCAGCTCAGCGGGCAAGCGCGTGTTGGCACGGAGCTTTTTCTCGATGAACTCGAAGCGGCTGAGCAGCATGCCGGCCGCCTTATCCCGCGCTACGGAGAACTGCCTTTTGCCTTGCTCGTAATCGTGGGCGAGTTTCTTCGCGTTTTGTTCGAGGATCTGCATGCCAGCCTGTTCGGCGGGCGAATGGCCGTTGTTTTTGGGCGGCTGCGGGTCCGCGCCTGCGGCTGCCAGGATGACGAGTCCGAGAACGATGTGAAACCACTTGGCGTTCATTTGGCGTGTCCTTTCCACTTTGAAAGTAAGGGCTACGTGCGACGTTTGGCCACGTAGTCTCTCCTAATGTGTGTTCCAAAAGGCAAAAAAGTGCCGGGAATCTCCGAGGCGCGATCCCTTCAACGCCTGCCTGTCATCCGGTCAGTTGAATACCCGCTGGCCCCGTTGGGAGCGCGGCTCACCCAGACACGAGCGCGTCCCATATCTACCTACGCGAAGTCAGCGCGGTTCCTGCGCGCCAGTGGCCACGGCGACTCGAGGGCCGCCGGGCCAGTGGAGAAAATGCCTTGCTGATTTACTTTATCTAAACTAAACAGGCAGTATCCGCCGCCTGGGGAGGCGTGTCAAGCAAAATGTCAGAAAAAAATTGCGCGGTCGGGCGCGCCGCCGTGCGGGATGGCCGATCTTCGCTGACGCTGCGCGCCGACAGGACCGACCGGGCCGGCCTATCGTGCCAGCCGGCCGCAGCCGAGCAGCGAGCCGATACCCAGCGCGTTTACCTCCGGCCATTGATGGTTCAGTCCAGTCCGGCCAAAAAGTCGAGCAGGGCTTTGTGAAAAGCATCGGGGGCACTCATGTACGGAGCATGGCTGCCTCCAGGGATAATGACCTTGCGGCCTCGTGAGACTGATTTCACAAGCAGATCCGCCTGCTCCAAAGGGATGGTCTGATCATTCTCGCCCCAGATGGCTAGGACCGGAGCTTGGATTTGCGCGAGTCGCTCCTGGTACATCGAAATCGCAACCGGAGCAACGGCCACGAAACCAGCTACTCGCTCCGGCTCTCCCGTCACCAGCGGTAAAGCGTAGCGACCGCTCATTGATGGAGAGACTAGCACCGGCTTCTCGATTTGCAGCGTAGTCAGCAGGTTGCCAAGCCAGGTCTCGGGGGAAATCTTGGCCTCGGCAGACTTCCCAAAACCGGGTAGATCGACCGCGTAGGCCAGGTAGCCGGCCTTGGCCAAGGCGGCCAGCGTCCCAATTTCCATCCAAGTCTTCGAGGAGAACCTGGCTCCATGTAGCAGAACAACCGGGCGGCTCCCCGCCAATCCTTCGGTCAGGTAATGGACCGCAGCTCCAGCGATCTCGACCTGGTGAGACTGATTTTGCAACATACTCATCTGCTTCTTTTCCTGCCTCCGCGTGAGTTCGTCATCAATGGGGGAAGACCTTGATGGCTGCGGAGGTTTCGTGCGGAGAAACTGCGCGGCGAGGACGGCAAGGGCTAGGAGGCCCAGGAATAAGGCACCAGCGATTGTCAGCTGTCTTGGCCCCATCATCTTCCCTTTCAGCCAGTTTGATCCTGACTTTTGCGTTCCGCCTGAGCCGTCAGGCCCCGGAGCACCGGAATCGAGGTCGAAGCAGTGGAGAATCTGATTGTACTCGTAACGAGGCGTCTTGTCGGGGTTGCCAGAAAAATCGCTGCTCAATTTCTTTCGCTTCGGCGCCTGATTGAGGCAGGGTCTGCTCCAGGCTAGCTTCGTTCGATCTCAGGCCGAACCTGGAAATGGGAGCCCGGATGAGCGGGATGCAATTGTTCTCGCAATGGCGGTTAGCGAGCCGATGGATGAGAGTTTCCCTCGTCTATGACTATCGTACTCAACTCGTTCCGACTGGCCTTTCTGCTATACTGACCCGTGCTCTACCGGGCTGACCCGCGCCGGTCAGGCTAACAACAATTTATACTTCGCGCTGGCAGAGTGTTCTGACTCGCCAGCGCCAACCCCCTCTTCGCGTGGGCCTGGGGTTGCTGTTCGCCCCGATGAGCGTGGCCGCCTACAAGTCTGGAGCCAGGGTTTCGCGGCCGATCTGTGTAGTGGAGTTGAAGCCATGAGCGCTACCGATGCAAAACCTACGGAAAGTGCGTCCGATTCGAAGACCCGTTGTCTTCCCTCCGAGCCTAGCATTTCCTCTAGCGCCGAATTCGAGCTGCGTTGCCTGCGTCGGATGTCGGCCCTCACGAGTCAGTTCCGCGAGGGCCGAGATATGGCCAAGGTGCTCCGCTCAACCTTGCGAGCCGGGCTGGATTTGCTCGGCGCCAAGGAGGGTTGCGTGGCGATCCTCGATCCGGGCAAGCAGCAAGTTGAAACCATCTTCACGATTCCTCAGAACACCAGCTGGGATAAGGAGTTCTTGACCTCCTTTATTCGTGGAGGAGAAAAGCCCATCCCGGCAGACTTAGCACTGGGACGGCTGCGCCGGCGCCGACGAATGTGGGGAGTGCTTGCGGTGCGCAGTGCGGGGACCCAATTCAACTGGAATCACCGCGAGGCCTTGTCCGCTCTCGCTGCCTCGGTGAGCGAAGTCCTGGAGCGAATCGACCAAGAGCGAATTCGCGAAGTGCGCGCTCGAATCGATTACAAAATCCTGGAGCAGCTTCGACCCAAGGATCTCTTCTATCAAATCCTGCACGGACTGCACTCGCTGACTCATTACGACCACTCGGCTACGGTGCTGATTCATGAAGGCGGCGGCACGCTGGAAGTCGTAGCGGAGACCATCACATGGAAGAAGGGCAAGAGCAAGCGGATTGGTCAGAAAATCCCTTTGCCCGAATCGCTCCTGGGGCTTCTGTGTCCCGGAGTAGTCTATGGCTTTGATCGTCCCATTAATGCCTGGGAAGAATGGACCGATGCGGGGGCCGCGAAGTTGGCCGAGCTTCTGGACGAGCACGGACAAGAAGGACAATCTGCCACGCCCTTGGACCGGAGTATGCTCTGTGCGCCGCTGGCCACCAGCGAACGGAGCCTGGGATTGCTTAAGATCGCAGCCAAGCAATGTGGCTCGTTTGCTGCCTATGAGGCCGAACTCGTCAGCCAATTTCTACCCCATGCCTCGATCGCCGTGCAAAACTCCAAGCGAACCGAATCGCTGGAGTTGAACTTGATCCAGGCCGAACGCAAACATGCGATGGCTGACCTTGCCCGCGGCGTGGCCCACGACATTAACAACGCCTTAGGAGCCGTCTTGCCCCTGGTCCAACAGATGCGCGTCGAGCTACAAGCGGGGCAGGTTGATATCGCGTCCTTGGTCGAGGATCTACGTCAGATTGAAGGCTCCCTCCGAACTTCGCGGCGAATCTTCGGCGGAATGTTGAGCTTTGCCCGCGGCGCCGTTCACGCCGCGGACGGCGCGAATATCCGGCAGGCGATTGACAATACGCGCGCTATCCTCAAGGAAGGATTATGCCGTCGCGGCATCGAAGTAGTGGTCGAAGTGGATGACCCGCTTCCGCTGATCCCGAGCTCTCAAAGCGATCTGGAGCAATTACTGCTTAACCTGCTGACCAATGCACGCGACGCCATGCCGAAAGGCGGGCGGCTCTCGATAGCGGCGCGGTGGAGGGCTTCCAATCTTCAGCTTGTGGTTGAGGATACAGGCATCGGGATTCCAGCTGAGCATCTTTCCAAGGTGCTTGAGCCGTTCTTTTCTACCAAGCCTCAGGGCAATGGTCTGGGCTTAGCGATTTGCCGATCCATTGTCTGGCAAATGCAGGGCAAGCTGGAGATCAACAGCACTCCCGATGTGGGAACCCGCGTCACCGTCTTGCTTCCCCTACCCGAGCGGAGTGCTTCATGAACGTGCGATTGGTTCTCCCGCGAATTCTGGCTGTCGATGACGATCCCGGCGTGCTGCACGCCGTCAAGCGGATACTTGGGAGCCAGTACGAGTTGGCCGGCACCTCATCTCCGCTTGAGGCGTTGAATCTGGCTGAAACCTTTCTTCCTGATCTGGCTCTCCTGGACATTCGCATGCCGGCTATGGATGGCTTCGAGGTGATGCAAAGACTGCGCGCCAAGCATCCGAATGTGGATATCATCTTTGTCACCGGCAGCATGACCGACCCAGACGCTCACCTGATTCGCGCCATTGAGCAGGGTGCTTTTTACTTCATTCAGAAGCCGTTCGACCGGCAAGTTCTGCAAACTTTGGTCCAGCGTTGCTTAGAGTTGCGCTATCTTCGCTTGCAAGCTGATAGGGAACTCCAGCAGTTGCGAGTGGCGCAGAGCCGGCTCTTGCCCCAGGTGCCGCCAACGCATGAGGAGTATCAAATCGCCTTTCGCTATCGACCCTTCTATTTCGCAACCGGAGACTACCACGACTTTTTCCCGCAACCGGATGGAAGCTTAGTCGTGTTCGTCGGCGACAGCTGTGGACACGGCCCCTCGGCCTGCATGTTGATGGCGACCATGCGCACGCTGTTGTACACGCATCCGGAGATTCATGGCGATCCAGGCTACGCCTTGTCCCGTTTGTCGGAGATGTTTCATGCCTTGATCCCTTCCGACCTTTTCATGACCGCGCTGGTATTGCGTTTGGGAAGTGGCGGCCGAATTGACTGGGCGGCCGCGGGACAGCATCCTCCGCTGCGCGTAACGGGCGAGCAAGTTGGTCACTTCAACCAGGCCAAGGCGGGATTACCGCTGGGAATTTCCCCCGATGAGCGCTACGAAACCGGTAGTTGCCAGATGATCCCAGGCGAAAGGTTGATCGCGTTCACAGACGGCATTTTCGAGGCATCCAATCGCCAAGGCAAACAATTTGGAACGGCTGGGATCAGAAGAAGTCTGGTGAAGTTGACTCGCGCCGCTTCCATATCGGAGACTCTCCTGGATGCGCTGATCGAGCAGGTGAGCGAACATATGGAGGGCCAGACTTTCGAGGACGATTTCACTCTGATTGCCATCGAGCGAAGGGCCGAGGGAACGGCGACCCTTCCAAAAGCATCTCCCGAATGATTGGCGAAGAAGCTCAGAAGTTGTCAATGCGTGCCCCACGCTGTAACTGTGGGGCACGTTGGAAACGTGCCATACGGCGAACCACTACCGACACTCTTGTCTGCCACCCTTCTGCAACAGACTCGAAATCGGATAGCCGCAGCTTGAAACTACTGGCACGCTTCCGGCTCGTTGCGTTTTGCTTGCACTTGACGTGCGGCCAATCCTTGGCTAGGTTACTTTGTATGACAAACCAGTTTGCACGGAGGTCAGAATGGACCCGCGACAAGCCGCACACACGCTGGAAGTGATTCGCACGCTGATGGAGCGGACGTGCCAGTATCGCCTGCTGACGGCCGGCGCCAGCTTGGCGGCCGGCACGCTCGCCATCTTCGGCGCGTTGACCTTCTTCTTTCTCGAGGCCGCCGATCCCGTTGCCTTCGCGTCGGTCTGGGGCTTCGTCTTCGCTAGCTCGCTGACCGGCTCCGTCGTCGGCACGCTGCTTCGGGGTCGGGAAGTCGGCGAGCGCGTGTGGACGCGGCAGTTGCGCATGGTCCTTTTGGCCCTGGCGCCGTCGCTGGCGGCCGCTGCGGTTCTGACGGTGTTCTTCTTCGCGCGCGGCGATCACTTATGGCTGCCCGGCGTGTGGATGCTGTGCTATGGCCAGGGATCGCTGGCCACCTCGGCCTACGCGCCGGCGGGCATCCGTTGGCTGGGCATCGCCATGCTCGCTATGGGAGCGCTGACGTTGATGCTGGGAGCAGACTGGGCCAACGTCATGATGGCCCTCGCCTTCGGTGCGGGCCATCTGCTGTTGGGCTTCGCGCTGTTGAGCGAGGAGCGGCGCGAACGCGCCTTTCGACTGTATCGTTCGGTGGCGTAATCTGTTTCGCCTTGTGCCACGGCTGACACAGCCGTGGAAGGCCGCCACGGCTGTGTCAGCCGTGGAAGGCCGCCACGGCTGTGTCAGCCGTGGAAGGCCGCCACGGCTGACACAGCCGTGGAAGGCCGCCACGGCTGACACAGCCGTGGCACAACGGTGCCCGCAAGGGATAATCCTGTGAATGCCTTCAAACGACTCTTTGATGAGCTAGATCCGCTGCTGCACGAGCGCGGCCGATTGGCCATCGTGTCGGCGTTGGCGGCGGCCCCGCGTCTGACCTTCACCGAGCTGCGCGACGCCCTGGGCATGACCGACGGCAATCTCAGCGTCCATCTGCAAAAACTGGAAGAGAAAGGCTACGTCACCATCGACAAGCAATTCGTTGGCCGCCGACCGCAAACGAGCTGCCAGCTCACTCGTGCCGGCCGCCAGGCTTTCACGAACTATCTCGATCACTTGGAAGCCATCGTGCAGCAAGGCCGCGGCCGGAACCGCGCCTGAAAGGATGAAGGATGAAGGATGAAGGATGAATACAGTATGTAATTCATTTTTCATCCTTCATCCTTCATCCTTCATCCTTGAGAGGAAGCCGATCATGAAAGTACGACTAGCGGAACATCTCGGCATGTGCTTCGGCGTGCGCGACGCCATTAATCTGGCCCTGGATTTGACGAACCAGGGACCGCTCACTATCCTCGGCGATCTCGTCCACAATCCCGACGTTGTCGCTCAGATCGACGCCGCCGGCGCCGTCCGCGCCCAACATCAGGAAGACATCCGTACGCCGGCTGTCTTGCTGACGGCTCACGGCGTTGCAGACCGCGTGCGCCTGGAGCTGCGCGACCGCGGCCTCGCCGTCCACGATGCCACCTGCCCGCTGGTGGCCCGGGCGCATCGCGCCTTGGCGCGTCTGGTGGCCGAGGGGCGACATCCCGTTGTCATTGGCCAACCCAAGCACGTTGAGGTGCGCGGCCTCGTCGGCGATCTCGATGACTACACCGTTGTGCAGGGCGAGGCGGACCTGGATCAACTCGCCGAGCGGATCGAACGCGATCCCGCCCTGCGGTTGGGTGTCGTATCGCAGACGACGCAGCCGCTGGAGCGCGTGCATGAGCTGATCGAGGCGATGCAGCAACGCTTCCCGGACACGGACATTCACTTCATCGATACCGTGTGTCAGCCGACCAAGGACCGCCAGCAATCGCTGCGCGACCTGGCAGCCGAGACGGACGTCGTGATCGTCGTCGGCGGCCCTGATAGCAACAATAGCCGCAAACTCGTCGAATTGGCCCGCAGTCTGGGCCGTCCGGCGCACCTCGTCGCCAGTGCTGCGGAGTTGCGTCCGGAGTGGTTCGCCGATTGTTCGCTGGTCGGACTCACCGCCGGCACCTCGACGCCCGACACGGTAATCAACGAAGTGCGGGCGTGGTTGGAGAATCATTAGATTACTATAAAGGCGCTTGTCCGAACCGCGCAATTGTCCGAGCCGCGCACGCAGCGCAGCGGAGTAAGCGGTTGCGCCGCGCGACCGCTTACTCCGCTGCGCTGCGTGCGCGGCTCGGACTTGTGTTGGGAGTAAGTGGTCGTGCATTCCACCGCTTACTCCGCTGCGCTGCGTGCGCGGCTCGGACGTGATGCGTTGGGAGGGCAACGGGATGGATAAGCCGCTGGCGTATTTCCTCACCTTTACCTGCTATGGCACCTGGCTACATGGGGATGAGCGCGGCTCCGTAGACCGGGAACACAATGCTCCTGGGACGCCGGTCCTTCAGCCGGATGCTACCCGCCGCGCCAGCGAACAGGAGGATCTGGACCAATCGCCTTATCTGCTCGACCAAGCGCACCGGCAGGTCGCGCTGCAAGCTCTCTGTGAGATCGCCCGGCGGAAAAGTTGGCTGCTGCATGCCGCCCATGTCCGCTCGAATCATATCCACCTTGTCGTGACCGCCGAGGGGTCGCCGGAACGAATCCTCAACGACTTTAAGACCGCCATTAGCCGACGCTTGAACAAAGCGTTCCCGACCGAGCGCGATTGCATACGCTGGACGCGCCACGGCAGTACTCGCTACTTATGGACCGAGGAGGCTGTCGCGGAAAAGGTGCATTACGTCCTGGAAAGCCAAGGCGAACTTCTCGAACATTATCCGAGCCGCGTACGCAGCGCAGCGGAGTAAGCGGT
>Ga0070739_10004637_pt1 | contig 16113 bp, 12 predicted proteins | sample Coa_R1_7_FD_66445 | JGI IMG/M metagenome (GOLD analysis project Ga0070739, IMG submission 66445) | Surface soil microbial communities from Centralia Pennsylvania, which are recovering from an underground coalmine fire - Coalmine... | ecosystem: Environmental > Terrestrial > Soil > Unclassified ... | reverse complement strand
TCACCGACGTTACGGACGGATCGAGCAATACGGCCATGATGTCCGAAAGCCTGCTGGGTGATGGGCCGGAGAACGCCGGCGGCCCCCTCCCCGACGTCCCGAACGCAGTGCAAAGGGTTTACGCCTACACCGGCTTCGGCACACCGCTCAGCGATGGCGCCTGCGCCGGCGCGTCGCTGTGGAACGTATCCAATCGCCGCGGCTTCATGTGGGCCAGCGGCGAGATGCGCTGCGGCTCCTACAACCACTATTACCCTCCCAATCCTCCCATTTACGATTGCGTGACCAACGACCTGGCGACCATCACCTCGATGGCCTTCCGCGCCGCGCGCAGCCAGCACACCGGCGGCGTTAATGTGCTGTTTGGCGATGGCAGTACGCGGTTTATCAATCAGAGCGTGTCGTTGACGACGTGGCGCGCCCTGGCCACGCGCTCCGGCGGCGACATCCCGGGCAGCGATTATTGAGGCGTCCCAATGCAGAATGCAGAATGCCGACGAGCCGGAAGCGTAAGCGACGGACTGTCCGCCGTCGCTTACGCTTCCGGCTCGTCGGCATTGGATTGGCGCTGGGTTCATGTTGGCGTTGCTGCGTTGGCGATGGTGGCCACGCTGCCCGGACGCACGCATGGACTGGGCCTGTTCACCGAGCCGATCCGCAAGACCTTCGGGCTGGACACCGAGAGCTACGGCTTGCTGAACATGGGCGCGACGCTGCTGGGTGCGTTGTTCTGTCTGCCCTGCGGCGGGCTGATTGATCGACTGGGGACGCGGGGCGTGCTGACCGGCGTGATGGCGGCGCTGGGAGCCGTCGTCGTGGTCATGAGCCAGCTGGAAAGCGAATCCTCCTCCCCTCTCTTGCTGGTCAACCTCTTTCTGTTGATCCTGCTGACGCGCGGATTGGGCCAGAGCGCCCTTTCGGTCGCCAGTCTATCACTCATTGGCCGCACGGCGTCGCGCCGCGGCGGGTGGACGATGGGGGTTTACTCGGTGCTGGTGTCGGCAGGTTTTCTGAGTGCGTTCTGGATCCTTGGCGAGGTGGTCAAGCGCTCTCCCGACGACTGGCGAGCGGCGTGGGCCGGCATCGGTATCACAGTAATCGCCGCCGGATTGCTTAGTGGGGCACTGATACGCCAGCGACTTTTGGATACAAGGCCATCGGAAAAGGAAGAGCCAACAGAAGCCGACGCCGAAATCAGCCGAACGCTGGGGCAAGCGCTACGTACTCCGGCGTTCTGGACGTTCGCCGTGGCGGTATCGTTCTACGGCATGGTCGCGGCCGGCACCTCGCTATTTAACGAGAGCATCCTGCAAACGCTCTTCCCCGACGACACCAAACGTATCTTCGTCAACGTCACGCGCCTGGCCATCCCGGTCGGCCTGGTCAGCAATCTGCTGGGCGGCTGGCTTCTGTCACGCTGGTCGATGAGCCGAATGCTGGCCGGAGCGATGATCGCTCTCGCCGCGGCTCTCGCCGCTTTTCCCTCGCTGGCCGCCGAATGGCAAGTTTACCTGTATGCGGCAGTCTTGGCGGCGGCCGGCGGCATCATCACGGTTTGTTTCTTCGCCGTCTGGCGGGCTGGATTCGGCCCCGCTCACCTGGGCAAAATTCAGGGCGCTGCCCAAATGCTCACGGTGTTGTTCTCGGCCCTGGGTCCGCCGCTGTTCGGCAGCGCCAAGGCGCGCCTCGGATCGTATTTGCCGTTGTTTCCCTATTTGGCCGCCGCCGCCCTCGCCCTGGCGGTGACTACCTGGCTGGCCGGCCTGCCGTCGGAACGCAACGCTTTGTTTAGCCGCGAGCCGTAGGCGAGCGCGGAGGCAATGGTGGGACCGGCGTCTCGCCGGTCGAGCGCTCGCCTACGGCTCGCGGCTAAACTTGGAAAGGGATTAACCATGCTCAAAGCCGAACTACGCGATTTTTATCACGAGCAAGGCTACCTCGTCCTCCGCGAGTTCTTTCCCGCCGCGCTCATGGCCCAAGCTGCGGAGGAGGCCGACACGCTGCTGCAACGCCATGATCTCATCGCCAATAATAATCTGCGCTGCCGCTGGCAGATCAACGTCCACACCGGCGCTCGCGAGTTCGAGACGTTCGATCCCATTATCGACCTGTCACCCTTGTGCGCTCGCATTGCCGGCGATGCCCGCTTGTTGGCCGTGCTGGCTGCGCTGTACGGCGAAGAAGCCTGTTTGTTCAAGGACAAGCTGATCTTCAAACCACCCGGAGCGAAGGGATACGGACTGCATCAAGACTGGATTGCCTGGCCGGGATTTCCCCGCAGCTTCCTGACGGTACTGGTGCCGTTCGACCGCGCCGATGCGGACAACGGCTGCACGCAAGTTTTTCCCGGCTATCACAAGCAGGGCACACTATCACAAGAAGATGGCCAATATCACGAATTGCCGTTGGAGCTAATCGACGAGGCGCGCGGCGTCAACCTGGAGCTGGAACCCGGCGACGTGGCCATCTTCACGGGCTTTACGCCGCACCGCTCCGCTCCCAATCGCTCCTCGCGCTGGCGACGACAGTTGTTTTTGAGCTATAACAAACTCTCGGACGGCGGCCCGCAGCGCGAGAAACACTATCAGGAGTTTCACGACTGGATACGCGCTCGATACGCCGAACCGGAGAGGAATAATCTGTATTTTCGCTGACCGATTGGACCTCGCCCCAGGAGACGCTTATGGTAACAGCCTTGCCGATGGCCCCCGCCATCCGTTTTCACTTATCGCTCAACGTCGCCGATCTGGAGCGCTCGGTCGCTTTCTACCGCACTCTGTTCGGCCGTGAGCCGGCCAAGTGCCGGTCCGATTACGCCAAGTTCGAGCTGGACGATCCGCCGCTGGTGCTGTCGCTGGAGCCGACGCCGCGTGGCACGGGCGGGGCACTCAATCATCTTGGTTTTCGCATGCCCGATTCCACCGCCCTGGTCGCAGTGCAGATGCGTCTGGAAAAGGCCGGCATCCGCACGCAGCGTCAGGAGGGCGTCGAATGCTGCTACGCGCGGCAAACCAAATTCTGGGTGACCGATCCGGACCAGACCTTGTGGGAGATTTACACGCTCGACGAAGACATCGATCACCGCGGCGCCGGCCAAAGCCGCGAGGAAATGTTACCGCAATAGGGTCAGAAGAATTCACCGCAGAGGACGCAGAGAGCGCAGAGAAAAAGAAAGACAAAGAGAAAAACCCAATCGAAACTTTTTAGTTCTTATTTCTTCTCTGCGCTCTCTGCGTCCTCTGCGGTGAATTCTTCTGACCTCTAACAAGCGAAGACACGTTGGAGCAAGACCGCCCGATGCGGTATGATGAGAGAGTGAACCCCATCGGGCGGAACGTGTCATGAACGAGCCATTGCAACCCAATCATTGCGCCCGCGCTCTCCGCGCCCTGGCGGACCCGGAGCGCTTGCGGATCATTCACTGCCTGCGCGGCGGAGCGCGCAACGTCAGCGAATTAGCCGCCCTGCTCGACGCCGAGATCGTCAACGTCTCGCACCATCTCGGTGTCCTGCGCCACGCCGGTTTGGTGCAAGATGAAAAGCAGGGTCGCTTTGTCGTTTATCGTTTGCATCCGGACGTATTCAGTGCCGGCGGCAGCGCCGAACACCTCGATCTGGGCTGCTGCCGGCTGGAATTGCCCAAGGATTGACGGCCTGACGGAGAGATTTTGGCGAAAACCGTTGCAAGCGATCCTGTGAGAGGGTAACCTAATCAGGGGAAGTTGTATCCGAAAGCCCAGACTACCTCTCCATCTGGGAAAGTTCGGAAGAACGAATCACCATTCCGGTCGGCCCTTTGTCGCTATCCTGAGAATCCTTCGGATGAGAGCGGTGTAAGGGCGCTCCCTAGAGAGGTCCTTACAATGCCTGTGCCCTCAACAGCGGACCAATTTCTCGAATTGGTTAAGAAGAGCGGCCTAATCGATCCGCAGCGGTTCCAGGCGCACCTTCAGCGCTGCCGCGCCTCCGGCGGCCTGCCCAAGGCGCCCGCGGCGCTGGCCGACACCCTCGTCCGCGATCGACTCTTGACGCGCTTCCAGGCCGATCAGTTGCTCCAGGGCAAGTGGCGGAACTTCGTGCTCAGCGGCAAATACAAAATCCTGGGGCGGCTGGGCGCCGGCGGTATGGGCTACGTCTTCCTCTGCGAGCACCAGATCATGCGCCGCCGCGTGGCCATCAAGGTGCTCCCCCTTCAGTCCAGCGACCCCAGCTCCCTGGAGCGCTTTCACCGCGAGGCGCGGGCCGTGGCGCAATTGAAGCACACCAACATCGTCGGCGGCTACGATATCGATCAGGACGGCACGCGGCACTTCCTGGTCATGGAATACATCGACGGCAGCACGTTTCGAGCGATTGTCAAGGGACATGGCCGGCTGGACCCCCTCCGGGCCGCCCATTACATTCGCCAGGCCGCCCTGGGCCTGCAACACGCACACGAAGCCGGCCTGGTCCACCGCGACATCAAACCCTCGAACCTGCTCCTGGACCGAACGGGTACGGTCAAGATCCTCGACCTGGGCCTGGCCCGCTTCTTCCACGACGAGTCGGATGATCTCAGCAAGCGCTACGTGGAAGGCCCAATCGGCACCATGGACTATATGGCCCCCGAGCAGGCGCTGAACAGCCATGAGGCCGACATCCGGGCCGATATCTATAGCCTCGGGGCCACCTTCTATTTCCTCCTCGCCGGGCACGGCCCCTTCCCGGAAGGGACGGACTTGCAGAAACTGATCCGGCATCAGCTCCAGCCGCCCCGGCCGATTCGGGACATTCGCCCGGACGTGCCCGAGGGTCTGGCCGCGATCATCAGCCGAATGATGGCTAAAGACCCGGCGGCGCGCTACCAGACGCCGGCCGAGGTTGCCGAAGCCCTCGCGCCGTGGACTCAGACGCCCATTCCCCCGCCCCCTCGCGAGGAAATGCCAGAGCTGGTTTCGCCGGCCCGTGGCACGACAGAGCTGGGTTCCAATTCGGGATTGCCGGTGTTTCTCTTTCAGCCCCTCTCCTCGCCTCCGTCCACCCCGGCACGGGAAGCGGAGACAGTCCGCTCCCCCAGCCCTTCCACGCACCCGGAACCTCTCCCGACCCAGGCCGAGGCTCCGAGCGTACCGCCGCCCCTCCCCTCTGTGGTAAGCCCAAAGGCGAGCAGACCTTCAAGTACCGCTCCCCTACCAGCGAAAGCAAACGACTTGCCTGCCCCTTCGGGCCGCGCGGCGTTTCCTCGCAGATGGACCTGGCCAGTCGTCGCGTCCCTGGCCGTCCTGCTCGTGGGCGGCGGCATCGCCGGCTTTACCTTTATGTCTCGCAAAGGCGGCGAGGCTCCCCTGTCCTCGGCCAAACAGACCGGAGAAAATGTGTCGCCCGCTCCGGCCCCCGCCTCTCCACGGCTTCAGCTGCTGGTGCCGGCCTACTTCTACCCAGGGGGCGATGGCCTGGCGCAGTGGGACAGGCTCCTGGAGGCTCCGGACCCGGCCGCGGTTGTGATTATCGTCAACACCGCCAGCGGGCCAGGCAAACAAGCCGACCCCAGCTACGTCCGGATCATCGGCCGTGCCCGGCAAAAGGGGTTCCGCGTCATCGGCTATGTTCGTACAGACTACGGCAGGCGCCCGATCAAGGAGACGAGGGAGGATATCGACCGCTGGATACTCTTTTATAACGGCATCCACGGCATCTTTTTCGATGAGCAGGCGAGTTCTCCCGATCGGGTCAGCTACTATGCCGAGCTTTACGAGTACGTGCGGACGGAACGGGGACTGGACCTGGTCATCAACAACCCGGGCACGACTTGTGCGGAGGAATACGTGGCGCAACCGGTCGCGGACGTGGTATGCATGATCGAGTCCACCAGGGATATCAGCGAGTTTCATCCTCCTGCCTGGATGAGCCGTTACAAGCCAGACCGTTTCGCCGGCGAATTCCCCAAGATTGACGATTCCATGAAAATGAAGCGCGTGGTCCGCGAGTTGGTCGCCAAGGGACTGGGATACTGTTACATCACGGACGGCCACGACCCGAACCCCTGGGGCCGGTTGCCGAGCTACTGGCACGAGGAGTTAAAAGCGGTGCAGCAAGTCAAGGCGGAATGAGGTTGTTTCGCCGGTCGAGCGCGCGGACGGCGTAATCTGGGCAAACCACAGCGATCGCGCCGGGTGCCGGCTCGTCTCTTCTTCGCCAACCATCCTTTTCCTTCTTTTCCTCCTCGCCGTTCTTGTCGAAAGGGAATGACGGGATAAATCCGCGCCGCCCCGGCAGCGCAAATCCGAGCCGCGCACGCAGCGCAGCGGAGTAAGCGGCGGGGACAGTCCATCGCAGGATGCACACCATGAAGCCCCCAGAGCGCAGCTCGACCGCGAGATCGGCGACGCCGGATCGAAGCAGATGGAAACGGCGATTGCTGGCAGCATGTATCGCCCTTGTTTGTCTGCTCGTCTTATCACCTATCCTTATCGCCGGCACGCCGCTGCGGAACTGGCTATTGGCCCATGCCCTGCCGCACTTCCAGGGCAGCATCCGCATTGGCAGCGCATCAGTCGGATGGTTCCGTCCACCGATCTTCACGGACATCGAAATCCACGACAGCGCCGGGCGAATGCTGCTCCATGTTCCGCGTCTGGAAGGCAATAAACCTCTCGCGGCGATCTTGTGTAATCCGTTCGACCTTGGCGAATTTCGCCTGACACAGCCGGTCCTCCACGTCGTTTGCTCGGGCGATTCGAGCAACCTGGAGACGACGCTGGCGTACTGGCTGCACAAAAGAGAAACGCCGTCCGACTCCGGATTGGCTCTCGACGGCATCGCCATCCGCGGCGTGCTCGCTCAGGCCTGCATCCTCCTTGAAGACGAGGACAGCGGCCGCACTTGGTCGCTTGAGCCGCTGGATCTGACCGTGGCCATTCCTCGCAACCGCCGCACGCCGCTGCACATGCAGCTGAGCGCAACGGCGGTCGAGAAGGTGGGACCGGCGTCTCGCCGGTCAGGCCAGTTGAGTGCCGATGTGTCCGCATACTTTGTCGAAACGACCGGCGGGACGCCGGTCCCACCAGCAGCACAGACCGGCGGGACGCCGGTCCCACCGGGTTCGCCCCGCCTCCGCGCCGAGGGCGAGCTGCGCGGCGATGATTTGCCCCTGGATGTGGCCGAGCCGTTCCTGCGCCGCCTGGCGCCGCACATCCACCTGCACGGACGGCTCAACGCCAACGTGAAACTGCGGCCAAGCGACGGGCAAGCCGGCTCACCGGATGTTCGGCTGGAAGGCAACGTCTCGCTGCAAGCACTGACGCTGAGCGATCCGTTGCTGGGACCGGACATCCTGCACTTGCAGCGAGTGCAAGCCCCGCTGCGGATCTCCCTGGACGGCAGCCGGCTGTCAATCGAACAGATGGAGATTCAGTCCGAGATTGGCAAGATCAGCCTCGCCGGCGTTCTGGATTTAGCCAAAGACCTGGGTTGTGCCCATATTCAGCCCGGCCACCGCATCGATGCAGAACTCAACGTGGCGCGATTGGCCGACCTGGTGCCCAATGCCTTGCATCTGACCAAGGACACGCGCATGCAGTCGGGCACGCTGTCGCTGCATTTGCACAGCGCGCTCCGCGATGACAGGGTGCTCTGGGAGGGCAGCCTGCGCACCTCCGACCTGGAAGGGCTGTATCAGGCGCAGCGCATCACCTGGAAGGAACCGCTCTCCGTCGTTTGGACGGCGCATCAGGAAATAAGCGATCCGCTGCCGGTGCTCGAACGTCTCCGCTGCGATTCGGATTTTCTGCGTCTGGAAATGTCCGGCTCGCTGCAAGAATGGACGGCACGGGGCAGCTTCAACCTGGGCCGACTGAGCGAGCACCTGGCCGGCTTTGTCGAGCTGGGTTCGCTGCGCGTGCAGGGCGAGGGCACGATCCGAGCGATGGCGCGACGCAATCTCCGTGGCGGCTATCGGCTGGAGAGCGATGTCGCCTTCACGCAGCTCAGCCTGGCCGACGGTTCCCGCACCTGGCGCGAGGACAGCCTGACGATTCACCTCGACCTGATCGGCGACACGACCGGCGGCTATCGCGTCGATGCCGGCGCGGTGCATGTTTTGGCCGGCAAGGACGGCATCGATCTCGATTTGCTGGAGCCGATCGCTTCTTTGACCGTTCTGAGTTCCGAGTTCCAAGTTCTGAAACCTGGCATTCAGAACTCAGAACTCAGAACTCAGAACTCAGAACGGAAAAGCGTCCGCGTCCGGCTTCACTTCTACGGCGACCTCACTCGCTGGCAGAACCGAGCGACCAGTCTGGCCGGCCTGTTTGACGGCTTCCGCGTGGCCGGTCACATCGACGCCGATTGCCGGCTACGTTACGAGAGGGAGATGGTTCACCTGGAAGACATCAAGCTTGTCGGCCGCACGGTCCAGATTCAGGGATTCGGTCTGAATGTAGAAGAGCCGGCCCTGGACTTTACGACCAGCGGCCGTTGGCTGTTGGAGCGCGAGACGCTGGAATTGCAGCACACGCGCCTGAGCTGTCCCACCGTTACGGTACAAGCACCGGCGCTGACGCTGGGCACCGATCCAGTGGGCGCTTGGCAGATCACTGCAAGCACAACGGTGCAGGGCGATGTGGCGCGCATGTACCGTTGCCTGATGGGACCGCCCGTGAACGGCCGCTGCTCGGAATGCGGCGGCACGTTGGCCGGACGCATCGATCTTCGCCCCGACGAGGGCCGGCAAGTCGTGCAGCTGGATCTGAACGTACACAACCTCACCCTTGGCTCACCGACCGCACCGGTGTGGCGCGAGTCGCGCGTGAACCTCATCGGTCACGGCGTATACGATCTCGTCAAGGATTCGTTGCAGATTGCCCAGCTGCACCTGGACAGCCCGACGCTGAGCTGCGACGCCGCCGGACAGCTCACTGCACTCAGCAGTGACATGGAGTTGTCACTCGAAGGCAAGCTCGGTTACGACTTGGAGAAATTGGAGCCGCAGCTGCGGCCGTATCTAGGCCAGAGCGTGAAGCTGAGCGGCCGCGACATGCGTCCCTTCCATATTGCGGGTTCCCTACGGGCGGAGGCGAGCGGGGTCGCGTTAGCGCCCCGAGCGCTCCCTCGGGGCGCTAACGCGACCCCGCTCGCCAAGGCATTGCACGGCGATGCCGCATTGAATTGGCAAACGCTGCAAGCGCTCGGTTGCCAAATCGGCGCCGCGGAATTGCGCGGCCAACTGGCGAACGGTTCGTTCCGCGCCGCGCCGATCGAGGCGACGTTGAACCAGGGCCGGCTGCATCTGGAGCCGACCCTGCGTCTCGATCCGCTGCCGCTGGAAGTGACGTTGCCAAAGGGACGCGCCATCGAGCACGCCCATCTGACGCCGGCCGCTTGTGCCAGCGCTCTGGGCTATGCCGTGCCCGTGTTGGCGAACGTGGCCCAAGCCGACGGCGAAATCTCCTTGGATCTGCAAAGCGGTCGCGTGCCGCTGACGGAGCCGGAGAAGGGCGACATCACCGGCTGGCTCACCATCCACTCGGCACAAGTCAGCGCCGGGCCGCTGGTGCAAGAACTAAGTATCTTGCTCAAAGGCCCGGCCACGCTGACCTTGGCGAGAGACAACGTCGTACCGTTCCGCATGGTCAACGGCCGTGTTTATCACACCGGATTGGATCTGCACTTCCCGGAGTTGACGATTCGCCTGTCCGGCTCGGTCGGTCTGGACGGCAGCTTAGCGCTGACGGCGGAGATGCCGGTGCCGCCGAAGTGGCTCGGCTCCAGCAAGCTCGCCAAGTCCGCGCTGGGCAATCAGACCATCCGCCTACCCATCGGCGGCACGCTCAGCCATCCCAAAATCGATGAGCACGCCTTGCGCGAAGCCAGCGCGAGATTCGCGCGCGATGCTGCGGAGAATGTGATCCGGCAAGAGATGGACGGCAAGGTGAAAAAAGAGGCGGAAAATGGGTTGCGGAAGCTGTTCCGTCGGAAGTGAAATGACCTAGCATGCTGAACTTTCGAATAGTATGATAAACATTCATCGCCCAATTCCAAAGACGATCCATCAGTCCGACATGAAGCTATAAGAGCTGCCAATGAATTGGCCTTCCATCCGCCGTAATCTGATCCTTTTGATATTGGTCTTGGGTGCCATGTCGCTCTACAGCTTATTCTTGGGGCGACCGGGTGATTTCGCTGCCGGATCGGTGGGAGCGATTGTTGGTGGAAGCGTGGCCTTGATAGTCTTGCTCGTCGAAGGAGCTGGAAAACGATTCATTCGCAGGCGATCCGCTCCATCGGCTGAAGGAGCGCCCTCGGACGAACCGCCCGGCGAATGCGATAACGCCCTCTAACCCTACATCATTTATTCCACACATCGATCACGGCGCGGAACGCCGCAATGTGTTCCGGCGTAGTGCCGCAGCAGCCGCCGATCATGCTCACACCCGCATCCAACAATTCCGGCAGCCGCGCCGCCATCGACTCCGGCGTGTGCGGATAGATCCATTGCTCACCTTGCTTCGTTGGTGTTCCCGCATTCGGTCGGGCGAACAGCGGCAAATCCGTTTCCGCACGATAGCGGCGAAGAATCTCGATAATATCGTCCATGTCGATGTCGCGGCCGCAGTTGACGCCCAGTGCGGCGACGCCCTGGCGCTCGGCATGTCGCGCGAACGTCTCCGGGGAGTGGCCGCTGAATGTGACGAGCCGGCCGAAAGGCGTGCGACGATAAGACAGCGAGAGCAGCAATGGCGTCTCCACCCCGACGACACGATGAAATGCGCGCTCCATCGCCAACAGGATGCGCGGATGCGACCACGTCTCGAATAAGATACCATCGACGCCGTCCAGCGCGGTCAGAACGCGGGCCAGATCTTTGAAATTGGTGAATTCCGTCCGCCCATCCGAAGCGAGGAAGGGACCGATGTCGCCGAGGACAAAACGCGATCGTCCGGCTGCCTTGCGCGCGAGCCGGACGGCGTTGCCGATGACTTCTTCCAGATGATCTTCCAATCCGAAGCGAGCCAGATGAGAAGGATTCGCCTGAAAGGTGTTCGTCAGCAGCACCTCAGCCCCGGCGGCGATGTAAGAATCGTGGACCGTCCGCACAGAAGCAGGACGCCTTCTGTTCCAGGATTCGCCGCACTCCTCCGGTCCCAGTCCCATGCGCTGCAATTGCGTGCCCATTGCGCCGTCCATGAGCAGCACACGGCCCGAATGCAACGCCTGGAGAAACGCGGACACATTGCGCTCCTAGCTTATCCGAGCCGGAAGCGTAAGCGAAGAGTCTTCGCTTACGCTTCCGGCTCGGATAGCTTGCCTCACGCCCCATATTTACCCAATCGGCCGGCGTGGGCCATCGCCAACGGCAGTAGATACATCGCCTGAAACTGGCCGAGTCCCCCATGCAGACATTGTGCCTCGCCGAACTCCGTTACTGCGTCGGTGCGGCACGATTTCGCTACCAGCACGACCGGCACCGGATGCCAACTGTGGCTTTTGAGCTTGCTCGGCGTGCTGTGATCGCCGGTGACGATCAGCACGTCCGGCTTCAGCGCGCGAATCTTGGGAATCTCGGCGTCGAAGCGCTCGATCATCTCGACCTTGGCGGCGAAATTGCCGTCTTCGCCGGTGCTGTCGGTGTACTTGTAATGCAGGAAAAAGAAATCGTACTTGTCCCAGACACGCTTCAACGTCTCGACCTGATCGGTGAGCGTCGAGCCGGCGTCGAGCACGTCCATGCCGACCAAGCGCGCCAGTCCCTTGTACATCGGATAGACGGCGACGGCGGCGGCGCGCAGGCCATAGATTTCCTGCATCGTCGCAATTTTCGGATACCGCGCGAATCCGCGCAGCGTCACGCCGTTGGTCGGCGCCTGATCTTTCAACACCTTGTTGGCCTCGGCGACAAAGCGATTGACCGCGGCGGCCGTCTTTTGCGAAGCGGAATCAGCACCCTTGGCTTCCAGCGGCGCGTGGCCGGTCTGCTGCGGATCGGTGTCGTTGACGGCGTCGCCGAGGTCGTCGCCGCGGAAGACGACGACGAAGCGATGCTCGCGCACCGGCTCGACGAATAGCTCGACGCCGGGCACGCGCACCGATTGCATCAATTTACACATGGCGACGCAGCGTTCCGTCGTCGGCCGGCCGGCGCGGCGGTCGCTGATGAGGCCCTTGTTATCCAATGTGCAAAAGTTGCCGCGTGCGGCCACGTCGCGCGGGCCGACCTCGAAATGAATCCCCAGCGCTTCGAGAATGCCCCGGCCAATGCGATATTGCAGCGGATCAAAGCCGAACAGACCGAGATGTCCCGGCCCGCTTCCCGGCGTTATGCCCGGCACAACCGGAATACTCAGACCGCAGACACCCTCACGCGCGCAAGCGTCGAGGTTCGGCGTGCGGGCCGTTTCCAACTCGGTTTTGCCGCCCGGCTCCAGCGGCAATCCGCCCAGGCCATCGGCGACCAGCAAGACAATTTTCGTGGCATTCTCTTCGCGCAATTCGCGCATCAAATCATGCATGCTCATGTTTTCACCCGCCCCATTTCGGCGTCACCGAGTCCAACTGTGGAGTATAGTATCGACGGGCAGTATTTTGCCCATCTCCCCGCCTTTGAAGGCATGAAGGATAAAGGATGAAAGATGAACATGAATCGTTTTGATTCATCCTTCATCCTTTATCTTTCATCCTTTGAGAGAGGTGCCTCGCATGCCCGTTGAGCTGCCGGACGAAGCGATCACTTATCATTACCAATCGCTGCTGGCGCCGGTGGGAGAGGAGTGGAGCGCCGCCGCTGAGCTGCGTAGCCAGCATTTCCTGGCCCCGAGCCGCATCAAGGAGCTTCTGCCGCGCTTGATGCAGTGCCGCTCTCAGGTGGCCGCCGAACGCGACATACGAACGGCGCCGCCGGACCCCGCCATCGTTTCCCCCACCCGCGCAGTAGGGGAAACGACCGGGAGATCCCACCAGGGAACTACCTTGCTCTCCTCCCTGCGCGCAGGAGGGGACATCACCAGCAGATCGCATCAGGGAACCGCCCTGCTCTCCTCCTTGCGCGGAGGGGCAGAAGCCATCGGGAGGTCCCATCAGGGCACCGCCTTACAGCCCTCTCCGCGCGGAGAGGAAGAAGGCAGTGCGGCCGCCTTCATCGATCTGCCGCAGGCCACGCTCGACAATTATCGCCGCAAGGGCGAAGACAGCGACCTTGGCCGGGTATTGAAGCTGGCGACGCGCCTGAGCGAACAAGCCGACCACGTCGTCTTCCTCGGCGACGCCGGCGCGATGCTGGGACCGCGCGCTCTCTTTGAGGCGTTTTTGAGCCGGCATCACAACCAGTTGCCGCCGCAGACACGCCTGGGGGTGCCGCGGATTTACTTCGAGGGCGACAGCGCCGACAACGATTCCTTGCAAAACCTGCTCGATCTGCTGCAAATCACCTGCATCGATCCGGAGCAGCGCGAGGAGCGCTGGGCGGTGGTCACTCTGGACAAGAGCGGCGACGCTCTGGAGCCTGCCGTCGCTCTGCGCGTCTTTCGCCGGGAAGCCACGGAATATTATGGTTTGCGCTCGGAGTGGTTGACGGAGCTGTTCGCCGCTGTCACGGGCAGCAAGGGCAAGCTGCGGCAGCTGTTCCATGCTTACGGCCACAACGACGCCAACATTTCGAGTGTCCCGGAAAATGTCGGACCGCCCTTATCCGTTTTCACTGCCGCCGGCCTGCTGCCGGCAGCCATCATGGGTCTGGACGTGCGCGCCCTGCTGCTCGGCGCCGCCGCCATGACCAAGCGCTTTCTCGAAGAGCCGTTCGAACGCAATCCAGTGCTGCAATTTGCCGCGATCAATTACTTGATGACGCAGGAGTGTCATAAACCGCTACGGGTGCTGTCAGCGTGGTCGAGCAAACTGGAAGCGCTGGGCTGGTGGTACGATCAGTTGTTGGCATCGAGCCTGGGCAAGCAGGGTCGTGGACCAACGCCGATGACGATGGTTGCTCCGCGCGATCTGTCCGTTCGCGGTCAACAACACCAGGACGGGCCTCGTGATCGGCTCATCACCAATCTCATCGTCAAGGATTCTAAATCCGTGCCCATCCTCGTGCAGATGGCCGATCACAACGAGGATGAGCTGAACCAATACAATCGCAAGGGATTGCCGGACATCCAGAGCGCCACCCTGGCCGGCGTCACCAAGGCGTATTTCGACGTGGCCCGGCCAACCGCGGACCTGGTGCTGCCGTCGCTGACGGAACACACGATGGGGCAGCTGATGCAAATGCTGATGCTGGCGACGGTAGTTGAGGGCCGGCTGATGGGCGTCAACCCCTATGGCCAGCCGGGTGCGGAAGTGTATAAACGACATCGGAAGGAGTTCCTAAAAGGGTGAACGAAGTCGCTCATCCCGAACTGGCCTAACAGAGATAGGGACGGTCTTGACGCGGAATGAATCCGAGGCATCCGACGGCACACCACAGTCTTCCGGTCCAGGTAGCGGACAAGAAGGAACGATTGCCGCGGCTGAAACAGTCGAGTCGAGAAAAAGCCATTATCTCTTCCGAGGCGATGACAACTACCGCGGCGGCCCCGTGGGCTTCTCGTTAGGGGAAGAAGCGGATGCCGCCGACATTCAAGACTTTGCGGAGCATGTTCTTCGCAAAGAGTCTCAGCGGACTAGCCGATATACCTCGTTCACGATGGAACCGAAGATTGCGCACAAGTTCACATCTGCTCCCGACAATCGCTACGTCCGCAAAGTGGAGTTGACTGCTCTCCACGAGTTAGAGAGACAAGGATTCATCAAAGTTTGGGACGCCGAGCAGGTGCATGCCGTCTTACGACAAGGCCCGAAAAAACTGGCCAACCAGGCAGCCGACGTGCGAGCGGCCATGCGAAAGAACCGCGAGATCCTTATCGAAGGACAGATTCCGGAAGGCGTTCTTCAGCCGGTAAACTAGATATGGAGAGAAGCCAATGGAAACCAAGCTGGAAAAATCGCTCGTGGCGTCGGGGAACACCTATAACCCCAGTTTGATCGTATTGCGAAATAAGGGATACGAATTGTGGCTAGAACAGGGTGACGAGCAAACTCTCTGGTGCGCGCGGAAAGGCGATCAGAGCTTTCTCGCTTATTCCGGCCCTGAACTTCTAGGTCTCGTCGTCCTTTGGGAACATTTAGGAGATAATTGGAACCAGCAAAAACCCGATATTTATGAGCAATTAATTGATAAAATGGGGGACGAGTCTTAACGCAGCCCTCGGATAGCTCCTCGTAGGCGCAGTGTTGATTCCGGCATTGAATGAGGCGTTGCAGTCCACAAGGAGGTCACATGTCACCCGAAACGGAAGCGGTTACCCCAAGCACGGCCGGTCCCTGGCCGATCCTCGATATGCGCGAACGGCGCGTGCTGGGCGTGCTGGTCGAAAAAGCCAAGACCACGCCGGACACCTATCCGCTGAGCGTCAACGCGCTGACGACCGGCAGCAATCAGAAATCCAATCGCGATCCCATCCTCAACCTGACCGACCTGGAAGTTGAGGACGCGCTGGCGCGCTGTCAGAAAAAAGGCTTGGCCATCAAGATCACCGGCGGCCGTGTTGTGCGCTGGAAACACAATCTCTACGACGCCTGGAACGTCAACAAGGTCGAATTGGCCGTGCTGGGCGAATTGCTGCTGCGCGGCCCGCAGACCGAAGGCGAGTTGCGCAGCCGCGCCAGCCGTATGGAGCCGATTGACGATCTCGACGCACTGCGAAACGCACTACGTCCCCTGGTAGAGCGCAAGCTAGTGGTGTACCTGACGCCGGAAGAGCGGCGCGGCGCCATGCTCACGCACGGCTTTCATGATCCGCACGAATTGGAGCGCCTGCGCTCGCGTATCGCCGTCGAACCCATCTCCGAATCGCCGCCGCCCACCGCGCCGGCAGCCTCTTCGCATCAAGATGAGCGGCTGTCGGAGCTGCAAGCCGGGCTAGCAGCAGCGCGCGAGGAAATCGCGGCACTCAAGCAAACGATTACCGGCTTGCAAGAGGAGCTGCGGCAGCTCAAGCAAGCGCTGGGTGTGTGACCGTAATCGCTCCGTCTCTCCTCTGTCTCCGTGTGTCGATTTTCCACTTTTTTCGCATCTCTTGTCGATTAAGAGCAAGCCCGTTCGAC
>Ga0070739_10004636_pt1 | contig 16118 bp, 11 predicted proteins | sample Coa_R1_7_FD_66445 | JGI IMG/M metagenome (GOLD analysis project Ga0070739, IMG submission 66445) | Surface soil microbial communities from Centralia Pennsylvania, which are recovering from an underground coalmine fire - Coalmine... | ecosystem: Environmental > Terrestrial > Soil > Unclassified ... | reverse complement strand
ATTATCGCCATCATCGGCCAATAAGCGATTCAACCACGCCAGGGCTTTGTCCTGCTCCCCCGCGAGCGCGTATGCGGACGCCACGTCGCTGGCGCTGTAAATTTTTCGATCGTAACCCCTCTCCTTCAGCCGTGCGTACGCGATGCTCGCCGCACCCGCACCGTTCTTCGATAACTCCGCTGCAACACGGTCCAGATCGGCAACCCAGGCCGGCGAATGAGTTGCGAGAGCGTACCTTCTCTCCGCGGCGATCGCCTCCGGCAGACGATTCTGTATCCAGTAAACGCCGGCCAAAAGGCCGTCGGGCTCGGAGGCTCCCGGTGCAATGGAGGACAGAGTCTGGATCTCCGCCTGAGCGCGCTCGTATTCGTGCATGGCCGCCAGAATCATGACTCGCGCAAAACAAACCGGGAATGAAAACGGATCCACCTGGCGGGCCCGCCCGTTCGCCGCCAGGGCCTCGTTCAACTGGCCGAAGCCCAGCAACTGGAGCGCCCACCAGTGGTGGGCCATAGCGTAATTCGGGTTCAGCTCAATCGCGCGCCTGAACTCCGCCTCCGCGCTGGTGAACTCGAGCCGGCAGTAATGAACGCGCCCGAGCGAGGCATGCGCCTCGGCGAGATCCGGATCCAGGGCAACCGCTCGCCGCGCATACTGCTCCGCGAGCGCGTAATCTTTCTTCGTTGTCACGCTGCGCCAGCCGGTCACATAACAGTCGCTGAGACCCGACCAGGCAAGCGCGTACCGTGGATCGGCCCGAACTGCCTCTTCGAAGTGCCCCGTGGCGGCGGCAATCGACTCATTGATCCGCTGGTCGAGTAAGTAACGGCCCCGCACACAGGCTTCGTACGCCGTGCGGTTCGAGGTCGAGGTATGCGCCAGACGCATCTGCTCCGCTAAACTGAGGCGGCCGCTCACTTCGTGCGCAATGGTTACGGCTATTTGCTTCTCCAGCATAAGAGAATCCCGGGCTTCGCGATCGTAGGAGGCGGCCCACAGGTGCCGATCGGCGCGGGCGTCAAGCAGCTGCGCTGTTACCAGCAGGCGTGAACCGGAGCGCCGAATCGCGCCCTCCAGAGCCGCGTCGATGCCAAGCTCCCGTGCGATTTCCGGAAGCGCCTTGCGGTTTCGGGAAAACTGTATGACCGAGGTCCGGGAAATGACCCGCAACCCGGCGATCTCTCCAAGATCCGTGATGAGCGCGTCGGACAGGCCGGCCGCGACATAATCCTGGCCTGAGTCGCCGGAAAGATTTTCGAACGGCAGGACAGCAATGGACTCGATCTTCAGCGGCGCGGCGAAAGTCTGCCGCAGCCGCACCGTACTTATTGCCGCGGCGACTACGATGGCCGCCAGCCCTGTGGCCAATATCCATCTCCATCGCCGATGGTGGGCCGGCTCACTCGAGGCGCTCTGTGTTTCGCTCAGAACGGGGGCGATGAAGCGGTAACCGCGGCGCGGCAGCGTTTCGATATACCGCGGGTTCTCCCGGTTGTCGCCGAGCGCCTCCCGAACCTTGTTGACGGCGAAATTCAGCCCGTGCTCGAAATCCACATATGTGTCGCGTCCCCAGATCTGGTCGCGGATTTCGTCGCGCGTGACCAGTTCGCCGGAGCGGCTGGCAAGCAATACCAGAAGACGGAAAGGCTGTGGGGAAAGATGCAGGAGGACACCGCTCCTGCGCAGTTCACCGCTCTGGACGTTCATTTCGAACGCGCCAAAACGTAATCTCCCCGGTGGTGGAGATCGCTGCGGCATAACGCACCACGTCCTGGCAGCTTCGCCTGAATTATATACCGATCGAACGGCGTCCGGGCCAGGAAACAAAGCCATTTTCTGCTGAACAACATAGGCGCTAATCTCACACTTATCGAAAACTCATCTCGAGTGAATTGAATCGCTTGCGGATACCAGCGATTGTGACCCTGACATACGCACAGCATGTTTGTTCAGGAGATGTCATGAACATCACGAAATTTGTGCTGGCGGGCATCCTGCTCGCTGGAATTTCACCGCTGGCGATGGCCGCGGACCCTGCCGCCAACGGGCAGGTAGTCCTCACTTTCGCCGGTGGTTCAGTCTGGACCAGCAACAGCGGCGGCACGTGTCTCTGGTATTTCCCGACCCTCGGAAATCTGGACATCACGGCGCTCTTTCAGGACGGCAAGACCGACGTCCAACATGCGTATCTGCTCTGGGTATCCGACTGGAGCATCAAAGCTCTGGTCACACAGGGACAGCTACCCCCACACAGCCAGCCAAACCCTTCTTTCGGGTGGTCTCTGGCGGTGATTCCGCAGGGCGACGCGACGGTCTACTTCAGCAACAACCCAACAGGCCGAAATCTGACCCAGGTGACCGACCGCAGGACCTGGGGCGTCCCCATCGCGAAATTCGTCCGAGGAGGGGGCCTGTTTCAGAGTCCGGACGGCTTCATGTCCGACAAGTTCTTCTTTTCCGCATTTCTGCAGTGGAGCACGCCGTTCGGCGACACCAACAGACGCCCCTTTAGCCTCGGCGACTTGATCCCTTACGGCATGACGTGTTTCGAGTTTGGGCTCAATTCCAGCACCATGGAGACCGGAACCTGCGTGGCCATGGGCGCGGCCAGGTAAAAAACGGCAAACAACGCGTGCGGCGCTCAGGGCCGCACAAGAGCGAGCAATGATGCGATCGAAAGGAGGTCGCTCTATGATGATTCGGGCCATCCGCAATTGGCTGGTTCCCGCAATGGCTTTCGGGGTTCTGGCGCCGGTAAACGTTCCACGCGCGCAGGACATGAATCCGCAAAAGCTCGGCGCCGTATGGACGCAGTGGGCGTATTCAATTCCGACGTCGGTGAATCCGATGGTGGATCCCACCGGCGCCAACTGCATGGTCGGGCAGCATGGTTCCCTGTGGTTCCTGGCCGGTGTATACGGAGGCGGGGCCGCGATCCGGCAGTGCTCGATCCCGGAGAACACGTCGCTCTTCTTTCCGGTGATCAACGGAGTGCAGTTCAACACCCCGAATGTATGTGGGCAGGGACCCCTGAATCTTTCGGTGCAGGACATGCGCGCCTGGGCAGCGGCAGGCATCGATGCGGCTACGAACGTATTTGTCACGCTCGATGGCAAGCCCCTCCACAATATCCTGCGGCTCCAGTCAGACGAATTCGCGCTGACCATCCCGGACGACAACTTCTGGGTAAAACCATGTAAGCACTATGGCGGATCCCCTGGCGGGGTGTATTCTCCCGCCGTTGACGACGGACTGTACATGATGCTGGGTCCGCTCCCAGTCGGACGTCACACGCTGCACATGCATGCGGAAAGCGGCGCCTTCGTTCAGGACGTGACTTACAACCTGAACGTCGTGGCCTTCATACGCGAGCACTGAGCGAAGACTGGCATGAATGACGGCCGGGGCAGCAGGCCTGAACTCGGCCCTTACTCACAACAATGCGTTGGCGGAAAGATGTGGCGGAAAGATGTCATATCTGAACGCGCCATTCGCGATTCACAAGGCAATCTGAATAACCACCACGGAGGATCCGATGGAAACAAGAGTACCTTGGCTCAGAATACCCGCGATCGTTGTCGTGCTCGGATTCGGGGCCCTCAACAACGGCTTCGGCCAGATATCCACGACTATGCATACAGGCCCGCAGGGGGAGCCCACTTGGGAGCCCAGGGACGTTCACATGTTCTCGGTTGCCATGGGAACCAAGAAGCAAATTGTGCCGAATCTCCAGGCGATCCTTGAATCCGTCTTTGGCAAGCCGAAGCATGTCTTTCTCGATAGGGGGTGGATATACCCGGGTGTGCGCCACCTGGAAGGATATCCAACGGAGATCACGTCGGGCCTGGCGGCGGCGGGCTACCCGGATCATCCACCTGCATGGACGTTCACTGCACAGGACTGTAAATACCCGCAGGGTGGCGTCCTTTTTCTTTTCGTAACCATGCCCCGAACGGTCGCTCCGTCCGGGACCTCGCCGGATTCCGATGTTTATGGCCCCATTATCCCGAGGGCCATTAAGCTAACTGGCCAAAACACGCTGTACCAAAATGGAGTGCAGATACTCCAGTACCCCTGGACACCGTTCCCTTCATTAGACGACGATCCCAGTTACGCTAAGTTCGACGGGTCCAGCCACATTCCGTGGACAAGCGGACTGTGGGGGCTCGGCCCGGGCTCGTATGAGCTGCATCATGTCTTGAGAGAGGACCCCGACAACGGCAAGGGTTGGGAAATTGTATATAGATTCAAGGTTGTCGTTCCTGCGCAGGGTCAATAGGATTATCGTGCCTGGACTAAATTCCAGGCCGATGGACCCCGAGCTGCGTAGCCATGGGCGCCGAACCGTAAATGCAAGGCGAAAGCCGTATACGCCAGAGCGGCGCCCGGCCCGCAGGTTACGAGCGCCGCTTCAATACGTGCATTCGCAAACCGACTGGAGCTTCCTGCTCCGCATACGTCGCCCGCGCTGAACCGGAGGAAGGCAACGCGCCCCGATGCATCCCGTTGCCTACCAAAGCAGCTTCAACCCAAACTGAATCTGCCGCGACGTGGTCCGCGTGGATGTAATAACTCCCGCCGTGTGCGCCGGAATTGATACCGCCGACGTAAACACCACAGGGTTTGGCGTTCCCAGGTTCGTATGGTTCAGAATGTTGAAGAACTCGGCCCGAAACTGCAGGTGAACGCGCTCGGTTAACGTGGTCGTCTTCAGCGCCGAGAGATCAAGTGACTTGATGCCCGGCCCGATCAGCGTGTTTCTGCCAACATTCCCGTATGTGCCGGACGCGGGCACGACAAACGCGTTCGGATCGAAGTAACGATTGGGACCGCCCAGGATAACGGGACCTGTGAAGTTCGGATTCCACGACGGTCGGACCGGGTTCCGCGTGTCGCCATTGTTCGAAGGATTGAATCCGAGTTGCGGGGTGAACGGGAAGCCCGATTGGATCGTTTCAATCCCGCTGATCGACCAGCCTTCCACTGCTTTCCGCCGCCAGCCTTCAGCATTCTGTGCAAACCGCCGGCCCGGACCGAACGGCAGCTCGTAGGTTCCATTGATGACCGCGACATGCCGAACGTCTGAATTGGAGAGTCCCCAGTCGAGCCGGGGATTCAGCGGAAACATTACAAATCCCGGAGCATTGGTCCCCACGCTCGTGTTCTGCGCCGTGCCGTCGTCCAGGCTTTTCGAGTAGGTATACACGCCGCGGACCTGGAAGCTGCGGGTCAGCCGGCGGTTCACGTCCACCTCCAGCGCATTGTATGAGCTGACGCCTTCGGTAAACCAGCTCGTCGTATTGGCGACCTTCGGGTTCGCCAGCACAGCATTCTTCGGATAATAGATTGTTCCCGCGGCCAGGCTCGCCGGGCACGGCGAATCGGGACAGATGGTGGGGAATGGCTCATTGGCGTCTACCGACAGCAGCTCATGATAGCCGCGCGATCCGGCATATCCGACCGCGATCTCGGTGCTGGGCGTCAGCTCCTGCTCCACCTTGAAGGTGTATGAAATCACCGTGGGCGTGTAGGCATCCGGCTGAATTCCGCTCGGCGAAACCTTACTTCCGCTGGGAAGCGTGCTGCCCGGCAGAATATCGATGGTCGAAAGCCGGACGTTCTTCAGGGTTGCCGTGGTGTTGAACGGCGCGGTCTGAGTCGTTCGATAATCGATGTCGTCCAGAAGCGCTCGATAAATGCCGAAACCCGCGTGAACCACCGTCTTCCCCTTCCCGAATGGGTCCCACGCGATGCCGGCTCGCGGCTCCGGCAGGAATTTGGCGCGGTTCACGGTGAAAACCGAATCGCTGATCCGTGGGTTGGTCTGGATCACACCATTGTTGAACAGGTAGTTCGCCGCTCGTCCGTGCGACTCGTTCCAGCCGTCGGTCGATTCGAAACGGAAGCCCACACGCAGCTCGAGATTGCGCGTAAGCCGGATCGCGTCCTGCACGAACCCGGCTGCAATCAGCGACCGGAACCCGAGCGGCGTTGGCGACGGGACCACGCTGAACGTGGAAACGTTGCCGGCCAGCAGGGCCGCCAGACTTCCAAACGTCGCCTGCCCGTACTGGAACTGGGCCATGCTGTCATTCGCCTGGATGCGTTGGAACCAGGCGCCGGCCTCGATCTGATGAATCCCGTGATTGATGGCCACGTGATCGTCATAGGTGAAGAGGTTTCGAACCGCGCTCAAATTGCTGCCGGCGTTCGACCCCGCGGGGCTCAGCTGCGATGCGCCGTTCGATGCCGTGCTGCCGCCGACCACAACAGCGCCGATTGGCCGCCCCTGTACCCACCCGCTCACATCGACCGGAACGTTACCCGTAAAGAAGTACGCGCCTCGCGAATAACCGATTCGTGCCGTGTTCAGGAAAGTGGGGGAGAAGACGTGCTGCTCCTGAATACTGGCCACCTGTTCCCGGAGCGTCTCAACCACGCGGCTGAGCGGGTTCGTCGTCGGCGTGTTGTCCGCGCTGTCGTCGATCGTGTACACGCCGAAGAGAGCGTCTTTGTCTGAAAACGTGTGATCCACGCGTATGGTGCCGAAGTCTTCACGAATCGTCTGCAGCGGATGGCTGTAAGCGAGCGCAATGCCGCCGCCCAGCTCCGGCCCGTTCTGCACCGGCCAAAGCGCCATCAGCGGCGCCGCACTGGGCGATGCGGCCGCGCGCGAGGCATTGTCCGGGACGAAGGTAACATCGCTGAGTCCCAGGTGCTGCCGGAACCCTTCGTAGTTGCCGAAGATAAACGTTTTGTCCTTCCGAACCGGGCCGCCCAGCGCCGCCCCAAACACGTTGCGCTGGAACTGCGGAATATCTCCCTGATCGAAGAAATTGCGGGCGTCGAGAGCACTGTTCCTCAGAAACTCATAAACGGATCCGTGAAGGTCGTTCGTTCCCGATGCCGTGACGATACTGACCTGCGCGCCCGGCCGTTTGCCGTATTCGACGCCATACGTATCCGTCACGACGTTGAACTCCCGCACCGCTTCCACACCGAGCAGCTGCCCGCTGGCTCCCCCCGGCGTCAGGTTCGTCAGCGAAGCGCTCGTATACTCGATCCCGTTAAGCAGGAACAGGTTCTCCTGCGGACGGCGCCCCGATGCCGAAAACATGCTGCCTACTGATGCGTTGTTCGTGCCTACGCCTCCGGATCGCTCCGATGTGTAGTTGACAACCGCTGGGTTGAGCGTCAGCAACTGATCGTAGCTGCGCCCGTTCAGCGGCAGATCTTTCACCTGCCGTTCGTTGACTACGCCCGCCGTCGACTGCGTCGAAAGGCTCACCGGCGTCGCCGCCTCCTCCACGGTGACCACCTCATGCACCTCGCCGAGGGCCAGTGTGAGATCTACGGTCGTGCTCTGGCCGACCACGAGGTTGATCCCGGTCTTTACCTGCGATTTGAAACCAGCCTTTTCCGCTGTAACGCGGTATGGCCCTACCGCGATCGATGGCGCCGAATAACGTCCCGAGTCGTCCGTGGTGAGATTGCGCTCGGCCCCGGTCTCAAGATTCTTCAAAGTAACGGAGGTCTGCGGCAAGCCAGCCCCGGTCTCATCGTGTACTGTTCCTGAAATAGAAGCGCCGACCACTTGTCCCCGAACCAGCGTTGCGCCGCCGAGGATAAGAATCGACATGATCCCCGTCATTGTCCTCATTGTCTATAGACTATATGGAGATTCGTCCCGGGTGTCAATCCGAAAATCCTCGTCCTGAAATGAAACGGCGCAAGTACAGTTTGTTCAATGGCTTGCGAGCAGCTTCTTCGGGCGCCCGATTGCACAGTTCACGTACGGGAGCCCACATTGTTCAACTCTGGAACGCATCCGCGCATCGACGTTTCTTTCCTGGCGGGCGTTGCGATCGCGGTCGGAGCGATCACCCTTGGTGTCTTCGCCACAGGGGTCAGCCCGCGGTATTTCCTCCAGCCGGTCGGCGCAGTCATCGTCCTGGGCGGTACTGCGGGGGTGATCCTTCTATCCACTCCGCGAGGGGCGCTGCTGAGTTCGGCGCGGCGGGCAGCGGAACTCTTCGTCACAGCTCCCGCCAACCGCGAGCCGCTGCTCGAGGAGATGGTCCAGTATGCACGCATCGCCCGCCGCGAAAGTGCCCAGGTTCTCGAGTCGAAATTGGGCGCGATCGGCAACTCCTTTCTTCGGCAGGGGCTGGAGATGGCCATTGACATCAACAGCAAGGATGAACTCCGGGCTCTGCTCGAGACCGAACTGCGCGTCCGCGAGCGGCAGGGCGAGTCGGACGCCAAAGCGCTCGAGGTTGCCGGCGGCTTTGCTCCGACCATCGGCATCATCGGAACCGTGGTCGGACTAATTCAGGTGATGCGCCAGTTCTCCGATCTCGCGTCAGTCGCTTCCGGGATCGGCATGGCCTTCGTATCCACCATCTACGGTCTGGCGCTCGCGAACCTGCTGCTGCTGCCCGCGGCTAACCGCATCCGCGCCCGCGTGGCGGAGAAGTTCGAAACCGACGAGATGGTCCTCGAAGGCGTACTCTGCATCGCGGAGCGCCTGCATCCGACATTGATGCGCATGCGGCTGCAGTCCTTCCTCCGGACCGGGCATCGCCCGCGGCCCGACGCGGTGGCCGACGTCCTCGCCCTCAAAGCCAAAGCGGGCCACTGACATGACCAGACGCACACCAAGGTATTTCCAACCTCAGGAACACAACGCCGGGTCGCGATGGATGATCAGCTACACGGACGTGATGACCATTCTGCTCATACTGTTTGTGGCCATCGCGGCGCGCGGCGTGCCCCGCAACCAGGCTCCCCCGGTGAAGCCCGCCCCTGTTCGCGCCGCGGCTCCCAATCCACTGGAGCACGCCCGCTCCATTCTGGAACGTGAGGGCCTGCAGGCGCGGCTGGATGCGCGTGGGCTGGTCATCAGTCTGCCGCAGGCGGTGCTGTTCGCCTCCGGCGACGACGCGGTGGCGCCGTCGGCCATGCCCACCATCAGTCAGATCGCCGATGTGCTGGCGGGCACGTCGAATCACATCGTACTCGCCGGGTACGCCGACGCCACCCCTGTTCATAATCAACGGTTCCACAGTAACTGGGAGTTATCGGCAGCGCGCGCGACCTCGCTGCTGCGGCTGTTGAACACCGAGTATGGTGTGGACGAGTCGCGCATGTCAGTCGCCAGCTACGGAACCTATGACCCGCGGCAATCGAACAACACCGCGGCCGGCCGCGCCGAAAACCGCAGGGTGGAGATCGTCATACAGGGTAGCTAAGCTGTAAGGATGCAGCCTGCCATCGAGCACGTCAGCGACACCGCGCTTTTGGTTGCCGCCTGCCGGGCTCGCGAAACGGAGCGGTCCGACGGCTTCGTCCGCGATCCGTTCGCCGAGCGCCTCGCCGGTGAGCGGGGCATGGCGATCGCGAAGAGCTTCCCCAGTATCGCGTGGATGGAGTTCGGCATCGGCATTCGCTGCGTCTTCATGGACGAGCTGCTGCGCCTGGCGCTGGCGGACGGAGTGGATACGGTTCTCAATCTGGGCGCCGGCCTCGATTCGCGTCCATGGCGCATGGATCTGCCGCGGGATCTGCGCTGGATCGAAGTCGATTTCCCGGACATGCTGCGCTATAAGGCCGCTGCGCTTGGCGATGCCGAGCCGCGCTGCCGGCTGGAGCGGATCAGCGCGGACCTGAACAACGCCTCCGAGCGCGCCCACATCCTGCAACAGGCAAGCGGCGGGAAGGCGCTGCTCATCACCGAAGGTCTGCTCATGTATCTGCCCGGCGCGACCGTTGAGTCTCTGGCCGACGAGGCGCGCTCGCATGGGTTTGCACACTGGCTGCTTGACATCAGCTCGCCGGCGCTGATGCGCCAGGCTCATGGCCAGCTGCTCGACAGCATCAACAGCGTTCGGAACGAGGGCCACTTGGAAGGCGAGCAGGTGGCGGCGGCCATCGAGAAACACGGCTGGACCGAAGCCCAGCGCCGCACCTATATCACCGACGGCACGCGCCTCGCGGAGGCGCGCATCGCCAGGGCGAGGGCCTCCGGAGAAATCAAACTCAATCCCAATGCGCCGCCGCCGGTAGACGATGGCAGCGGGATCCGCCTGTATCGGGCGTGAAGCCGCTGGACGCGGGCACGGCAGGCCGGTTTGCGCGACGGGCGCTGGACTGCATTCATCGCGAGTACCCCAACAAGATTGCCCATGTCCTCACCTCCGATGCCGACGCTCGCCCGCCGCGCCGGCTCACGCCCGCTTTCTATGGCTGCTACGACTGGCATTCCGCGGTGCACGCGCACTGGACCCTGGCGCGCCTGGCCAACCGCTTCCCTGATGCTCCGTTCACGCCGGCGGCGCGCGCCGCCCTGGCTCACAGCCTCACGCCGGAGAATCTGCGGGCCGAAGCGGAGTACGTCGGCGCGCCGGAACGGATCGCATTCGAGCGGCCGTACGGGCTTGCGTGGCTGCTCCAGCTCGCCGCTGAAACCGGCGGCCTGGACCCACTGGAAGATGTCGTCGTGCGTCGTGTCTCGCAATGGCTGCCGAAGCTCTCGCATCCGGTGCGATCGGGCGAACACAGCAACACCGCCTTCGCGCTCGGCCTGATGCTCGACTACGCGCGCGTTGCAGGGCGGCCCGATTTCGTGTCTCTGCTCACCGCACGGGCGCGCACCTTCTATCTGAGTGACCGCAATTGCCCCATCTCCTGGGAGCCCTCCGGCGAGGATTTCCTGTCGCCATGTCTCGCTGAAGCAGACCTCATGCGCAGAGTGCTGCCTTCGGATGAATTCGCAGCCTGGCTCCGCGCGTTTCTGCCCGATGTGTCCACGGTCGAGCCGCTCAGCACCGCCGATCCGAACGACGGCAAGCTGGCGCACCTCGCCGGCCTGAACCTGAGCCGCGCCTGGATGCTCCGCGCCATCGGCTATGAAGAACTGGCGGAGCCCCACGCCGAGGCTGGCCTGCGGTATGTCACCTCAGATCAATACGAGATCGCCCACTGGCTCGGTACCTTCGCCGTTTATCTTCTCTGCCCTTGATGACCGACAGGAGTTGTCGGAGTCTCCTGCGCCCAAAATACTCTGCACTGTGGGCTGCGAATGATCGTTTCGCTTACCAGCCCAGCTGGTTCATGCGCGTCTCGATAATTCCCGCGTAGCTGGCCATGCGCGCGGGGCGGCGGCGCAGCGGCGCGGGGATAATGGCTGCCAGGCGCGCCGCCTGATCGCGGCTCAGGCGCGCGGCGGGAGTCTTGTAATAGAACTGAGACGCCGCTTCGGCGCCGTAGACGCCCGGCCCCCACTCGATCACGTTCAGGTACAGCTCCAGCGTGCGCTGCTTACCCAGCACGCGGTCGGCAACCGGCGCGAGGCTGAACTCCAGCGCTTTGCGCAGCGGATTGCGCCACGTAGTGGCGAACAGATTCTTCACCAGCTGCTGCGTGATCGTCGACGCGCCGCGGGTGACTTCGCCCTCGTCGATGCTCTCCTGCACCACGGTATCCACCGCCTTCCAGTCGATCCCGTGATGCTGGTAAAAGCGGCCGTCCTCGGCGGCGATGACGGCATGCTGGAGATTCGGCGAGATACGGCTCAGGGGCATGAACAGAGCGCGCTTATGATATGGCCGATGTGACGCCAGCGCTTCGACCCGGCGCTGGATCTGCACCGTGGTGGTGACCGGATTGATCCACTTCAGCAGCACGAGACCCGCGCAGCAGAGCAACCAGTAACCCGCAAACAGAACAAGCAGGAGCCCGGCCGCTCGAAGAACGAAGCGCCGAAACCCGCCTCTTCCCCGTGCCCTTCCGGGCAGAGATCTGCGTGCTCGCGCGGTCTGCGGCATGTAATTTCACGGTATCAGGACACCCGCTCTGGCAGACCGTCTTCCAAAGAAGCAGCGTTTCTGGTAGACTGTCTGCCAGAAGCAATGGCCAAACGCGAACCGTACCGCAACCGCATCGAGCTGCTCCAGGGTACCCTGGACATGCTTATCCTGCAGGCGCTGCAGTGGGGGCCGCAGCACGGCCATGGAATCGGTCAGGCTCTGCGCGCGCGATCGCAGCAGGCGCTCCAGATCGAGCACGGATCCCTCTACCCGGCGCTGCACCGCCTCGAACAGGAGGGGTGGCTGGCGTCGGAATGGAAGCAATCCGAGGCGAACCGCCGCGCCAAATACTACCGCCTGACCGCCGCCGGAAAACGGCAGCTCTCCAAAGAGCATTCGAAATGGGAAGAGGTGGTGCGCACCATCTCGCGGATTATGCGCCCCGCCGAGGAGGGATAAACCGATGTCCTGCCTGCGCCGGCGCAAATCGCGCGAAGACGATCTCGAGGACGAGATCCTGGCCCACCTCGGCATTGAAACGAAACAGCGCGTCGAGCGCGGCGAAACACCCGACGAGGCACAGTTCGGCGCGAGGCGCGGCTTCGGCAACATCGGCGTGGTGAAGGAAGTCACGCGCGCAGCGTGGCGGTGGCATTGGCTCGATTGCACGCTTCAGGACCTGCATTATGCACTGCGCGCACTTCGTAAAGCCCCCGGCTTCACAGCCGTCGCCATTCTGATCCTGGCGCTGGGCATCGGCGCGAACACGGCTATCTTCAACATCGTCGATGCGGCGCTGCTGCGGCCGCTTTCCTTCGCCGATTCCGACCGGCTGGTGCGTATCCTGTGCACGAAGAACGGGGCGCCCGTAGGTGGTCCGTCGGCGATGGATGTCCGCGACTACGCCCGCGCGGCGCACGGCTTCGAAAGCATGGTCGTGTATGACCACTGGCGCAAGAACGTCAGTGGCATTCTGGGCTCTCAGGCGCCCGAAGAGATGGTGGTCGGGCTTGTGCCCGGCGAGTATTTCAGGGTCCTGCGCATCCGCCCGATTCTCGGGCGCCTGTTCACGGACGCCGAGGCTGTTTACGGCCGGCATTACGTGGCCGCCATCAGCACCAGCTTCTGGCGCACGCGGTTCGCCGGCGCTCCGAACGTGCTGGGCCGTACCCTGCGCATCAATGACGAGACCTACACCATCGTCGCGGTCATGCCGGATGTGATCCCGCGCTGGGTGGATGAGACCAATGCGCCCGTTCAGATCTGGACGCCATTCGCCTCGCCGAATATGTGGACCGAAGCGCAGCGCGGGGCGCGGGACGATTCGACTATGGCGCGTTTAAAGCCCGGCGTCTCTTACGATGAGGCCCGGGCGGAGCTGGCCGCCATCGCGGCCCGTCTGGCGCGGGAACATCCCGTCGATCGGGGCGTCGGGGCTACCATCGAGCCGCTGGCCGATACCCGCGCGGGTCCGCTGCGACCCGTGCTTTTCATGCTCTGCGGCGCGGTTGGTATGGTGCTGCTGATTGCCTCCGCCAACCTCGCCGGGCTGCTGCTGGCGCGCAATTCGGTGCGCGCGCGGGAGATGGCCGTTCGAGTGGCTCTGGGAGCCGGCCGCTGGCGACTGCTCTCGCAGCTTTTCGTCGAGACGCTGGTGCTGACGCTCGGCGGCGCCCTCGCCGGCCTCGCATTGTCAACCATCGCCGGCCCGGCTCTCATCAGCGTCAATGCCGCCGTGAACGTGCCGTACGCCTCGAACACACTGGCGCAGTTCTGGTCGCCTGCGCCGGACAGTCGCATGCTGCTGTTTGCGCTCGGCGTCTCATTGTTTACGGCGGTCCTGTTCGGGCTCGCTCCGGCGTTTACCGCGACACGCGTGAGACTCGCCGACGGATTGCGCGAAGGAGGACGAACGGGTTCGGCGGGTGTCGCCAGACAGCGCTTTCGTCGCATGCTGGTGACTGCGGAAGTGGCGCTCTCCCTCATTCTGCTGGTGGCGGCCGCCCTTCTGACACAAACGATGATTCGCCTCCAGCGGCAGAATTTTGGATTCCCGAGCAGCCGATTGCTGCTCGCGCATGTCTACGTTCCGCCCGCGCGTTACCCCGATCCGCCGTCGATCACCCGCTTCTGCCATCAATTCGCCGAGCGCGTACGAAGCGTTCCCGGCGTGCTCGACGCAAGCATCACCACCGGTTATCCTCCGCTGGTGCGCTGGCAACAGATGTTCACCGTACCGGGCCTCCCCACCGCGCGAACGACCGACGTTCCCACGGCGCGGTTCATTGGGGCCGATGCGCACTTCCTGCGGACTCTCGGGCTCACGGTAGTGAGCGGCCGCGACTTCGGCGAATCCGACACGCCGGCGAGCGCTCCCGTGGCGGTGGTAAACGAGGCCTTCGTTCGGCGGTATTTTCCCGGCCAGAACCCGATTGGACGGCAGATCCGCCCGGGCCCGCCGCCTGGGGTCGAACCGCCGGCCTTCGGCGACTTCGGCGCCAGCACGCAGCCGATCACCATCATCGGCGTGGTGCGCGATTTCATGAACCAGGGAATGATGCTGCCGCCCGCGCCGCAGATATTTTCGCTCTTCCGGCAGTATCCCGGACTGAATTACGGATTCAAGGACATCATCGTGCGCACGGCGGTAAATCCCGAGACCGTCATCACCGAGGTCGCGCGCCAGCTGCGCATGCTCGACCCGGAGATTCCACTCGGCGAGGTAAGGACCATGGAGGCGCACATGAGCTATCAGACCGCGGATACGCGCGCCACCACCATGCTGCTCGGGCTGTTCGCGGTGGTGGGAACAATTCTGTCGGTGATCGGGGTTTACGGCGTGATGTCATATCTCGTGACGCAGCGCGCGCATGAGCTGGGCGTGCGCGCCGCTCTTGGAGCAAACTCGGCGGCGATTCTGTGGCTGGTGCTGCGGCAGGGGGTGGCCATCGGCATTGCCGGAGTCGGGATCGGCGCGGCGGGAGCGCTTGCCGCACGCCAGGTTCTGGCGCGCCTGCTCTATGGCGTTTCGGCGCAGGATCCGGCCACGCTCGGCGGGGCGGCGCTGTTGTTGCTGGCTGTAATCCTGATCGCCACGGCGGCCCCGGCCCGGCGCGCAATGCGCATCGATCCGGTGCAGGCCTTGAGAAGCGAATAGCGCGCTATCCTCTTCACCATGGCAGACGAGTGGTCGCGGCGCGGAAGACTGGCGCATCCCGATTCGCCCGCAGGCGGATCGGGCACGGGATTCTCGCGTGCGCCGGCGCCCCCGCGTTACCCACCATCAATCGCGCCGAACCCCGATTCCCCTGCCGCGCGCGCCTGGGACTGGGAAAGCGAGCTTCCGCGCATCTACCTCGAGGCAGAAATCACGGTGGCCCTCCAGGGCATCGAGTCCGCTTCGAGTCTGGAAGAGCTCACGCGTCTGGTGAACTTCCTTCCCGGTCCGCAAAGCTTCGAATCCGGCATCTCTTTTGGCATTGCACAGGAAGCCGGCTCCATGGCCGGAGCCTTCCGCGAAGTCGTGCGCATGTTTGCCGAAGCCGGCCTTCACGACGCCGCCCGGCTGCCGTCAGCCGGCGGACCGCTGCTCGGCGCCAGGATCGAGGAGCAGGCGGCCCGCTGGATTTTCGGCGACGCGGCGCTGAAGCGTGCGCGCGATCGCCGGGACAATATTGTCCGAGAGCTTGGTCTGGCCATCACCCGCCCTGGCGCGCTGCTCGGGACGGCCAGGGTCGGGGTTCCGCAACAGACCATCAACGAGTGGCGGCTGTATCAGCAGGCCATCGAGCGCAGTGGATTGCTGTCCCGGTTCGAAGCTGGAAAGATCCTGGGAGCGTTGCTGGCTCGTCTTCTTCTGCTGATCCTCGACGTGCGCGATGTGACGGTAACGGCCGCGATCGCGGCCGAGAACGGCGAACTGGCGCGGCTCGCAACAGAGCTGCAAGCTGTTGGCGCCGCGTCAGGCAATATCGTCGGCGATGCGCCGGAAGCGGCGTCGCGCATGCCGCGCACACCGAAGCCGCCGAAGCAATTCCAGACCAGGCCGCGCACGCCGGTTGAGGCGGCCGAAGACGCGATATCGTCGGCGGCGAAGTCCGCGGCATCGCCGATTCCGCAGCTTGCGACCACTCCGCCGACGCTCCCGTCGATCCCGCCGAGTCTGTCGCCGGCCAGCTTACAGAAGCAACTCCAGAACGCCGGCGAAACGTTTCTGAAGGACAAGGTCGGGCTGACCCCGCAGGCCCTGCTGACGCTCGCGCAGCAGGAGACGGGCGTCGATTTCGTCTCCGCGTTCAAGGACGCGGAGAC
>Ga0070739_10004635_pt1 | contig 16121 bp, 14 predicted proteins | sample Coa_R1_7_FD_66445 | JGI IMG/M metagenome (GOLD analysis project Ga0070739, IMG submission 66445) | Surface soil microbial communities from Centralia Pennsylvania, which are recovering from an underground coalmine fire - Coalmine... | ecosystem: Environmental > Terrestrial > Soil > Unclassified ... | reverse complement strand
GCCTTCCTTGCGCTTATCGAGCCCGTAGGCGAGCGCAGCCGCGGTGGGCTCGTTCACCAGGCGCAAAACGTCGAGCCCCGCAATGCGGCCGGCGTCTTTCGTGGCCTGCCGCTGCGCGTCGTTGAAGTAAGCGGGAACCGTGATGACGGCCTGCCTCACCGGCTCGCCGAGCGCGGCTTCGGCATCGAGCTTGAGCTTGCGAAGGATATGCGCGGAGACCTCGGGCGGGGTCATGACCTTTTCGCCAAAACGAAGCTTCAACACCGACTCGCTGCCCTCGGCGATGCGGAACGGGAAAAGCTTCAGTTCTTCCTGGACATCCGCGAGCCCGCGCCCCATCAGGCGCTTGACGGAATAAACCGTGCGCTCAGGGCGAGTAATCAGCGCGTCGCGAGCCTCGGCGCCCGCGAGGACGTCTCCGGAGCCGGTAACCGACACGACGCTGGGAACGATTCCGGAAAGGATCTTGGGCGCGCCAGTCTTGTCCATTACGGCCACGAGGCTGTTGGTGGTGCCGAGGTCGATGCCGACGATGGGCGATTTCGATTTACCGAAATCAATTTGAAACGTGGACATTCAGTTCCTTTTGGACGTCGCGAACGAGATTGGAAATGTAACGGCGCCGGTTCAGCGTCCTCCGGATTTCCTCCAGCGCATCCGGGCGGGCAAAGAGATCTGCGAGTTCCGCATCGGTTTCGCGAAGCATCCGCTCGAAGCGGTCCCGCGCGGTCTCCAACTGCGGGCGCGCAGACTCGTCGCCGCCGCGCAGTTCTTCGAGCATCATGTTCAATTCGAAGACTTCCTCGAGAAGCTCCGGCGGCGCGTCCTTGGAAAGCTCGATTCCTTTTTGCTTCAGGAAGTACTCGGCGCGCAAGACCGGGTCCCGGAGGGTGCGAAAGGCGTCGTTGAGGAGCGCGGTCATGTCGAGAGCCTGCTGTTGTTGCGCGGCGCCGGCGCGCGTGAAGCGGTCGGGGTGCCACTGCCGGCTGGACTCATAGAAACGCTTCTTCAGCTCGTCAGGATCCAGCGCGAGCTTTGGTTCGAGGCCGAGGACTTCGTAATACCGCATCCGCGGCTAGGCCGAAAAGGACGTCCCGCATCCGCAGCTTTTCTTCGCATGCGGGTTATCGAAGACGAAGCCGGAATGAATCAGCGAGTCCTTCCAGTCGAGCGTCATGCCGTCGAGGTAGACCATGCTCTTCGGGTCGATGAACACCTGGACATCCTCGAAGATAAGGACGTTGTCCTTGGGGCGCGGCTTGGGGTCGAACTTGAACTGATAGCTCAGGCCGGAGCACCCGCCGCCCAGCACGCCCAAACGCAGTCCTCCCGTGACGCCCTCGCGCGCGAAGGCCTCGCGGATCTTTTGCACCGCCTTGGGAGTAACGTTAACCATGAGACAAACTCAAGCGGTGGTTTGCGCGGCGCGCAATTCGGCCTTCTTCTTGTAATCGCCGATAGCGGCTTTGATGGCGTCCTCGGCGAGCACGCTGCAATGAATCTTCACCGGCGGCAGGCTGAGCTCGTTCACGATATCGGTGTTCTTGATCTCGAGCGCCTCTTCGACGGTCTTGCCGCGGAGCCACTCGGTGGCGAGCGATGAACTGGCAATGGCGCTGCCGCAGCCGAACGTCTTGAACTTCGCATCCTCGATCACGCCGGTCTCCGGATTGACCTTGACCTGGAGCTTCATGACGTCGCCGCACTCGGGCGCGCCAACCATGCCGGTACCGACATTGGGATCGCTCTTATCGAGCGAGCCGACGTTGCGGGGATTGTTGTAGTGATCCAGTACTTTGTTTGAGTAGGCCATGTCTCTCCTCTGTTCTGAGCGCACAGGGCGCAGCGTCTGCGCCCGGTTGTGCGCGCGATTCCATCAATGCGCGGTCCACTGGACCTTCGTCAGATCGATTCCTTCCTTGTGCATTTCATACAGCGGCGACAATTCGCGCAGCTTGCCCACAACCTCGATGACTTTGGCAGCGACGTAATCGACCTCCTCTTCCGTGTTAAAGCGGCCGAGGCCGAAACGGATGGAGGAGTGCGCCAGATCGTCGCCCGCGCCCAGCGCCTTCAGAACGTAACTCGGTTCGAGCGTTGCGGAGGTGCAGGCCGAACCGCTCGAAACCGCGATATCATTGATGCCCATCAGCAGGCTCTCGCCTTCGACGTAGGCGAAGCTGATGTTCAGATTATTCGGGAGCCGGCGCTCCATCGTGCCGTTGATATAGACTTCGTCCAGACTGGCGAGCAGCCGGTCCTTCAGTTTATCGCGCAGGTATTCGAGGCGCTTGGATTCCTCGGGCATTTCTTTCTGGGCGATCTCGCACGCCACGCCGAGCCCGACGATGCCGGGCACGTTCAGCGTGCCGGACCGCATGCCGCGTTCGTGCCCGCCGCCATCGATCTGCGCCGTCAACTGGACGCGCGGGTTGCGGCGGCGAACATAGAGGGCGCCGACCCCCTTCGGCCCGTACATCTTGTGCGCGCTGATCGAGAGGATGTCGATGTTGTCCTTATTTACATCCACCGGCACCTTGCCGACAGCCTGCGTGGCGTCGGAGTGGAACAGAACCCCGCGCTCCTTCGCAATCTTGCCGATCTCCGCGATCGGTTGCAGCACGCCGATTTCATTGTTGGCGTACATGATCGTGATGAGAATGGTTTTGTCCGTGATCGCCGCGCGGAGCTGGTCCAGGTCGATCAGCCCGTTCTGCTGCACGGGCAGATAGGTCACCCGCACGCCATTCTTTTCCAGGCGCTTGCAGGTGTCGAGCACGGCCTTGTGTTCGGTAGCGGCGGTGATGATGTGATTGCCCTTTTCGGCGTACATCTCGGCCACGCCCTTAATCGCCAGGTTGTTGGATTCGGTCGCGCCGCTAGTCCAGACGATTTCCTTGGCTGTGGCGCCAATAAGCGAAGCCACCTGTTTGCGGGCTTTCTCCACGGCTTCTTCGGCCACCCAACCGAAGCTGTGGTTGCGGCTGGCGGCGTTGCCGAAGGTGTCCGTGAAGTAGGGCGTTATCGCCTGAAACACGCGCGGGTCTACCGGCGTGGTGGCGTGGTTGTCCATGTAAATCGGCAGTTTCATCGCGTTTCCGTTTCCATTCGAGGCAGAGTCACAGAAGGTTGGATGCTGGAGACCATCACCGGGATGTGCATATCATCATGGGTAAGATCCGCGATGGTGATTCCCGACAAAAGCCGGAGAATTCCTTCATGCACTTTTCGTAGTGGTTCGCGGACCGGACACAGAGAGCTTTGGCCGCATTCGGCGGCGCCATCGTGTTCAGTGAAGCAGTGAGTCAAAATGATCGGACCGTCGATCGTCCGAATCACTTCCAGGGTGCTGATCTCGCCGGGCTCCCGGCTCAGCCGGTAGCCGCCGTTCGTCCCTTGCTCCGAGATGAGCAGTCCGGCCCGGGCGAGCTTTTGCAGAACCTTGGAAAGCAGCGGCAGAGGGACGCGGTAAGCCTCGGCGATGTCCTTTGCGGAAGCGCTACGCCGCCGGCTGGCCGCAAGGTGGCGCAGGGCGATCAGCCCGTAATCCGCTTTCTTGGTCAGCTTAAGCATCGAATCCCGAAAACCTATGTGCGACTGGAACGGTCCGGTCAGACCTTTTTGGTCCTATATTTAGGCTACACGCTTCCGGCCGGCCTGTCAATCGCTGAAAAAGACCTTTAAATAGAGTCGATTATCACGATCTCCTTCGGTCGGGCGAAGGAAGCTTGCTCGAACGTCATTCGATGAAATTCAACCTTGGTTTGCGCTCCGGACGCCACGCGAACGCATGGCATCCAGATGCTTTCGGCCTGAGCTATGCTGGCGGCGGCGGTTATTTTGCTAGCTGCCGCAGCACGTACGGCAGAATCCCGCCATTGCGGTAGTAACCGGCTTCCGCCGGCGTGTCGATGCGCGCTACCGCTTCGAACACCTTCTCGTCGGCGCGCACCCGCACACGCGACTTGCCGCAGGAATCCACCGCTGCTGGAACGCCTTCGAGCGAATACGACTCGAATCCCGTCAGTCCCAGCGTCTCCCGGCTTTGGCCTTCCAGGAACTGAAGGGGCAGCACGCCCATGCCTACAAGGTTCGAGCGGTGGATGCGCTCAAAGCTTTCCGCGATCACCGCACGCACGCCCAGCAGCAGTACGCCCTTCGCCGCCCAATCGCGCGAAGATCCGCTGCCATACTCCTTGCCCGCGATGATTAACAGCGGCACGCCCTCGGCTCTGTATTTCACGGACGCGTCGTAGATGAACATCTGCTCGCCCGAGGGCACGTGCTTGGTCCAGCCGCCCTCGGTTCCCGGCGCCATCTGGTTTCGCAGGCGGATGTTGGCCAGCGTGCCGCGTGTCATCACCTCGTGGTTGCCGCGGCGCGCGCCGTAGGAGTTGAAGTCCGCCGGCTTCACGCCCAGCGACATCAAATATTTTCCGGCCGGGCTGTCTTTGGCGATATTGCCTGCGGGCGAAATATGATCCGTGGTGATCGAATCCCCAAGCATCGCCAGGCACCGCATCCCCGAAATGTCCCGAACGAAGCTTTTCGGATCGACCATGTCGTCGAAGTATGGCGCCCGCTTGATGTAGGTGGAGGAATCCTCCCAGACGTACCGTTCGCCCTTCGGGACCTTGATCGAGTTCCACTGGGCGTCGCCGACGAAAACCTCCGCATACTCCTTGGCGAACATTTCGCGCTTCACCGACCGGCCGATCACTTCCTGCACCTCGGCGTTCGTGGGCCAGATATCGCGGAGATACACGTCGCGGCCATCCGAGCCTTTTCCCAGAGGTTCATGCACCAGGTCGATATCCACTCGGCCCGCGAGCGCGTAGGCCACCACCAGCGGCGGCGAAGCCAGATAGTTGGCGCGCACCAGCGGATTCACGCGGCCTTCGAAGTTGCGGTTGCCGCTAAGCACGCTCGCCACGGTGAGCTTCTCCTGCGTCACCGCCGCGGCCACTTCCTCAATCAGCGGGCCGCTGTTGCCGATACATGTAGTGCAACCAAAGCCCACCAGGTGAAATTTCAGTTCCTCGAGCGCCGGCGTCAGGCCCGCCTCGTTCAGATAATCCATCACCACCTTCGAGCCCGGCGCCAGACTGGTTTTCACCCAGGGCTTGGATTTGAGACCGCGCTCGACGGCTTTCTTGGCCAGCAGGCCCGCAGCCACCAGAACACTGGGATTCGAGGTGTTGGTGCAACTGGTGATGGCGGCGATCACGACGCTGCCGTCGTGAATCTTGGCGCGCGTGCCGTTGGCGCCGATCTCCACTTCCCTGGGTGGGGCGGCCAGGTTCGCCAGAAAGTTCTGTTTCACTTCCGGCAGATTGATCCGGTCCTGCGGCCGCTTCGGCCCGGCCATCGAAGGCACCACGGTGGAAAGATCCAGCGAAAGCGTGTCGGAGAAGACGGGCTCGGGCGCGCCGTCCACGCGGAACATGCCCTGCTCCCTCGCGTACGCTTCGACCAAGGCGATCTGATCGGCGGAACGATTCGTCATGCGGAGGTAATCGAGCGACGCCTGGTCGATGGGAAAGATGCCGATGGTGGCTCCGTACTCGGGAGCCATGTTGGCGATGGTTGCGCGGTCGGCCACGCTGAGCGCGCCCACGCCGTCGCCGTAGAACTCGACGAACTTGCCCACTACGCCCTTCTTGCGCAGCATCTGCGTAACGGTGAGCACCAGATCGGTCGCGGTCGCGCCTTCGGCAAGCCTGCCCGTGAGTTTGAAGCCGACCACCGCGGGCAGCAGCATGGTGGCGGGCTGGCCCAGCATGCACGCCTCGGCTTCGATTCCGCCCACGCCCCAGCCCACCACGCCAAGCCCGTTGATCATTGTGGTGTGCGAATCGGTGCCCACCACGGTATCCGGATAGGCTTCGCCGTTGTTGGCGAACACGACCGGCGCCAGGTATTCGAGATTCACCTGGTGAACAATACCCGTATCCGGCGGCACCACGCGAAAATTCTGAAACGCGGATTGGCCCCAGCGCAGGAACGAATAGCGCTCCTGGTTGCGCTGATATTCGATCAATGCGTTGGCCTGGAAGGCATCGCGCGAGCCGAACTTATCCACCTGTACGGAGTGATCGATCACCAGGTCGACCGGGATCAGCGGGTTGGCCTTCCTGGGGTCCTTGCCCATCTGCGCCAGCGCGTCGCGCATGGCGGCCAGATCCACGACGCAGGGGACGCCGGTGAAGTCCTGAAGCAGAACGCGCGCCGGGCGGAAATTGATTTCGCGCGCGGCGGCGGCCGGATCCCAGGCCGCAACGTATTCGATATCGGCGGCCTTCACTGTGGAGCCGTCTTCATTCCGCAGAAGATTTTCGAGAAGAACTTTGATCGAGTAAGGAAGCCGGGAAAGCTTGGTTTTTCCGGCCTTCTCGAGGGCCGCGAGACGATAAATGGTGTACCGTTTCGCGCCCGTCAGGAGACTGCCCGCCGCGCCAAAGGTGTTAAGACTGGTCATGTTACTCTCATCTTAACTTTTCGGTGGCTGCGAGAAGCTTTGGTGAAGCTGCGGGGTGTGTGGGGCAGAGCAGTTCCCTGCCCCGCACATTCCGCGGTTAAGGCCGCAGCGGCGGCGGCGCACCGTGAGTCGTATGGCCCGTGGTGCTGGTCATAGACGATCCGAACGCGCCGAGGACAAACACCACGACTCCGACGCACAGGCTGTTAATGAAACGGCCCGAGCTGCCAGTGTAGCCATAGATCCACGGCGAGGCGAATGCCCACGCGCCCAGGAGCATGTTGAGCACGCTCAGGACTCGTGTGCCAGAGACAGAGAAGCGAAGGGCCGCGAACAGCACAATGATCGCGCCCACGATCCAACTGTTCCAGGCGCTCTTATCGTGATACGCGTTGTAAACCCACGGCGAAACAAACAACCAGATCCCCGCGATGATGTTCAACACGGCGACGGTTTTGATGGACTGACGATTCATAGATTCCATTTGATTCATGTCAGGCATAACTTCACCCCCGGGGCTGTCGTGCGCCGGCGGAGCGCGGCGACTGGATCGTGAGGGGCTCCCGCGCCCTTTGCGCTCTCTCAGCCCCTACTTATTAGACTGCCGCCAAGGGCGGGCGTTGCTCGATGCGAGACAGTACCCGCCTGATTTTTGGAATCTGCCGTGCAAGGTGGCCCGGCGTGAAGATCGCCCAAGTTGCCCCCCTGTATGAAAGCGTTCCGCCCAAGCTATACGGAGGAACCGAGCGTGTGGTTTCGTATCTGACGGAGGAACTGGTGCGCCAAGGCCACCAGGTGACGCTATTCGCTAGTGGGGATTCAATTACCAGCGCCGAGCTCGTGCCGGTGTACCCAAACTCCCTGCGGCTGGATCCCAACTGCGTGGATCAACTGGCGCATCACATCACGCTGCTCGAAACCGTGTTCCGCCGCGCACACGAATTCGACGTGATGCACTTTCACATCGACTATCTTCATTTTCCATTATCCACCCGGCAAAACATTCCACACGTGACGACTTTACACGGGCGGCTGGACTTGCCGGACCTCCTTCCGCTGTACGAGAACTTTCGGCACGTGCCGCTGGTGTCAATTTCGGATTCACAGCGCGCGCCCTTGAGCGGCGTGAACTGGGTGGCCACCGTGCATCACGGGATTCCCGAGAATCTGTACCGGCTTCACGAAAAGCCCGGCGATTACCTGGCATTCATCGGAAGAATCTCACCGGAGAAACGTGCGGACCGCGCCATTTGGATCGCGAAGAAGGCCGGATGGAAGCTCCGCATCGCCGCTAAGGTGGATGTGAACGACCAAGAATACTTCAAGGCGGAAATCGAGCCGCTGCTTAGGGAGCCGGGCGTCGAGTTCATCGGCGAGATCGGAGATGACACGAAGGGCGAGTTTCTGGGCGGCGCGGCGGCGCTTCTGTTTCCGATTGACTGGCCGGAACCGTTCGGGCTGGCCATGATCGAATCGTTGGCCTGCGGGACGCCCGTCATCGCCTATCCCCAAGGCGCGGTGCCGGAAGTCATCGACGACGGACGGTCGGGGTTTCTGGTGAACAGTATCGACGAAGCGGTGGAAGCCGTGCGCAACCTCGGAAGGCTCGACCGGCGTTGTTGCCGGACGATCTTCGAGCAGCGCTTCAGCGCGCGGCGAATGGCGTGTGATTATCTGAAAGTGTACGCTGGTTTGCTGCACAGGCAGACGCGGCAAGCCGCAGTTTCCTGAACGATGGCCCAACGCCGCCAGGCCGCAACCGGCTCCGCCGACGGGGTCGCGATCACCGCGCAGCCCAAGCCCGCACCCAGTCCTTACTACATCCTGCCGAAAGCCGCGCACCTGGACGAACGGGTCCTGGTGCTCAAGCACGACGACACCTTCGCGGTGTTCGACCGCTTCGGCGATATCCAGCCGGGCGGAATGGGCGAGCAGGGAATTTATCACGAGGGAACCCGCTTCCTCTCGAAGTCGATTTTGCATTTGGGCGGCAAGCGGCCGCAATTGTTGAGTTCCACCGTACGGACGGACAACGTTCTGGTCGGCGTCGATCTCTCCAATCCGGACGTGTATTCGAAAGGGCAGATGCTGCTGCCCCGGGGCACCTTGCACCTGTTCCGCGCGAAGTTCCTGTGGAACGGCGTGTGTTACGAGCGGCTGCGCGTCACGAATTTCGGGCTCACTCGTGTGGAATCGTCGGTATCGCTGCGGATCGATAACGATTTTTTCGACGTCTTCGAGGTGCGCGGGCAGCGCCGGCCGGCGCGCGGCGAGATGCTGGAGCCGCTCGTGGAGCCCGATGCCATCGAACTGGGCTACAAGGGGCTGGACGGCGTGATTCGCCGGGTCCGGATGGAGGCAACTCCGGCGCCGGCCAGGACCACCGCTTCGGAAATGCTGTTCCGGGTGCGCCTGGAGGCCCAGGAACAGACGGATTTGTACTTCGTGACGTCCTGCCATATCGGCAACCACAATCCGGATCTGGAGCCGTTCGATGAGGCCCTGCGGAAAGCCAGCCGCGCCCTGCACCTGCCGAGCCCGCAGGAGTGCAGCATCTACACCTCGAACGAGCAGTTCAATGACTGGCTGAATCGCTCCGTGGCGGATCTGCGGATGATGATTACATCGATGTCCACCGGGCCCTATCCGTACGCCGGAGTGCCGTGGTTCTCGACGCCGTTCGGGCGCGATGCGATTATCACCGCGCTCGAATACTTGTGGCTGGACCCGGAGCTCGCCAAAGGAGTGCTCTCCTATCTGGCGGCCACCCAGTCGGCGGAGATCAATCCGGAGAGCGACGCGGAACCGGGCAAAATTATGCATGAAGCGCGCAGCGGAGAAATGGCCGCGCTCAAGGAAGTGCCCTTCGGGCGCTATTACGGAAGCGTGGATTCCACTCCGCTGTTTCTGATTCTGGCGGCCGCCTATTTCCGGCGCACCGGTGACGTGGCGTTTATCGAAGCGATCTGGCCGAACATCGAAGCGGCGCTGGCGTGGATCGATCAATACGGCGACCGGGACCAGGACGGCTTTGTGGAATACTTCCGGCGCACGCCGAAGGGCCTGGCGCAGCAGGGCTGGAAGGACTCGCAGGATTCGGTGTTTCACGCCAATGGCGAGCTGGCGGAAGGGCCGATCGCGCTGTGCGAGGTCCAGGGATACGTATACGCCGGCAAGAAGGGGATCGCGGAAACCGCCTCGGCCCTAGGCCGCCGCCACCAGGCGGAAGAGTTGTGCCGCCAAGCCCAGGTGCTGAAGGAACGGTTCGAGCATGCGTTTTGGTCTGAGGAGCTTTCCACGTATGTCCTGGCGCTCGACGGCGAAAAGCGGCAGTGCCGGGTACGGTCCTCCAACGCGGGCCACTGCTTATTCAGCGGCATCGCGAGCGCGGAGCGCGCGGCGCGCGTGGCGGACACGCTCCTGAGTGTGCACAGCTTTACCGGCTGGGGCATCCGGACGCTGGATTCGCGGGAAGTGCGCTTCAATCCGATGGCGTATCACAACGGCTCGATCTGGCCGCACGATAACGCTCTTATCGCCCTGGGGATGAGCCACTACGGGCTGAAAGAGCAGGCCGCCAGAGTGCTCACCGGGATTTTCGATTTGTCGATTTTCGTGGATCTGCACCGCCTGCCGGAGTTGGTGTGCGGATTCCCGCGGCGCATGGGCAAGGCGCCCACGCTGTATCCGGTGGCGTGCTCGCCGCAGGCCTGGGCCGCCGGAGCGGTGTTTATGCTGCTTCAGGCGTGCATGGGGCTATCGATCGACGCGCGCGCCTCGCGGGTCACGTTTTCGCATCCGTTCCTCCCGGAGTCTTTGCAAAGCATCGGGATCCGCAATCTGCGCGCCGGGCGCGCCTGCCTCGACCTTACGGTGGTGCGCCACGCGGAGATCGTCGGCATCGACATTGTCCGGCGTGAGAATCACGTCGAGGTCGTCACCATCAACTGAATGGAGCCGCGCCGGCACCGCCGCCGGCGGCGCCTCCTAGACTGAAGGCATGGCGAAGAGGTTCAAGGATCTTTCCGACCGCGAGATTCTGGCGCTTGCGATTTCCTTAGAAGAAGAAGATGGGCGCATCTACGCGGATTTCGCGGATGGCCTTCGGGAAACTTACCCCGCGACCGCCAAAATGTTCGAGGAGATGCAGGCGGAGGAGTCCGCGCATCGCGCCAGCCTGATCCAGCAGTACCGGCAGCGCTTCGGCGAACACATTCCGCTGATCCGCCGGCAGGACGTCAGCGGATTCATCACCCGGCGGCCGGTGTGGCTGGTGCGGCCGCTGGGCATCGGAACCGTACGCAAGCAGGCCGAAATCATGGAACTGGAAACGCGCCGCTTTTACGACCGCGCGATCCAGCAGGTCTTCGACGCTTCCACGCGCAAGCTGCTCGGCGATCTGGCGGAAGTAGAGCGCCGGCATTACCGGCAGGCCGAATCCCTCGAGAAGGAATTGCTGACGCCGGAGGCCCGGGAAAAAGAAGAAGCCACCGGCCGCCGGCTGTTCGTGCTGCAAGTGGTGCAGCCGGGGCTGGCGGGATTGATGGACGGGTCGGTTTCGACGCTCGCCCCGGTGTTCGCCGCGGCGTTTGCGACGCACAGCACGGGAGACGCCTTCCGCGTCGGACTTGCGGCCTCCGTGGGCGCGGGAATCTCGATGGGATTCGCGGAGGCGCTTTCCGATGACGGCTCGCTCACCGGCCGCGGCTTGCCCTGGGTACGCGGGCTCGCTTCGGGATGGATGACCATGGCGGGCGGCATCGGCCACACGCTGCCCTTCCTGATTCCGGATTTTCGCCTGGCCACGGCGGCCGCCGCGATAATCGTTGCCATCGAGCTGGCCGCCATCAGCTTCGTGCGCAATCGCTACATGGACACTCCGTTCCTGAGCGCGGCGTTTCAAGTGGTGGTGGGCGGCGTCCTAGTGTTTCTCACGGGAATTCTGATCGGCAGTTCCTAAGCGCGGGCCGGATTTCACGCTGCGGCGCGTGATCGATTTTCGAGTGAATACCCGCGGGACAAAGTGGAATCAGGATTCCTCGAAGCGCTCGAAATCGTTCCCGCTTAAAGCAGCAACCCGTGTCATTCGTGCAAATCATGCGGGTCTCCGGATTGGCGTCCCGCTTGCAACCATGAAAGCGCCTGGCCGCGAGCGACGGTTGTACAGGTTCGGAGCAGTCCTCTCGCTCGCAAAGAGGAAGTGAGCCGCTGTGAGTGACATGCCGGAGGTACGCCCACACGCGGGCGCATCCGAGAGCCCCGCCCCCAACCAGTGGTACGCGCTGCATGTAAGATCGCGCCACGAAAAAGTGGTGGCGGCGCAGTTGGAAGCCAAGCAGCAAACCGTATTCCTGCCGCTGTACCAATCGCGAAACCAGTGGCGCGACCGCTGGAAAACGGTGGAGTTGCCACTGTTCCCGGGCTACGTGTTCTGCCAGATTCCGCCGGGGCGCTGCTCGCAGGTGATCGCAACCTCCGGGATCATCGATGTAGTGCGCGTGGGCGGCAAGCCTGCGCCGGTTCCGCCGCACGAAATCGAGGCGGTGAAACTCATCGCGGAATCGCGCCTGGCAGTGGAGCCGTATCCGAGTCTGGCGATCGGCGAGGCCGTGATGATCCGGAAGGGCCCTCTGGCGGGCATCACGGGAAGCCTGATGGAAGTGCGCAACAACCTCCGGCTGGTGGTCTCGGTGGAAATACTGTGCAGGTCCGTGCTGGTGCACATCGAACGGAGCTGGGCCGTTCCGCTTACGGCCCGGGCGGCCGCGGCGCCGGGGAATCGCTAAGCCTTCGCGCGGCGGTCCGGCGGTGCGGCGAGAATTGCCGCGGCAAGCGGAAACTTCGCAAGGAACGAAAGAGGATTATGCGACTGAGCAAGGCGACTGCGCTATGTCCGCCGGCTTCGGCCACGGCGATTCAGCACGCTCCCGCGCGTGGCCTCGCGGGGGAGGACGCCTTTCGGACGATGCTCGACTTGGAGCAAAAGAGAACCGAGCGATCGGACCGCCGCTTTGCGCTGATGCTGGTGCAATCGGCCGGCCCGCTGAAGGATCTGGGCACGGCTCTGCTTGACAAAATCGCCGCGGCGCTTTTCCGAGCGACGCGCGAAACCGATTTCAAAGGCTGGTACAAAGACGGTTCGATTCTGGGAATCATCTTCACCGAAATCGGATCGAGCGATCCCACGTCCGTGACCCAAACCCTGCTCGGAAAAGTCCAGCGCTTATTAAATAGCGTGGTGCCGCCCGAGCGCGCCGCCCAGATTCGTATGAGGTGTTACGTCTTCCCGGAAGATTGGGAAGGCGATGACGGCGGTTTCCTGGCTCACCTCCCGCGGGCGCACCGTGCGGTGAGCCTCCAGAGCAAGGGAATATCCGCGGCGGCGAAACGGACGATCGACATTCTCGGGAGCCTGCTGGCGCTGATACTTCTGTCGCCGCTGCTGGCCGCGATTGCCATCGCCATTAAGACCACTTCGAAAGGCCCTATACTCTTCCGGCAAAAACGCCAAGGGCGATACGGACGCACTTTTACCTTTCTCAAATTCCGTTCCATGTACGTGGCGAATGATCCCACGATTCACGAAGAATACGTAACCCGCTTGATTCAGGGCAAAGAAGCCGGAATGCCTTCGGAGGGGACAAAAAAAATCTACAAGATCACCGAAGATCCCCGCGTCACCCCGGTCGGCCGATGGCTGCGCAGGACCAGCCTCGACGAGTTGCCTCAATTCCTGAATGTGCTCCAGGGAGATATGTCGCTGGTAGGGCCGCGCCCTCCGATTCCCTATGAAGTAGAGAAGTACGGAATCTGGCATAAGCGGCGTCTGCTGGAAGCGAAACCCGGAATGACGGGGCTGTGGCAAGTCTCGGGCCGCAGCCGTACCACGTTCGACGAGATGGTCCGTCTGGATCTGGCCTACGCGCGGACATGGTCGATCTGGCTGGATTTGAAGATACTGTTCCTGACCCCGAAAGCTGTCTTTTCGGGAGACGGCGCTTATTAAATTACAGTTCACGGAAATCAATCAGCAAGGATAGAACAGAATGATCGGATTCGGCATCGTCGGATATGGGTATTGGGGACCGAATATTGTTCGCAATCTCCAGGCACTTCCGGGCGTGGAAGTGGTGGCAATCTGCGATTCGAACCGAAGCGCCCTCAACCGCGCCAGCCAGACTTACGCAGGAGTCCGCACCACCACCGACTATTTCGATCTGCTGAATTCCCCCAATATCGATGCCATCGCAGTGATTACGCCGGTATGGACCCACTTCGAGCTGGCCAAGAGCGCCCTGTTGAACGGCAAGCACGTGTTTGTCGAAAAACCCTTTACTTCGACCTCCTCGCAAGCCAAGCATCTCATCGATCTGGCGCATCGCAAGCGGCTCCAGATCATGGTCGACCATACGTTCCTGTTCACTGGTGCGGTGAAGACCATCCACAAGCTGATTCATAACGAGACCTTGGGCAAACTCTATTATTACGATTCAACACGAGTAAATCTGGGGCTGTTCCAGCATGACGTGAACGTTCTCTGGGACCTGGCGCCGCACGATCTGTCGATCGTCGATTATCTGATCGGCGATCAGGCCGAAGCTGTTGTCGCCACCGGCGAGTCCCATTTGAACGGCCTGCCGGACGTAGCCTTTATGACGGTGTATTATCCCGACAACGTGATTGCACATATCAACGTCAACTGGCTGTCTCCGGTGAAGGTGCGCACAACATTGATCGGCGGCGAAAAGAAAATGCTGCTGTGGAACGATTTGGAGGCTGACGAAAAAATCAAGGTGTACGACCGCGGCGTCCAGATGAACAGCCGCGAAGGAGTTTACAACCTGCTGGTGAGCTACCGGTCAGGAGACATGTGGGCTCCCAAGATTGAAGCGACGGAGGCGCTGCGCGTCGAGCTGGCCTACTTCGTCGAATGCATCCAGAACGGCCAGACGCCTTTCAACGATGGCATCGCGGGCTTACGAATCGTCAAGCTGCTGGAGGATGCGGAGATGTCACTGAAGAAGAAGGGAGAATTGATTTACGCGTGAGTGAGTACAAATGTGTATCGGCGGACGTTAAATTAGGACGCAATGTAAGGCTAGCTCAATTCGTTAATTTATATGGGTGCGAGATCGGCGATGATACGACAATCGGCGCCTTTGTGGAGATTCAAAAACGCGCGAAGATCGGCGCCCGCTGTAAGATTTCCAGTCATACTTTCGTCTGCGAAGGCGTGACGATCGAAGACAACGTTTTCATCGGGCATAATGTGACATTCATAAACGACTTATTTCCCAGGGCCACAAACGAATCCGGTGACTTGCAGACACAGGACGACTGGAATGTCGAAAGAACCTTAATCCGGAAAGGCGCTTCCATCGGGTCTGGCGCAACCATCCTGGCTAAAATTACCATCGGCGAAAATGCCATGGTGGGCGCGGGCAGCGTGGTGACGAAGAATGTTCCGCCGAACACCGTAGTGGCCGGAAATCCGGCCGTGGTTCTGCGGCAGATCGAGCCTATGTCAAACAAGGTGGGGAAATGAGTGGAACGAATGACATTCCTTTTCTGGATTTGGTAGCTTTGCACGCGGATCTTCGCGAAGAGCTGTGCGGGGTATTTAATGCCGCGTTGGATACCGCCGGCTTTGTGGGCGGATCCGTGGTCGAGGAATTCGAGATTGAATTTGCCGCGTTTTGCGGCACGCGCCACTGCGTCGGAGTGGGCAGCGGGACCGACGCCCTGCGATTCGCATTGATTGCTGCGGGGATCGGCCGGGGCGACGTGGTCATTACCGTGCCGAACACATTTATCGCAACCACGGAGGCGATCTCGCAGGCGGGGGCGCAGGCGGTGTTCGTGGACGTGGACGAAGCCACTTGTAACATGGACCCGGCCAGGCTGCGGGATTATTTAGAGCGCAGATGCGACCGGCGGAACGGCACGAACCTGATCGACAGGCGAACCGGAGGCCGCGTTGCCGCAATTGTTCCCGTTCACTTGTACGGGCAGACCGCGGATCTCGATCCGCTGGTGGAGATTGCCGCTGAACACCGCCTCATGCTGATGGAGGACGCGTGCCAGGCCCATGGCGCCGAATACTTCTCACGGCGCGAGAAGCGTTGGATGAAAGCCGGGTCCCTAGGGATGGCGGCCGCGTTCAGCTTTTACCCTGGAAAGAATCTCGGGGCCTGCGGCGAAGCCGGCGCGGTTACGACCAATGACCCGGAACTCGCGCAGCGGATCCGGATGTTGCGGGATCACGGTCAAGCGCAGAAGTATGATCACGAACTGGAAGGCTACAACGGCCGGCTGGATGCCATTCAAGCCGGGATCTTGAAGGTCAAGCTGAAACACCTTCCGCGCTGGTCGGAAATGCGGCGCCGGGCCGCCGCTCGTTACCGGGAATTATTTCAGGTTGCGAACGGCCCTATCGGACTGCCGCACGAACCGGAGTGGTGCCGCTCTGTGTATCACCTCTTTATGATCAGGGTCGCCCGGCGGGATGAGTTGATGCAGCATCTGGCTTCCCGCGGAATCGGCACGGGCATCCACTATCCGATTCCGCTGCACCTTCAAAAGGCGTACCGCCATCTGCGATATGAGCCGGGCGATTTCCCGGTGGCGGAAAAACAAGCGGCAG
>Ga0070739_10004634_pt1 | contig 16122 bp, 14 predicted proteins | sample Coa_R1_7_FD_66445 | JGI IMG/M metagenome (GOLD analysis project Ga0070739, IMG submission 66445) | Surface soil microbial communities from Centralia Pennsylvania, which are recovering from an underground coalmine fire - Coalmine... | ecosystem: Environmental > Terrestrial > Soil > Unclassified ... | reverse complement strand
ACCATCGACCGCCAGTGCGGCTCCTCGCAGCAGTCGGTACACTTCGCCGCCCAGGCGGTGATGAGCGGCACGCAGGACCTGGTGATCGCCGCCGGAGTCGAGAGCATGACTCGCGTGCCGATGGGCACGCCGGTCTTCCTGCCCTTGCAGGCGGGGATCGGCACCGGCCCGTGGCCCAAGGCGATCCTCGACCGCTACGCAGTCACCGAGTTCACCCAGTTCCGTGGCGCCGAGATGATGGCGAAGAAGTACGGGCTCTCCCGTGAGGAGCTCGACCGGTTCGCGCTCGACAGCCACCGCAAGGCGGCGGCCGCGTCCAAGGCCGGCGCGTTCGACGCCGAGATCGTGCCCCTGAAGGTCAACGGCAGCGAGCACCGCGTCGACGAAGACATCCGCTTCGACGCGTCGCTGGAGAAGCTCGCGAGCCTGAAGACGCTCGTTCCCGATGGCGTGATCACCGCCGGCAACGCGTCGCAGATCTGCGACGGCGCGTCCGCCGTGCTCGTCGCAAGCGAACGCGCGGTGAAGGAACATGGACTGAAGCCCCTGGCGCGCATCGACAATCTCACCGTCACCGCGGGCGATCCCGTCATCATGCTCGACGAACCGATCCGAGCGACGCGCGCCGCGCTCGAACGCTCCGGCCGCTCGATCGCCGAAATCGACCTCTATGAAGTCAACGAAGCCTTCGCGCCGGTCCCGCTCGCCTGGCGCCAGCAATCCAACGCCGACCCTTCGAGGCTGAACGTCCACGGCGGCGCGATCGCCCTCGGCCACCCGCTCGGCGCCAGCGGAGCGAAGCTGATGGCCACCTTGGTCCACGCGCTTCACCGTCACGGCAAGCGTTTCGGCCTTCAGACCATGTGCGAAGGCGGCGGCATCGCCAACGTCACCATCGTGGAAGCGCTGCATTAGCTCTTTTTCGTCATTCCCGCGAAAGCGGGAACCCAGCTGAATCAAGAATCAACTGAGCGAAGCGAAGCCGAAATCCTCAGCGAGATCCCGCCATTCAGGATTGGTGGCTTCGATCAACTCCAACTTCCAAGAGCGATTCCAGTTCTTGATCCGCTTCTCGCGCGTGATCGCGGAATCCATCGTCGGATGCTGCTCGACCAGACGAGCAGCTTCACTCCGTATTTGCGGCTGAATCCCCGAACGACGCCGTCCCGGTGCTGGTGGATTCGACCGAGCATGTTCGAAGTGACGCCGGTGTAGAGCGTGCCATTGCGCTGCGACGCGAGAATGTAGACCACGGGTGAGAACTCAGGAGTCATGGTTTTTGTCTAGCTGGGTTCCCGCTTTCGCGGGAATGACGATTTGGCTCACGTCCGGCCATCCCACCAAAGCGGTTTCCATCTGTCCTACAACCGGGCTGCTGTGCCATGCTACGGCCATGCGCAGACATGCACTCGATCTGTGCCAGACCGATGGTCGAGCTGGTCGCGCGCGCGCATGTGAGCGCGCGCGTACGCTTGTGACGTTTGGGACTTTTCAATGAAGATCGCCTGCATCGGCGGCGGCCCGGCGGGCCTCTATTTCGCCATCTCGATGAAGCTGCGCGACCCCGCTCACGAGATCGAAGTCTTCGAGCGCAATGCGCCGGGCGTCACCTTCGGGTGGGGCGTGGTCTTCTCCGACCAGACGGTCGAGAACCTCGCCGCCAATGATCCCAAGTCCGCGCAAATCATCGCCGACGAGTTCGCGCATTGGGACGACATCGACGTCCACATCCACGGGCAGACGATCACCTCCTCGGGCCACGGCTTCATCGGGATCGGCCGCAAGCGCCTGCTCGAAATCCTCCAGGACCGTGCGCGCGAGCTCGGCGTCGTCCTGCACTTCAATGTCGAGTGCGACCCCGCCGACCCGAAGTGGCGCGACTATGATCTCACCATCGCCTCCGACGGCGCCAACTCGCGCTTCCGCGACGCGCACGCGGAAGCATTCGGAGTCGACATCGACGTGCGTCGGAACAAGTTCGTGTGGCTCGGCACGTCCAAGGTCTTCGACGCCTTCACCTTCGCATTCGAGGAGACCGAGCACGGCTGGATCTGGGCGCACGCCTATCGCTTCGCGCCCGACTGCTCGACCTTCATCGTCGAATGCGACGAGGAGACGTGGCGCAACTTCGGCTTCGACATAATGGACCAGGCCGAAGCAATCGCGACGTGCGAGAAGCTGTTCGGCAAATATCTCGACGGCCACAAGCTCATGTCCAACGCCGCGCACCTGCGCGGCTCGGCAGCATGGCTTAACTTCCGCCGCATCAAGTGCGAGCGCTGGTCGACTGGCAACCTCATCCTCCTGGGCGACGCCGCGCACACCGCGCATTTCTCGATCGGCTCCGGCACCAAGCTCGCACTCGAAGATGCGATCAAATTGGCAAAGGTCTTGCACCGAGTTCCGTCATTGCGAGCAGCCGCAGGCGACGCGGCAATCCAGAGCGACGCTGGATTGCTTCCCCCGGATCAAATCCGGGGCCGCAATGACGAGCTTTTGTCCCTCGAAGCCGGCCTCGAGGAATATGTCGCCGAGCGGAACCTCGAGGTGCTGAAGCTGCAGAACAGCGCGCGCAACTCGACCGCATGGTTCGAAACGCTGCACCGCTATCTCCATTTCGAGCCGCTGCAATTCGCTTATTCTTTGCTCACGCGCAGCCAGCGCATCAGCCACGAGAACCTGCGCCTGCGCGATCGCGAATGGCTCGAAGGCGTCGAGCGGTGGTTCTGGAAGCGTGCGACGGAAGGCCGATCGAACAAGACCGCGCCGCCGATGTTCGCACCGTTCAAGATGCGCGAAATGAGCGTTGAAAACCGCATCACCGTGTCGCCGATGGCAATGTATTCGGCCGTCGACGGGACGCCCAACGACTTCCACTTCGTCCATTACGGCGAGCGTGCGATGGGAGGCGCGGGCCTGGTGTTCACCGAGATGACCTGCGTCTCGCCCGAAGGCCGGATCAGCCCCGGCTGCACCGGAATGTGGTCGCAAGAGCATGTCGCCGCCTGGAAGCGCATCGTCGATTTCGTCCACGCCAATTCGAAGGCGAAGATCTGCCTCCAGCTCGGCCACTCCGGCGGCAAGGGTTCCACGCGCGTCGGCTGGGAAGGCAATGACGTCCCGCTCGACAGCGGCAACTGGCCGGTCATGTCCGCCAGCGACGTGCCCTGGTCGCCGGTCAACCAGACGCCGCGGCCGATGACTCGCGCCGACATGGACACGGTCCGCAACCAGTTCGTCGCCGCGGTGCGCATGGGCCTCGAGTGCGGCTTCGACATGGTCGAGCTGCACGCGGCGCACGGGTATCTGCTGTCGAGCTTCCTCACGCCGCTGCAGAACACCCGGACCGACGAATATGGCGGCAGCCTCGAGAACCGCCTGCGCTACCCGCTCGAAGTGTTCGCCGCGATGCGCGCCGCCTGGCCATCGGACAGGCCGATGTCGGTTCGCATCTCGGCGACGGACTGGGCGGGCGAGAACGGCATCACGCCCGACGACGCGGTCGAGATCGGCGAAGCCTTCGCGCGCGAAGGCGCCGACCTGATCGATGTCTCGGCCGGCCAGACCTGGGCCGACGCGCAGCCGGTCTACGGACGCATGTTCCAGACGCCGTTCAGCGACAAGATCCGCAACGAGGGCCGCCTAGCAACCATGGCGGTCGGCAACATCTACGAGCCCGACCACGCCAACTCGATCCTCGCCGCCGGACGCGCCGACCTCGTCGCGCTGGCAAGGCCGCACCTCATCGACCCGTTCTGGACGCTCCGCGCCGCCGCAGCACTCGACTACCGTGACGTCCACTGCCCGCCGCAATATCTCAACGGCCTCGCGCAGCTCGCCCGCAACCTGAAGCGCGACGCCGAAGCGGCCGCGGCGCTGAGGGTGTGATGGAAACGGCGTTCAGTCTCGCGGGCATCACCGTGCTCGCCCTGTTCTGGGATTGGATTGGCGTTGGTCGACTCGCAGCTTACTACTCAGATGTTGATTACGAGTACTGGCCGCTCTCGAGAGCCAGACTGATCGGTCTTGGGGCGCTCCTGCTGATGGCCTGGTCGTTGTGGGCGCTCACTGGCACGAACGGACCGCTTTGGCTGCTGTTTCCGATCGCCGGTCTTTTCTTGGTTTGGATGACCACTGCTCTTCGAGATTTGAATGCGCGACGGGACGTGAGGGGCGAAGCATCGATCCGATATTCAGACGAAGAGTCTGGATCGTGACCCTAAAGCGCAATTGCCTCCAGAAACACGCCGCCGGACTCCTGCCCGCAAGTCCAGCGGATCAGCCCGCGGACCGGCTCGCGCTTCTCGACCTCGATCATGATTTCCATGCCTTCCTCGAGCTCTTCGGCCGCATGCAGGCGGAAGCCCTTGCTCGAGACGTTCAGGATCATCGCGTCGACCACGGTGCAGCCGAACCGCACCAGCGCATCGTACGTCACCTCGACACGTGCGGCGCGGGGCGTCAGCTCGCGTCCCTCCAGCCTGCCTTCGAACTTCATCGTCGCCCACCCCTTCAGCATACGGCCTTGCGGCACCCGCGAGACGCAGTGCCGCGGCCGTACAGGTTGATGATGAGGGCAGCGTCCACTCCGCCGTCATCCCGGTCCCACTGCGCTCCAGGATGAAGATCATTGATTAACCGGCCCCTAAACAGGAGCGGTTGCTGCGTAATTTACCGCGACTCTCTTGAGCGAAGGAGCCGGGCCATCGTGTAGAGGCACGCCGCAGCAACCAGGGTGGAAACCATCCCGAGGGTGAAGAAGGCCCACGGGGGAATGATCAGCCAGTAAGCGCCCATGAAGCCGGCGAGCAGGCTGCCGAGGAACTTGGCAATATACCAGCCGCCCATCGCCATGGAGGCGAAGCGCACCGGTGCGAGGGATTCGATCAAGGTGAGGCCGACCGGAATGACGAACAGCTCGCCAAGCGTCAGGAGCGCGAAATATGCGAACACCCAGATCGAGCTGACGCGGGTTCCCTCCGGTCCGCTCGCGACCGCGGCAAGGACCATGACCAGCATGGCCGTGGTCGCGATCACGCAGCCGATGCTCATGCGGCGAAGCAGGTGCGCGGTGGTCTCCCTGCGATTGCCGCGCCGCCAGATGCGGATCAGCATCGGCGTCCCGACGATGATCAGCAGCGGGTTGATCGACTGGAACCATGTCGCGGGTATCGTCAGCCGGGTTCCGAACACATCGAGCGAGCGGTCGGTGAAGTCCGACACCCACAGGGCAATGACGTTGCCGCTCTGCTCGTATCCGATGCGGAACAGCACGACCATCGCGACCATCAGCAGCAGGATTGCGACATGCTCGCGGATCACCGGCTGGGCATCGGGCTGCGCCTCGGCGACCAGCAGGGTCCGGTTGGGTTCGGGTGGAAGGAAGCGGAGGAAGCTGCAGTAGATCGCGAGACCGACTGCCATGCCGACGCCTGCGGCGGTGAAGCCCCAGTGCCAGCCGTAGAGCTCGCCCAGGGTCCCGCACACCAGCGGCGCGAGCAGCCCGCCCAGGTTGATGCCCATGTAGTAGGCGCTGTAGGCGTAAGCCTTGCGCGGATCGTCGTCGGCGTAGAGGCTTCCGACCTGGATCGCGAGCGGCGGGATGAACAGGCCGTTGCCAAGCGCGACCAGCGCCAGCGCCGGGAACAGCAAGGCTTCGAACGCCATCGCGAAATGACCGAACATCATCATCGCTCCGCCGATGATCACGCTTGCGGTGCGACCCAGCCAGCGGTCGGCGATGAGACCGCCGAAAAACGGACTGAAGAAAGCCGCGGCGCCGTATGCTCCGTAGATCAGTGACGACTTCGCCTGCGGGAAGTGCAGCTGCTTGGTCATGTAATAGACCAGCAGCGCCTGGAGGCCGAAGAAGGAGAATTCGGCCCACATCTGCGTGGTGAAAAGGACCGTCAGGCCTGGCGGATGTCCGAAAAGGCTCCGGGCCGGCTTCTCCCCTCTTTGCATCAGCCGGCCCGGTTCACGTCGTCAGTAATTGAGCGACGTGGTGAGCAATCCCAGGTCGAGGCACAGCCACACGAGGAAGGCGGCGGCAAGCGCAATTAGGATGGCCCAGATCGTCGCCCACACGTGCTTCCCCGGTGCAGTCGCTACGACAACGGCATTCCAGATCGCCGCCACTGTGCCCACGATGGCGACGATCAGGATAAGCTGCAGCAGCCGCATCCAGATGTCGATGCCGCCGTTGAGCGCCGTCAGGTCGTTATTGACCTTGGTGAGCACCAGCAGCCATCCGATGAGCAGCACGATGAACAGCCAGGCCGTCGCCCGGGTGGCGCGGTAGAGCTGCAGCGGGCGTCCGGTGACGTTCGACTCATATTTGTAGCGGCGCCGAGTCCATGCGACGATCGGCCAGCCGAGCGCGGCGATGACGATGATCAGCAACGCAAGCCCTGCGACCGGGAGGATCCAGCCGGCGTTGAGCGAAGTGGGCGCGGGCAGGAACTCGATGATCGGCGCATAGGGCGTGATCGAGAACATCTTGATCCCGCCGTTCCCGTCCGGAATCGCCTGCAGGTAATCGCTGCCGTTCACTTCCTGCCAGAGGAACGGTTTCACCTCGCGCCACCGGCGCGGCGTGCCGGAAGGATCGGTGACGGAGGAAGCGACGAGGATTCCGTCCTTGTCGACCGCGACCTTGGTCTCGCCGAGCAGCGCGAGCATCCGGAACCAGTTGAACCCGCCCGCGCGGCTGCTGACGTAATGGCCGCTCATCACGGCGCCGTCATGCTTGGCGGTTCTCGCGGTGGGGAGGTTCGGTTGCGGCGCCGGGAAGTAGCGGTCGGTGAACTCCTGAAGCAGCTCCTCTCGCAAGGAATGCGCCGCGCCGTTCTTCCCGAGGCTGTTCATTGAAACGTACAGCCCGACATTCTTGTCGAGGAACAGGTGCAGGTCGGAATGAAAGAAAACCGTGTCGCCCCCGTGGCCGACGATGCGAAGACCGTTGCGATCCTCATGATAGAAGCCGAGGCCCATCGCCGGGAGGTCCGGGAAGGGCTTGTTGGCCTCCGAATACATCAGTTGCGCCGTCGCCGGATTGATCAGCGTATGGTTGAGATGCGCAATCATGAATCGGCCCATGTCCGCGCCGCTCGAAGCAAGCGCTCCGGCGGGCGCCATACCGATGACCTCGTAGGGTTGCGGCTCGACGCTCCCAGCCTTGTAGGCCTTCGACATCAGCGGCCGAAGCGCCGGCGGCAGCGGCTGGTCGAAGCTGGAGTGAGTCATCCCCGCGGGCGCGAAGATATGGCGCTGAATATATTGGTCGAACGGCTCGCCCGAGACCCGCTCGACGATATAACCGGCGACCGACGCCCCATAGTTGGAATAGGCCGGCATCGAGCCCGGCGCATAGATGCGGTCCGGGACCCAGCGCGCGAGGATCTTGCCGAGCGGCTGCGGATGCTTCTCCCCGAATTCGATCAGATATTTCGCCGTCTCGGCAAAGCCCGGCGTGTGCGTCATCAGGTTGCGCAGCGTGATCGGCTTGCCGTCTTTGGGCGCGATCTTGAAATCGAGGTAGGTGTTGACGTCGGTGTCGAGGTTGAGCTTGCCGGCCTGCACCAGCTGCATCACCGCCGTCCAGGTGAACAGCTTGGAGACGGAGCCCGGGCGGAACAAGGTCAGGTTGGGATCAACGGGCTTCGCAGCCTTCAGGTCGGAATAGCCGAAGCCGCGCATCGTCAGCGGCTGGCCGTCCTTCACGACGACCACGACGGCCCCGGGAATGTCTCCCGCCTTCAGGGCATACGGCATGTAGCCGTCGAGCCAGGCGTCGACGTCCGCCTTGGTGAGTTCGGGGGCTGCCGTCGGGGTGCCGGCGGTCGCCGGCGGAGCGGAGGCCGGCAGAACCGCCGCGGTCGGCTTGGTCGGCTGCAGCTGGGTCGGAGACTGGGCGCTCGCCGGGAGCGCCGCCGCGGCAGCGATCGCCACCAACCAACCGAATAACCGCATGATGCAGCTCCCTTAGTAATTGATGCCGAGCGACAGGCCGATGGTGCGCGGACGGATGATGCCGGTGCCGATTGCGCCATTCGGGAAGATCGGCGTTGTCACGCCAGTTACCGAAGTCACACCGTGGCTGTTGCCCAGATTCTTGACGTAGGCCTCAACATCGAATCGGCCGAAATCGAGTCCCGCATTGAGATCCACGACGGCATAAGGATGGATATGCAGCTGCGGCGTATGCACCAAGCCCACGTCCCCGATGAAATCACTCCTCTGGCTCGAAAGGTACCGGTAGGACCCGCCGACGTGCGCGCGAACGCCCGGACTTAGAAGCCAATGATAATCCGCGTTTGCCGCGAAGCTCAGTTTTGGCGTGAAAGGCAGTCGGTCGCCTTTCCGTCCGCCGACATCCGCCGGCGTATCCCCGGCCAGGCGCGCGTTGGTGTAGGCGCCGTTCAGTGACAGATCGAGACCCGGTACTGGCCGCGCCGTAGCCGTGAGCTCGACACCGTCGCTCTTGGCGCTCGGCCCGTTGCTGTTGACGTTGAAGTTGATCGGATTACCCGTGATCGGGTCGATTACCACGATGCTCGTGAACAGCTGAATGTTCTTCCAGTCGATATGGAAGGCTGCAGTGTCGATGCTGAAGCGATGATCCGGTGTCTCCGCCTTCACGCCGGCTTCCCAGCTGACGACGGTGTCTGAATGGTAGGTCCGCAAGTCGGCCGGCGCGTTAGGCGCGATGGCATTTGGACCCCCAGGACGGAAACCCTTCGCTACCCGGGCATAGATCGTGGTGTTCTGGTTGAGTTTGTATTTGGGCGCGACAGAGTAAGTGAAGACGTGCTCCGACGACCTGCCGAAATCGTCTGAATTGCCGAGCAACAAGCTCGTGACGGTTTGGCGCGAAGACTGATTGTTCTTGCTGTACCGTCCCCCAAACTGAAGGTCGAACTGCTGGGTTAGGTGTAGGGTCGCATCGGCGAAGCCGGCGATCTCCTTGTACTTCGAGGGCAGCTCGAGATGCGCTAGAGGTTCGCCGAAGATGGGTACGACGTCGATCGGGGTGACCGTCCCCGGCACGACGGGCGTGAAGTCCTGCTGGAGGAACCCCTTTTCGTGCGCGTAATAGCCTCCGACGAGCCAGTCCGCGAAATGCGTTTGGCCGCTCAGGCGCACTTCCTGCGTGAACTTCGTGAGGTTGGTTAGCTGCGGCTCGATGAATTCGTTGGGACCGATGATCGGCGCGAGAAAGGCCCGAAGTCCGCTCAATGCAAAGGTCAGGTCGTTCCGAAGCTTTTGGTCTTGCTTGCTGTAGGTCGTGGACGTGGTCAGATTCGCAAAGCCGAGATCGAACGTGCCGGTCGCATTGTAGAGGCGGTAGTGGAGGTTCGAGAATTGCGGAACGAACCGGGATTCCACGAGGCCGTGCACCGGCCTCAAGGTGACTGGATCGGCCTCAATGATCGTCGGTTCGTCGGTATCGATGTTTTGAGCGATAGCTGTCAGCCGGATGGTAGCGGCGCTGCTTGGCTTGAACAGAAGGGACGCCCGGCCGCCATAGACGCGGTCGTCGTTGATGCCCTTTGCGACGTCCGACCCGCCCGTTCCGATCGAGTTGATGAACCCTGGATCCTTGCGGTAGCTGCCTGATGCCCGGAATGCGATGGTCGACGTGATCGGCACGTTGACCATTGCGTTGAGGATAGGACCGACATCGCCATTGTCGACGGCCTGCATGCCGAATCTCGCACGAGCCTCGAGCCCGGCCGTGGATGGCGCATTCGTAACGAAGCGCAGCACGCCGCCCAGCGAGCTCGCGCCATAGAGCGTGCCCTGCGGACCGCGAAGAACCTCGATCCGATTGAGATCGAACGTGTCGAAATCGCCAGCGAGAACGGCGCCATTTACCAGGCCCGTGCTCGACCCGAACGGCGATTCGTCGACGTAGACGCCGACGGTCGAGGCGACGCCCCCAGTATTCAAACCGCGGACGATCAGCCTACCCTCGCCCGGCGACGCCTGAGTGAGTTGCAGCCCCGGAATCAGCTTCAGATAATCCTGGAAGTTCGTCGCGTGCTGCTGTTCAAGCGTTGCGCCGGAGACCACCGAAACCGACTGCGGCACGTCGAGCAGGACCTGGGGCCGCTTCGTCGCAGTGATGATGACGTTTTCGCTGTTCGTCTGGTCCTGGCCGGTCGCCGCCTTCTGCTGCTGCGGCGTCGGGCCTTGCGGCACATTCTGCGCCGCCGCCGGAACCCCGATGCAAGCCACGCAAGTGCCGGCAAGAAACATTCCAACCGAGCGATGAATGTTCACCCTAGCTCTCCCCCGCAAATTAGTGTCATCATTGCAGCAGTGTTTCAGGATTGGCAACTGGTTTCTGATTGAGCGATGGTGGGGAGAAACATAAAGGGTGAGCTTGGCGATCAGCCGGATGGCGGCTCGCCCAATCACGTCCCCGCGCCTAGCCGCGCAATTCGCGATGTCCGGCTCGCGCGCGGCCTCAGCCTGCGCGCACTCTCGGCACGCGCTGGTCTTCCCTATTCGACGCTGTCCAAGCTCGAAAACGGCAAGATGGCGCTCACCTATGACAAGCTGATCCGGCTTGCGCAGGCGCTCAATGTCGACATCAAGGACATTCTTGCCAATGCAGAAGAGCGGGCAGCGCCGGTGGCTGTCGGGCGACGCAGCGTTACTCGCGCGGGCGAGGCGCTGGACGCGGAGTCAGAGAAGCATCTGCACCATTATCCAGCCGCGGACTTGCTCGGGAAAATGATGACTCCGATCATCATCGACGTGCAGGCGAGGAGCGTCGATGAGCTCGGCGGCCTGGTGCGTCATAGCGGCGAGGAATATCTCTACGTGCTTCGCGGCTCGATGGAGCTGCATTCCGACCTTTACGCGCCGCTTCCGCTCGGACCGGGGGACTCGGTCTATTTCGACAGCGGCATGGCGCATGGCTACGTGCGCACCAGCGCTGAGCCCTGCACCGTGCTCGCGGTTTGTGCCGGCCAGGGCATCCAGCAGCTCGCCGAGACCGCTCGCAAGCGCCTCACACTCTCCCATCAAGGCGGCGAAGAGCCCGCGTAGTTGTTTCTATATTTGAAACTTACGTTTCGATTGCTATGCACGCGTGCATGGCAACCACCACCGCGTCGCGTGAACTGAAGGTCGAAAAGGCGGCAATCCGGTTCGCCGAACCGTTCCGAATCACCGGTTATGTGTTCGAGGCGATGCCTTCGATCGTCGCCCACATCTCGCAGGGCGATTGCGTCGGCCGCGGCGAGGCCGCCGGCGTTTATTATCTCGGCGACGACCAGCAGCACATGCTCGCGACGATCGAGCAGATCCGCTCCGAGATCGAGGGCGGCCTGACGCGCGACGATCTCCAGGTCGTCCTTCCGCCATGCGGCGCGCGAAACGCCCTCGACTGCGCGCTTTGGGAGCTGGAGGCGAAGCTCAGCAGCATCCCGGTATGGCAACTCGCCGGTGTGCCGAGGCCCAGGCCCTTGGTCACGACCTTCACCTTGCCGGCGGACGATCCGTCGGTGCTCGCGGACAAGGTGAAGCGCTTGTCGGACGCGAAATCGATCAAGCTGAAGCTCGACGGCGATGTCGAAGTGGATCGCGAACGCATGAAGGTGATCCGCTCCGCAAGGCCAGACGCCTGGATCGGCGTGGATGCGAACCAGGGCTTCGTGGCCGCCGATCTCGATGCCCTTGCCGCGGCCGCGCGCGATTGTTCCGTGTCGCTGATCGAACAACCGCTCAAGCGCGGCGACGAAGCGCCGCTCGAGGGATGGCGGCCGGGCATTCCCGTCGCGGCCGACGAGAGCATTCTCGACCTTTCCGAGCTTCGCGAACGCGCGCGCTACTTCGACGTGATCAACATCAAGCTCGACAAGTGCGGGGGCCTGACCGAGGCGCTGAAGATGGCGCGCGCCGCACGCCTGTTCGGAAAGCAACTGATGGTTGGGAACATGGGGGGATCGACGCTCGCGATGGCGCCCGGCTTCGTGCTCGCGCAGCTCTGCGATGTGGTCGACCTCGACGGACCCTACGGCCTCGCCGACGATCCACTGGCGGCGCAAATCTACCGCGACGGAATGATCTTCGTTCCGGAGAGCATCTGGGGCGCTGCCTAGCCAGAATTGGCGATAGTGCTGGCGGAGACGGAGGGATTCGAACCCTCGGTACGGGAATTCCCCGTACGGCGGTTTAGCAAACCGCTGGTTTCAGCCACTCACCCACGTCTCCGGATGCGGCCCCCTGCAAGGAAGAGCGGCTATATAGGGCCAAATTCCCGGCTTCAACCTGAACGGCGGCTATTTCGCGATCACGTCCAGGCGCATGTCGAGGCTCATCTGATCGCCCGGTTCGAGCACGCGCATGCCGAGCTGCGGCCATTGGTCTTCGGGGGCGTTGAGTGCGGCATTGGCGTGGGTCACGGGCTCGGCGACGAAGATGCCCCCGCTCGGCGGCGAATAGACCTGGAAGAACCTGGCTTCGGGCGACGACATTTCGATCGTATAGGGCCAGTCGGGATCCGTCATGCGCGCGGACCCGCCCCAGCCGCCAAAGCCATTGTCGAGGTCCTGCCCACAAACAAGCCGGTCGCGCAGGTCGTAGCGCCCTTCCGCCGGCACCTTGTCGACGGGAAGCACATGCTCGTCGACGGTCCAGGCGTGCGTCACGCGCGTGTCCAGCCGAGTCTGCGGACCGCATGGAAAATAGGGATGGAAGCCCAAGCCGCAGGGCATTGGATCCTCCGACATGTTGCGGCACGTCAGCCGTGCCGAGAGGCCGCGCTTGTCGAGCGCGAATTCCTGCCGCGCTTCATAGTCCCAGGGCCATTCGCCCGCGGAATGGTGGAAGCTCAGGACCACGTTCGTGGCGCTCGAATCGTCGACTCGCCATGGGTTCAGCCAGCCCTGCCCGTGCAGCGGGCTCGGGTCGCCGGCCATGTTGGGTTTGAGCCGCACGACCCGCCCTCGAAAGGTGAAACAGCCGCCGCGGATGCGGTTCACGTAGGGCACCAGTGGAAAACATGACGCGTCGAGGACGTTTTCGTTTCGGCTGTGGCATTTGCGCAATATCGGCCTCGGCGGTCCTTCACCCGTCCGTTCGAATCCGGAAATACTCCCGCCGATGGAAGGGTTTAGCTCTAGCCGCAGGTTGCTCGCGGCGATTGTCACGCTGGATTGGGACGTCATTTCTGCACCTTGGATTTCAAAACAATTCACAGGGTGGAAACTTCCTTGGGGATAAACCGACATTCGACGTTGCACGCGGAATCCGGGCAGCGGTATTTAACGCCCCGGGGCCGGGGAGGGTCACGAATGAGTAGACGCGTCAAGGAGTTCATCGACATCAGCGAGCATGTTTCGCTCGATGAGCTCATCGGCAGGCTGGTCGAATTGCGCGATAGCCTTTCCGAAGAAGCCGAAGCCGAACTGAGGCTTCGCGGCGACGAAGTGTTCGGCCGGCGAATCACAATCTCCTATTTCCGCGAGCAGACGGACGAGGAAGCCGAGATTGAGAAGCGCTACGCGGAGCAAACGCGAGAAGCCAAGGAGCGCGAGCTTGCGCGACTGCAGGCCGAGCTCGGCGTGGTTTGCTATGCCGCGCCAGGCAAGCGCGGAAAGCTCAGGATCGTCGCTTAAAGCCGCTCAGGCCGGGCGGAACTGAAGCGCCAGGCCGTTCATGCAATAGCGCAGGCCTGTGGGTTTCGGGCCGTCGTTGAAGACGTGCCCGAGATGCCCGCCGCAGCGCGCGCACAGCACTTCGGTACGCTCCATCAACAGGCTGTGGTCAGGCCGGGTCACGACGGCATGCGGCAAGACCGTCCAGAAGCTCGGCCAACCCGTCCCGCTTTCGAATTTCGTCGCCGAGCTGAACAGCGGCAGAGCGCAGCCGGCGCAGACGAAGACGCCCTTGCGATGCTCATTGAGAAGCGGACTGGTGAACGGCCGTTCGGTCGCGGCTTCGCGCAGCACAGCGTAACGCTGCGGGCCCAGCATTCGGCGCCATTCAGCGGGCGTGCGATTGACAGTGAAATGCAGCGACGCGCTGGCGTTGCCTGAACGTCCGAGCAGCAACAGCGCGGCGGCTGCGCTGCCGCCAAGACCAATCATGGCCCTGCGATCCAACATCATGAATCTATGATGCCGTGGCGCGCGTGAACACGCGCTGTCTCTCATCAACGACGGGTTCGAATCGGCGTGTCAGCGCACTGCCGATCTCAGCGACGAGGCTCACCCCGTAAAAACCGAGCGTGACGAGCATGGCCGCGGGGCGCTGCCACACCGGAAGGTCGACCTCACGGCCCTTGGCGATGATCCGGCCCCACGATTTGCCGACCTTGCCGCCGAAGAATTTGAACGCGTAGCCGAAGCGGCCGGCGCGGGAGCGGGTGCCGGTCTGGAATGCCTGGTAATCGCGATCCATTCCCATCGTCCAAGCGCGCCAGGCGAGGAACTTGTAGCCGGGGTGCGGCGCGTGGACGGTCATTGCGTCAGCGGTCCTGGTGTATTTGAACCCCCGCGCGGTGAAGTCGCGGATCCAGAAACCGCATTGCTTCTTGAACGCGGGCAGGTCAGGGAATGGGTGCTGCTTGAACCAGGCGGTCCGCACCGCGCAATTGTTCGCGTGGATTTTCTCGCGCTTCACCGTCTTGTCGCGCTCGCCCCTGAGGTCAAAGATCCAGGAGAGCGCAAAGGTCTTGGACAGAAAGTCGTCGTAGCCGAGGACCGTGAAGCCGCCGACGGCCATGATCTCGGGATCGGCGAACGGCTTGAGCAGCCCCTCGAGCCACCCCGGCTGCGGCGCTGCGTCGCTGTCGAGCATGATCGAGATGTCGGTTTTCGCACGTCCGATGCCGAAGTTCTTGAGCTGGTAATAAGTGAGGCCGTCCGTCGGCACGATCTCGAGATCGGCGAGCTTGCGCAGCTTCGGGGCAGTGGTCTCGAGCGCCCGTTCGATGGTCCCGGCCGCGACTGCATTCTTGTCGTAGAGGTACATGATGCGCGGCTTGGCGCTCATCTTCGGGCCGACGGTCGCGAGCTCGCGCTCCAGCGCGGACATCGCAGCCTTGGTCCATTTGTCTTCGACGTCGATCGCGTTCTCCCATTCGATGACGATGGTCATCGCCGGGAGCTTCGCGGATTTGCGCGCGGGTGTCTTGGGCTTGGCCATCGCGACTACATAAGGACACGGCCGCCGCGCTGCCAGCTTTGAACAGAGGGGATGCGCGGCTAGAGCCCAACAATCATGAGCCTGGGCGACATTATCGAAGGGACTGCCGTGCAGCTCTTGCGCCTCGTGCCGGGCTCATGGGCAAGACGCGTTAGGCGAGATCTCCGCGACGCACTCTGGCTTCGTCATGCCGACGTGGTGATCATCTCCTTCCCGAAATCGGGCCGCACGTTCGTCCGGGCTATGCTCAGCCGGCTGTTCCAGCGCCGCTTCGGCATCGATGAGCGGCGGCTCCTCGAATTCCCTTTGTTATTGCGCGCAGCGCCGGGTGTTCCGCGGCTGCTGTTCACCCATGCGGGGGACGCGATGCGGACGGCGGACGAGATCGATCTCGATCCGCGCGAGTATGAGCATTGCCGAGTAATCCTTCTCGCGAGGCACCCGGGGGACGTTGCCGTGTCACGCTACCACCATCTCAAGCATCGCAGCCGCGATCGGGCGCGCCGCCGCCTCGCCGAGCAGCCGCTCGAGACGTTCGTCTGGAGCGAGCGGGGCGGCATTCCGGCAATCGTCCGCTTCATGAACCAGTGGGCCGCGCTGGCTCGCGAGAGGAATGACGTAGGGATCGTCCGCTACCAGGATTTCCTAAACGATCCCAGCAGCACTCTGAACGATCTCGCTGCAAAGGTCGGCCTCACGGTCGACGACACCGACGTCGCCGACGCGGTCGAGTTCGGCGCATTGCCGAACCTCAAGCACCGCGAACGCGAAGGCTATTTCCGGTCGTCGCGCCTGCGCGCGGCGAGGAAGGGCGACCAAGCCTCCTACAAAGTCCGGGCCGGGAGCAGCGGCGGCTATCGCAAGCAGCTCTCGGCCGAGAACGCGGCAAAGGTCGACGCATATGTCGCGGCCCGTCTCGACCCGATCTTCGGCTATTAGACGAAGCGGGGCGGAAAGCCG
>Ga0070739_10004633_pt1 | contig 16129 bp, 11 predicted proteins | sample Coa_R1_7_FD_66445 | JGI IMG/M metagenome (GOLD analysis project Ga0070739, IMG submission 66445) | Surface soil microbial communities from Centralia Pennsylvania, which are recovering from an underground coalmine fire - Coalmine... | ecosystem: Environmental > Terrestrial > Soil > Unclassified ... | reverse complement strand
GATATCGTCGTGCCGCGTGTGGGCGAAGCCCTGGGCGAAAGTCTCGTAGCTCTGTGGATAATTGGCCCACAGGTTGTATGCCGCACGGTAATTCTTGTTATTGATGTCGGTATAATATTGTGTAATTACCGCCTGCGCCTCCTGCTCCGGGGTGAGTACGGGAGTTTGGGATGGCTGTGCCGTTGGGGATGACTGTGCCGGCGATGGCTGAGCCGTTGGCGGAACGCTGGTGGGCTGCGTTGTGGGGGCAGCGATGCTATGGCCGCTCAGGAACGACTGTAATTTGTCGGGCTGCACGATAAAGAGCGCCAGCGTGCCGAGGACCAGCAATAAGATAACCAGGATGACGAGCTTGAGCACCAGATTACTATTGCGTTTGCGCTCAGGTGCGGTTGCTGTATAGCTTCTTCCTGGGGGCGGTGCGAAGCCGGGATATGATGATCCCCGGGGCGGGTAGCCGCCGGAACTCTGCTGCATGTAACCTGGATAGGAGTCCGGGGGCGAGGGATAGCCGGGATCGGATGTATCGGAGAAAACAGGCGTTACAGGCGCCTGGATCCTCGCGACAGGCGTATGCGGTGCACCGTCATCCTGTAGCGTTTCGGCATGGGTCATGACTGTGGCATCGTCAGTGCTGGTCGGTTCCGCTGACTGGTTATACGGCGTGGGCGCTCCACAGCGCGGGCACGTGGCAGCGCCGGGCGGAAGCAGGAAGCCGCATTGACCACAGAACACCATAGCTACTGCATACTCCTTTCGGTCCCGAAGTTATCTCTAAAAATTATACGCTATATAGGGAAACGTTTCGTGCACGCGACGACCAAATCAGAGTTATGTAGAAGTTCTCTACTGTATATAGCTGCGCGATGATGAGTGTGAACGATCAAGATCGGGAAATCCTTACCGGTATCGTCCTGAGCGCCAGCGAAGGATGACATGCCTCGAGGTGTCGGAGGCGGACTTGCGCCGCAGGCTGCGGTGCCGGGGTATCATCCGGGAGCGGCGCTGCGTCCCTGCCCGATGGCCGAATCCAGGTGTCACTCTTCATCATCGCGCCGCCACGCACGAAAAGGGGGGCTGATCTTGAACGTTAAAGATCATCATAGCGTGTAGCAGAGCATATAACGGGTGAAACGTCCGCTATGAACGCGTAGCCCCGCACGATTAAGCCTCATGCCGCGACTTTCCAGATTCAGGTGTTCGTGAGTAAACGCGCGAATGCCTGCTCGCGCAACCGGCTCCGCTCTAATTGATCTCGCTGGAGCGTGGAAGCCAGGGCAGCAAGCCCCAGGGCCAGGTCAGTGAGGTCGCAGCGATTGATGGTATTCACCTGTTGGATCCAGGCCGGGCGAATGGTCTGTACGCCGTGCAGCGTACCGGAGATGGCCCCGGCCATGCTGGCGATCGAATCGCAGTCGCGGCCATAGTTCGCGCCGCCGAAGATACTCTGCTCGAAGTTGCCTCCGGCCACTACCAGCATACCGAGCGCGATGGGCAGCTCCTCGATGCTGTGTGTGCGGCTCGGCTGCCAGTTGTCGGTGCCGTTGCCCCGGTCACGGAAGTTATCGGCGGCGCCATCGTAGGGCCGCATGGCATCGCGCAAGGGGCCAATGGCGGCGCGCCAGTCGTGATAGTTGCGCGCGCAATCGACCACCGCCTGGATTGCGCTCAGCGTTCCCTCGCGCGCGACGGAGAGCGCGGTAGCTATCACCGTATCGACTGTGGCTCCCGGGGTGAAGGCTGCCGCAACGCAGGCCGCCATCACCCCGGCTGCTTCCAGGCCATAGCTCGTCTGATGCGCGCTGAAAATCTCGATGGCCTCGCGGTAGGCAGCCTGGGGATCGCAGGCGTTGACGATGCCGACGGGAGCCGCGTACATCGCCGCCCCGCAGTTCACCATGTTGCCGACGCCGCCCAGGCGCGGATCCGCGTTGGCGAGGCGCAGGCGCATCAACAGCCACTTCTCAGGATAAAAGAGGCGCTCGATCAGCGGCATCTCGCGCTCGTGTTCGGCGATCCAGCGCGGCTCGTCGGCGATCAGTGGTACGATGCGGCGGGCGAAACGGAAGACATCCAGGTGATTATCCGCTTCGAGATAGATGCGAGAGAGTACCTGTACCATGTGCGTGTCGTCCGTGTAGCGGCCATCGCCCTTGATGCGCCCCGTGGGTGTGGTCCAGGACGCGACAAAATCGCTGATCTCTCCGTAGCGCTCGCGGATCTCAGCCGGTGGCAGTCCCTCAACGGGCGCTCCCATCGCGTCGCCAACCGCGCCGCCATAAAGGCAGCCAAGAACTTTATCCAGAAGTATGCTCGAATGTGGGCCTGTCATTGTTTCTCCTTTGTGCGTAGATATACAATCCTAACTATGCGGTACAGGCAAGTATCCTGTCAATGGAGATTCTCAGGGGAAGCGCGTCATGTTTTGGTCCCTCTGTATCTTTCCCAGACACCTCAGCGCCTACCGCGCTTCGTACAGGAGGGATAGAGGACAGACCGAGATTGGCCGCGATGATGCGGAGCGCCACTACGTTCCTACCGCGCTTCGTACAGGAGGGATAGAGGACAGGCGGCGTCCGCAGGACGCCGCCTGTCCTCTATCCCTCCTGGGAGCCACCGCAGGTGGCGACGAGTGCAGAAGAAGACGCGCCTCCCTTTTCCAGCGCCCTTGAAATTTCGGGGGCAGTGTGCTATGTTATAATTTATAGTTGCATGGTTGTGCAGCTATTCAAGGAAATTTTGTACAGAACAATGATTTGTCGATGCAATGGAGCAGCGATGACAGGAGAATCTCGTGAGGACAGGTGCCAGGAGCGCACCATTCATGCTGAACATGTACTGGCGGTACGGCGCAATCTGCTCTCCGTTGATGAAGCAATGCGTGTAGCAGACCTCTTCGCCGTCCTGAGCGATCCAACGCGTTTACAGGTCGTACATGCGTTGCTGAACGCGCCGACGGGCGAATTATGCGTCTGCGACCTTGCCTGCGGGCTGGGACGCGATGATACTACCATTTCGCATCAGTTGCGCGTCTTACGCGATCAGCAGGTGGTAGCGATGCGCAAGGTTGGCCGTGTCGTCTACTATCGGCTCGTGGATGAGCATATTCGCCAGTTGCTCAGGATGGGTATGGCCCACACGCATGAAGCGGACCCGGCCAGCGCTGAATTTCAGAGAGGAGCATCAGCGTGAGCACTCAAATGACCGATCATGTTATGCGTACCGGGAAGCATATGCATAATCATACGCATGGCATGGCAAAACAGACGCTGCGCCTGGCCTTTTTCCTGACGCTCATCATACTCGCGGTAGGCGTTGCTGGCGGCCTGCTCGCGAACTCACTGGCCCTGCTGTCGGATGCCGGCCATATCGTGACCGACCTCTTCGCGCTTGGCCTGGCCTGGTTTGCCGCCGGGCAGGCGGAGCGGCCATCGAACGAGCGCAAAACCTTCGGCTATCATCGCGTGGGCATCCTGGCCGCGCTGCTCAACGCTGTGTCGCTGATCGTCATTGCTGTCGTCATTTCCTGGGAGGCAATCCAGCGCTTTCAGCATCCCGAGCCGGTGCAGCCGCTGATTATGTTTGGTGCCGCAGCCATTGCGATTCTTGTCAATCTCACTATCGCCTTTGGACTGCGCAAAGAGGGCGATAATCTCAATGTGCGCGCCGCCGTTTTGCATGTACTGGGGGATGTGGGCGCATCGGTAGGCGTCATCGTCGCTGGCACCGTGATCCTTCTTACCGGCTGGACACTGGCCGACCCCATACTCTCCATCGGCATTGCTATTCTTATCGCCGTGGGTGCGTGGCGTATCCTGCGTGAGACGACGGATATTCTGCTGGAGGCTGTGCCGCACGATATCTCAATCTCGAATCTGGTGAGAGATATGAGGAACGTCAAAGGGGTGCAGGATATTCATGATCTCCACGTCTGGAGTATCGCCAGCGGCATGCATGCCCTTTCCTGTCACGTCCTGATTGATAACCTCCCGCCCAGCGCCAGCGCATCTATCCTCCAGTCGCTCACTGCTGTTCTCAACGAGAAGTACCGCATCGGCCATTCAACCATTCAATTCGAGTGCAATAGCCACGAGGGCGCCTGCTGCCGCACACAGGATCTCTACTGTCACCTGGGATGTGCCGATGGGCATGATCACGATCACGCAACAAAGAAAAGCATTCCCCAGGCTCAGCGGGTGCAGTGATCGAATGTAACCTGTTAGAATTGATAAGATAAGTTTAGAATTGATAAGATAAGTGCCTCCGGGTGAGATGCGTTTTATCACCCGGAGGCTTTCTGCAAACTCGAATGGCCTCGTCCACTAATGAGGCTGATTACGGATAGCCCGCCAGATGGGGCTATCCAGGAAGTGGTTGTCATATAGCTCCTGGGTTGCCATCAGCTCCGTCAGCGTCGCCTCTCCCCGGCTTACACGCTCGGCCAGGCGGAAGTATCCGAAACGCGGAATACCTGGCGCCTGAACGATCAGGAAATCGGCGAACTGGCCGGAGATGGTGGCAAAGGCATGCGCCATGTTGGGTGGAACCACCACCAGCTCTCCTTTCCCGGCGGTAATTACTCGCTCGCCGGCAAGCACTTGCAGTTGCCCATCCAGGACGTAGAAGAGTTCTGCGGATTTGCTGTGTGTATGCGGCCTCGCTCCTTCGATTCCTTCTCCCATCATCGTTCGCATAACGCTGAGTGCGCCTCCCGTCACATCACTATCGGCAAGCAGGCGGGTGGAAAGCTGTGGCAGACCAAGAACCTCCGCGTCGGCCTCTCGCACCACGATAGCATCATCAAAACTCGGTACGATCAAAGTCATCTCAGTATCCTTTCTGTCCTTGACACTAAGCAAGCGATCTGCTACTATCTTAACATTAAAATAGTAACTGATAAATTGCTTAATGTCAAATATATTAATACTAAGATTAATAATATTGAGAGGAATATATGGCTGATGCGATTGATGCCGTGATCGAGCAATGGCGTCGAGAGCGCCCGGATGTTGACATCTGGCCGATGAGCACGCTTGGGCGGATCGTGCGGCTGTCGCGCATACTGGAGAGAGAGTACAAGAAGTTCTTCGCCGAACATGGCCTGGAGCCATGGGAGTTCGACGTGCTTACCACGCTGCGCCGCTCAGGGGAGCCAGATGGTATGACGGCGAATGCCTTGCTCAAGGCGGCGCTGGTCACTTCCGGGGCGATCACTCATCGTATCGACCGCATGGAAGACAGGGGCCTGGTCGAGCGCGTGCGCGACCAGAGTGACCGCCGCTCCGTGCGTGTGCGGCTCACCCCGCATGGACGCGAACTTATAGATGGGCTGCTCAGTCTCCATGTAGCGTATGCAGCGCGCATGCTCCAGCCTCTAGACCCGGAAGCGCGTGAACAACTTGCGAGCGTGCTGCGTACACTGCTGGAGTCCCTGGGCGACACATCTCTGCAATCCCGGGCCGATCTGGATTAACATGTATATTGCTGACCAGGTTCGGTCATGTCATCCTGAGCACCTATGTATCACCCTGAGCGGTGTGAGCCGTAGCCCGGAGGAACGAAGGGGAAGGATCCGCCTGCGCCCAACCTGCGGATCCTTTCCCTTCGCTTTTGCTCAGCGGCTCGGCTCACGCCGCGAATGATGACATGCTCGCCGCTTCCTGGCCGTTTTATGTGCTTCCGGTGCGCAGCTTATAGACCTTGATGGCGATCTGGAGTGTGAGCCAGTTGCTGCGGTCCTGTAGATCGATATCGCAGAGCGACTGGAGGCGTTCCAATCGCTGGATGAGCGTGTTACGATGCACGAAGAGACGATCCGAGGTCCGCGTGAGGTTCCCCGCGCACTCCAGGTACGTTTCCAGCGTATCCAGTAAATCAGTATTTTTGCGCCGGTCATAGCTATCGATGCGCGCGATCTGATCCTGGTATACGTCGCGCAGATCGTCCATATGCGCGATTTTATAGAGATAGCGGTAAACCCCCAGGTCGTTGAAATGTGTCACAATGGGCTGCAATCTGCTCTCACTCCATTTATCCTGGCGCAGATCCTGACCCATTTGCAGCGCCTCACTGGCTTCGGCGAAGCCACGCCGGTAATCGCTGATATGCTGGCAGGCGTTGCCGATACCGATAGAGAGGCAGACGTTGTACTCGCTGTGCATCTGGTGGGCGAGATCCTGTAGCCAGGCTTTCAAGCGCCCCCCGCTGAGATCCTTGTTGAGTGGAACGATACAGGTGAGCAGATTTTCGCGCTCATAGAAGATCGAAGCGGGGTAGGCGTCCAGAATACGCCGCCGCACCAGCGTACCGATTCGCTTGTAGGCGGTTTGCAACGAAATTCCGTGTGTAGCTGCGTTCTCCTCAAATGTGCGTCCGCGTTCATCTTTGCCTGGCCTGGCGATGAGCGCGCCATCCTCCCCGTTCTCGCCCACGTAGGCGGTTTCAAGCATAACCACGGCATGCGGCCTGGTCAGATCGTAGCCGAGAAAGTGCGCCCGCTGGCGCAGCGATTCGTCGGAGTCCGATGTGCCATGCATCAGATCGTCGAAAAAGCCTTTGACCAGGTTCTTCTGCGCCAACTGGTTAACCAGGTAGCTATTTTTGATGGCGATGGCGGCCTGATTCGCTATCGTCGTGAGCAAGGTCTGATCTTCGGGCGTGAACCTGCGCGCCTTGCTAAAATAACAGTTGAGCAGGCCGAGATGTTCGGTGGCGGCGATCAGCGGGGCCGAGAGCAGCGCGCGGTACTGCGAGTCGGGCAGCGGGTTCAGCCGCTCCAGCATGGCGCTGTGCAGTTCCGCACTCGGGCCGCCGGGCGTATGCGGCTGCACCTCTTTGAGCGTCTGTAATTGCTCCAGGGTGTGCTGGTCCATGTCGATAGTATGCAGGGCCACGCGTTCGTTGAGGCCGGGCGACATGGCGCGCACCGTGAGCCGTCGCGGATGATAGGGCGACTCCCCCTCGCGCTCGCGAGCCGGTTCCATGAGCATAATAGCGCAGAGATCGGCCTCCATGATCTGGAGGGTAAGCGTTGCCAGCGAGCGGAGCATATCGTCGAGATAAAGGCCCGAACTCATTGTCTGGCTCAGGATCGAGAGCGAGGTTAAGATGCCAAGCTTGCGCTGTGTATTCTCGTAGAGCTGCGCGTTCTCTATCGCACTCGCCGCCAGGGCGGTAATATTGCCGATGAACGTGCGATGCTGCTCTGTAAATTCGTGAGGCGCGACGGCCTGGAGCGTCACAACGCCGATGAGATGACGATCCTTCGCCATGATGGGCACGGTCAGGATCGATTGAAACTTCTCTTCTTCCAGTTCAGGAAAATAGCAGAAGCGCGGATCGGACATTGCCTCCTCTCGAAGATAGACGGGCTTACGATGCAGGGCGACCCAGCCTGCAATGCCCTCGCCCAGCGCCATTGTGATCTTGCCCACCAGGTGCCGGTACTGCCCGGTTGTGCTCGCGAGCGTCAGGCGTTCCTTATCTTTATCGTAGAGATAGATAAATGCAACGTGACAGGAAGTGGCACGGACAACAGCGTCCACAAGGTGATGGAGCACTTCATCAAGCCTCAACGTTGAGCCGACGGTTGAGATCACTGCATTGAGCAAGGCGTTTTCTTGTGCCTGCATGGCGAGTGCGTCGTGCAGCGCCCTGTTCTCTTTGCGCAGTTCTTCGATAGATTGGGCCGCCGGTTGGGTGGTGCATGAGGATGAATGATGGTCGAGGCCAGGCTCAAAAGACATGCAACCTCCTGATAGCGTTATGGGCGACCAGCGCGCAGTGAATAGTTTCGGGTTCACGACGCTGGTCGCCCTATGGATACTACGTACATATTTCTCTACCAATCATTGTACCTATTTTCGGCCCTGGCGTCCAGTCTCGTACACTTGAGTTTTTGGGATAACTGGTCGCTTGGCTGTCTCTTCCAATTCTGCTATAATGTGCATAGCCCACTGGTGCGGGCATGCCATGCCACGCTGCATAATCATTCTTTTCCTGTGCCGTATTTCTTGTTATGTGCCTTTTTGAGGCAAGGAGGGTCCCTTTCATGGCTTCGGATACCGTCACCATTCCAGAACTTGGAGCGGGTATCGAGACACATGGTATCGAGCGTGTCTCGCCTGCTACACGCTCTCATGTTCGCATCTTCGACAACTTTACGATGTGGCTCTCGGCCAACCTGGTCATCTCAACCGTCGCTCTTGGGGCAATCGCCATCCCCGTCTTCGGCCTCGGGTTCTGGGATAGTATTGCCGCTATTATTCTCTTTAATGCCCTGGGAGTGCTCCCGGTGGCCTTTTTCTCCACCCTCGGTCCCAAACTGGGGCTGCGCCAGATGACGATTTCGCGCTTCTCCTTTGGCTGGGTTGGAGCCATAATCATGGCGATTTTTAACGTGGCCGCCTGTATTGGCTGGTCCGCCGTCAATGTGATTGTCGGCGGGCAACTGGTGGCCGCGCTGAGTGGGGGAGCTGTTCCGCGCTGGGCCGGTATCCTTATCATAGCCATTCTCACCACACTGGTCAGCATCTATGGTTACAAGTACGTGCATCGCTATGAGCGCTTTGCCTGGTTGCCTATGGCTATCATCTTCCTGATCCTGCTGGTGATCGCGGGTCCAAAGATGTCGATGGTGCCGACGCCGGCGATGAATATTGCCTGGCTGGCCTCCTTTATCTCCTTTGGGGGCGCGATCTATGGCTTTGCCACCGGCTGGAGTTCGTATGCGGCTGACTACAACGTCAATCAGCCGGAGCAGACACCGGCCAGCCGCGTCTTCTGGCTTACCTTCCTGGGGGTAACAATTCCCTGTGTCCTGCTGGAAACCCTGGGTATGGCACTGACCACCGTCGCGGCGTATCACGGCAAGGGCGGTGGTGATCTGCTGGCCGCTGTGCTCTCGCCACTTGGTGGCATCGGGAAGATCCTCCTGGTCTTGCTGGCGCTGAGCGTTGTAGCCAATAATATTCCCAACGACTACAGCCTCGGCCTCTCTATGCAGGTGCTCGGAAAGTCCTTCCAGCGTGTCAACCGTGCGGTCTGGACGCTGATCGGGGCGGTCATCTATGTCCTGATCGCCATCCCTTCCGCTGCCAACTTCAATGCTACTCTGGAAAACTTCCTGTTGATTATCGCCTACTGGCTCGGTCCCTGGGCCATCATCCTGATTCTCGAACACTTTGTATTCCGCCGTGGCAGATATAATGTCGAGGATTGGAATACGCGCGACAGGCTTCCGCTGGGGTGGGCAGCGATTGTAGCGATGGCTATCGGACTCTTCGGCGTGTATCTGGGTGCCGCCCAGGCGCTCTTTGTCGGGCCGCTTGCGCGCCTGATCAATCCGCCCTACGGGATGGATATCGGCTTTGAACTGGGCGTCATCTTTGCTGGTATCGCTTACCTCATCCTGCGCCGTATTGAACTGAATGCCACCAATCGCCGGGGCATGGTCGAGGGTGTCGAGGTCGTCGCCAGCAGATGACGGTCGGCTCCCCGGCGCTTTGTGGCGTGGGTGGAATACCCGGAGGTGGGCCAGCACAAGACCCCCACCCGGCCACCCAACCGCTCCTGGCCCCTACGGTGGCTATGAAACGATGCCGGGCGTAAATCGTACCACCGTAGGGGTCAGGGGCGGGGCAGCGGGGTGGTGGGGCCTTGTGCTGGCCCATGTCATTTTCCAATGAATTCGCCATCGAGAGGAAGTTTTCATGGATTACGATCTGATCATTCGTCGCGCCCTGCTGCATCGCCGGTCGGGGCCTGTTGATATCGCTATCCAGGATGGGCGCTTCGCTCGTATCTCCTCCGATCTTTCCCCTGAGAGCGCCCGCCGGACAATTGATGCGCGGGGACGGCTGGTCGTCCCGCCCTTCATCAACGCGCATGTACACCTGGATGCCGTGCTCACCGTGGGGCAGCCACGTTACAATAGCAGCGGTACGCTGCTGGAAGGCATCCAGATCTGGAGCGAGCGGAAACCGTCGCTCTCGCATGAGGATGTCAAAAACCGCGCGCTGGAAGAGATCCGCTGGGAGGTGGCGCAGGGGACGCTGCACATCCGCAGCCACGTTGATGTGTGTGATCCCAACCTGACGGCTCTGCGCGCTCTCATCGAGGTGCGCGAGGAGGTGCGCGATATCTGCGACTTGCAGCTTGTGGCCTTCCCGCAGGATGGCATTCTCTCCTTTCCCAACGGGCGCGAGTTGATGCGCAGGGCGATGGAACTGGGCTGCGATGTGGTTGGCGGCATCCCGCACTACGAATGGACCTATCAGATGGGCGTGGAGGATGTCCATTATGCCTTCGCTCTGGCGAAAGAGTTCAACCGCGATGTCGATTGCCACTGCGATGAGACCGATGATCCCATGTCGCGCTTCACGGAGATCATGGCGGCGGATACGATAGAGCAGGGATGGCAGGAGCGCGTCACGGTGAGCCACTGCACGGCGATGCACTCCTACGATAATGCCTACGCCTTCAAGCTTATGCGGCTGCTGGCGCGCGCACAGGCCAATGTCATCGCCAATCCCTTCGATAACGTCGTGCTCCAGGGGCGCTTCGATACCTATCCGAAGAGGCGTGGTATCACGCGCGTCAAGGAACTGCTGGAGGCGGGCGTCAACGTGGCACTGGGGCACGACTCGATCATGGATCCCTGGTTCCCGCTGGGTAGAGGCGATATGCTGGCCGCCGCCCAGCTCGCGCTCTTCCTCTGCCATATGAGCGGCTACGAAGAGATCAACAGCGTGCTCGATCTCATTACTACGAACGCCGCCAGAGCGCTGCGCATTCAGGACCGCTATGGCATCGAAGAAGGGAAGCCCGCCGACTTTCTCGTACTTGATGCGCCCTCGGCTTTTGAGGCCCTGCGCCTGGTTCCGGCCCGGCTCCATGTCTTCAAGGGCGGGCGTGAGGTGGCGAACACGATGCCCGCTCGCAGCATGCTGAGGCGCGGCGATAGCGACGAGTGGCAGCCTGTTACCTTCCGGCCCTGACCGGACTTCTCAGCGCTTGCGGCGCTTTGCACCCGCCACCCACACTGACGGTTAAGCCGCTGGAGGCGGCGAAGAGATCTGAACGGTTATAAAATATTAACTGCCCTTGCCGCTATTAGCGCAATGATGAGGATAGAGAGGATCGACTCGATCATCATCAACGTTTTAGCCGTGCGCGTCAGGGGAAACGTGTCGGTTGGACTGAACGCGGTTGCAGTGGTGAAGGCTACAAAAACGTAGTCAAGGAAGTGCGGCGCCCAGTGTCCATCGCTATTTCCGCCCATCTGCTGTTGCGGAAACATCAGATCCTCCGCCTGGTGGCCTTTCTGGTGCCTCTTGCGCGGCCCCCCGCCATCGATTTCCCAGTACCAGAGCGCAAAGACGAGGATGTTGGAGAGCCAGAGCAGCCCCGCCTCGCGCAGCAGATTCGTTGCCTGCGTTTGCGTCCTTCCCGGCAGGGTGAGGATCATCAGGGCAATGCCGATAATCAATGCCAGGGTGACGATGCTCAGGAGGATGAGGCTGAAGATACGTGTTGTTGCGTGAGAAAGGGGGCGGCCCATGAACCAGGCAATGCAGAGGGGCAATAACAAGACGATTTCGATTGCCAGGGGCAGCCAGCTTGGTCCCACCGTCACACGTTCGGGCAGCGCCGCGTAGAGAATGCCGAGCGCTAATGCGCCGATGGCAGCGGCCCAGCGCGGCGCCATCGAGGCTTTTTGGGGTGGTTGCTGTGAAATATTGGATGCCGTCTGCTGAGGTGGCCGGGTTTCGTTGCCTGCGTCCATCTTTGCCATGTCTCCCGCTCGAACAAATTTGTGCCCCCGTCATCACTATTGTACTGCTCTCTACTCTTACTGGCAACCTTCTCTGTCCTGCGCGGGGCTATGTAATGCTCCCCACCCCACGCCCGAAAGGAAGAGTCTGGGTGGGGACACCCCGCGCCCCGCAAGGGGGCGGCCGCCCCCTTGACCCCCGCTTCTGGCGAGCATTACATAGCCCTGGTCCTGCACACACATCCCTTCTTTTCGAGCAGGGCGAAGTCCTGCTGTCCGGGGGCTGTGCACAAAATGACAATATGTTCATAAAATGCCGTAGCGCGTGCAAAATGGCCCCGCTTCTGCTATAGTAGAGTGGTGCTAAAATGTTGGTGTGAGAATGCGTTGCTATCAGGTGTAGGGAAGACTGCGGATGATGGATGTGGGACGACGGTCCGAACAGATAAATGCATCGAGTATATTGAGCGCGCTGCTCAGCGAGTTCAGCGCGATCACTGACCATCGCACTTTGCGCGATAGTTTACCCCGGCGTCTGGCAAAGCTGCTCAGGTGCCGCTGTGTACTCTTCTACCAGCGCCTCGGCGAGACCCTGCAATTCGCCTCCGGCTCCTACGATGATAAGCCGGGCTGGTCTGCTCCCCTGCTTGCCGTTGCCCATATCAATCCCATCAACGTGAACAGCGATGTGCCGGAGGCATGCGCCTGGCGGGAACAGCGCGTCGTGGTGGCGCCGGAGCGCTGCCCGACACTCGCGGCTGCGCCCCTGATCTATCGACGGCGCGGCATCGGCGTGCTGGCCGCTGTACGTGGGCAGCATACAGAGAAAGCGCAGGGAGCCGATTACTGGACCGAGGATGAGGCGCTCATTCTGGAGGCGGCCGCCGGTATCGTTGCGCTGTTACTGGAGAATGCGCGCCTGCTGGAGCGTGACAGGGAACGCATCCATGAACTCTCGCTGCTCAATAGTATCAGCGGCCAGGTGAATTATGCGCTCTACGATCAGGAGAGGATACGCGGCCTGCTCATACAGCGCACAAAAGAGATTGCTGGCGTTGATCGCTACGCGCTGATCGATCCCGCCTTGCCCGATCCGACCTCGTGGGTAACGCCTGCCCTGCGCACGCTGCTCTTGCAGCGTTTTGATAGGCAGAGGGCACCCGCGCCCCTGCTGATTGAGCGCATCGGAGAGGCGGGCATGCCACAGATTGACGACTATCTCAGGCAGTTGCCACCAGAGGTCAAGACCTTCTTTGCGATCCCTCTACTCAGCGGACGCGGCCCCGGACGCCGCCGTTCTTCCCGGCAGCACGAGGAGGGCGGCGCCACTCAGGAGAGCGCGCAGGAACGGCGCGTCCTGGGGATCATTGCCGGCGCCTATCACCGTGCGCGTAAAGTACGCCGCGAGGAACTTATCTTGCTCCAGGTTCTGGCGAGCCAGTGCGGTGTGGCGTTGGAGAATAGGCGTCTGATCGATGAGAAACGCCGCCTGGACCGCCTCGCCGCTCTGGGCGAAATGGCCGCTAATGTAGCGCATGAGGTGCGCAATCCCCTGGCATCGATCAAGACTTCCATGCAGTTGCTGATGGACGAACTGAGAGATGAGGGGGCCGAACAGCGAGCCGGCGCTGCCGGGGATGATGGGCAGAGCGAGTGGATTCAGGAGTCAATAGGGGTTGTACTCAAAGAGGTGGAGCGCCTGGATGCGATTGTGCGCGATCTGCTGCTCTTCGCGCGGCCTCGCCAGCTTCATCGCATGCCCTGCAATCTGGTAGAACTCTGCGAACGTGTTCTGCATCTTATACAGGCACAATGTTCGGAAGCGAACGTGGGCATTCAGCGCGTCTATGAAGAGGTGCCTCTGCTGCGCGTTGATGCGGCGCAGATCGAGCAGGTGCTGCTCAACCTCTATATGAATGCGCTGCAAGCGATGCCCGATGGCGGCACGCTGACGGTGGCCTGCCGCACGCTCGCTGCTGATGTGCCCGATGATGGCGAGAGCAAGGAGACAGCGGGCGGCGAGAGGGATGCCGGGGAAGCAATGGCTGTCTGTCCGCTTGACGAGAGGGTCATGCTCTCCGCGCCGCAGTGGGTGGAGATAGCGGTCAGTGATACGGGAAGCGGTATCCCTCCTGACCGGCTTGAGCGTATCTTTCAACCGTTTTTTACGACAAAAGCGCATGGGATCGGGCTGGGCCTGGCAATTACACGCCGGCTGGTTGAGGATCATGGAGGGTATATACGGGTGGGGGGGCATGCTGGCTCCGGTGCAAGGATTGCCGTGCGTCTCCCCCTTTATTACGAGGATTTGCTGAATAGCGATAATATTTAACCCGATGGGCATGTTTTTTGTGCGCCTGCGGCGCACGCTATGGTGAAGAGCCGCGCAGCGGTGAGCCGTCAGCGAAATCCGCACATGACGTTTGCTAGAGTAGAAGCAGAGTGGTGGTGAGGGATGAGTCTGAGTATTCTTATTATCGACGATGAACCATATTTACCACATCAGTTTGCGCGCTATTTGAAAAAACATGGCTACGAGGTATATACGGCTCCCGATGGCGAGGCCGGCTTGCAGGAGTTGCAAAAGAATGACATCGACCTCGTGCTGCTCGACCTGCGCCTGCCGCGCATGGAGGGCCTGGAGGTTTTGCGGCAGATACGCAAGATTGACCAGGATTTGCCGGTGGTGATTCTCACAGCCTATGGGAACGTGGCGAGCGCCGTCGCGGCGATGAAACTGGGCGCGGCGGATTATCTGCTCAAAGGCTTCGATCTGGATGAACTCCTGCTGGTGGTGCAGCGCGCTCTGGATACAAGCGCGATGTCGCGTGAACTGCGCCAGTTGCGACGCGAGCGCAGTGACAACTATCACTTCAGCCATATCATCGGCTATAGCGAGCGCATGCGCAAGGTATTTGACCTGGTGGCCCGCGTCGCGCGCAACGATATGGCATCCGTGTTGATTATGGGCGAGAGCGGGACAGGGAAAGAGGTGGTGGCGCGCGCTATTCACGAGCAGAGCGCGCGCGCCTCTGGCCCATTTCACCCGCTCAATTGCGCCGCCATTGCCAGCAATCTGCTCGAAAGCGAACTCTTCGGCTACGAACAGTATGCCTTCACCGATGCCAAGAAGCAGAAGCGCGGGCTGCTCGAACTGGCCGAGGGCGGCACGCTCTTCCTTGATGAGATCGGCGAGATGCCACTTGATATGCAGGCCAAGCTCCTGCGTGTGCTGGAGACGCGCTCGTTCTACCGGCTGGGGGGCAGCAAGGAGGTAAAGATCAATGTGCGCGTCATCGCGGCCACCAACCGCAATCTTGAGCAGGCTATGAAGGAAGGTTTATTCCGGCCCGACCTGTATTACCGCCTTGCTGTGCTCCCGATCACGCTGCCACCATTGCGCGAGCGGCCCGGCGATATCCTGCTCTTCGCATCGCGCTTTGTTGAGGACTTCAACAGGTCGTTAGGGCGCAATGTGCGGCGCATCTCGCCGGAGGCGCAGCGCCTGCTGCTCGCCTATCACTGGCCGGGCAACGTGCGCGAGTTGAAGAACGTCATAGAGCGCGCGATGATCCTCAGTAACAGCGACGAGTTGTTGCCAGGCCATCTGCCGCAGGAGATCGTTGGCCCGGCGGACGTTGAGAACGCCCCCTCCCTGGATCCATGGGAACAGTGGCTCAATTTGCGTCCGCAAGGGCCGGTATCGTTGGAGGCAGTGCACGAGCGGGTTGAGCGCCATTTCATCCGCTGGGCTTTAGAGACGGCGAAGCATAACCGAACTCGCGCCGCCGAGTTGCTGGGCCTGTCTAAAGTGGATCAGCTACGCTACCTCATCCGTAAATACGGCATTGAATGACCGGTATTTGGGACCATGTCGTTTCCCGGTTAAATTGTTGGCGGTCATGGGCGACTGCCGTTGGATTCGGGCAAATCGTCGAGGGCGGCCAGCGCGAGCAGTTCTTCCTCCAGTTCCTGCCAGACCTCCAGCTCGATTTCGGCGTTGTTCACATGCTGGTGCTCCTGCATCGCCTGCTGGAACCGCGCGGTGACGCGCTGCCTGAATGTGGCGAGAACAGGGCGCTGGATCTCAGGCCGGGGCATGACGCGCAATTGTATGAGATGAGGAGCGTAGAACTCTTTTTTATCGAAGGCCAGAGAGATAAGGTCGCTGAAGGTAGCAAGGAGGGCAAGGCGCGGCGGCGTGAAATAGTCGACCTGCGTACTGGAGGCGAGGAGGCACCCGGCAATACGGCCCTCGAAACGAATCGGGTTGGCAGCAGCGCTGACCTCATTGGTGTCCTGGAGCTTGGGATTCGTTGATTGCTCGCTCAGGTCGCGCTCATAAATGACGTGGCG
>Ga0070739_10004631_pt1 | contig 16132 bp, 17 predicted proteins | sample Coa_R1_7_FD_66445 | JGI IMG/M metagenome (GOLD analysis project Ga0070739, IMG submission 66445) | Surface soil microbial communities from Centralia Pennsylvania, which are recovering from an underground coalmine fire - Coalmine... | ecosystem: Environmental > Terrestrial > Soil > Unclassified ... | reverse complement strand
GTCCCCGGCGAGGTGCGTGTTCCGGTCACGACCTTGGATGCCGTCGTTGCTCAACAGAGATGGGACCGCGTCGATTTCATCAAGATCGACGTGGAAGGAATGGAGTTGGAAGTGCTGCGTGGCGCACGCGGCATCCTGAAGTCGTTGCGGCCAGTGGTCCTGTTTGAGACGTTGGAGATTTTCCGTCGCTGGCATCTGGCGATAAACGGAATCGCTGATGTCTTTGCCGAAATCGAGCGCTTTTTGTGCGGACTCAACTACCGCCTCTGCGATTTGCAACCCGATGGCTCGCTGCAAAACGTGACCGCCGCTGCGTTGCCCGACAATACCTTGGCCATTCCGATTGAACTCCAAGGTTAGACGCATGGCGCGTGCGGGAGGGGGATGTCATGGACGACAAGCGAATGCAGGATACGGTCGGCGATCCGCTTTTGCTCGTCACCTCGATGTACAGCGAAGGGAATCTTGCTCGCCTTCTGGGACGCGATGCCTACTCGTATCGCTATGTCTATCGCGCCTTCACGCCGCTCTTGAATCGCTGGGGCCGGCATCGAGAAGCGTCCGGTCCACGCGCCGTCCTGGAACAAGCCATCGCCGAAGCCCAACGCCAGAGCTGCGAGCCGATTCATCTCAGCTTCCTGCCGCTGCACCTGATGGATGTGGTGCCCAACGTGCCCAATATCGCTGTGCCCGCCTGGGAGTTCCCCGACATTCCGTCCTTCGACCTGGAAAACGATCCAAAGCAGAACTGGGCACGGCGCGCCGAGCAGATGGATCTGATTATCACGCACACGCAGTTCTCGCGCACGGCCTTCCTGCGAGCCGGCGTGCGGACGCCGGTGTATGTCGTTCCGGTGCCGATTCCGCCGGCTTATTTCCAGACGCCGGACTGGCAACCCGGTCAGCGCATCGTCCTCAATTGTCCGTGCTATGTCTTTCCGCAGCCGACGGCACTGCCGCGCCCGCCGCGTCCGTGGGTCAACAGCGAAACCGGCCATCTGCCCTCACGGCTCAGTCTGCGTCAGCTGTATAAGAAGTGCGTCAAGGCTCTGCCGCGGGGCTTCGGTAAGGCGATGTATCGGTCGGCACGAGCCGTTCGGGCGGCTCTCTGGTCAGCCCGACAGGTCTTCAAGGAAACCGACATCCGCGAGATGTACCCGCCCAAGCCGAATTTGGAACTATCGGGAGTCGTTTACACTGCTATCCTGAATCCGTTCGACGCTCGCAAGAATTGGCAGGATTTGTTATCCGGCTATCTGCTGGCCCTGAAGGACCGCGAGGATGCGACGCTAGTGGTCAAGCTGGTGGTGTCGGCGGATTGGGAGGCAGCGGCGCTGGCAGAGATGTTCGCTTTCTACCGCAACACCGGCTTGAGCCATCGTTGCAAGCTCGTTTTCGTGACGGAGTATCTGTCCGAGGAGCAGCTGGCCGAATTGACGCGAGCCAGCACGTACTATGTGAATACGTCACGCGCCGAGGGTTCGTGTTTGCCGCTACAGAACTTCATGGCCGCGGGCCGACCGGCCCTGGCGCCGCCGCATACCGGCATGGCCGACTCTATCGATGAAACGTGCGGCTTCACTTTGGAATCGCATCCCGAGCCGGCGCCCTGGCCGCAGGAAATCGGCGGCGGCTATCGCACCACCTGGCACCGCCTGGTCTGGCAATCGTTTCACGATCAGTTGCAAGCGAGCTATGAAGCTGCCAAGCACGACCAAACACACTATCAGACGATAGCCCAGCGGGCGCGCCGACGGATGCGCGAGCTGGCGAGCGCCGAAGCAGTCTGGCCGCGATTGGCGGCAGCGTTGAATTCCGTTGTGGCAGGGCCGGACGACTTGCGGCAGGCAGTTTGATCGAGGGTATACAGGGTTTTTTCATGGGGCGCGCTTTCCCGCTGCTGGCGAGTGGAGTGCTGCTGGCGGCAATGGCCGGCTGTTCGCTGTGCCATTCCCGCCAAAGCTGCTGCCCCTCGTGTCCGCCCGTCAGCGACGAGACACCGCCGCCCGACATGGTACGTGTCCCGCAGGAGCCGGCCATCCGTGAATTGGCCGCGTCGGTCCTGCCGCCGCAAATGCCCAACGATTCGGCGAGGACGGATGCTTATCGCGCCATCGCTCCGCAGGTGTGCCAATGCTTGTCCGTCAAGCACGCTCCCCTGGCGGATGGATTCGACAGCCAGCGCCGGCAGCTTGAAGAGCAGCAAGCCAAAGTGTCCTGCCGCCAAAGCTGCAAAGCCGAGAAACGACAAAAGCAACTCGCCTACCAGCAAGCGATGCTGCTCTACAGCGCCCTGGAGAGCCGCGATCAGGCGGCGGGTGCGGCGCTGGAGTGGTACTTTCAGCTCGCGGGCGCGGAAGCCAAGGCCGATTTGCTCGATCTTAGTCTGGAGCGCGGGCGCAATACACTCGGGCGCATCGAAAAGCTGAAAGGCGCAGGTATCCCTCTGCCGGCGCCCATCGAAGAATATCAGCGGCAAATCGTCGATCTGCAATTGCAGCAGGGACAGAATCAGCTGACCATCGAACAGCTCAACAGCAAGCTCCGTTTGGCAATGGGCTACAGTTTCAAGCAGCCCTGGCGCATCTGGCCCGACCCAGGGATGCCTCTGGGCACGCCCTCCGATGCGCCGATTCCCTTGGCGCCGGATGCCGAAGCCGCGGTTCAACTCGGCCTGCATCAACGGCCGCAGCTTTTGCTGCTGCGCTACATGATCGCCCATCTCGACCGCGATACACTCGGCGCGTCGCGCATTCTGCTTCAGACGATCAATCCCTTGCTTGCTATGTCTAGTCCGGAACCTAGCAGCAAACTGCTGATGATCCTCGCAAAAATCCTGCACATTCAGCCGGGCCAGGAGGATGAGCTGGAGCGTGTCCGCGCCCAGCTTTGCGATTATCTGCACGAACGCGAACGCACCGTCGAAGCAGAGATACGCGCCGCTGTCTACGAAATTGGCGGACGACGGGAAACGATCCTCCGCGCGCGTCAGGCGGCGGACAGCTGGCAAGACCGTATCCGCGACCTGGAAAAACAACAGAGCGAAGGATTGAAAGGCCCGCTTAGCTTGGCCTCGGCTTATCTGGAGTGGTACAAGGCGCGCGGCGAAGTGGTCAACGAGTTCCTGCGGTGGAAAATCGCCATCGTCAAGCTCAAACAGGCCCAGGGCATCCTACCGGCCGAATGCGGCTATTCGGATTGCAAAGAGAATTAACCACAGAGAGCACAGAGAACACAGAGAAGAAAACACAGAGATAGAAATAGAAAAGAGAGAAAATAGATTCAAATTTAGTCTGGGCTTATTATTCTTCTTATTTTTTCCTCTTTTCTCTGTGTTCTCTGTGTTCTCTGTGGTTAATTCTTCTAGTTCCTACTGCCGCTGGAAGAGGATCTTTTCCAGTTCCTTGCGGAAAGGCTCGCTGGAGGCGACCGCCGAGCGGAAACGCGGTTTGTCCAGTGTGTACAGATCCACCTCTTGCATGGCGATGACCGTGGCGTTACGCGGTTCGTCCGTCAGCAGGGCCCTCTCTCCGAAGAACTGGCCTTTGCTCAGCGCCGCCACTTTCGTTTCCTCCGGTTTGCCGCGGTTGATAATCACGTCCACCACGCCGCGCTTGATGAGGTAGAACTTATCGCCTTCGTCGCCCTGGCGGATGATAACTGTGCCCGCCGGATGCGTCTCCTGCTCCATCTCCTCGGCGATGCTCGTCAGCGCGCTCGTTGTCAGGTGCGAGAACACCTCGCACTGTTTGAGGAACTCGCAAATCTCGATTTCCTCTTGAACCAGAACATTGGATTTGATGCGGCCCTCGACCATGCTGACGATGCGGTCGGCCACATCGAGAATGCGATTGTCGTGGGTGACGATCAGACTGGTGCAGCCTTCCTCTTGGGCCAGTCGTTTGAGCAGATTGACGACTTGCCGGCCGGACTCTTCGTCAAGAGCAGCCGTCGGCTCATCGGCGAGGATCAGACGCGGACGATTGGCCAGGGCGCGGGCGATGGCGACACGTTGCTTCTGACCGCCGGACAAACGCGCGGGCTTGTAATGGATACGAGCACCCAGGCCCAGTTCCGTTAATACTTCGACGGCGCGGTCGTGGAGATACTTGCGGCCGCTCTCTTTCAATTCCAAGGCCATGAACACGTTTTGCAAGGCCGTCAAGGAGCTAAACAGGTTGTGGGCCTGGAAAATGAAGCCGATGTCGCGGCGAAACTCAACCAGTTCCTTGCCGCGCAGCTGATGCAGAGGCCGGCCCAGCACTTCGACTTCGCCAACTTGTACGGTGCGCAGAGCGCCCAGGAGCGTCAGTAGCGTCGTTTTACCGGAGCCGGACGGCCCGGTCATGATGACGATCTCGCCCTGCGCCACGTCCAAATGATTGTCGAAGAGGACTTGTTTGCTCGTCTCGGCGCTGTCGCCGAACCAATGGTTGAGTGCTTCGACGCGAATGACCGTCGGGCCTTTGCGCAGCTCCGAGGAGCGCATTCGCCGAGTGGGGGCGGCTGTACTCATCCGAACACCTCCGCGGGATCGGCCGTCCGCACTTTGCTAAGAGCGAGCAGTCCGGATACCATGCACATCAAAATGGTGAAAAAAAACACTAAGAGGATGCTTTGAGGAGCCATTTCCATCGGCAATCCAATCGTCCGGCTCAACACCTGATACAAGAGCCAGCTCAGTCCCCATCCCGGCACAAAACCGAGCAAGGCTAACCACAGCGCCTCGCGCAGCACGACACCATAGACGAAGGCATCGCTATAGCCAATGGCCTTCAAGGTGGCGAACTGAGGCAGAAACTCGGCCACATCGGTGGAAATAATTTGATAGCAGATGACGGCGCCGACGATGAAGCCCACGCACATGCCCAGAAAGAAAATGAAACCCATCGGCGTGGTCTTGCCCCAATACGCCTTCTCTCGATTGATGAATTCTTCCTTGGTAAAAACGCGCACGTCTTCGGGTAGGATTTGCTGCAAGGATTGGTAAATCGCTTGCACGTCTGCGTTTTCCGCAACCTGGACCACGCCGATGTCCGCTTTGTCCAGCACATACTCGGTCGGCAATCCCTCGCTAAACAGACGGGCGAAAGTCTCTGCGCTCATGATGACGTTGCCGTCGTTGGCGAAGTCGGTGCCCAACGTGAATAGGCCGACGACGTGAACCGTGTGGTCGGCCAACTCGCGGTTGATGCCCGCCTGGATTTTGCCGTAGATCTTTTCCTTAGATTTGCGGTCGAGCAGGATGTTATAGGGAATTTTGAGGGCGGCGCGGTACGACTCGACCTCCGTGTTATTCAACACGGGTTGGTCCGGATTGAAAGCGATCACGCGGATTGGTTGACTGGCGCTGCGATCCGCCTCGGGGACGCTGGTGTCTTTCCAGAGGGATGCGGGGCGTTCAAGGTAGATCGGAAACACTTGCTTTACACCGGCGACGGCGCGGGCCTGGTCGAGCCGACGGCGTGGAAACGGTTCCTTGATGTTCAGCGCATAATGGGCCTGACTGACGATAACCAGCGGGCCGCCCAATTGCTTGATCAGTTGTACGGGAGCCTCCTGCAATGCATCCCAGAAGCCCAGTTCGACAAAGAGAAGGAGGACGGCGAAGGCGGTGCCCAGCACGCGAAAGACAAGGCGTCCTTTGTCGTGGGTGAGGTTGAGCCAGGGCAGAGGCACGCGCGAGCGTATCAGCATGTCAGAATAAATCCGCAGGATCGGCGGCTTTTACCTTATGAATGGCCAGCAGACCGGACAACGAACACATGGCGACCGACAAGAGCAGCACTACGCCGGCCCGCTCCCACGTCGGAAAGAGCAGGATCTGTTCGTAATGCCGCCCCAGCCAATACAGGAGCAAAGCGACCAGGAACCCCGGTATGTAGCCAAGGATCGCAAAGGTCAGTGCTTGACGTACAACCACACCCGAAAGATACAGCGAACTGTAGCCCATTGCTTTGAGCGTCGCATACTCGGCACTGTGGTCGGTGATGTCCGTGGCGATGACCTGGTAGACGAAAATCATGCCTACCACGCAAGCGACGGCGACACCCATCGTGAAAATAACGCCTACCGGAGTCCGTTTCAACCAATAATCCCGCTCCTTCGCCATGACCTCTTTGCGCGTCAGGATGTCAATGTCGCGGTGGGCCGAGGAGAGATGATTTTGAAGCTGTTCTTTTATGGCCGTGGGGTCGCCGGCTCCTGGTTTGAGCTTTAACAACCCCAGTGCGGGCCGCTCCACCTCCTCAGCGCCGGCGAGGCGGGCGTAGGTCCGGTCGCTGGTTATCACCAAGCCATCGGTGCCCAGGCCGGGGCCGATGGTGAACCCTCCCACAACCGTGATGGCAATGCCGTTCAGCTCCGTCTGTGTACCGGGATCGTGCTTTCCGAAATATCTCCGCGTATAGGTATCGACAAGGACGGTATTGGGCGCGGCCAGCTCTCGCAAGCTGTCGGGCGTCGGCGTTTGACCGTCGTGCGGCGGCGACGGGTTGAAGATCTGGTCGTTGAGGTTGAAGGCGAGAACGAGGATGGCCCGGCGATACGGTAGCTTCGTTGTATCGCCATAATAAGCGTCCCCTTCTTTGTTGCGCCAGAGCTGCCAATTAATGTACACCGGCGCGGCACTGGCGACGGCGGGATTTGCCAGGGCGTCCTGGAGGCGATAACGCGGAAAGGTGCGTGTGCTGGTCAGACACAGATAATCGCGAGAACGAACAAGCAGATCGAAGTCGAGGGCGTCGTAAACAGTCGTGGCCGATAACTCGGCTGTGCCGTAAAAACCCAGCTGCATGAAGATGAGCAGGATAGCGAAGGCCACACCTATGACGGCCACGCTTGTCCGGACCAGCTGATGCAGCAAGTTCAGCGCTACCAGAGGCGTTTTCATCGGCAGCTCTCGCCGCGGTTTATCGTTTGGCCCGAAACGATAAACGGACCAAAGTTAATGTTTCGTCTGAATCGACACATTGACCTCATGTCCGATGTACCGGGCGGCCGGCTCGCTCTGCTTCAACAAGATTTTCACCTCCATGATGCGATAATCCACGGCAGCCAGCGGGTCGGGGTTGGTGACTTGCGGTTTACCCACGATCGCTCTTTTGGAATAGACCGTACCTTCCAGCTTCTCGAAACCCAACTCTTTGAAAACGGGGCTGGTAATGGTTGCTGGATCGCCTTCATGGACGCGCGGCATGGAACTGGTGGGAACCTCGGCGACGACGATCATTTTCTCAAGGTTGGCCATCTGTATGATGGGTTTGCCTTGAACCAACGCGCCCTCGTGAGCTAACAGACGTAAGATCGTGCCGTCGCTGGGGGCCGTTACCCGCGCCGCCTCGCGCCGCGCCTTGGCCTGAGCCGTTTGATTCTTCAGCGCGTCCAGGGAGATCGTACTTAAGCCACGCTCCATCTCAGCCTGGGCGGCGACCCGTCGAGCCTCGATCAGCTGGCGATCCAGAGGCTGCTCTTCTTGCAACTTTTTATATTGCTTCTCGGCGGTGCTTAATTCTTCCTCCGCTTGCCGCCACAGGAGCCTCTGTTTTTCTTTGTCCTGTTCGGCGATGGTATCGCCAATCCTTTCCAGACGCTCGTAATCTCGTTTGGCGTTTGCTGCCTGGACGCGGAGAAATTCCATTTTGCTCTGCTGCGCCTCGATTTCGAGCTTACCCAGCCGCTCGGCCTGCTGAAGCCGGACTTCCTCTACATGAACCTGGGCCTCGCCGCTGGCCAGAATCGCCTTACGGCGTTTCTCCGCCTGTTGACGCTCGATTTCGACGGATTTCTCCTCTAAATCACGCAAGGTTTCACTTTCCAGCTCAACGAGCTTCGCTTCGCTTTTGACCTGCTGCCCTTCTTTGACGAGCATCTTGAGGATGCGATCCGGAGTCGCTACCCCCAGTGAGAGAACGCCATCCATCGGTTCAATGCGCCCCAGTGCCGGGACGATTTCATCTCCTCGCTTATCCGGTTCGGTGCTCTGTTGTGTTGATGTAGTACCCGATGTGGTCCCCGCTGGCTGCTTACCGAAGTAGTAATGAATGCAGAGACCGCCAAGAGCGAAGCCAATGATGACCGCTGCCAAGAGCGCTCCCCACGAAGTCGCTCGGCCGCCTTTCTCGGATGGTGCCGGCATGGTTGTTCCTCGTCTGAGAAAGCCGACGTAGTGCGCAGTTTTGCGCAAGGAACCGCGCATTCCGCTTTTTCTTGTTCCATAATAGTACGCGGATTAAGCGGATGCGACAGTTTTTCATGGATAAAATGCGTTTCTGATCGACAACAAACCGTCATATCTCCATCCTTCGCTTTCTAATTGTTAATCCTCTTGCCCTTGGCACCCATTTTGCCTAATCTACCTGCACCTCGCCACTACCCAAACAGGAGGTTAACCGTATCGGTTCATTTATAGGAGAGTGGTTTATGTACACAATGGTGTTGATGGCGGCCCTAACCACGGGAGCCGACATGCCGGACTTTGGTCGTCGCGGCTGTCATGGTTGCTGGGGGGGGTGCTGGGGCGGCTGCTACGGTTGCTGGGGCGGTTGCTATGGCGGCTGGGGTGGCTGTTGGGGCGGATGCTATGGCGGATGGGGTGGTGGCTGCTGGGGCGGCTGCTACGGCGGCTGGGGCGGCGGCTATGGTGGCTGGGCCGGCGGCTGGGGTGGATGGGGAGGCTGGGGCTATGCCTACGCTCCCGTTGCTACCACCTACGCTGCTCCCCTGGCACTCGCCTACAACCCCATTCCCGCTGCATCCCCTGTCGTAACGACGCGCTCGATGTATCCCAACTCATCTGCCGACAATCGAGCAACCATTATCGTTCATGTGCCGGAAAACGCTCAGTTGATCGTTGACGGCAAGCCAACCAGTTCTACTTCCGCTACCCGCCGCTTCTATTCGCCGCCTCTGGAACCCGGCAAGAGCTATCACTATACCTTTGAGGCGCGCATGGAGCGCGACGGCAAGACGGTGAAGGCCCAGCGCACGGTTGATGTGACGGCGAACGACCGGCGCGAGATCACCATCACCATGCCAGACCTGAATTCACCGCCGGATACTCCGCGAACGGGGAAGTCCGAGGAGAAGACGGGCATCCGTGATCGACAACGTGCCGGTGGGTAGGTGGTTCGCTGCGCTCGGTAAGCGTCGCGAACCAGCAAGGTAAAACTGATCGTGTCAAATTTCCCTCCGGCGGATAAGATGCCGTCCTAGTCCGCCGGAGGGATACGCATGTCTGCGGAATGGACTGACCTGTTCACTACGTTCGAGCAAAGTCTTAACGAATGGCTTGCCCGCGCTGCGGAGCCGTCGTCTGCACTGCCCTCGCCTCCAACCGAACCGATCATACTGCACCAATTCGAAGAACGTCTGAAGCGCCTGCAAGCGTATCTCGACAAGGCCGAACACGACGCGGAGCAAGCCTTGGCTCCGCTGACGGCCGACATCGAGGACTTGCAGCAATGGCTGGACACGCTGAAGACGGTGCGAAGATAGTGCTTGCAAATAGCCTCCGGCAAGCCGGGGCGATATGCTGCAACCTCTAATGATCCTGAATGGTTTCTTCAAGAATCGGCCCTTCCTGACAACGCCAGCTTTGCCGTTTGCAGAGTTCGGCGAACCTACTAGCAGATAGGTAAGCAGCCCAAGCTGGATAAAGTCATGCCGACTCTTCGTCCGAAATAAACTCTGGCGAATCACGGTGATGGGAGAAGTTGGACCAACGGTGCGTTCCAGCGGGGTGCCGGATTATCCACTTCCCTCGGTTTTTTCTCACGATTACCCCGGAGTCCGCAAACAGAACCTCGACCGTTCGGGAGCCGTTTGCCAAGGGCACTCTCGGATGGCCGCGGCTTGGACACCAAATAAAGGAGCGAGAGACCATGACGCGTAGCGGTAAAGCGTTAAGTGTAATGCTGGTGGCGTTAGTGGGATTATGGGGCTGTGCCCGCGGGCCGGTTGGCCAATCCGCACAGGCGGAACGCATCCGTTCTTTGGAATCGAAGTGCGCCAGACTGGAGGACGACTATCGTGCCGTTGCCTCCGCACGCGACCAGGCCCGCAAGCAGCTGGCCGCACTCGAAACCGAGAAAGCGAACCTATTGGCCGACAAGCAAACTGTTGTTAAGGAACGCGATTCGTTGCGAGAACAAATTGCTACGCGCACCAACGAACGCGACAATCTGAAGGTGCGTTGCGAGCGCTTGAAGAAGGGATTACAGGAGTTGTTGGGACAGGATGACGCCCTGTTGCCGGTCCCCGCAGCACCGACCGCGACCAGCAATAATACGCCCGTGGTGATACCGACGCAATCATAACATTCAACAACCAATCCGAGCCTGAAGCGTAAGCCAAGCCTCTTCGCTTACGCTTCAGGCTCGGATTAATCACATCGATCAATAACAGCTTTTCGCTTCAGATCTTTGACGATACTGTCCCTCTCGCGCTGAAAGACAAGGTTGCGAATTTTGTCGTGAATCTCTCTTTGCACTTTGGCGTCGAAGGGAATGGGGCCGGCATATTGGCGTTTAACCAGCCGGATGACATGGAAGCCGTGCGCACACTCGACAATCTTCATGTCGCCCTCGTGCATTTCGAAAAGCATCGGCTCCGCTTCCGGCGGGAAAATCTCACCGCGCTTGTGGCCCTGACCTGCCCCTTTGCGAAATCGGCCGCTCTCGCCATTGTCGAACTCGAAAGACAGCTTGGCGAAGTCCTCGCCTTGCCGTACGCGCTGCACCAGCGATTCGGCAAACTCGCGCGCGGCGGCGCGGGAAGCGTGCCGTCCCGCGTCGATGAAAATGTCCTGCCAGTCCACGCTATCGGGCTGCATGTATTCGTCTCGATGGCTGTTGTAGTATTCGCTGACCTCCGTATGGCCGATACGGTTAATCTGCGACTCAAGCCGGCTCATGAGGTACTGACGGGCCATCCAGTTCCGCTCCCACCAACGGCGATATACCTCCAAGGACAAAGGCGGGCGGCTCTTCTTCATGGCGGCGGCCAATTCCGCGCGACTGGAAAGATGCTGCATCTTCAGCATCGGCCGTAGCCAGTTCTTCTCGAATTCTTCGTCGGTAATGTCTTGAATCTTTTTCAGAAAGGCTTCGCCCTGCTTGCCGCCGCGCTTCAGCTTGGCGATGGCATCCTGGAGCACAACTTCGCGATCGATGAGCGACTCGATAGCTTGCTTGACGGCTTCGTTCTTTTCTGTGCCTGTGGCCCGCAACTGCTGCGCGCTCAGGAACACTTCTTCTTCTAGGATCAACTCGCCGTTGACGACGGCGCGAATGGTAGCGGCAGGTTGAGCATGTTCGGCATCGGCCGGTCGGTCCACCGGCAGATTAAGGAGGTGACAGACCGCACCCTTCTCGTTCCCACGTTGTTCCATCTGGGAACGATCCTCCGGCATCTGTCCGCGTGTGGCTTCGGGCCTGGGCGCGGCAGCGGACTCCGGTATGGGCGGCAAATCGGTTAACCCTCTCACATTCGCACGCTCTGCGTGGAAGCGAGAGGGAGCACTCAGGCATCCGCAAGCCGTCAGGACCAGCGCCGCCCCGGTCGCCGCCAGCCATCCATGCCGGCTCATTGCCTAAATCTCCCTCGGCACAAGGACCGCATCATCCGAGACGGCGGAATATAGCGACAGCGCCGGCCAGTGCAAGATCAATCGGTCTGCCTTGCGGATTTTGAACCCCGCCATTACGCCTTGACAGTAACGGAGCTTTCCTGCATCACCTTCGCGCGGCGTGGTTGCTCCGCACTCAATTTGAGATGGCGGCGGAGGCACTACGGCGCGGAGGAGAAGACAATGAAGCGATACCTATTGCTTTCGACGGCCTTGTTGCTGGTCTGTGCGGCCTGCGTCTCCGCCGTCGAGTTGGTCGGCGTACACGGCAGCAACACGCAATACACCACGACGATGGACGTAACCATCGGCGACAAGCCGTATCACCTCGTCCTGACCGGAACCGCCCTGCGGCAAAAGCTCTTTTTCAACGTCTACACCATCGGCAGCTACGTCCTCGAAGGTGCGGCCGTGCACACCGCCGAGGATCTGTCCACGGTCAATCAGCCCAAACAGCTGCACCTAGTCATGGAGCGCGACGTGTCCGGCAGCGACATTGCCGAGGCGTTTCTGATCGCCATTCGCCAGAACTATCCGACGCCCTATTTCAATGAAGAGGTCAACCGCCTGGTCGAAATGATGCGCGAAATCAGCTTCACCAAGGGCGACAACATTTACTTGACGCATCAACCCGGCATCGGTTTGCGTTGCCAGGTGATCGGCAAAGGCGACATCACCATCGACAACCCAGATTTCTCTCGGGCCATCTGGGACATTTATCTGGGCAAAAACAACATCGGCGACGGCATCAAGAAAGGCCTGATTTCGCGCTTGCGATAACGCGCTGATGCGGCGAGCGGGGGGTGTTAACCCCCCGGTTCTGCTCCAAACCGGGGGGTTAACACCCCCCGCTCGCCGGAACGAGCAACGGCGCCGGCGTCCATGTCTCGATTTCATCCCACGGCCACATCGGCCGTGGGATGTTTCTTCTCGTCTTCTCTTAACTCCTTGTATTTCAGCAAGTTGTGACTACCAGATTGCTCCGCTGCTGCCTGCGTGGGGCTTATTTGGGGCTTATCCTGGTTTGACCTATCGTCTTTCAGATTATTGACTTGCGACGAAAACATCCCTTCCCATGCCGCTACCAATTCTTCCTCCATTTGCGGCAGATAGTGTGCATAGGTGTTCAGTGTGACGACGATATCCGAATGCCCCAAGCGGGCCGACACGGCTTTGACGTTCTTTGTCTTCAACAGGCTCAAAGTTGCGTGGGTGTGGCGTAGATCGTGGAAGCGGATTTGTGGCAGGCTGGCTTTCTTGAGCAAGGCGGCGAAGGCCCGCCCGATGGCACGCTTGTCGAGGTAGCGGTCTTTGAAGCGGCTGCGCGCGGGGAATACCACGTTGCCGCGTGACTTCTCGCGCCAGGCTCGGAGCGCTTCCAGCGTGCTTGGCGTCAGGCGAACGCGGCGCCGGCTTGCTTTGGTCTTTACCTCCTTGATCCGGATTCCGCCTTTGTCCCTCCGTGCCGATTTGGTGATGCTGACAATCCCTTGGTCCATGTCGATGTCTTTCCATTGCAGGGCGATGATTTCGCCGCTGCGCATGCCCGTATCCAGAGCCAGCAGCCAGAATGCGTACAGTCGATGCTTGCGGGCTTGTTCGAGGAATGCTTGCACTTCCTCCTCGGTTAGTGGTCGCATCTCGTTTTTCGTCACCCGCGGCAGCGGCAGTTCGCGGGCCGGGTTCCTCTTGATCCAGCCGTAGCGGCAGAAGGAGTCCAGGAAGCGGCGGAGAAGATGCCCCACTTTGTTGCACAGATGGTCGGAGCATCCCTCTTGCTTCAATTGGTCGTACCACTGATTGACCAAGTAGCGGTTCAATCCCACGGCCGGGATGTCTCCCAAATGGGGTAGCAGATGGTCCTCAATGCGCTGCCGGTGCAATCGGTATGTTGCTGGGTCAACCTTACGCTTGATCTCCACATCGAGCCAATCGATGATGTCTTTTCGGAGGGGGCGGCGCTTGCGGACCTCCTCGGCCTCGATGGCGTCGTCGGTGTCGGCTCCTCGGTATTTGCGGATCAACTCTTGGAGCTTCTGCTCGGCTTCCTCTCGGGTTGCTCCGTAGGCTTTCTTGCGGATCGGCTTGCCGGTGTCGGCGCGGTGTCCGACCGTGCATTGCCCGCACCACAGCGTTTCGTTGATCTGGTAGACGCTGCCGGAGCCTTTGCGGCTGCGGCCCTTTCTCCTCTTGCGGCTCATAGCGTGCTCCTGGAAATGAGGCGCGGCCCCCAGGGGGCCGCGCCGGTGTCCTATCGATAGTGTGAGCTACTTCTTCGTGTTCGCCAGTTGGCGGCGTTGATCCTCGGTGAGCAGTTTGTTGAGAGCTTCCATCTCTTCGTCTTTGAGCTTTTCCAACTGATCCAATAGAGATTGGCGTTTTGCCGCGAAGTGGGCGCGGGTGGAGTAGATGGCTTTTTTCTGTTTTTCCGACAAGTTCAGCGACTTCCAGCCCTTGGGCAGCTGGGAGCGCATAACGACGACGGGTTGGGGTTCGTCGGCCTTCTTGGCGGCGGTGGGCGGGTCGGCAGGCTTGGCGGCCGGCTTGTCGGTCGGCTTGGACTCCTGGGCGATGGCCAGAAGGGACAGCAAGGACGCGAGGGACAACAGGGCGAGGACGGCGGCGAACTTGTGGAACATGGTGCGGACTCCTAACAGGGAACACGTTCGCTCCGGCAACGCGCCGGGGCGTTCAAAAGGGCGGGTCTTGCCAACGGGGATTGGTTACGGGCACGCCGGCGGGGAAAGGGGCGGCTTCCAGCTCGGCGATTAAGCGGTCAGTCAACATGCGGGCATCGCGGGCGCAGTCGGCCCAGCGAAGGGAGCGGGCCGCTTCCGATTCACCGGGCACGATGCGGTAGTGGAACGGCAAGAGGGCGGCACACAGCCAGGCGGCGATGGCGCGGCGGTCGATGGAATCGGGTGGGGTCATCGGTGGTACTCCTTGTTTGGGGCCATTGTCGGGGCAGAGCGGTTGGGTTGCAAGCATTTTCTGCCTGACATTTGGTAGTGACATTTGTCATTGAGCATTGAGCCGGAATCCCTTTTGGTAGCCGCGGCGTGTGCGTCGGATATAGCCGTCTTCGACGAGACGGGCGAGCCGCTTGCGAAACCAAGCGTTGTACGGGTGTCCGCTGAGGCGGGCGAGCCTGGGAGCGGATACGGGGCTGCTGGTGACGGCCTGGATGATGGCGGCGTCGTATTCGCTCATCCCCTCGGGCAGCTGGCCAGGCGGTAGCGGCACCGGCTCCGGATGAACGATCTGGACGGTGCCGTCGGAGACGATAACGGTGATGCGTCCCACGGTGGTATTGAGCAGCTGAGCGGCAAGCTCGACAAGGCGGCGTTGGATTCGGTTCACAATCTCCTCCTTCACAAGCGATGAATTTCCCGATAGAGGCGAAGCAAGGCCAGGCGGCGGGCCTCGACGGATTCGGGGGTGTCTCCCTCGGCGACATTGGCAGGCGGCACCTGGGCGGCAATGTGGATGAGCCAGTTGCGCTGGGCCCGCAGCTGGCGAGCGGCAAGCCTACGGGCGTGCTCCTGGGCGGAGCGGCGGATACGGGCGTTGTCTTCCGCCAGGTCGGCCAGGAGCACGGACCACAGCCAACGGAGAAACCGCATCATGCAGCGACCTTTCGGGTACGACGCTTCGGGGTCACAGCCTGAGCCGCTGATAGGGACGTTTGCAGCTGCAAGGCGCGTTGGGTGACTTCGTGGAGGCGGCCTTCGAGGTCGGCGATTGTTCTCCGCAGCGAATCGGCGTTGCGGCAAGCGGCCTCGCGCTCGATGTCGCGGTTCTTGGTGAGTTGCTCGATGCGTTGCTCGGCGGCGTCGAGCAACTTGGTGCGGGCCTTCAAAACGTCCAGCATGTTGCGGGTTACGGCTCCGCACGCTGCCAACGCTTCACAATGCTTGCACATGGCATCCGGCTGCGGCTGGGGAGCTGCGGGTTCTTGGCCCTTGCGTTGTTCCCAGAGGAAAGCCGGACAAGTGCAGTACATGACTCCGTTTTCACGGACACGAACCAAGTAGACGGGCTGCGGCTCCTCGGAGCGATTGGTTACCTTGAAGCCGGCGACGAAACCCGCGCCGATCTCCTCGGCGGAGAGCGGGGCCAGCGAATAACGCTTGGCCTGGCCATTCTGTTCGATCTCGAAGAACAGACGACATAAACGAGTCTTCATGTGTTTAACTCCGAATACGGTCCCCGCGCGTGGTTGACGGACGGGGACCGCGAACCACGGGACTAGGCCGCTGCCACAGCGACAGCGGCACGGGGATTGACGGAGACGATACGGGAAGGCGGAATGAGACGATTGACGGTCCAGATGCAGCGGCGGCGGCGCGTCAGCCAGCTACGGGGAACCTGAACAGTAACAACGGCGATGTTATTGGAATCTTCCAAGTGCCGTTGCGACGTGTGGAGAATGGCCCAGGCCGTGCGGCACGGGGAGTGCAACCATACTTCTTTGCGGCTGCACTTGTGGTAGTCCGGGTCTAACCC
>Ga0070739_10004621_pt1 | contig 16147 bp, 17 predicted proteins | sample Coa_R1_7_FD_66445 | JGI IMG/M metagenome (GOLD analysis project Ga0070739, IMG submission 66445) | Surface soil microbial communities from Centralia Pennsylvania, which are recovering from an underground coalmine fire - Coalmine... | ecosystem: Environmental > Terrestrial > Soil > Unclassified ... | reverse complement strand
TCAATCCGGACGGCAGCCGCTATGGTCTCGACAGCCGGCCCGGCCACATCCGGCAGGTCACACACGCAGCGTTAAAGAGACTGAAAGTCGAAACAATCGATCTTCTGTATCAGCATCGTGTCGATCCCAACGTGCCAATTGAAGATGTCGCGGGCACCGTCAATGAACTGATCGGGCAAGGCAAGGTGAAGCATTTCGGCTTATCGGAAGCGGGCGCCCAAACGATTCGGCGTGGACACGCGGTTCAACCGGTTACGGCCGTGCAAAGCGAGTGCTCGCTCTGGACCCGCGATCCCGAACAAAACGGCGTGCTCGCCGCTTGCGAAGAGTTAGGAATTGGTTTCGTGCCGTTCAGTCCTCTGGGCGCGGGATTCTTAACCGGGAAGATTGGGACGACTACCGAATTTGCCAGTACGGATTTCCGTAACCTGTCTCCGCGCTTCACGCCCGAGGCCCGCGCGGCCAATCTGGCTCTTGTCGATCTGCTGAAGCGCATCGCCGAAAGGAAGCACGCCACACCCGCACAGATTGCGCTCGCCTGGCTTCTGGCGCAAAAACCGTGGATCGTGCCTATTCCAGGCACAACAAAGCTTCACCGGCTCGAAGAGAACCTGGGCGCAGCCGACGTTGAACTGACGCCGGATGATCTCGAGGAAATCGAAGATGCAGCCTCAAAGATTACTATCCAGGGCGCTCGCCTTCCGGAAGCAGTCCTGAAGATGTCTGAGCGCTGAGCGAAGCAAAGCGCTTCTAACTCAGGAGAAATGACGCAGAGAAAGCATGTCTTCGATTCTCCTTTTCCGCAGGGTGATGCGCCGCCGCCCATGAATACAGCGGCTGTTTCGACGTTATTCCATAAGATCCGGCGGGACGCCGTTCAGAACTAGCGTTGAAAAAACGCTACGATCATAAACCAGAGCTGCGCTATGACAGTCACCATCCGGTTATCTGATAAACAGGCCGCCGCCCTCGAAGCGAAAGCCGGCGCAGAAGGGCTGACAATCGAGCAATGGATTCAGAAACTTGCCGAAACGGTTAGCAAGCCGCAGCGCGAAACACGTACGGGTGCCGACCTCATCGCCGCTCTACAAGCCTCCCCCTACCGCGATGTTGATATTGAGCCGGAGCGTTACCGCGCTCCTGTGCGCGATGCGTCGCTCTAATGCCCTGGCTCCTTGACACAAATATTTTGTCCGAAATCCCCCGCCCGAAGCCCGAGCCGAGGGTTCTGGCCTTCATTGCGGCGCGTGCGCTCCATGAGCTTTATATCAGCGCCGTGACCCTCGCAGAGCTTCGTTTCGGTATCGAGCGTCTGGATGAGGCGCGCGCCGCGGCGGATTGAGCGACTGGCTTACGCACACTGTACGACCCATGTTCAATCAGGGGGTCTTGCCGGTAACGGAGGACATCTTATTTCGCTGGCGAGTTTTGATGGAAGGCCGCAAAGGTGGGCATACCTACTTGCAGCCGGATTTACTTATTGCCGCGACCGCACTTCACCACTGCTTTACAGTTGTTACCCGCGATCGAGACGACTTCGATAAAGCAGGGGTAACCGCCATCAATCCATGGGAAGAGCCGGCCACATAACATCGCCCACCGTCTGCGTTGCCTGAATGTTGGATTCGTACCAGCCCAACATTGTGGAGCCGGTAAGGCGTCGGTGACATCGATGCTGCCGTGAACGGATGCCTCTGACCAGAACGGCGAGTTTCGGTTTGCTGTTGCTCGTTATCGTGTCAAACGGATGTGAAAGCGGAACTCATTTCATCGTTTTGCAAAATAGAAGGAAAGGAGAGCCGTGGGCGCCTATCTGCAACAGTACGGCACGGAAGAGGAGCGCCGTGGCCGCGTCATCAAATGGATCGTCATCAGTTGCATCGCGGTTGCAATTATCGCTTTCGCCGCCTACCTGATCTTCCATAACTACCCGGAAGAGCGGGTGGCCAAGCATTTCCTCGCGGACGTGAATAGCCACAACTATCAGGCTGCATACCGCGACTGGGGCTGTACCACCCAGCATCCTTGTCCCAGCTACGATTACTCCCGCTTTCTGCAGGACTGGGGTCCGAACAAGAACATCACCTCGCCCTGGCGTATTCAGTCCACCGATAGCTGTAAATCATTCTTGACTGTCAATGTGCAGGCGCAAGGTTCCGAACTCCAATCGCTCGCCGTCCAGCGCAGCGATCACTCACTCAGCTTTGCTCCGGCGCCCGAATGCCAGGAAAAGCAATGGCGTTGGAAGCAATTCTTCCAGCGGATCTTCGGCGGCGGCAGCTCTTCCTCCTAGCGTGCCGGGACTTCTCAGTTCATCTCCTACAATGGCCATTGAATGATTGCACGGGTGCGTAAAGCCGTTTTCCCGGCCGCCGGTTTAGGCACGCGATTTCTGCCGGCGACGAAGGCACAACCGAAAGAGATGCTGCCTCTGGTAGACAAGCCGCTGATTCAATACGGCGTCGAAGAGGCCATGCACTCCGGCATACAGAACATCATCATCGTGACCGGCCGCGGAAAATCTTCCATCGAAGATCACTTTGATGTCAGCTTTGAGCTGGAGCACCTGCTCGAATCCAAAAGCAAAGGCGAGATGTTGTCGATGGTCCGGAGTATTTCGGACATGATCGACGTCTCTTATGTGCGCCAGAAGGAGGCGCTCGGGCTCGGCCATGCTGTGCTGCGCGCCAAAGAACTGGTCGGCGCTGAACCGTTTGCTGTCGTGCTCTCAGATGACATCATTGCTTCGGAGGTGCCCTGCATCCGGCAGTTGCTCGATGTCTATGAATATTACGGCGCTTCCGTGCTGGCGCTGATGGAAGTGCCGGCAGATCAGATCTCCGCCTACGGCGTGGTCGATGCCGAAATGGTTTCCGATAACGGCCGGGAACACCGCTTATACCGCATACGCAATATGGTCGAAAAACCCAAGGCGGCGGACGCACCTTCAAATCTCGCCATCATTGGCCGCTATATTTTGACGCCCGAAATTTTTCAGTCCATCGAGTCCATTGAACCCGGCAGCGGCGGCGAGATACAACTCACCGATGCGCTCAAACACATGTTGCGGAATCGTCCCATTTACGGCTTGAAGTTCGAAGGCAAGCGCTACGACGCCGGCGACAAGCTTGGGTTTCTGAAGGCCACGGTGGAATTCGCGCTCAATCGCCACGATCTCGGCCAGCCGTTCCGCGAATATCTGAAGACTTTGTGCGTTTAGTTCTGCCAGCCGTTCCGGCCTGTGCGTTAGCCGCGGCAGTGTTTCTGTGCAGTGCGCAAACAGCCATACCGCCCAGCTATGGCCAGCCGGCTACGCCGCGCATCGTGCTCTATGTCCAGTCCGCGTTGCAGCAGGGGGATCTGGCGCAGGCGGCGGCGCTGGTCGGCCAATACCGCCGGTTGAACGGCGATACGCCTGAGGCGCTCGAGGCTTTATCGTGGCTCGCGCGCGGCCAGCTCGCTGCCGGACATCTGCAGGAGGCGGAAAACGAAGCCGCCGAAATTGAGCGCAGTGCAACCGCCGCCTTGGCGACCAGGAGCCTCGATCGCGAACCGCATCTGCCAATTGCGCTCGGCGCGGCGTATGAAGTCGAAGCCGAAATCCTGAACGCTGAGCACAAAAAATCCGAGGCCGTCCAACTGATCGAAAACCAGATGCACCGCTGGCGCGGTACATCGCTTGTCGTCCGGCTGCAAAAAGATCTGAATCTCCTTACGCTCGAAGGCAAGCCTATGCCGCCGCTCCGTGAAACGCAATGGATCGGCGCAAAACCCGCGCCTTTGGCCGGATTGCACGGAAAAGTTTTGCTGCTCTTCTTTTGGGCTCACTGGTGTGCCGACTGCAAAGCGGACGCGCCCATCATCGCGAAACTGGCGCAGGAGTTTGGCTCCAAGGGCCTGGCCGTCGTCATGCCCACCCGGTTATATGGATACACCGCTGAGGAGGAGCATGCGCCGCCCTCCGTCGAAATGCCTTTCGTTGAAAAAGTTTTCCTGCACTACTATGCGGCGATTCCAAACTCAGGCGTGCCGCTGGATTCCGGCAATTTCGATCGTTTCGGAGTGAGCACAACTCCCACCATCGTTCTGGTCGACCGCCATGGCATCGTGCGGCTCTACCATCCCGGCGCAATGGAAGAAAAACCGCTGCGTTCCGCCATTGAGCATCTGCTGATCACGCGATAATGCCAACATGAAGCTGTTTCCTGTGCTGCCGGCGCTTGCCGTCGCCAGTGGCATCCTGCTGGCGAGCACGCCGCAAACAACCATTACGGTCGAAGTGAAAAATCAGTTCGATAAACCCGTCGAAAACGCCGCCGTTATTCTCGATTTCCTCGGTTCGCACCAGATAACGAAATTAGGCAAGCGGAAGCCGATTCACTGGGAAGTGCGCACAAACCTCGAGGGAGTCGCACATTTTCCGCCAGTCCCTCAGGGCACTGTGCAGTTGCAGGTGATCACGAAACAGTATCAGACCTACGGGCAGAAAATCGACGTCGATACCGAAGAGAAGAAGGTTGAAATCAAGCTCAATCCGCCGCAGAAGCAATACAGCGCGCATCCGCCGCTGAAGCCGCCGGACCAGCATGCTCCTGACCGGCAATAGCTACTGTTTCGAAGAATCAATCGCGATCGCTTCTATCTCCACCTGAACGTCTCGCGGCAGGCGCGCGACTTCCACCGTGGAGCGCGCCGGCGGGTGGTCGCCGAAATATTTCGCGTATGTCTCGTTCATGCGCGAGAAGTTGTTCATGTCCTTCAGAAACACAGTCGTTTTGACTACGTCTCGAAGCGTCAGGCCGGCAGATTCCAAAACCGCCTGCAGGTTTTCGATGACGCGCGCGGTCTGCTCTTCGATACCGCCTGTCACAAGCTGCATCGTTTTCGGATCCAGCGGAATCTGGCCGCTGAGAAAGACAAACCCGTTCTGACGTACCGCGGTTGAATAGGGACCGGCCGCCTTCGGAGCGTTCGGCGAAGTGATGATTTCTTTCATTGCTTTATTATTTTGCACTGCGCCAGTTGCCTGGCCACGAGATATGGAGCGCGTGGGTCGATAAACGTCGCGGTCCCCACCTGGACCGCCTTCGCGCCTGCCATCAAAAATTCGGCCGCATCTTTGCCCGACGCGATCCCCCCGATCCCGATGACTGGAATGCGCACCGCGGCTGCGGCTTCCTTCACCATGCGAAGCGCAATCGGTTTGATGGCCGGACCCGAGAGCCCGCCTTGTCCCGCGCCGATGCGCGGCTGCCCCGTTGCTGGATCAAGCGCCAGCGCAACAAAAGTGTTCACCAGCGACACCGCATCAGCGCCGCTGCTCTCGGCAGTTTGTGCAAACGGCTCAATTCGCGCCACGTTGGGCGATAGCTTAACAACCAGCGGGCGTTTCGCAACCCGACGCGCCTGCGTCACCACTTCGCCCAGCAGCGAAGGGTCGCTACCAAACAAGATCCCGCTTTTGCGGGTATTGGGGCACGAGACATTCAACTCATAACCTGCAATGCCTTCGGCGTCCTCGAGCGCGCGCAGCACTTCAACATAATCCTCCACCGAATACCCGAAGACGTTGACGATCACCGGAACCGAATAGCGGCGCAATTTAGGAAGTTTGTCGAGCAGGAAAGCCGCCACGCCGACGTTTTGCAGGCCGACAGAATTGATCATTCCGGACGGCGTGTGCCAAAGCCGCGGGGCCGGATTGCCGGGCATCGGCTGGCGCGAAATGCCTTTGGTAATGATGCCGCCCAGTTGATTCAGGTCGACAATGCTGGCGAACTCGATGCCATAGCCAAACGTGCCGGAAGCGGCTAGAACGGGATTCCGCAGCCGGATCCCGCAGAGCTCAGTTTCAAGCGGAGCCGCGCGAGTCAGCAAGCGGTCTCAACCCGCAACCGTCGCCGAAGCCTCGGCTGCAATCAGTTGTTGAGCGGTTTTCCCGATCAACTGCCACACTTCCCGAATGTCGGCTTCATTGGTCTGAAAATTACCGATCGCAAAGCGTAGAACGAATCGGCCGTTCAGTACCGTATGCGAAAGGAACGCCTTGCCTGTGCGATTGATCTCTTGAAGCAGCCGTTGATTGAACTCGTTATCGCTTCGATGGCGGAAACACACCAGTGAAAACGGCACCGGCGCCACCACCTCAAAATCGCTGCTGGCTTCGATCAGCCCTTTCAACAATTGCGCCAGCCGCAGCGCCTCGCGCAGCATCGTGATAATCCCCTGGCGGCCGTAGTAACGGAACACGTACCACATCTTAAGCGCGCGGAATCGCCTGCCAAGCTGCACGCCGTAATCCATAAAGTTGACAACGACGTCGTCTTCAGCCGTTTTCAACACCTCTGATCCCAGGCGCGATGCGCGTCGCAGCACATCGGGCAAGCGCGTGTAGAGAACGCTGCAATCAATGCCGACGTAAAGCCATTTGTGCGGATTCAGAATCAATGAGTGCGCGCGTTGCACTCCATCGAAAATGTGCCGCATCTCCGGAACAACTGCCGCGGAGCCGCCGTAAGCCGCATCGACATGCAGCCAGACGCCGTACTGCTCGGCAATATCGGCGATCTCTGAAACCGGCTCGATGGCGCTCGTCGAAGTAGAGCCCACCGAAGCTACGATGCAGCAGGGCCGTTTGCCCGCAGCGAGGTCGCGCTCAATCGCCTCCCTCAAAAGGTCCGGACGCATGCGGAACTGATCATCCAAACCGATGCGGCGCACATTCTCCTGGCCGAAACCCAGCGTAATAGCGCTCTTTTCCGCCGCCGAGTGCGTGTGTTCCGATACGTAAACAGTCAGATCGCCGCGCATTCCGCGTGTGCGTGCTTCCGGATCGATAAATTCACGCGCTGCTCCGATTGCTTGCATCACCCCAATCGAGGCCGTGTCATAAATAATGCCGAAGAAACTTTCATCCAGCCCCAGCCACTGCCGCAGCCATGCAAGCACCACCTGTTCGAGTTCGGTCGCTCCCGGCGAAGACTTCCACAACATCGCATTCACGTTGAGCGCAGCACTCAGAAACTCTGCCAGCATCGAAGGCGGCGTGGAAGAAACCGAGAAATACGCCAGAAAGCGCGGATGATTCCAAAGCGTCAGCGCCGGAAAAATTGTGCTCTGAAAATCGGCAAAGATTTGCTCGATCGGTTCGCCCGTTTCGGGCGCGTTCTCTGGAAGCGCCGCTATCAACTCGCCGGGCTGCAAAGACGTGGTCACCGGATACTCGCGAACATGCTCCAGATAGCCGGCGATCCAGTCGGCATGCTTATACGCGGCGCTACGAAATTCTTCTATCTCCACAGACGTCTCTGAACCATACTACGGCAGCTTTCACCGAACCTGCGGTGTCTCCACTATGATGCCGAAGCCATCGAGCAGGCTCCAGGTAGCGTGCTGGTAATTGATATAGGCTTCCTGATAGCTGACGTATGCGTTGACCAGGGCATTTTCTGCACTGGTTAGGCGCGTCTGCGCATCCAGCAGCTCGAACGCGGTGATGCTGCCGAGCTGGTATTTCTGCTGCTCGGCATCGACATTCTGCCGCGCCAGATCGCGCGCCCGGAGCGCGGCTTCAATGGTTGCGTCGGCGAGTTCAATGGAGTGGGTCGCCTGGCGTACATCCAAAATAATCTGCTCCTTCGTCTGCCGCTGCCGGTAGCGATCGCGCGTGCGATTGACCAGCGCATCGGCAAGGTTCGCCTTTGCGGTCGGGTTGTGAAAAGGAAAGGTAGCCGTCAGACTGAATCCATAAGTGGGATAGCTGAAATCCAGAACCTGCTGCAGCGTGGTTCCCAGGCCGGGCGGGACGACAGTGGACGTCACCCCGACTGTGCTGCCACTGGTGAGCTGGTTAAAAGCAGGACCCGATGAGCCGCCTTGCAGCGCCAGGTCCAATCGCGGCAGCAGTGCATCGCGGCTGGCGCGCGCGTTCATCTCATCTACGGACACAGCGGCGTCGGCCGCCGTGACTTCCGGCCGCGCTTGCAGCGCCTTGGCTAACGCCTGCTCGAACGGAAGAATGGTGGAGCGGTCCGGAAGGGCGGAAGGATCATCGTCGAGAATGATTTCTGTTTCACGCAACTGCGGCGTCAGGTCTGCGCCGATCAGCCGGCGCAATCCGTCCAATAGCACCTTGTACTCATATTGGGCCTGAATCAGATCACGGCCGCGCTCGGCCACCTGTGTCTCCGATTGAAAAATATCCAGCCGCGACAGCGCGCCCAGATCAAGCGCCAGTTTGTCGTGTTCGTAAGACTGCTTTGCCAGATCTACCGCTTGTTGATAAACGCGAATGTTGTCGCGCGCGAGAATCGCCTGCCAGTATTGGACACCGGCCTGCTCTACGGCGGTGGCGATCGATGCCTCGCTCTGTTTCGACGTGATGAGCAGTTCCGACCGGGCAACGCGCAGAGGATTCAGAGACTGCAGATTCGTCCGGTTCTGCAGCAGCGGCTGCGTCAATTGAAAATTCAGAACGCCGAACAGAGTCGGATACGGATAGCTGTTGCCGGAGCTGCGATATCCGGTGAACGTTGCATCGAAGCGCTCGCCGGTCGGAAGGAGCTGTGTGTAGTTGAGAATGGATGTCTGGCTGAGGCTGTTAATGGTCTGCGGCAGCGCGATCTGGCCGCCACTCGGCGATCCCGCGATCGAGTAGCTTAACGGTGACACCGAACGCACCGCGTTGAAGCTCAGGTTCAGGCTCGGATCGAACGGATTTTTCGCGCTTTCGATCTGATCCGCGGCCGTGTAGACTTCAAGGCGCGTAATCTGAACATCGGCAAAATTTTTCAGCACCAGGCCAAGAAACTCCCGGAGCTGAAGATGCAGCTTGCCATCTACAATTCGCTCCTGCAGGCCCTCTATCTCGCGCTCGGTTACCTCGCTCGCGCCGAAGCGATTCTTCCAGTACCGTTTAAAAACATCCTGAGCGGGGGAGAGCGCGCCCGCAAGCAGGAAAACAAGGATGCACCACCCAAGGGAGGTCTTATTCATGAGTTTTATTCGTAACGAAGAGCTTCGATGGGATCGACCGCCGCTGCTTTCTGTGCGGGGTAGATGCCGAACACCAGTCCCACCGCTACCGACACACCGAATGCAATCAAAATAGATGCTGATGTAACGATGGTCTTCCAATCGGCGGTTTTGGCGATCAGCCAGGAAAGCAGATAACCGAAGGCGATCCCGGCGATGCCGCCTCCGATCGAGATCAGCACCGATTCAAGAAGAAACTGGCGCACAATATCGATGCGGCGGGCGCCGGTCGCGCGGCGAATACCGATTTCGCGCGTGCGCTCCAGCACGGTTGCCAGAACGATGTTCATGATGCCGATCCCGCCCACGAGCAGCGAAATAGCCGCAATCGCCACCATCACGTAAGTAAAAATCGTTTGCGAACGCTGCTGCTCTGCCAGCAATTCGGCCGGAATCGTAACGGAAAAATCGGGAGTGTTGTGATGGGTCGAATTCAGAATTGCGGTAACGACACGCGCCGCGCTCGTGCTCTCGGCATTCGCTTTGAGCCGTATATCGACGCCGTCCAATTCATCTTTTAAATATCCACCCACATCGTAAAAACGATATTGAAATGTAGAGAGCGGGATGTATATGAGGCGGTTCGGGTCGGTCGCCTGTGTGCCGGATCCGGAACTGGTCAGCGCTTTCAACACTCCGATCACGCGTAGCCACGTATCGTTTACCTTGATGTACTTGCCGGTTGCCGGCGCATAGCCGAATAGCGAGATCTTGGCGGCTTCGCCCAACACGCACACGGCTGCACCGGTGAGCTGGTTATTCGCATTGAAGCTCGATCCCTCCGCGAAGCTCCAGTTGTGAATGGCGGCATAAGAAGGTTCCACTCCGTAAAGTTCCGGCATGGCGTCGCTTGGATGCGGAAATAGCTGCGTGGGATGAAGCGACTTGCGCGGCGAGATGAGCTCAATGGCATTTACATTTGCGCGCAGGATGCGCACGTCTCGCTCCGTCAGGCCGGGAGAATCGCGCCGCCGCTGCTGCAGTTCCTGATCGCTGCCCGCAGGGTGTGAATCGACCAGCAGGTTGCGCACGCCAAGCTGTTCAATAAAACGCAGCGATTCTTCACGCGCGCCGGCGCCAATCGCCAGCATCCCGATCACCGCCCCAACGCCGAAAATGATTCCGAGCGCCGTGAGTACGGTTCGGGTTTTCTGATTCCAAAGATTCTGAACGGCCAGCGCCACGTCGGAGGCATAGCGCTGCAGCACTTCCGTTCCGCTCATTTAGGAAGAGCTCCCAAGGGCCCTTTCGAGGCAGCGGGTTTTTTCGGCTGCGCGCTCTCGGTGGGATTCGCCAGCGCGACCTCCTGGCCTTCCTTCAAACCCGTTATCACTACGCGCGTCTCGTTACGCCGGACCAGAACAACATCTTTTCTGGTAAATGTCCCGCCGGAGCGCACGTAGACGAAATTTTTTCCGTCGCTTTCAAACAACGCCTGTGCCGGCAGCGAAAGCACGTTGTGCAGCGTGTCGGTCGTGATCTCCAGCTTCGCGCTCATCCCGGGGCGAAGTTCCGCCACGGTGCCGTCCAAAGCCACTTTGCATTCGAAGCGCCGGTTCCAGGGCGGCCCCGAAGTGCCGCCGATATCTTTCACGTGCCCGTTGAAGACCCGGCCCGGCACGGCAATGGCAGTGATCGTGACTTTATCGCCCACGGCCAAATGGCCCCGATCCAGCTCGCCGATGTTCGCCCCCGCCTCCCAGTTGCTCAGGTCGGGAATCTCGGCCACCGCCATACCGGGCCGTACTTCGTCGCCGATTTGAAAAACCGGAAGCGTCATCCCGATAAAGGCGATGTTCAGGTTCGTATTTTGTCGCAGCGAGACATAGCCGGCGTGCTTTGCGCGCAGCGTCAGCGACTGAATATTTTGTTTCGCCGTAAGCGCCTGAGTTTGCGCCTTGCCCTGGCCCGCCTGCTGCATGGCAATACCGGCCTCGTCTGTAGTCTTTCTGTTCGCCATGTTCTGCTTCAATTGAGCCAGCCGGTCGCGCGCCACTCGAAGCGCCAGATCGTTCTGTTTGGCGGCAATCGCAGAAAGCAGCGGGTTTTTCCGCACATCCAGCTCGGCGAGTTTTACATCGGTCTCCGCCTTCAGCAGCGCATAGCGGTCGTCTTCTTCGTCGGCGAGCAGTTGCGCCCTCGCCTGCGCCACGTGCTGTTCGGCTTCAGCCAGATCCGAATTGGCTTCGCGCAGTGCATACTCCTGGTCGGTGGTATCAAACTGCGCGACAATATCGCCCGGCTTTACTTGTTCGCCGTTTTGACGCAGGAAGATCAGGTGCAGCGCCGCGCTGCCAATCATCGGAGCGGTGAGCAGTTCGGAGTTGCCGCCGCGAATTGTGCCATTCGCAAACACCGATAAGGACAGGTCGCCGCGCAAGACCTTAACCACGGGCACTTCGCCCTTTGATCCGGCTTGCAGTTTGCGATACGCCCGCACGGCATACCAACCGGCTAAAGCAATGAGGCCGCAAACGGCGGAAACAGCCAGCGACCGGCGAAGCCAGCGCCGTTTACGCGAGCGCCGCGGCTCGGGCGCTCTTTCGGGCTGAGGCGGTGAAGCAGGCGCAGGTGCAGAGATAACGCTCACTTGGCCTGCTCCACCGGCTGAACCAGTGCGACTACACTTCCCGCCGCAATTCCCAAAACCGCGATCTCATCCGGATTGCGCGCTTCAATCTTCACTTCCGCCGGTTCGAAGGCGTGCTCACGCCTCACGTAAACAGCCGGTTTGCCGTGCACCGTAAACAGAGCACGCGCCGGAATACTGATCGCCCCCGGCAGTTTCTGCTGGACGATATCTGCTCCGGCGTTCATGCCGGGACGCATGCGCGGGTCGATCTTTTTCAGTCCCGCAAAAGCGCGGAAGGTCCGCACGGGCGGCCATTCTTCGAAACTTGTTTCCGCCAGCAAGGATATGGACACCAGCTTGCCCTCGAGCGTCTGCTCCGGGAAGGCATCCACATGCACCAGCACCGGATCGGCAATGGCAATGCGCCCCCGGTCTTCTTCGTCGACTTTGCTTTCCATCTCCAGCGTGGAAAGATCAGGAATTTGCGCGATAGCCGCGCCCGGATAAGCATGGTCGCCCACCTTATAATTGGTGGCGTTCATCCATCCCTGCGTCGTGTTCGTCAAATAGGTCACGATGCCCGAAATCGGCGTCTTCACTTCCATTTGCGCCAGGCGCCGCTGCACCAGCCTCAACTCCGATTGCGCCTGATCGCGAAGACGAGTCTGGGAAGCGATCTTGGCCTCATTCGAAGCCCTGTGCAAATCGGCCGTCGCCTGCTGCACTTTTACTTTCTCTTCCGCCATCTGGAAATCGATCTTGCTTTCTTCGCCTTGAATCGCGCTTACGATCGCTTGCTTCGACGCCTCCAGCCGCGCCTTTTCCATATCCGCTTTCGCCTTTGCGAGATCGAGGTTATCCTGATCCGCGTCGATTTTTTCCTGCGCGACCGCCTGCTCGAGTGAAGCCTGCGCCTGCTTCAGCGCCTGCGTTTTCTCCCGCAAATCCTGCTGCAGCTTGCTGCCGTCAAATCGAATCACCACGTCGCCGGCATTGACTTGTTTGTTCACCGGTGCAAGCCACACGATCTGAAGGTCTGGAACATCCAGAGGCGCGGTCAACTCCACTCGCCGCCTGGCTTCGAGCGTGCCGCGGCACCGCACAAAGACGAGGAAGTCGCCCTTTTTCGCAGTTGCGGTAGGGACGTTCACATCAGGATGCGAGCGCCAGCCTCGAATCAAGCCAAAACTCAAACCGCCCAGGACCACGATTGCGATCCCCAGACGTAGCGCCGCTCTTGTTTTGCCGCGGCTCACCTGTGTTCACTCCCGCGAGCCGCTGGAAGGCGGATGTCCACTGCGGCGGAAAGATCCGGCAGAAGGTGCGCATCGCTTTCCGTCAGCCGGAAACGCGCTGCGAATGTTTTGATGGGAGTGCCCAAAGCTGCCGATGCCACGGGACTGGCCGATTCGAACCGCGCGTGAAAGCTCAGCGCCGGAAAGGCGTCCACGTGGACGATGGCGACTGTGCCGGGCGCCAGCGCCGCGACATCCGGCTCCTCGATCGACGCATCTACTGCCATTTCGCCGGGATCGAAAAGGCGCAGAATCGGGCTGCCCGGCCAAAGCTGGTCGCCTTCTTCGGCATGCCCCATGGAATTATTGCGCCAGACGTTCTGGAGCGCCACTATGCCGTCAAGCGGCGCGCGCAGTTCCAGCTTGGCAATGTTCGATTTCGCGCGATCCACCGCTACTTTCTGGCGATCGCGCTGCAGTTCCAGCACTCGGCTTTCGGCCGCCTCCGCCTGCTCGTGGTAGAGCTTCGATTTCATCAGGCTGGCCACGTGCTCCCGCGCATCCGCCAGCGTAATCTCGTTCTTCTGGCGATCGATATCGCTCAAAATCGGCCCTTTGCGCACCTCGATTTCGGCTTTGGCGAGATCGGCTTTGGCCTGCTCCAGATCCGCCTCGCGCTTGGCGGCGTTGTTCCGGTGCTCGGCGGCTTTTTGTTCCACCTGATGGCTGAGATCGTCGTATTTTGCGCTCGCATCGCGCAAAGCTTGCAGCTCCTTGACCTCGTCAAACTCGGCCAGAAGGTCGCCTTTGCGAACCTTGGTGCCATTCGGCACCAGCTTGGTGAGGGTCAGGTTGCCGCCTTGGCCTTGAATGAGCGGCACTTGGACGATATACGATTTCACCGGCTGAATGATCCCGGTAACGCGCACAGTCCGGCCGGCATCCGCGGCAAAGAACAGCGCGCCGCAGCCGAGCAGGCAGAGCAACTGGCGTTTCACGATTCCCCCGGGTCTAAACAGCACCTTTAGACGGACAACTGGCGCAAAGGTTCCCAACCATCAGTACGTTTCTCACTAGCTTAGCTTTCAGCCGTCAGCCGTGCCTAACTGTCGCCCGCTGAACGCCGCCTCACATAACATGGACAGTACGATGTTCTGGATTCAGGAAGGCGAATCTTCGCGCCGGCTCTACCGCAGCCTCGCCGATGAGCGCGACGACAATCCCGCCGGCGCCATCGAGTTTCAGGACGGCATCCAACAGTGGATTGGACTGGATTACACCAAGCCCGACGATTCGAACACCGGATGCGTCGCCTTGGGGCCTTTTCTGACCGAAGAGGAGGCGGAAGATGCAGTTGAAAAATCGGTCGCTTGCTGAGTATCGGCAACGGCCGTGCGGCGCGCCGTCTCGATCAGTTCAATCAGCGAGGTCGCCTCACCCAGGCTGCCGGACGTGGTTTCGGTGGCCCCGGTATCCAGCCGGAACGTGATGTTCGCGCGGCGGCTGCCGAAATAGATCGCCATCAGAAACGCGCCCAGCAAAGCGCAGGGTACAGCCGCGCCGTCACCCTGCTTGGACGCAAAGGCCGCCGCGGCCACAAGGAAGACGCCGGCCGCAATCGCCAGCAATCCGGAGTACGGAGTTTTTACCACATGGATGCCCACTAAACGCGTCAGCGGAATAATAGTGTGTGTTTGCCGCTCCGCGTTGCGAAGAATCAGAAAATGCCGCGTCACCCAGGCCAGCCGGTTAGGCCGGAGCACCTCCTCGTCGGAGATCGCGGCAGCCACTGTGCCGGTAAGCGTTGGTGAGGCTAAAGCAGACATCGTGTTGCTACCCTTGAACGACCATCTAATGAGACGTTCCCCAGACCTCAGACGATTCACTGGGAACAATCCGTTAACGATAAAAAAGCAGCAATTCGCTTGCCAAAAAGCACACTTGCGAGTTGTGCTTCCAACGGGCACCGGCTCATGAGCGCGCAACCTCTCCAGCCCTCATCCTTCAGCCGCATCCGCGTCTCGTACGCTGGCCCAAACGGCACGCTGGAGCGCATTTTCCAGGCGCCTTTCCGAATCGGCCGCGATGCCTCCTGCGAGGTCTCCATACAGAACGGATACGTTAGCCGCATTCACGCCGAAGTTATCTACGAGAACGGGCAATGGGTCGCGAAAGATTTAAACAGCAGCAACGGCATCTTTGTGAACGGCCAGCGGCTGCAGGTGGTTCCGCTGGGCGCCAAAACAAACCTCCGCCTCGGCGTGGAGGGACCCGAGATCGCCTTGGCGGTCGAAGTGGTCACCTCTGACGAACAAAAACCGGGCGAGCGCACCATGGTCGCCAACTACATCTCCCGCTATTTCGACCATCGCGCTCACGCGGGGCCTGTGGGCGAGCACACCATGTTCGTCCGCCGCGCCTTCCAGCAGGTCCAAAAGAAACAGCGGCGCACCTTCGGAAAAATCGTCGCTGCGCTGGTGGTTTTACTGGCCGTAGCAGCCGGTTTCGCCATCTACGAACACTTGCAGAATCGCAAGCAGCGCGCCCTTGCCGAAAATTTGTTCTACTCCATGAAATCGCTCGATGTTGACCTCGCCAACGTCCAACGCCTCGTCCTCGAAAGCCCCAATCCGCAGGGCGCCCAGGAGATCAGGAAATACCAGAACCGGCGCCGCGCCATGGAGCAGGATTATGACCGCTTTCTCGCCACCTTGCACGTCTACGACCCCAAAATGACGCCGCAACAAAGGCTAATCCTGCGCGTCGCCCGCATTTTCGGCGAATGCGAGCTGGCCATGCCGCCCGAGTTTGTCACCGAAATCAACAACTACATCAAAAAGTGGCAATCGTCGGGCCGTCTCGCCGCAGCCATCAAAACCGCCAATGCCAACGGCTATACAAAGGTGATTGCGCAGGATCTGCTCAATCAGGATCTGCCGCCTCAGTTCTTCTATCTTGCGCTACAGGAAAGCAACTTCGATCCCTATGTGAGCGGCCCCATGACGCGCAAGGGCATCGCAAAAGGCATGTGGCAGTTCATTCCGGAGACGGCGCTCAAATACGGCTTGCATCTCGGACCTTTAATCGATCTGCGCCGCCCCGATCCGGGCGATGATCGCCACCATTGGGACAGAGAAACGCGCGCCGCGGCGGCCTATCTGAAAGACCTGTATAGCAGCGATGCGCAAGCCTCCGGGTTGCTCGTGATGGCTTGTTACAACTGGGGTGAAGATTCAGTGCTGCCGCTGGTCCGCAGCATGCCGGAAAATCCCCGCGAACGGAATTTTTGGAAGCTGCTGACGAAATA
>Ga0070739_10004620_pt1 | contig 16149 bp, 23 predicted proteins | sample Coa_R1_7_FD_66445 | JGI IMG/M metagenome (GOLD analysis project Ga0070739, IMG submission 66445) | Surface soil microbial communities from Centralia Pennsylvania, which are recovering from an underground coalmine fire - Coalmine... | ecosystem: Environmental > Terrestrial > Soil > Unclassified ... | reverse complement strand
TTGGTCGGCGTGGGCGGCTTCGGCGGCGTGATCTTGCGGCCCTCCATCTTCGCCTTGACGAGCTCGACCACCGCCGCCTCGTAGCGGTCGTCGAATTTCTCCGGCTGAAACCGCCCCTTCGTAAGCGGGGCGCTGGCAGCAACGGGCGGGCGGGCTTGACCGGCGCAGAGCGCGTCCTGCGGCTATCGGCGCCTGCGGCTGGGGCGCCGTTTAGCGGGTTGGCGCGCTTCGGCGGCTCGATAGGGATTGCAGATGGCGCGGGCGTCGGCGACGGCCTTGGCGATCTCCGCATGGGCGGTAGCTTGCCGGCGGTGCTTTTCTGCCGCCGGCATGTCGGGCAAGAGATCGAGTTCGCCCTCGCAGAAGACCAGGATCGGAACCAGCACCTGGCGGTGCTGGGTGAGCAGGATGGATCGCCCCCATTCCTTAGAGCGTAACGCGATCCCGAGCATAAAGCCGACGGCCCAATCGCGGGCGACGATGCTGCCGTCGTCATCCGTCATGAAGATCGGACGATATGTCTGCGGCCGATCGGCGAGGGTTTCCGACACCTCGTTGTAGCGGTTGAAGATCGTTTTGACGGCGCGCAGCTCGGGGCTGTTCTCGTCCAGCGGCGGCTGACGGCCGCCGAAGATCAGCGGTATCCATTCGTCGGGGTGCACGAAGCTGGGGGCGGCGACGAGTGCGGCGATCAAACCGTCGATCGCGCTCATGCCAATCGCTCCGGTGTGGCCGGTACCGCGCAGGATTTCGTCGAGTTCGGCGTAGCTGAACGCGTCTGTCACGCGGTCAGCCCGCCGTCGATGCCGCTCCACGCCCATGGCATCAACTCGTCGATCCGCGCCGCCGGCCACAGGTTGACCAGCCTGGTCAAGACGTCGGTGAGATAGGCCTGCGGGTCGACGCCGTTCAGTTTGCAGGTCTCGATCAGCGAGGCGAGGCAGGCCCAGTTCTCGGCTCCGGTATCGTGGCCCGCGAAGAGTGCATTCTTGCGATTGAGAGCAATTGGCCTCATTGAACGCTCGACGGTGTTGGTGTCGATCTCGATCCGGCCGTCCTCGAGAAAGCGTTCGAGACCCTCCCAGTGGTTGAGGCCGTAACGGATCGCGATGGCGATCGCCGATTTGGCGGAGGCGCGGACGAGCTGCGCTTGCAGCCAAGTCCTCAGCTCGGCAACCAGCTTCTTGCTTTGCGCCTGGCGCACCGCCTGCCGCTCCACGGCGCTGCGACCGCGGATCTGCGCCTCGATGTTGTAAAGCTCGGCGATGCGCCGCAGCGCCTCCTCGGCGATCGGCGCCGAACCGGCCTTGGCGATCTCGTAGAACCGCCGCCGCCAATGGCTCCAGCAGAAGGCCAGGATCACGGTGTTGCCGGCACGGCCGCGCCGGGCCACCTGCTTGTAAGCCGCATAGCCGTCGCACTGCACGATGCCGCGATAGCCGCCGAGCAGTGTTATTGCGTGTTCGGCGCCGCGCCCCGGCGCGTAGGTGTAGACGACCGCCGGCGGGCCGGTCCCACCCTGCCAGGCGCTGTCGTCGCGAGCGATCGACCAGAAGTAGCCGGTTTTGGTCCGCCCGCGGCCGGGATCGAGCACCGGGGCGCGGGTCTCGTCGACGAACACCCGGGGCGAGCCGAGCACGATCTCGCGCAGGCGCCGCCACAGCGGAATCAGCTCGGCCGCGGCATACCCCACCCAGAACGCCAGCACCGAGCGCTCGATCTCGATCCCCTGTGCCAGCAGGATCTGGGCTTGCCTGTAAAGCGGTAGGTGCCAGGCGTACTTGCTGACCAGCACATGCGCGACCAGGGCCTCGGTCGGCAAGCCGGAACGGATCAGGCGCTCCGGCGCGGGGGCCTGGACCACGGCGCCGGCGCAGGCGCGGCAGCCGTATTTGGGGCGACGCGTGACGAGAATGCGATGCTGCGCCGGGATGACATCGAGCCGCTCGGATTTCTCTTCGCCGATCACGTGCATCACCCCGTCGCAACAGGGGCACGATGTCGTCTCCGGCACGATCACGACCTCAACCCGCGGCAGATGTGCGGGCAGCGATTTGCGTTGACCCGACTTGGGCCTCGGACCTGGCACCGGCTTCCGCTTCTCGGCGGTTGCCTGCTCCTGCGCCATGACGATTTCGCGTTCTTCCAGCGCGAGCTGCAGCTGGTCGGGGTCGAGTTTTTCCGAATGCCGGCCGAATTGCGCGCGTTGAAACTGTCGGATGACGTGCCGCATCCGCTCGATACGGCCGAGCAACTCGTCGCGCTCGGCGATCAGCGCCAACGCCACGGCCCGCAGGCCCGGCATGTCTTCGGGAAGTGCATTCGCCGTCGTCATCGCAGCCCGGATTCGACCACATTCCAGCTCGCCGGGCGCCTTGCTTCCTGTGCCCCGATTCAATTTGTCGCGGCGCTACCGCGTCGCCTGCGGTCGCGCGATCCGCGGTACGTGCACCCCGCGTCCAATCGAGCCCTTCAACGAGAGCGGCGAGCTGCGCCGGTGACAGACGCATGACCCCGTCGGTGATCGGCGGCCATTTGAATGCGCCCTGTTCCAGCCGCTTCCACACCAGCACCAGTCCGCTGCCGTCCCATACCAGAACTTTGATCCGGTCGGCGCGGCGGCTGCGGAACACCAGCACGGCCCCAGAGAAAGGGTCCTGCGCCAACGTCTCTTTAGCGAGCGCCGCCAGCGAATCCGCCCCCTTGCGAAAGTCGACCGGCCGCGTCGCGATCAACACCCGCACGCCGGGCGGAACCGGGATCACCGCGCCGCCTTCACCGCCCGCAGCACCTCGCGCAGATGCCGCCAATCCACACCCGGCGCGGCGCGGATCACAGCGCCGGCAATCTCGATTTCAACGATGCCCGATGGTGCCGGTGTGGCTGTCGCCGATGGCATCGGCGCGCTCTCCGTGGCGACCACCGGCACAAACCCCAGCGCCTCTTCCGCCGGCAGGGCCAATGCCCCCCTGCGGGCCAGCCGTCGCCAGGCATAGACCTGCTGCGGGCGCAGCCCGTAGCGTCGCGCTACCGCAGAGACGTTCGCTCCGGCGGAAAACGACTCGGCGACGATCCGCCCTTTGTCCTCGTCCGGCCACACACGCCGCCCGCCGACGCCGGTGATCACCTCCAGCCGTCGGACGCCGAGCACTTCGTTAGGGTCGAACGTAGGATCGAAATTACGCACAAATCGATCTCCCAAAAACCGAGAGATCATCACGCCCCGAGCCGCCCCTCAGAACGTGCGGTCACCACACCGCTTACGCCCCTTCTTGGTCCTGATGATGTGCAGCGCCAGGTCGAGCATGTCCTTATCCCGAGCAGCAACAGGGCGGTAAGAAGGTCCCCGAGCACCGGTATGGCCTCATACGCAGTGATGAAGCCCGGCACGGCCGCCCACTGAATCTCGGCAAACGGCACCGCTACGCCGGCCGCGATAATCTCCCAGCGACGCGCCGGCGCATTAGCCAGGAACTCAGCGGTTTCGAGCGCGCTCAGCTTGCGGTCCTGCAGTGGTCGATGATGCCCCTAGCGTCGGCCCCCAGCGTTAATGAAGAGTACGTTCAACGTTTTCCGATACATTTTGAGCTGCCGAACATCAGTCAGCGGCCTTCGGCGGGGCTCCCCCGGCCTATTTCATTCCGGACCACCGTTCCGACCCGCCGGGCTCTTTCCCAAATTTCGATGGTGGGATAGCCGCAATTTTCAAGCACGTGCTCCGCCGTTTCCAACGCAACCTCATCAGACGGACACTCAAGATTTTGAGCGCGGATAATTTTGCCGTCTGACCCAAGAAAATAGCATCGATAACTACTCATGGCGCTTCCTCAAGTAAGCATCGCCAACCGCTATCGGGTTACCCCTGCGGCTGATGATACTGGTGGTCGACATCGCTCATGGTTCAGAAAAGAAGGTCTCTGGTGCTGGTGAGAAGCAGGCACGTGCAGCCGATTTCGCTCCACACGCGCTCATCAGTCTCGCCGGGGGCACCGTAGTTGTAGTCGCCCGGCAAGAGCCGGCGGCCGTTGATCCACAGCTCCCCGTCCAGGAGATGGAGTTCCTCGGCTCCCGCATGCGTATGTGCGGGATAGCTCGTGTCAGCCGCCAAGCGCACCAGCATGCTGACACGGCCCCTCTCATCGTCGTTCGCGAGGACCTGACACTCGATTCCAGGCGCGACTTGTTGCCACTCCGGCTCGGACCAGCTCCGCCGGCTCGGCGGTGCCGAGACCTCGCTGATTTCCTCAGTGAGCCGGTTGGCGAGGCGATCCCGCAAGGACGGCGCCGCACGCAGCACATCGGTTGGCCAGGCGGCAAAGCGGTCGACCAGCGGACGCAGGCTCTTCAGCTCGCGCTGGCAATCAGCGCACGAGGCGATATGCGCTTCCGCTGCTGCAATCTCCGGCGGCGAGAGGGCCTGCAACAGGTAGGTGCAGGTGATCTCGCTGTGCCCGCAACGGTCCGTGCCTAAGCTCATCGGAACCCCAGTGAGGCGCAAGGAAGACTGGCGCACTCAGCAAGACGACAAGCGCAACGATTTGGATTGCAGGATGACGATAAAGGCGCCGCCTCGCCCCGATCCTGGCGCTAAACTATGAAAGGCAGGGAAGCTTAGCGAAGCACATCCTTGGTGCTGGTGACGAGGACGCACGTGCAGCCGGTCTCGCTCCACACCCGGTCGTCCCCCGCCCCAGGGGGGCCGTAGTTGTAGTCGCCTGGGAAGAGCTTGCGCTCATCGATCCACAATTCGCCGTCGAGGAGATGCAGCTCCTCGATCCCGGCATGCGTATGGGGCGGGTAGCTCGCGCCGGGCGCAAGGCGCACCAGCATACTGATCCGGTCCCGTTCGTGATCGCTCGCCAGCAGCTTGCACTCGATCCCGGGCGCCACAGTTTCCCAATCCGGCTCGAACCACCTCTGCGCGGGCCGCAGCACCGGAGGCGTTCCAGCCTCATCCGCAATACGGTGCGCCAGCCGCGCCTGCAACGACGGTGACGGGCGCAGCATATCGGCAGGCCAGGCGACAAATCGCTTGACGATCGGCCGCACGCTCTCAAGTTCATGACGGCAGTCGGCGCAGCCGCGGATATGCGCTTCGATCGCCGGCACTTCGCTTTCCGGAACCGCCTCCAGCGCATAGGCGCAGGTGGCCTCGGCGTGCTCGCAACGGTTTGTGTCTAAACTCATAAACTGCCCTCGGCCGGCAGTGCCTGCCGCAACTTGTGCAATGCCGAACGGATGCGCGTCTTAATCGTCCCGAGGGGCTCGTCGAGCCGCGCCGCGGCCTCGGCATGCGTGAGGCCTGCAAAAAAAGTCGTTTCTATGGCTGAGCGTTCAGCGGGAGTAAGCGTCGTCAATGCAGCGCGGAGCATCTCGCCCTGCTCGCGAAGCTCGATTACGTCGCGTGGGTCCGCAGCCTCGTCCGGCAATGCCAACGTGTCATCGCCGCTGTTGCGCTTCTTTCTGTTCTCGAACCGCAGGCGGTCGATAGCCCGCGAGCGGGCCTGGTTCATGATCCACCCAAGGACCGTGCCGCCCGCCGGGTCGTAGCCCATGGCGCGCCGCCACACGTCATGAAAGACGTCGATCGTGAGTTCCTCGGCCATTTCGCGGTTGGCGGTGATGCGCATGATCAGGGTGAAGACCGGCCGATGCGCCCGCTCGTAGAGCGCTTGCAGTGCGGCCTGGTCACCCTCGCCGATCGACTGGACGAGCGCCGCCCAGTCTCGTTCCGGGACCACCGCGCCGGATTTCGCGTACAGCACATCACCCAACGTCTGGGGTCTGCTCATTCGTGCGCCGTCCGTTCGGCGTTTGGTTGATGCCAACAACTCTTGCACTGACCGGGCGTCAAGCTTTTCCCATTGCTTTTCGCGCCGAACGATTGAGAAGTGGTGACTGCACGCCACATCGCTAAGGTCAGCATCCCCGCAGCGAGGAAGGCAGTAGCCGCACATTGCAACGATGCGCCGGCTCGGAAAGGCCTCGTGGACCTTGGCCTCGTAGGCCATAAAATCGCTCCAGGTCGCGCGTGTGAGCCAGGACGTGTTACCTGCGAGCCGTAAGCCGCGATAGCCGCGGCTCAATCCGTCGGCTTCGCGGGCAAGCCACGCATCGATCACATCCTCGGCGCTGCGGGCCGCCGCCCATGTACCAGTCGCGATGGTCGATGATCTCGATCTGTTTGCGCTTCAATTTGCCATCGAGATCGCCGACCGCAACCCTTAGGACCGATGTGGCATCCTCCACCCCGAGCGGCTCAGCCGTGATCCAGAGGCAATACTCGTTGCCCTCAAGCCCTATCTTGAAATAGGAGGCCAAAGAGTCGGCGAGGTCTTCGCGACCGCCGTAGAATTGGCAAAAATGGGTGCCCCACGAAACGCCGCCGACGACAGGGAGACCTGTATTGATCTCTTCCATTGGCGAACCTTGCCTCAGACCTTAAGAGGCTCGCTGGCCCACGGCATACTGCCGCGCAGCAAACCACATGAGCTTCAGCCGGGTGATTTCGAAGGTATGGTGCATCGCGTTCCTATTTGCCCTCCCGAACAAGACCCAATCCCGCCGTCGCGAGAGAAGCCGAAGCTGCCGCCGTTCGATCAGCGACCGGCGCGCATTTTGCCGGAAATCGCAGAGAGACACTAGCAATGTTGATTCCTTTGAGGATGGAGCAATGTTCATTTCTGGTTACGCCGTCCCGCCCGTCTCGGGGGGGTCGAGCGCACGGCGAACGTCCGATCGGATAGCGGTCGCCAGCCGCGACCGGGGGACGCGGATCCGTCGGCTGGCCGGTCGAGAGCGCCCTGTCATACTTCAAGCGCCGCCCCCACGTTCAATGACGATGCCGCTGTATGCTCGATTCAACGGCATCCAACGGCACTTTGCTGTCGCTGTGCTCTGCGGCTGCTCTCTGGCCTGCCGTCAGCGTTTTGCCGGAGCGCCGGCTTCCTCCCGCTGAAGGAATTGCTTCGTGACCTTCGGGAGATGCTCGCGCAACCATTCCGCCATCGCTTCTTCCTCGGCAAGATTTTCCCGGCAGATTCTGGCGACATCGGCTTCGCCTGCCTCCTCCGCCGCTATAATTAAGGCAGTATAGCTGGCGATCTCGAAATGCTCGAAGACGTACCCCGCCATCGCGCCCTTCACCACCTCATCGCCGGCGAACAAACCGCCGACGCCCTGCATCATTGCCGTAAATGTCCGGCCAGATCCTTGACGGTGGATCCGGTCGATTCCAGTCGAGCGAGACACTTCTCTATCCGAGAGGCTTGGTTGCGCGTCTCGTCGATGTGCTGTTCGACGCGTCGCCGCAGCTCCGGGGAATGCTCCAGCCGCGAGGCTTACGCCGAGAGCATGGTTTCTGCCTGCTGCTCCATCGCGTGGGCGTCCCGCAGCCATTGGGCCAGTCTTTGCTTGTCCGGCATCTAAACACTCCTGATCATGCGCCGGGTGAGCGTACTCACCCGGCGCTATATTTGCTTGTGGGCTAGGGGCCCGTGCCGCCGCCGGTCCCCGACCCGGAGTCCGAGCCGCCTGAACCCGGGCTGCCCATGCCGGAACCGCCGCCGCCAGATGAGCTGCCGCCGGTTCCGAGGGTCGTGCCGGTTGAGCCGTCGCCGGCGGTGCTGCCCCCCGTGCCCAGCGTACTGCTGGAGCTGGAGCCGGACCCGACCCCTGTGCCGGAACCGCTCGAACTGCCGACCGTGCCAAGAGTCGTGCCGGTTGAGCCACCGCCGGCAGTGCTGCCGCCCGCACCAAGGGTCGAACTCGATTGGGCAAAAGCGCTCGCTGCCGTGCCGGTCAAAAGCACAAGAGCAATTGCCGCACTTTTGATGCCGATCATCTTTGGCTTCCTCTGTTGGTTTTCAAACATTTCAATTACCCGCGCAGGTATGTGCAATAAACTTCGTGCCGGCCGTCGCGGGTTTTACGGCAGATGAAAGGCCAACACCGGAGCCGAGGAAAGGTCCATTTATTTTTTCGCGAGAAGAAGATTAGCTGCTGCAACTACGCAGTGCCTCCTAACCACTGACGCGGATCGCCGATCCGAGCGCGCTCTGCGAGTATTTGGCACTTTGCCGCATCGTCAGCGATCAGTTCCGGAGCGCCGGCCGGGAACCGCCGATCGCAGAGGCGCGGCTTCAAGGTGACCCTGGTAGCCGCCGCCACGCCTTGATGCCGGGCAAACGGCGTGACGCCGCTCTTGCCAAGGTTGGGGGCGGGGGTTCGAATCCCCTCGCCCGCTCCTATCAGATCAGTGGCTTAGACTAGGCCACAGGGCCAGACAGACCGAGCAACCACATAGCAACCAGCCGGCCTACTTTCGCGGTGGGCTGACCACGAAATCGACCTCGCGGCCCGCCGCACTGCGAGCAACCGCAATCGACTGGCCCAATCCGGGACGGCGACATGTTCGCCATATCGCTCGACCTGCTCCTCGATGTCAGGCTCGACCTGATGACCGCAGCCCTTGCACCACACGATCAGCCTCACGTCCGGCTGGCGTGGCCGAGCATCATCGGCCCAGCCCAGCCCGTCATTGCCGCGACGGCGACGCATCTACGTCAGTCGTGCACGTCGTACGCCGCCAGTGCGTCGTCACAATCGCAGCACCAGAGGCGGGCATGGGCAACGGTGCGCCGCTCCGCAAGCGCAAGAATCACGCCATCGCGGATCGAGCCGGCTTGATGCCCCCCGAAGAACTTGGCCTCGGCGCTCAGCACCGGCGGCACCGTAACAACGCTGCCTTTCACCCGCCCCTCTCGGAGCGCGTCGAGCACCGACCGTAGCCCTTTGCCGGCGAAGCCGAAGCGCACCTGTCCGACCGGGTGCAGGCCGTCGTCGCGCTCCTCGGCGACGTGAATCGCCTCAAGCCGGCCCTCGCCCAGCTCCTGAAAACCCGTCACCACGAACCGGCCGATTTCCGAGCATTTCGTCTTGAGCCAGTCCCGGCTTTCGCCGCCGCGGTACGGCTGCCCCATGCGCTTGGAGACGATCCCCTCGGCGCCGATGGCGCGGACGTGCGCGAACAACTCGTCGCCGCGGCCGATGACGTGATCGACATAGATGACGCGCTCGCACGGATGGTCGTCGAGAACCTGGCGCAGTGCCGCCTTACGATGCTCGATCGGGCAACGCCGCAGGTCATGGCCATCGAGGTAGAGCAGGTCGAACGCGAAATAGGCCGGCCGCTCGGCCTGCTTTCCGGCCAGTGCGTCGGTCAGCGCGTCGAGGTGCGTGACGCCGCGGTCGTCGGGGATGGCGATCTCCCCGTCGAGCACCATTGTACGCGCCGCGCTCGCGAGCTTTCGGAATGGCGTGCGGAAGAGCGCCGTACGGTCGAGGCCGCGACGGCTCAACAGCCGCAGCGAGCCACCTTCGCTGATGATCGCCGTCAGGCGGTGGCCGTCGTGTTTGATCTCGTGGAGCCAGTGCGGCCCGCGCGGCGGTGTCGGGCACGGTGAAACGATCTGCAAGCGGGCGCTCGTGGGCAGGCGAGCCGCCACGGCGCGTTTTTCAAGCTCCGAACCATGCATGAGACTCCCGCAGATAGATCGGCGGCTTCGAATTGCAATTGCTCTCGTCTGTCGGCAACGCACGCAGGCATCGTGCTGCTGCCGCGAAAGACATGGTTAATGGGTTCAGGTCAGGATAGGGCAGCCTCGCAGGAAGGGGCTGGGTCACGGACCCGAGGCCGGCGACAACCGCCATCGCAAAGCGTGTCGCCGGCCTCACTTCGTTTTATTGGCGAAGCAGACACTGGCGATCTGACGGCCGAGCTGCGGCGTGGCGTCTCGTAGACGGCGACTGCTTCCCCTTCCGCAGGTGGTGCCGCCGCTGAAGCCGCCAGCGGAGCGGGGATGCGGAAGAAGCGGCGGCGGTAGGGCTACGATGAAGCTGCCGAAAAGAAAGCCCCGGCCGATGCCGGGGGTAAGTAAATCGAGAGGTAGTTCCCCACCAAGGAACGCTTTGCGTTACAACCGGTTCCAGAAGCCCCGCCGGTTGCGCAAGCGGGCCTTCCTCTGCGTGAGGTCTCCGGTACCTTCACGACGACGGACGTTCGACAATGGAAGGCGCTGCGCGACGAGCTGATCCGTCGGTCGCCGCGAATCACTCGTCGAGGGCGCCGTCTACAGCGCCATGATCACCGACACGATCCGCTGGTCGCTCGACAGCAAGGCCATCAAGACCGAGATGGGTGCGGCGTGGTGGGATGCCCGCTGCCGCCAGTCCCTCGTCACGACGGTAGCGGTTAAGGCGCGCGCCGTCTCTCAGCAACTCGCGGCGTGAGGGAGGCCAGGAGATGAGCGACGCAAAGACTCCACGCGAACACCTTGCGCAACGGCAACGCGATGCCTTGTACCGCGCCATCGCTCTACGGTTTCGCGACGCGCGTCCGGGATGCAGTTCACTTCACGGAGGATGCCAACCTGGGCGGCACCGATCTCGCGCGGATGCTGCCGCCTTCATCGACGCTCCTCAAGGACTACGTGGAGTTGGTGGACGAATGGCTGGAGAACCCACCAGCCCGGCACGACGCGGCCCGAGGGCTGGCGGAATTCGCCGCTGTGTTCGCGGTGGATCAGCTCCTCGGGAACGTGCTTCGCGAAGGGGGCATCGTCGGCGACCCACTGGATAGCCTGCACCAGGCGCTGGCGCTCGGCACCGTGGCGCGATACCTCGATGAATTGTCTCTTGAGGCCAGAGCCGAAGCGTTGGGAGGCGGAGGGGGGTCCCATGAGCCGACACGAACAAGACGCCGCCAGATCGACCAAGGGAGGGGCGGCATGAGCGACAACCGGTTGCGGCTACTCCGCGCCGTGGATCGCCTCGACGCCACCGAGCGCCTCGTCGACGGCATGATCGACATCGCGATCGCGATTGCTACGGAGGTTCATCACGACGGCGCCAGCGCAATCCCCGAGATCGGCGCGATCGTCAAAGGGAGGATGAAGAAAATCCGCCCCGCCATGGATAAGGTGCGGTACTTACTCTCAGCGCCCTAGACGGAGGCGCTAACGAAAAAGGGGCCGGCGGCTGAGCTGCCGGCCCCTCATCAACGTGGGCGCCTGTTCCCCCAAGGCCCGATGCAGTTTTCGCGAAAAGAAGGTTAACGGATGGTTAACGGGCCTCCTGCGCCTTGGTAGGGGGAGCAACTTGCCCCCTGCTGTGCCGCTGCGGAGCCGAATGGCCGATGAGGTCAAGGCCGAAGGACGGCAAGCGGAACCTGGCAACGTCTCCAAGTTTCAAATCGGGGCGGTCGTGGTGTTATCGACGAGACATCGCGAAAGGAATGCCCGCTCGCGAGGTAGTGTTAACATTGTTGAACGGGCGTTTTCGCGCTCCGTAGTGCGCGAAGACATACTCAGCCCCGGCTTCGGCCGGGGCTTCTTTCTTTCGGAACCATCACCGCCACGTGACGTTTAACAGCGTCCCAGCGCACCACCCCGGCCTGGGGCGGAGACAGAAACCCGGCCGCGCGGAAGCCAAACCTGCGGCCGGGTTCTTCTTAACCATCAATTTACTAAGAATTTGCCGCCCCTCGTAGCTAGCTTGCGGGAGCTTTGCCAGCGAGGTCGGCCAATGTCACGGTTCTGGCGCTGGGGTTTCCACATTGCCGTGCCGCTCCCGCCCGATCCCGCGCAAAAGCGTGCCGATCATCCAGAAATCCATTGGGTGTATCGCCGCATTGAGGCGAGCTTGCGGTCGAGAAGGCCATGTTTGCCGGTGGAGGCCCGCCTGCGCCAGTCGGTCTTCTCCCGCCGGCGGCGGCGCTAGCTCCTCCGTCTCGGCTCCAGACGGGAAGACCCTAAAAGGCCGTCGCTAAGCTGCAGATTTGCGGCGCCAGCCCAAAGTCCACCAGCGAAATTGGTTTCTCAGGGGTCGAGCTTGCGACCGCTCAAGAGCGCGCTCGCGAAGCTGGTGCCGCCGGAGCCGATCCCGACGCCTTACGCGCCCCTCGTGAATAAGTACCCTCTGCCAGCGTCGAAACCCAAGAAGAGGCGCGGTTAAGGGTTACGAGAGCTTTTGCAAGCGCCTCCAAGTTATTCGCTCTCTCTAAGAGGCGCGCCTTGGTTGCCAGATTTTCCGTAGAGGCTGCTTTCTGGCGAACCTCAAACGCTTTGCGGAGGTAGTTCGCGGGAAGGTTGGGTTTCGGCATCGCAGGGTCGTTAACAGCGACTGGAGCGCGACGGTTCTCGCAGGAAACGACATTTGTCGGCTTGGGTGGGCCCACGGTGCCGAGACGGGCGCTACCCGCTCCACAGGCTACGGCGCCGATCGCGCCGCCGGTGGGAACGCGGCTGCTGTGATCTAGGCGGGCTAGCGAAGCACCATCCCCCCGGTCGGCCAGATCGGCGATAGCGGCCCTGGGGAATCCGTACAGCGCAAGAAGCTCTCCGCCCCCGGTGAACGCCGCCGCCCCCGGACTAGCGTCAGGCGGCCTCCAGCGGGCGCGGGAAGGGCATCGGGTGCGGTGGCGTAGCTTCAATGTCCCGATCCGACAACCACCGGCAGGTAATCGGCCCCGCCGCCCACGCCGCTCACCTGCAAGGGCAAGACCTTCCCTAGCAGCGCCATAAACGCCGCCGGGTTCTTTTCCGCTTGGGCCGCTAGGTAATCGACGCCGCCAGCCTTGTCGAGCGCACCCAGGATCATGTCCCGCAGTTCACGGGTGATCTTGTTTTTCTCGCCGGGCTTGCGACCGCGACCCGCGGCCGGTGGTTTCGTGCCCTTAGCGGCCGGCATGACCAACACCGAACAGTTGTCTATTGGGCCGGGTCGCTCCTGTCTCGCCCCCCGTTGCTCGCGAGGAACCGCACGGCGTCGGCAAGGCTATCGAAGACGCGGATCGGCTCGATCTCGCCGGCCGCCCGTGCGGCAGGAGGGGGCAACGTCCAGGCTGAAAACTTATCCTGCATTTCAGACATGGCTTTGACCGGGAAGCGGATCGGCCAACTGCGCGGCCTTTCGCGTTGCTGCACGCGCCTTGCCATCAGCGCCAACGGTCTGCCCGACGCTCTGAATTTCGCCTCGCTCTTCGAGGTCGCGCCGCACGCGGCCGACCGTCTTATCGTCAACGCCCAAGAGCTTGCCGAGGGCGTTGTTCGATCGCGAGGGATCGGCCTTCAGGGCCTGGACGATGCGCTCTCGTTTTGTCGCCGGCTCGGCAGCGGGCATCGCGCGGGTGGTGGAATCCAGAAATTCTTCGGTGGTGGCCGGCGCCGAGCCTTCTCGCGCGTGTGGACTCGGGAAATTCCGCCGCCCCGCCTTCCACGCCAGGAATTCGCGTCGCTCGGCATCGTCGATCGGCAACGCGCGGTACGGTTTCGGGGCCGCATCCGGTGCGGGGGCTTCGTCACCGCCGAGCATCCGCTGCTCATGCGCGGGGTCCTTGACGATCATCTCGCGGCCATTCGGCAACGTGATCCACTTGGGATATTCGCCCGGTTCGAAATCCGCTGGCAGGCTACCGAGCTTTGCCGCGAGAAACGCCTCCGGATCGCCCGCGCCTGACGGCCGGTAGCCCCTGGCTTCCCACGCCGCTTCCTCGCCGCGTCAATTGACGACCAGGGTTCCGAGCGTGGGATGCTCGACGGTCTTCGGAAATTCTTCAAATACAGTGGCATCGATCATCCGTACCTCCGTGCAGCCCGCAGTTCGGCGGTGCGCCGAGCCGCATAGGCGTCCATTGATTCCTCGCGAGCCGGCCGTGCCGACTGCGGTTGCCGCTGCGGGCCGCAGTTCCGCCATACGACGCGCCGCGTACGCCTCCATCGCCTCCTCCCCACTGCGGGAGCCCAACTCGTAGAGGCTGGGTTGCGGCGCTTCGGGCGTGCGCCTTATAGGGTTGATCGGCGCCGAGGTTGCCGCGCGGTTGCTCGGCGTGGAGAGCGGCGAGGGAACTGCCCCGGAAGCCGGATTACCTTTTGCTAACCCTGCGGCCAACTTGCCCATCTCGACCAGCTGGTCCTGCGGAGGCAGCGCGGCGATGCGCTTCGCCTCCTCGGGGTACTCTGGGGTTTTCACATTGCCGCGCCGCTCCCGCCCGATCCCGCGCAAGCGCGTGCCGATCATTCTGAGATTTCTTTGGTATACCGGCGCATCGAGGTGACCTTGCGATCCCGAAAGCCGTGCTTGCCGGTGGACGATCGCCTGCGCCAGTCGGTCTTTTCTCGCCGCCGGCGGCGCTAGCCCCTCCCTTCGGCAATCCGACTGGCAAGACTGATTCTGTACCGGCTCCCGGTTTGCAGTCTTCCCGTAGCACGCCCGCCGGAACTCATGCTGCGGTCAGCCTGTTGAGCTGATTAGCCGGGACGGGGTTATGACGCACGTCGAGCGAAGCTCCTCTGTCCTGACGTAGAAACCCCGCCTTGGCGGGGTTTCGCTTTGCAAGCCCTTTGGCACAGAGCGCGCTGGCCATTGGACTAGCGCCCTTAAACCACAATATCTAGGTCGATATGTGTGGCTGTGATGCTGCCTTCATCTCCGAGCGCCACAGGCATTCAACTGACTTGGTACAAGTTCGCAGAGTTGCCGCCGGTGCTGCTCTACGAGTCGCTGCGGTTCCGGCAGAGCATTTTCATTGTTGAGCAGGGCTCGCCCTATCCCGACCTCGACGGAGTCGACCTTCGCGCCGGGCATCTACTGTTGCGTGCCGAGGGGGAGCTCGCCGGCTATCTGCGCTTCATCCCTCCGGGCTAAGAGGAGGAGGTAAGGATCGGCCGCGTCGCTGTCCGCGCCGATTTTCGGGGACGCGGTTTTGCCCGGCGGCTGGTCGCCGAGGCGTTGCGCCGGCAGCACCGGGAATACCCCGGGCATGCGATAATCCTCGGCGCCCAGACCTATCTCGAAACGTTCTACGAGAGCCTCGGCTTTATCAGGGTTTCCGCCCCCTATGACGATTACGGCGTCCCGCATATCGACATGAGGCACGCGGGCCGAAGCACTATGTAAACGGGCGCGCCGACGGGGAAGCGTGGGGCGGCATCGCGGCCCTATGGCCTCTACAGGGGCGATTTGGGCGGATTCTCTTCCTCCAAATCTGGCTCTACCTGATCAGCGGCTGCATGCACGGGGCAGTTCACATCGTAAACCGGGTTCGGTCCCGCTTGCGGCGGACAGGTGCAGCCTTGTGCGATAGCGTCAGGGCTACCCGGCTTGAGGTCGGTTTCGCTATGCATCTACTACCTTGTCAACGGGCAGGACAAATGTAAATGAAAAAACCCGGCCAATGGCGGGGCTAAAGCGGGTCATCCTGGCTGCTCAGGAAAAGAAGATAGCGAGTCCGGTCAGAGCTACGGGGACGCCGATCCAAAAGAAGACGAATGACATCCTCCTCTCCAATCGCGGTTTCATTGCACAAGCAACGAGCGAGTCCGCGATGGGGTTCCGGTCGTCTATTCTTTGAGTACTCGCTACCGAAAATCACCGTTCATTTGATGGGACCGTGAAACAAAAACCCGACGAACATCCCCACCGGAACTCCGGCTAGACCGCCGAGCGCTCCCGCAGCGAACAGGCTCCAGCTCGGGGCATCAACCACCTCCCGCAGCCAGCCAGCGCCGCAAGTAAGCGCGAAGGCACCGGCGGCGGCACCGAACGCGGCGAAGTAGATTAGCTGCATCTACGGCAATTCGAGGTTAGACGCTGATCTGATCTAGGCTGGCTAGCGAAGCACCATCCCCACGGTTGGCCAGATCGGCGGTAGCGGCCCCGTACCGCAAGAAGTTCGCTTCCGCCTCCGGTGGGCGCCGCCGCCCCGAACATCGCGTCAGGCGACCCTCTGCGGGCGCGAGAGAAGCATCGGCTGTGGCGGGGTTGCCTCGATGTCCCTGTCCGATAGCCAGCGCACCATGATCGGTCCGCCATTCTCTCCGTTGATCTGTAGCGGCAAAATTTTGCCAAGCAGCGTCATGAACGCGACGGGGTTCTTCTCCGCCTGCTCTTCCAAGTACGCCTGCCCGCCCTTCGCAATCAGGGCGGCCAGGATCATCTCCTTGATGTCGCGCGTCAGCTTGTTGGTTGCGCCCCTGAGGCGGCCAAGACCTGCGTATCCCTCCGGTAAGGACCGCCTTGCCGAGGGCGGGACGAGAATGCGGGATGCTGGCTTGGAAGTAGAGCTAGCAATAGCGCAAGATCGATGTCTTA
>Ga0070739_10004618_pt1 | contig 16157 bp, 17 predicted proteins | sample Coa_R1_7_FD_66445 | JGI IMG/M metagenome (GOLD analysis project Ga0070739, IMG submission 66445) | Surface soil microbial communities from Centralia Pennsylvania, which are recovering from an underground coalmine fire - Coalmine... | ecosystem: Environmental > Terrestrial > Soil > Unclassified ... | reverse complement strand
GCCACGGAATCGGAATCGGACAGCCCCGACGTCACCTCCGCGCGAGTCGTCGTGGAGACTCCGAGCTGCACGGGACGCCACGCGACCGTGTTGCCAGGCGCGAGGACGAACACGCCACTTTGATCCCCTTGCCGCCGAAGGGCTTCCCGCGGGATGGTCAGGGCATTGTCGACGACCTTCGATTGAATCTCCACGTCCACGTTGGTTCCCGGCAGAAGGTCTCGATCCGGGTTGTCGATAACGCAGCCCACTTCGCCAACCTGTCTCGTCCCAAGGGCCACGATCTGCGTGGGCATGCGATCCACCACGCCGCGCCACTTGCGGCCGGGCAAAGCGGTCCACGTAATCACCACGGGAAGGCCGACGGATACGCGGCCGAGGTCCGGCTCGTCGACGTAGACGGTAACGCGCACTCGATCGAGAACACCAATATTGGCAACCAGGTCGCCGGCGTTCAGGTATGTCCCGTTGCGCAGGTCGAACTGATAGACCGTGCCGGAGATGGGTGCGCGTACGATGCTCATTGACATGCCCGCGCGCGCAGCAGCTTCGGACGATTCGGCCTCCTGCACCCGGGCCTGCGCGGCGGTGCGATCCGGGGCGGTGACCAGCGCAGCCCGCCGCTGCTGGAGCGACTGGATCTGCAACTCGAGCTGGTTCACGTGCTGATCGGCATCCTCGACATCTTTCCGGGTGGCCGCCTGTTTCGCAGCGAGGCGCCTGGCGACTTCGGCGTCGTGCTGCGCGGTCTGCAGATCGAGTTTGGCCCGCGCCAGCGTGTTGTCAATGTCGGTGGTGTCCTGTGCGCGGCCGCCCTGGCTCAGGATCTGTTGTTGCGCCTGGGCTTCGCGCACCCGTGCCGCCGCGCCGGCCAGATCGGCGGCGGCCTGCCGGGTATCGAGAGATACGAGCGCGGCGCCCTGTTTCACATCCTGGCCGCGATGGATCCAGATTCGATCCACTACCCCCGGCCGCTCCGCGCGGGCCGTCGCCCATTCGGCTGGTTCGATTTTGCCGTTGGTCGGAATCACGCTCACGATCCGCTCGCGGCGCGCTTTCGCGAACGGAATCTCCGGCGGAGTCGCCTTGCGCGACACCCCCCAGGCAACCACCATGGCCAGGATGATCGAGGAGAAGAGAAATACGATCGTTCGCCGGCGCATCGTCAGGACTGTGGGCGCGCGCAGTGGTCGAAGAGCAGTTGCCATTCGGCGCGCTGGACCTCGCGCGCCGCATCGAAGGCCGGTGATCCGGGCTGCTGCCGGGCCTTGTCGCAGAACTCAATGAACTGAATGGGATCCCAGCGAGAGCCGATTCGGAGTCCCGCATCAGGGCGCGCCGTGGCGATCTCTCGCGCGGCTTCGAGAAGGGCGGGGAAGATGGCGTGATCGCCCACGCGCCGGAACCAGTACCCCGAGTTCCATGCGTCGGGTTCCTGCCGGTGCAGGATGGCGTGCCAGTAACTGCCCTCGGCGCTGGGCAGGTCCTGGCAGATCCCGTGGCACTCGTCGAAGCAGGAGAAGTACAGCCACAGGCCGCTCATGGCCGCTTCGGGCGCCGCGCCTGCGGGGAAGAGGTCGCGCGCATTGGCGCGTTTCAGCGCCGCGCGCGCCGCCTGGGACGAACAGCCCTCGCAGACCAGCGGAAGCAGGCGGTTGCCGCCGCCGTCCAAAGCAAGAATGTTCTCGATTGTTTCCCCGTAACGGGAAGGATCGAAGGCCAAATTCCATTCTTGCAGATGCTGGTTACCGCGTGATCAGGGTAAACATGATGGGCGGCTGTGATTCGATCCGGGTTCCGGCGGGCAGCCGCAGCGGGGCGCGATAGACGAACTCGTGGCCGTAAGCGCGCCGGTACTGATAGAGCCACAACATGGGGATGATGCTGCTATCGGGAAGTATCGCGACCACCCGCGCCGAATCAAGCACGTCACCTGCGGGCCTGATCGCAATGGCGACCGTTTCACGTTCGAGACGGACGGCGCCGTGGACGGGCGTCAATCGTCCCGCCGGCGCGGTCAGAAAACAGCTTTGAGTCCCCGGCGGGACCTTCGGCAGCAATGCCGGATCGCCCTCCGGTGCGCCGCCTTCTACCCATTGGGCAATGGTGTCCATCTCCTCCTGGCTGAGGCTCACGTCGCCGCTGAAACGGCCGAAGCCACGAACGGCGCCCCACGGCGGCATGCGGCGGCACAGCACTTCATCGCGAATCGCTTTGGCCCACGGACGGGCCGCCGTATAGGTCTCAAGCGAGAAGGTCGCGCCTCCGTCGCGATGGCAGGCCACACAGCGTGCGTAGACAAGCCGAGAGATCTCGCGGCTCCAGGTAATTTTGGTCGAGATTACGTCGTGCGGGGACAGCGGAGCGGCGGCGCAGGCTAACAGAATCAGCGTGGCCCGCACGCTACTCTCCGAGGCGCTTCATGAGCCGGTAATAAAACTCCACGGAATCGAAATACGCCTGTGCGCCAATGCGCTCATCTTTCCCGTGGGCGCGTACGTCGTCGGCATCATCGAAGACCGCGGACACCCCGTAGGTCGGGATGCCGGCCTGGCGCGTCCATTTCCCGTCGCTTGCGCCGGTATCCATTACCGGGATGACGGGGACCTCCGGCCACAGCGAGTGCGCGGTGGATTCGACGGCGTTCAGGATTTCCGGGCTGAGCGGTGTCAGCGGGCTTGCGCTGGAGCCGGTCTGTTTGACGGGCGTGATTTCAACAACCGGCGTGCCCACCAGGCGGTGCAGCGTTTTGAGGACGTGCTCCGCTGAATCGCCCGGGACCAGGCGGCAGTTCACCGTGGCCGTCGCACGCTGCGGCAGGGCGTTCTCGGCGTGGCCGGCGGTGACCATCGTGGCCACGCATGTGGTGCGCATCAGCGCGTTGTAATACGCGCTTTTCGACAATCGCGACACCGGGCCAGGGAGCGGCGGCTGTTGTTCGGCGATGGCCTTCATGTCGGCGGCCAGCGCGCCTTTCTCAATTCCCGCCATCCGCCGAAAATACTCGCGGGTAACGTCGTTCAGCTGGACCGGGAAATCGTAGTGGCCGATCCGCAGCAGCGCCTGCGCAAGGCGGTATATCGCGTTATCCTTCACCGGAAGGGAACTGTGGCCGCCCGGATTCGTCACCTCAAGGCGAAAGCTCTGATAGGTTTTTTCGGCGCCGGACAGCGTGAAAAAGGCCCGGCGGCCGTGCTCGATGACCCCTCCCCCGGCATCGGTATTGATGCAGAACACGGCATCGATCAGGTCGCGATGATTCTCGAGCAGCCATTGCACGCCGTTGGACGTGCCGGCTTCCTCGTCGGACGTGAGCGCGACGATGAGGTCGCGGCGGGGCTGGAAACCCTCCTGCTTCAGGCGGACGAGCGTGGCTACCAGATCGGCGTCGCCCGACTTATCGTCCATGATGCCGCGGCCGTAGTAATAGCCGTCGCGCTCGGTCATGTGAAACGGATCGCTACTCCAGTCCTCACGGCGCGCTTCGACGACATCGAGATGCGCGAGAAAGAGTATGGGTTTGTCCGTGCCCGTTCCCCGATAGCGCAGGACCAGGTTGCCTTTGCGCGCCAATGGCGCGAGGACGTGGACATCATCGGCCGCAAAGCCGGCCTGCCGCAGCCGCGCCGCCATCGCATCGGCCGCCCGGGTATTGTCGCCGCTCGAATCCGTGGTGTTGATGTCCACCAGTTCGCGAAGAATGTCGAGCGCCATCGCACGCTGCTGCTCCGGCAGGCTCTGCGCGAGCGCGCACGAAACAGCCAGAGCGGGCAGGAGTCTCCACATATGCTTTGCCCTCTCATCGTAGCGGAGCGCAAATGAGTGGCTCGGTTCATATCGGCACCAGCGGATGGCATTACAAGCACTGGGTCGGGCCGTTCTACCCGCCGGGGCTGCCCGCCTCGAAAATGCTCGATTTTTACCTGCGCCGGTTCGACACCGTCGAGATCAACAACAGCTTTTACCGCCTGCCGAAGCCCGAGACATTCGAAGCGTGGCGGGAAAACACGCCGAAAGAGTTTCTTTTCGCCGTAAAGGCCAACCGATTCATCACGCATAACAAAAAGCTGAAGGATCCCGATGCGCCGCTGGATCGCATGTTCGCCAGCACGGACGTGCTGGGACGGAAGCTGGGTCCAATCCTCTTCCAGTTGCCCCCGCAGTGGACCGTCAACCTGGAGCGGCTGGAGATCTTCCTGCGCGCTCTGCCGCGGCGGCGGCCGTTTGCGTTCGAGTTTCGGAACGAGACGTGGAACACCCAGGAGGTCTATGAAATGCTGCGGCGCTTCAACGCCGCTTATTGTATGTTTCATCTGGCGGGATTCCAGTCGCCGTTCGAGATAACCGCCGACTTCACCTACCTGCGCCTGCACGGGCCAGGCGGCAAGTATCAGGGCAGCTACGACGACGCCATGCTGGGCGCGTGGGCGGCGCGAATTCGCGCCTGGCGCGAGCAGCTCAAGGCGGTCTACGTCTACTTCGATAACGACCAAGCCGGGTTCGCGGTGGCGAACGCGCTGCGGCTCAGGGAACTGGCGGGGTAGGTCACGGTTTCAATGCAACTCCAAATCGGCCGCGGCGGATCTAAGTGTTGCATGGCTGAAACAATGAACGACAACCTGACCCAATCCAATGGCTCGAACATGAGCGGAATCGAACAGAAGATCCGGCTCGCGATCGGGTCCGCCGCTGCCGCATCGGCGATTTTTGCTCCGTTGAGCTACAAGTGGAAGGGAGTGCTCACCGCCGTAGCGGCCGATGCCATCCTGACCGGCATTTACGGCAGGTCGCCGCTGCGGCATCTGGTTCGGGGTTAGCGGTTGCCGCGCTCGCGGATGAGCGCGGCCATTTCCAAGTCCTCCGCGCTACCCCGGGACTCGAGCGCTGCGATTACCCCGGCGCGGTCCTCAGGCATGCGGTTCTGGTTCACCTTCCATTTGCCCTCGAGCCGCGCGATCGGGATCTCGATGCCGACGATGGCGCGGAGCATGCCATCGATGAATTCGCGCGGCGCCTGATCGGGCGTCCATGCCGGGTCGAAGCCCGCCTCGTGAACCCCGGTCAGCGCCGTGACGTGCGCGCGGAGCCGCTCCTCATCGGTGTACGTAGACAGGGGACCGTACGCGTGGACCACGGCATAGTTCCACGTCGGCACGACGCGGCCAGTCTGATCCTTCGACGAATACCAGTTGGGACTGACATAAGCCTGCGGGCCGGTGAAGATGGCGAGAGCTTCGACGTCCGCGTTGAGTTCTCTCCATTGTGGGTTCGCCCGCGCCAAATGGCCGCGCAGCGTGCCCCAGGGGGCCGGTTCCGGATCCAGGATCAGCGGCAAGTGGCTTGCGATCAGGCCTGAGGGTCCGGCCGTCACCAGCGTGGCCAGGGGATAGCGGCGCATGTGTTCGTGGAGGACCTCCGCGCGATCCTCCCGGAAATGAGCCGGAAGATACATTGATCGCATCGTCGCACATCATGGAGGTATGCAGTCGCGACGCGAGTTTCTGCTCGCATCCCTTTTCGCCATACTTGCCCGCGCGCAGGACGAGGCCACGTACCGAACCGAAGTCAAGGTGGTGGACGTGCTCGCCACGGTACGGACGAAGCAGGGCAGGATCGTGCGCGACCTCGGCCGGGACGATTTCCTGCTGCTGGAGAACAGGCGGCCGCAGATCATCCGCTATTTCTCACGCGAAACGGATTTGCCGCTGACGCTCGGCCTCATGGTCGACACCAGCATGAGCCAGCGGAAGGTGCTGAGCGCCGAGCGCGCCGCCTGCTTTCATTTCCTCGACGCCGTGCTGCGCGAGACCAAAGACCAGGTATTCATCATGCAGTTCGACATGGCGGTACGCGTCGCCCAGGAGCTTACGTCGTCACGCAGCGCGCTGGATGACGCGTTGTCGTACGTGGACACGCCCAGCCGCCGCGAGTTGTCCATGCAGAGCGGCGGCGGGACGCTGCTGTACGATGCTGTGCTGAAAGCGTCGCACGACACCAGGGCGCACCAGAAGAACCGCAAGGCGCTGATCGTCATGTCCGATGGGGTGGACTTCGGCAGCACGGCCACGGCGGACGAAGCCATCGAAGCGGCGCTGCGGGCCGACGCGCTGATTTACTCGATTCTCTTCTCCGACGCCGGGGCGTACGGATTGTCGCTTTTGGGCGGGCGTGGGAGAAAGGTGCTGGCGCGCATGGCGGCGGAGACCGGCGGAGGATTCTTCGAGGTTTCGAAGAAGCAGACCATCGACGACGTGTTCGCGGTGATTCAGGACGAGCTGCGGAGTGAGTACAACATCGGTTTCATTTCCGATCAGCCGGTGGAAATCTCCGAATTTCGAAAGCTCGAGCTTCTACCGAAGGCAACAGGACTCGTCGTCCAGGCGAGAGACAGATACTGGGCGCGCCGTTGAAGCGAGGGTCAGGACCCGCCTTCGCGATCGAGCCGGTTCTTCAGCGGCATGAGCCAGCGCAGCGTAGCGAAGTTGAGGACGGCGAGTGTAACTGCGATCCCGATGTGATCCATCGCTACAGAGGCGCCGATCACGCCCGCGTTCCATACGCTGGCTGCCGTAGCCGTGCCGCGAATCGTCATTCCCTCCTTCAGAATGGCCCCGCCGCCGACGAAGCCGATGCCGGCGATCATGCCCTGGAGCACGCGGGACTGCGCGGCGACATCGGGGTGAGACCCCAGCGTGAGCAGGTACCCGCAGCTGGCCATACCGACGATTGGAAAGGTGCGGATGCCGGCGCTGTGCGACTCGCGTTCGCGGTCCCAGCCGATGAGCATGGTCAGGGCGTAGGCGATCGCCACGTGCAGGAAATTGTTCAGGACCTCCGGCCAGCTGTGCAGATCGATCATTTCTCTCCCTGGGCCCGCCCTCGGCGGTGCGTGCATGAATGATATCTTTTGAAGCACGCATGAGTAAACTTAGCCGCCGAACGCTTTTCACCGCCGCCGGACTTGGGCTCGCCGCCGCTCCGCTCGCCGATGCCCAGGAGGCGCCCGCGCCCGCTGCGCGCCGGCATCTGGATCTGTCGGATTACGAGCCGCGCAGCATGCTGCAGGTGAAGGAAACGCACGTCGACCGCGCGCGCTTTCCCGTCATCGACATGCACGCGCATCTCACCAGGTCGAAACGCATCGTCAACGGCGTCGGCATCTCCCCCGACCGCGACTTCGATGGCGGCCCCGACGACGTGCTGCCCATGATGGAGGCGAAGAACATCCGCGCGCTCGTGAACCTGACGGGTGGTTACGAAAGCGGCCTCGTCGAAACCGTGCGCCGCTTCGACAAAGCGCATCCTGGCCGCTTCTTCACTTTCTGCGAGCCTTCCTACAGCCGGCTGCTGGAGCCCGGCTATCCGAAGCTGCAGGCGCAGAACATCGCGGACGCCCACGCCGCCGGCGCCCGCGGCCTGAAGATCCTCAAAACGCTCGGTCTGTTCCTGCGCGATAACATCACCACCGGCAAGCTCATCACCGTTGATGACCCGCGCTTCGATCCCATGTGGGACGCCTGCGGCCAGCTGGGCATCCCTGTGGCCATGCACGTCTCTGATCCGGTGGCGTTTTTCCTGCCGATCGACCGTTTCAATGAACGCTTCGAAGAGCTCAACGCTCATCCCGACTGGTCGTACTACGATCACGATTTTCCATCGAACGCGGAAATCCTGGCGGCGCGCAACCGCGTGATCGCGCGTCATCCCAAAACGCAGTTCCTTACGCTGCATGTTGGGAACTTTTCGGAGAACCTGGCCAACGTGTCCGAGAATCTCGACCGCTTCCCGAACATGACGGTCGAGATTGCCGCGCGCGTCGCCGAGCTTGGACGCCAGCCGCGAACCACGGGTAAGTTCTTCGACCGCTATCAGGACCGGATCATGTTCGGAACGGACGGGTCGCCGGGCGGCGATAACGAGTACTGGACGAAGCTGTACGAGATCTCGTACCGATTCCTGGAGACCGACGACGAGTATTTCACCTACTCGTCGGCGCGAGTGCCCGGCCAGGGCCGCTGGAACATCTACGGCCTGGGATTACCGGACCAGATTCTGCGGAAGGTATACAACGAGAACGCGCTTCGGCTGCTGAACGAACCGGCTTAGCGGCGCATCACGACTTCTTCGTGAGCTCGATCTTCTCCGTCTTGCCTTCCGGCACGATGGGGAAGATTTCCATCTCCAGCTTCGATTTGTCAGCCGACAGCTCGATTCGCTTTTTCACGACGTCGCTGCCGCGCGTCTCCATGATCACCAGGGCGGGACCGTTATACCAGGCCGATACGGTGCCCTTGTGCGCGCCGGGAAGATCGCAGTTCTTGCCTTCGGTGCCGCAGGTCCAGTCGGTGGTTTCGCCGCCACGCGTTTCCGTAACGTGCAGCGAGTCCGGGGAGCCGGCGATGGAGAGGGTGACGCCGTTATCCGAGCGCCACGTGCCGTTCAGATCCGGTTTGCTCGTATCCTGCGCGTTCAGCAGGAACGCGGCCGCCGCGATGATTGCAATTCTCCAGACCATCCCGCGATGAAGATATAGCAGCCCAGCCTGCGCGGGCAATACCGGCCATCCGGTAGCCGGGTTAACTCTTACCCTTTGTTCCTGCGAGCGCCTGAAGCGCGTGCAGGTCGTTCTGGAGCGTCGGCAGCTCGCTGTTCGCCCAGGACTTCACGTCCGTGCTTTGCCCGTGCGCGGCCTCGCGCCGGAAATCCGCGATAATCCTCTGTTCGGCGCGGATCTCGTCCTGCACGAAACGGCTGTCGAACTGTCGCCCTTTCAGTTTGTTGAGCTGTTCGGCCGCGGGATCGTGGCGGATGTCGACGCCGCGCGGCACGGACTCGCCGATTTTGGACGCAAGCTGAAGCAACTGGCCGTAGGCCGTCGAATCATCCTGGGCCAGCTTCTGAGCACAGTCTTTGACGCTCTGCGACGTGGCCTGGTTTGCGGCGAGCTGGCCTTCATGGGCCTGGATCATGTCCGCCTGCGCCGTGGTCTTCAGGAACGTTTTGTCGGCTTTGCTTACATTGCTGCCGGCTGTGGTCGCGGCGCCCAGCAGAGCGCACGCGCAGAAACTCACAAGCGCACAATTCCGGAACATGTTCTCCTCCTGTGGATCGGCGGCGGCGCGGGGCCTCGGTGTCGTCAAGGGTCGCGCGCCGCCGGATGCAAGGGACGCGGCAGGCCGGACATGCGCTGGTGGAGGACTTGTCAGGCCTGGCGCCCGATTTCATGATGCCGCCCTGCGCTTCCGGGAACAATCCCGTCGGAACAGTACGAGCGGGTGCGGCGTCCCTGGGCTGATGCAGCCCAGTACTCGCTTCCTGGTTTCGATTCTGCTCACATGGGCGGCCGGCTACGTGGATGCAGTCGGCTGGCTGACGTGGCAGCACATCTACACAGCCAACATGAGCGGAAACAGCGTGGGCATTGGGATCAGCGCCGCTTCCGCGGACTGGGCCAGGGCGGCGCTGCGCGCCTGGCCGGTGCTGATGTATGTCCTCGGGTTGATCCTCTGCCGGGCTCTGGTTGAGATCGCCGGCCGCCGCAAGCGTCCGCATATCGCCTGGCTGACATTCGCCATTGAGGTCGGCCTGCTCCTCGGCGTAATGGTTCGCGAGCCAGGCGCAGTTGCCGGCATCGCGCTGCTCGCTCTGGCCATGGGAATCCAAAATGCGACGCTGACGAAGTTCGGCGCCATGACCCTTCACACCGGCTTCGTTACGGGCACACTGGTGAAGTTCGCCGAGCAGTTTTCGGCCTTTCTCTTCTGGGTTTTCGACCACGGTGGCGGCCTGCGCGCGTGGGCGGCGCAGCGCCAGTTCCGTTACAGCGCCTGGCTGGTTTCGGTATGGATTGCATACGTTATCGGCGCCGTGCTGGGAGCGGTTGCCGATCATCGCTGGGCAGTCGCGGCTCTCGCGGCACCCGTCGTGCTGCTTGCCGGCCTGGCCGCTTATGACCTGCGCTACCCGCTCGCGCTGGCGGATGAAATCGAGCAACTGCGGGTGTAGGTTTCGACATAACCGTAAGAACAGAAACTCCACATTCGCGCCCTTTGTCTCTTTCGCAGGCATGGCGACGGGCAACGGCATTCCTATGCGCGATTTCGGCCGGACCGGGGTGAAGATCTCCGCCCTGGGCCTTGGAGGCCACCATCTCGGTGATCCCGAAGACGAAAGCACGGCCAGGCAAATCGTCCACATGGCGCTTGACGGCGGGGTCAATTTCTTCGACAACTGCTGGGAATATCACCGCGGAAAGTGTGAGGACTGGCTGGGCGCCGCACTGAAGGGTCATCGGCAGAATGTGTTCCTCATGACCAAGGTGTGTACTCACGGGCGAGATAAAGCGCTCGCGATGAAAATGCTCGAGGAATCGCTCCGGCGGCTGCAGACCGATCACCTTGACCTGTGGCAGATTCACGGCGTGTCCTTTGAAAACGATCCGGAGCTGTTCATTCGCCCGAACGGGGCTGCCGAAGCGCTGCGCCAGGCAAAGCAGCAGGGCAAGGTGCGGTTCGTCGGCTTTACCGGCCACAAGCGGCCGGAGTTGCATTTAGCGATGCTGAAAACGGGTTTTCCGTTCGACGCCGTACAAATGCCGCTGAACCCCTTCGATCACCACTTCTTCAGCTTCGAGAAGGAGGTGCTGCCGGAGGTGAATCGGCGCGGAATCGCGGCGCTCGGAATGAAGCCGATCAACGGGACCGCTGCCCCGGTGAAGAAAGGCGCGCTGACCGCGGAGGAGGCGCTGCGCTACGCGATGAGCCTGCCGGTGGCCACTACCATCGCCGGCGTGGACAAGCCGGAGATCATGCAGCACCATCTGCGGGTTGCCCAGGGCTTCACGCCCATGCCGGCGGGCGATATGGATGCGTTACGCGCGCGTGTTCGCGACCAGGCGGCTGACGGGCGCTTCGAGCCATACAAGACCTCGCTGAAGTTTGACAATCCGGAGGCGCGTCTGGCGCATGAGTACCCGCTGGACATGCAGCAGAAGGAAGTGAAGGAGATGCTGGGCTCGGTGGAGAATAACGGCAAACCGTGGCCGAAGTACTCGCCACAGCCGCAGCAGTGACGGGAGGCATGGACAGCGAGATCAGCCGCCGCGGTTTTCTGGGCGCGGCGGCGCTGGCGGGGGGAATCGGCATGGCAGATGCGAACGCGCAGGTCCCGCGGAGGCCGCTGGGGCGCACCGGGATCGAAGTCTCCGCGCTGGGCGTCGGCGGCTTTCATCTGGGCACGATCCAGGATCCGCAGGAGGCGGACCGGTTCGCCAACGAAGCGCTGGATTCCGGCATCAACTTCTTCGACAACGCGTGGGAGTATCACGACGGCCGCAGCGAGGAGTTGACGGGCCGGCTGCTGAAAGGCAAGCGCGATCGCGCGGTCCTGATGACCAAAGTCTGCACCCACGGGCGGGACGCCAGTGTTGCGATGCAGATGCTGGAGGAATCGCTGCGCCGTCTGCAAACGGACCATGTCGATGTGTGGCAGATCCATGAGGTGATCTATTACAACGACCCGGAGCTGATCTTCCGGAAAGGGGGCGCCGCTGAAGCGCTGCTCCAGGCGAAGCAGCAGGGCAAGGCGCGGGCCATCGGCTTTACCGGGCACAAGGATCCGCATATTCACCTGCGGATGCTGGCGCACGATTTTCCCTTCGACACAGTGCAGATGCCGCTCAACCCGTTCGACGCCAGCTTTCGCAGTTTCGAGCAGCACGTGCTCCCCGAACTGCAGCGGCGCGGCATTGCTCCGCTGGGAATGAAGAGCATGGGCGGCAGCGGCGAGATGGTGCGCAAGGGTGCAGTCACGGCCGACCAGGCGCTGCGCTACGCGATGAGCCTGCCGGTGGCCGTGACCATCAGCGGGATGGATTCGATCGGCGTGCTGCGCCAGAACCTGGGCGTGGCGCGGGGCTTTCAGCCCATGCCCGCGGCGGAAATGGCGCATCTGCGGGCCCACTGCCGGATGTACGCCGCCGACGGGCGCGTGGAGCTGTTCAAGACCACGGTGAAGTACGACGGCAAAGTCGGCCGCGAACAGCACGGCGTCCCCTCACCGGAAGAACTGCCCGCTTAGCTCGGCGTTGGTTGGCGTCGCGGGGACTTCGGGGGATGCGTGCAGCTGCCGCCGCAGCTCGACGATCCGTGAAACGCACTCGCCGGCGCGCAGCAGGTGAGCGGTCGCGGAACAGACGAGCAGCAGTTCCTGCTCGCCGATTACGCCGGCCCGTTGCAACTCCGCGGCTCGCCGATCGAGGCTGCGGCACGCGATTCGCAGCGCGCCGATATCGGACAACGGTGTTCGTGCGAGATTCTCCAGTTCGGGTTCCAAAGGCCGCAGGCGATGCGCCGCCGATTCCTGCACGATCTCCGCGACCATCAGCACCTCGCGGCCGAGCGCCTCGGTCTGTTCCACCAACTCGCGGATGCGTCGGACGGCTCGGGGTCGCAGTATGTTCTCGTACGGGGAAATCGCGACATGGGCGCGAAGGGTTTCGACAGTCTGATAGAGATTGTCGCGACAGGCCTCGACTCCGGCGCCGGAAGCCTCTACGGGCGTAATTATCGCCAGCGATGCCGCAAGCTGGTTCTGCGAGCACTTCCAGAGCGCGGCCAGGTCGGCGCGCAGTTGATCGGCGCGCGGGGGTGGGACGATCAACGTCGACGCAATCGCTACCGCGCCGCCGACGATGGTGTCTTCGAGGCGCAGAACCGCGATGGAGAGACGCCATTCGCCGAGCAGCGAGAACAGGAACACGACATAGACGGTGATGAAGAACATCATCCAGGGATAGGAGTAGCCGCGAAAATACGTGGCGAGGAAAATACAGGCCAGCATCATGATGACCTGCACCCATTGCGCGTTCCCGGCCAGGCGCTGCACCGCCCAGCCAACCACGCATCCCGCCGCCGTGGCGCCGACGCGTTGCACGGCGCGCTGAATGCTGGCGCCCCACGTTTCCGCGAGGACCACGACCGCGACCATGATCACCCAGTAGGAGCGGCCGAGGGCGAACACATGCGCGACGCCGCTGGCGAGGGCGACCGCGACCGCGGCGCGCAGGCTGGTGCGGATGTCGATGGATTGAGTGTTCACCGCTCCTCGCGGAAGCCTGGATCGCGGAGCACGGCGGCCATGGCGCAGTGCAGTTGCTCGAGGCGGACGGCGAGCGTGCCGGCTTCGATCAGCGCGGCGGCCGGGCGTTCATCTCGTTCGTGATCGGGCGCGCGTCCAAACGCCGCGACGACGGGCGCGCGAACGCCGTCCAGCGTGAGATCCGCCGGAGAGTTCGAAGCGTAAGCATCGCGCAGGCTGCGATAGGCCCTGCTGATGGCGGCGGCGCCCTCGGCCAGGCCGGACTGCTGAAGGTCACCGAGAACGGGCAGGCTTTCTTCGAGCAACTCGAAGCAGACGACGATTCGGCGCATCAGACGGACCGCCGCGTCCGCCGCCTTGCCCACGCTGCTGCCGCGCAGCGGCGCCGCCAGTGTGGCGCACGTGGACATCGCCCCGCGCAGCCGCGCAACCCGAGTCCCGACGTGCCGGTAGCGGCCGCCCTGCTCGAGGGTGGCCGCGACGGCATCGAGGCAGTGCGCGACCAACTGGTCAAAGGTCCTGACCGCGGCAGCGAACCGCACGTGGAACACCGGCGGCCACACGTAAAAGTAGACGGCGAATGCGATGGGCAGGCCACTTAAGACGGCCAGCGCGATCCACAACGGCTGCGGCCAGGGTCCGGCGAAGGTGGCCGCGAGCAGCGTCAGGGTGAAGCTATAAAGCGTGAAAAGATTGCGATCCGGCACGAAACGGCGCGCGTAAAAACACGCCGCGGCCACCACGATCAGCAGACACTCGGCGGCAACGCGGTGGCCGTGTGACAAGGCTCCGGCGAACACGAGCAGGGAACTGGCGGCGCCGGTGACTATCATGACGCTTTGTCGCTGACGCCGGTGCGCGCCGGTGTTGGCCTGCATGAACGCCGCCGCGGCGAAGGCGGCAAAGAGGGCGATCAAGCTGCCGAAGCGGTGAAAGAGCGCCAGCGAGATGCCGACGGCCACGAGGGTGCGCGTCGCCTGCCGGAGCCGGAACAGGCCTGGATCTGTTACCAGGAGCGGGTTCAGTCTGACGTGCGTGCTCAGGATGCCTCCTCGAAGTTGATGCGGAGCGGGCGGGCTCGTTTCGCCAGCCGTCTATTATCGGGGTAGCAGTTCGGGGTGAATGCCTGCCCCCAAAACCATGCCCACGCGCGTACTGATTGCCGATGACCATCCGCTGATCCGCAGCGGGCTGCGTGCGCTGCTCGAGCGTGACGGCGAGTTCGAGGTGGTTGCCGAAGCATCGGATGGTTACGAAGCCATTGAACTGGCGGCACGGCACAGACCGGACGTGATCCTGCTCGATGTCGGCATGCCCCGCCTGCCTGGCACGGACGCGGCCATGCACATTGTCGAGAAGGCGCCCGGGGCGCGCATTGTCATGGTCAGCATGCACTCCGACGAGGCGTACGTGCTCCGAGCGCTCAAGGCGGGCGCGCGCGGTTATCTGCTGAAAGCCTCCCCGGAGTCGGATGTCCTCGCCGCGGTACGCGCGGTGGCGGCCGGCAACGCGTGGTTCAGCCCCGCAGTCACTCGCCTGCTGGTGGAAGAATACGTCGGCGAGATGAAGCGCCGCGGAGTCGAAGACAGCTACGATCTGCTGAGCCTGAGGGAAAAGGAGATCATGCAGCTGCTGGTCAGCGGCGCCGGCAACCGCGAGATTGCGGAGAAGCTGCACGTGAGCGTGTCCACGGTGGAGACGCACCGCGGCAACATCTTCCAGAAGCTGCACGTGCACAATCTGCCGGAGCTCATTCTCTATGCCGTGCGCAAGGGACTCGTTTCCTGAGCGGCGGGCTTGGAGGGCTGCGGGATTTCCGGAGGAAGCGGCAGTTCGAAGCTAACCGTCGTTCCGCGCCCGCGTTGGGAAAGAACCCGAAGCACTCCGCCGAGATGCACGACGCGCTCCTCCATACCCAGGATGCCGAGGCCAGCCTCCTGGTCCGGATCGAAGCCGCGTCCATCATCCTGCACGGAGACACGCAGGCGGCCTGGGGTGGCGGGATGCACCTGGATTCTGGCCTGCCGAGCACCGGAATGGCGGGAGGCGTTCCGCACCGCCTCCTGGACCACCCGGTAAATGGTGGTGCGATGCTCGTCGGGCAGATCCTCAGGACAATCGTCGGCGTCCACATCGACCTGCATTCCGGAGGTGCGCGAGACTTCGCGGGCCAGCCAGCGGAGCGCCGGCACGAGGCCGAGGTCGTCCAGCATGGTGGGCCGCAGCAGGAGCGAGATATTCCGCACGACGCTGGCATTGCGTTCGGTCATGTCCTGCACCAGCTGCAACTGGCGCAGACTCTCCTGCAGGTTGTTGCCGCGGAGCGCGGAGCGGAGATTCCCCAGGCCCAGCATCATGGCCGAAAGCACCTGGCCGACTTCGTCGTGCAACTCGCGTGAGATCCTGCGCCGTTCGTTTTCCTGCGCCGAAAGCAGCTCCGCAGAAAGCCGCTTTAACTCTTCCTGGGCATTCAGCATCTGCCGAAAGCGCAGCTCCGATTCCTTTTCGAGGCGCAGCAGCTTCCACAGAGTTACACCGGCGAGCACCAAGCCGATGGATATAGCAAGAATCAGCAAGAGGAGTAACTGAAGGCGGAAGGACGCGAACAAGTCGCTAACCGCCTGGCTACTGAGTTCCAGCTGACGTTCACTGAGCTGCTGGATCTGGTCCGCCAGCCCAACGGCGGTCATACGCTTCGGCAGCACCTCGTCACGAATGAACCCGTAGCCGCGCTGCTGACGCTGGGCGGGAGTCCAGTCGAGGGCCGGCGTCACGGTTGCGAGATAGTCCTGCACTTCCCTGCTGAGCTGCTCGAAAATTTGCCGGGCCGCGGGGCGGAGCAAGCGGCGATAATCGGCGAGCCCCGCTTCGATTTGCGCTCGCGTGTTCAGGAACCGCTGCCGATGCGCGGCCGCGCGCGCTTCGCTGTCGTCGAGCAGGAAGTCGCGGACGTAAGTACCGGACAGATAGATACTGGACCGAAGCCTCTCGAGGGTTCGGTCCCGATCGACGAAATCCTGCCGAATCCGCTCCTGCCGGATTTCGATGCGGTACAGGAA
>Ga0070739_10004616_pt1 | contig 16160 bp, 18 predicted proteins | sample Coa_R1_7_FD_66445 | JGI IMG/M metagenome (GOLD analysis project Ga0070739, IMG submission 66445) | Surface soil microbial communities from Centralia Pennsylvania, which are recovering from an underground coalmine fire - Coalmine... | ecosystem: Environmental > Terrestrial > Soil > Unclassified ... | reverse complement strand
CAACCACCTGCGAGCCATCACCGTCTACGTCGTCTTCCCCTCCTGGCAACAGCTCATGGCCACCCTCGCCTTCGACAAACCGCTCGCCAGACCCCCATAGGTCAAAATGAGAATTGCTGGCTTGGCGGCGGAAAGGTTGACCTCGCCGCGGCCGGTGTCGAAAGTGATCGCCTGCGCCCATACCTTGTATTTTCCGCTCGCGAGCGGCGGAAAATAGTAGTTGCCGCTTTCATCGGTGAAAACCGAAGTGACGATGTTGGAGCCGTCGAGGCGAGCGGAAACCGTCGCCCCGCCCAGCACAGCGCCGTCGGCGGATTTGATGGTGCCGCTGAGCACTGCGTCGGCAGCGCGGGCCGCCACTGGCGTGAGCGCCGTCGCCGACATGGCGGCAGCGAATACCGCACCGATTATCGTGAAAGTTCTTGGAGTTTTCATGGATCGATCTCCTGATTAACCGGGTGACACGAGTCGTACGGAGTTAGGGCCCGCCCAAGGATAAATGTTTCAGAAACGTCATCGCCCCCGAAAGCGGGCGATCCATAATCGCGTGCTGCGATTTGGTTAAAGACCATCACGCGGTGGTTACTGGATGCGCCGCTTTCGCGGGCGATTGCACCGCATGATTCTGCACGGGCCGTTAGATTATTAGATGCCATTACATATGGCCCTGGACATCTGCATACGAGATTATCTGGCGCCGGCCGGTGCGGCCTGCGGCGGTATGGTCTTGATGTACTGGACGATGGAGTTGATCTGCGCGGGCTCGAAATAATAGCGGAAGCCCGGCATGCGCGGCGTGCCGGTGCTGATGTATTCGCGGATCAACTCCTCGTCACCGCCCAGCGTCTCGCGCGACAATACCGGTCCGTATTGCCTGGTGCGCTGCTGGACCACAGTGTGGCAGACGCCGCAGGATTGGCTGAAGAGGCGCAACCCCTCCCGCTGGGCGTCAGTGAACGATGCATCCGGTGCGCCTTGAGCGAGAACGCCGGATGCCGAGGCAACCACGAACGCCGCCGCCAAAACCCCTCGTCGCATTGCCGATTCCTCCAAATCTTCGTGGGCTTTCTCACGAGCTTGATTGCCCCAATCTTACTCCAACGAGCCGTGGCGTCGAGAGGGTGTGCTCCGGCCCCCTCATGTCGCTGGTCGTGAATTCCCGAACGCCGCCGGCTAGTTGTCCCAGGGTTCGAGACATCCGGGACTGGACCGTGCGCCGGCCGGCAATCCTGTTCCTGGGCTGGCTCTATGCTGCGTTGCGCAGGCCGGCGCCCGCGCCGAGAAACGTGTAGCGCTCGTCATCGGCAATGGCGCTTATGCGCCGGAAAAATCTCGCGGCAGGCGGCACGCGGCGACGCGGATGTTTCGTGTCGTCGGCGGGGTGTTGCGGCTCCTGCCGACGAAGCGTGGCTCGCCGGCGGTGATGACGGCCCCGACCGCGGCGATATCGCCATTGCGGATCGCTGAGAGCGCATCCGCTTGCGTGCCGCCGTCGGGAGCGTCGATCAGCACGATGTCCGCCGTTTTGCCCGCGGCGAGCAACCCGCAATCGAGGCGATACACGCGCGCGTTGCTGCCGGTCGCCGCGGCGATCGCGATCTCAGGCGCGAAGCCGCCGAGGCTCGATAAGTGCGCGATCGTGTAGAGCATGCCGAGAGGCATGATCCCGCTGCCGGTCGGCGTATCGGTGCCTATGATCAGCCGGTCGAACGCGCCGAGCCTTTGCGCCAATCCGGCGCAAAGCAGAGCGGTGCGCAGATTGCCGGCGGTGCAGATTTGCAGCGCGATGTCGCTTTCGCGGATGATCCGCTCGAAGTCGCGATCCGGCATCGCAGTCGGACCGCCGTTAATGTGAAAGGAGACATGCGGCCTGAGAGCGAGGAGGTGGTCGCCGGTGATGGCGCCGGAGCCCGGAATCGACGCGCCGCCAGTGTGCACGGTGGTGATCATGTCGTGGGCGCGGGCCGCCGCAATCAGCGGGGCATATTCGTACGGGGTGGCGAAGGCGCCGAACCCGGCTTTGGCGAGCCAGACGCCAAGCTTCGCAACCTCGCCAAGATCGTTTCCCGTCAGGCCGGGTTCGAGAATGATCGAGCCCGCGTGCACCGTCATGCCGCCCGGCCGATAGTGCTCAAAACATCTCCTTGCCGCAACCGCGAGGGCCTTGACCCCCTCCGCATCTCGTGGGCGTCCCGGCACGTGCACCTCGGAGGCGCTGATGGCCGTGGTCACGCCGCCGTGGACATAGCTCTCCAGATATCCGACGGTGCGCTGACGCGGCGTGTAGTCGCCGAACGTAACGTGGACGTGGGAGTCGATCAGACCCGGAATGGCGGTCGCTCCATCAGCGTCGATGACGACATCGCAGGCCTCAACCGCCCTCCCCGACGCTGCGCCGATGGTTTCGATCTTGGCGCCGACGGTGATAATCGTATCGCCTTGAACCAGCGGAGTACGCCAATCGCCGGAAACGATCGTACCAATGTTGGTGATGGCGAGACGCATGCTCATTGCCTGCTGTAGGGCGACCCTTGTGGTGGCCGCCGCCGTCGCACCTCATGTCCGGAGCGTGATCAGGGCCAACCGCCGGCAGTGTTCGCCTGCAATGGGGCGACGATAAAGGTCGCCCCTGAGTCGCCCTCACAGCGGAGCGCTCCGACCCTTTCAGATTGGCCGAAGCGACCGACGAGGAGGTCCGCACAATCCCGCCGCGGCGCAAACGGCAGGCCAAGTCGCGGGGCTAAGAAAATGATGCTATAATTTATAAACTGGCGAGCCTCCGAGCCGCGCAGGCTGCTGCCGGGTCAGCTTGACCACGTGGTTCGTAACGGCCGGCGGCGCGGACGCAAACATCGAGGACAGGCTATGTCGAGATATCTTGTGCTGATTGCCGCGGCGTGCGCGTTGCTTGCCGTGCTCCCCGCGACGGCCCAACAGGCGCAGTATCCCAGCCGGCCGATCAAGATTATCGTCTGCCTCCCGCCGGGGGGCGGCGTCGATACGGTGACTCGCGTCATCGCCGACCGGCTGCAACGCCGTCTCGGGCAGCCCATCGTGATCGAGAACAAGAGCGGGCAGTCCGGCAATCTCGGCGCCGAGGCGGTGTTCATGGCGGAGCCGGACGGCTACACGTTGCTGGCATCGCAGCCCGCGCCAATCACCACCAATCCGCTGCTCTACAAGAGCCTGTCGTTCGATCCCGCCCGCTTCACGCCGGTCGCGGTGATGACCACGATCCCCAATACGCTGACGGTGCGGGCGGATTTCCCGGCCAAAAACGTGCAGGAATTCATCGCCTATGCCAAGGCCAATCCCGGCAAGGTCAGCTATGCCTCGCAGGGCAACGGAACCACGTCACATCTCACCGCCGTGATGTTCGAGCAGGCGACCGGCGCGAAGCTTCTCCACGTGCCCTACCGCGGCACGGCGCCCGCGATCAACGATCTGATGGGCGGCCATGTGGACGCGTTCTTCAACGAACTGGCGACATCTATGGAATTGCACAAAGCCGGCAAAGCCAGGATTCTCGCCGTGACGACGGCCGCACGCGTTCCCGAACTGCCTGATGTCCCAACCTTGCAGGAAGCCGGGCTCAGCGGCTTCGTGTCAGATACCTGGAACGCTATTTCCGCGCCGCCAAAGACGCCGGGGCCGATCGTCACAAAGCTTAACGCCGCCATCAACGAGGTGCTGAAGGCGTCCGAGATGCAGAGCCATCTGAGCCTGATGCACCTGCAAGCCGTGGGCGGCACCCCACAGCGGATGGCCGAGATCGTCAAGACGGACACACAGCGCTGGGGTGATGTCATCCGCGCCGCCAATGTGACGCTCGAGTAGCGCAAAGCCTGTTCTCGGCGGATTTAGTGCTACTGCGTCATAAGATTTTGAAAGCGTCATTTGAGGGCGCACGCACAGGGCGCGAGCCCGGATCCATGCCCCGCCGCCGCGGTCATGGGTTCCGGGCTCGCCACATCTGATCTCGGGTTGCCCAAGATCGTCACTACAAGATGCGCACTAGCAACAGCCGATGTGTGGCGGCGCCCCGGAACGACTTCTGGCGCAGGAGGATAGAGCATTTCCGCTCGACGTTGCGCGAGCTTGCTTTGCCTCTCCGGTCGAGAGAGGGCGGAATGTGCCGCGCGGTGAGCGAGAAGCTGACTGCAGCCTCAACATCGCCCCGCGGTGCTTATGCTTGCAGCCGCATTCCCGGTTCAGGTGCCCGATTTGGACTCCGACGGCGGCGTCCGGGACGGCCTTGCCATCGGCGGGACAGGCTTCGCCGTCGCACGCGGCGGCGTCCGCCTGTTTTCGGTTGCCGCGCTGGGCTTCGGCTTGGCGGCTGCTGAGGCGGGCGCGACCGGCTTTGTTGGCTTGGCGGCCGGCGGCTCGGTCGAAACAGCCGCTGCCGAAGGGGGCGGAGCATTCAACGACGGAGCTGTTGGTTGCGGCCTGATCGCCGGTGTGACGGCTGTCGCCTCGAGCGGCCTTCTGGCTGGAGTTTCGGCGGGCGACGGCCCCGCCGTGCCGGCTGCTGTTGCCTCACTGGCGGGGTTGGTCCGTCGCAGAAGCAACGACCGGGTGAGCGGCGCTGCGTCAGGCGGCGGACCAACGACCGCCGGCGCAGGGCGCTCCACGATGATTGAACCTGGAGTTTCCTGAGGCCGTGCGTACCGTTGCGGCTCTCCTGAGCGGCCGACCGATGGCGCCGGCGCTCCGGGCCGCAGCTGCAATGGCGCCACGGCGCCGACACCGGAACGCGGCGCCGCCAGAGCAGCGGAGCGCTCGACCGTTTGGCCCAGGAAGCGGCCACGCTCAGTGGTGGCATGAATCCTCGTGCCATCCGGCTGCGTCAGGTGCACAACAAGGCGATCGCCCGTCGACTCGAACGCGAAAGAATTACGGCCAGGCGACCTGCCGTCGCGCCTCAACGGGGGGACTTCGGTGACCGAGCCGACTTTGCGGCCCTGATAGAAAATCTCATGCGCAACGGGGGCGTTGGCGCGGATGCGGTGGAGAACGAGATAATCCTCGACGATTTCGCCGGTGAGCCAGGTGCCGCCGAAGCCGGGCACGAAGCCAGGCGGCAAGGCCGCGGCGTCACTTGGCAGGGCGGTCGCGCCGTTATCGGGCGTCGGTGCAACCGCGCCCGTTGTGGCGACGCTTGCTGCCCAGTCCGGGTTTGGCACGGCGATGTCGGTGACGATGGCTTGTCCATCGTAGAGCAACGTCTCGATGATGGAACCCTGGTCCGTCGTTCGACGCGCCAGCAGATACGAATTGCCAAGCTCCTCGGTCACCTCGGCCGTGTCCTGCGCGACTGCAATCCCCGCCGCGGCGGCCCAGCAGATGACGGCTCCTGCCAGGGCACGAAAATCGCAACGGTGGGCGCGCGCCATCTGACATTCCTCCCAACGCCGTTTCGCAGAACGATGGCCCGCATTCGGGCTCGCCATCAGGTCGGCGCCTCCCGCCCTGCCCTCCCGGCCAGCCGGGAGCCCAGGATGGGGGCGGCCGCAGTCACGCCGCATTAAGGCAGGATGCACCTTTTCGGTGCGGTCATCAATGCGCCGCCCGTCGCTCGTTGTTGCTTGGGGCAGCGCGAGCGCGGGCGTTCGTCCAGGCCGGGGCCTGTGGCCGGATTAAGTGGGGCGGAACCCGGGAGCAGCTTTGCGGCGTAGAGAACGTGGTCTCCGACTTCGTTGCGGTCAATCCGGCTAAGCGCTTCTCACGATCCGCAGCTCAGCGATCGGCCGACCAGGCGACAATGATTGAGCGCCTTGCCATCCGCGTCGAACAGCGTCCCGATCCAGAGATCGTGGGTGCGATCCCAGACCATATAGGCGAAGCCCGAGTAGGTCACCGAATTGACGACCTTGCGACCGTTGATGTCGGCCCCGATCACGCTGAGCGGCGGCGCCTCGACGAGATTATCGCCGCCGGTGCCGACGACGAGCTGCGGCGGGCGGGCGCCCCCGAAATCCACGGCCTGGAAGAAGTGAATATGACCCGCCACGGCCATCCGCACGCCAGGCGGCATGATGTTTCCGAACGCGAGTTCCTGCACCGCGTTGTCGACTTCGTTAGTGCGCCCACCAGGCGCACTGCGCATGGAATTGAGCGGCCGGTGAGTTACCAGCCAGGCCTCCGCCGGCACCTTCGCGGCCACTTCAGCGAGCTGGCCGCGCAACAGGCCGGCAAGCGGGCCCGTGTCGGCCTTCGGATCTTCAGCGTGCGCACCGTCCACGACCACAATCCCGAAATCGCCGAGCCGCGCCACGAAGATTCCGGTCAAGTCCCGGCAAGTCGCGCTCACGGGAAGCCGATCCAGAAAGCGGACCCAGCCCTCGCCGGCGCGCGCGCAGTCCTCGTGATTGCCGCGCACCATAATCCACGGCGCCGCCGCCAACAGAGGCGTTGCCGGCTCAAAGAAGTCGGCGTACCAGGCATCAAATCCGTAACCCCATGGGCTGTGGGCGCATCCGCTTCGCTCCGCCGGACACTGCACTTCGCGATAATGGTAGTCACCGACGTGGATGACGAGGTCCGGCCTCGCTCTTGCGGCTGCTGCGGCGATTTTTGGAAATGGCCACGCTCTCGGATCGTCGCAGTCCTGCAGCGCGCTGCGGTCAAGGCGACAGCCCGTGTCGCCGAGGATCAGAATGCGCTGCGGGTTTGGACGAGCGAGCGGCAGCACCTGACCATCAAGCGTTGCCGCGATGGCCCCCGGCGGCGCCGCGACCTCACAGCTGCGCACCGGAAATGCCGCCGGCTTGACGTTCTCGATTTTCCGCCCTGGTTCGGCCCGTACAAACATCGACGTCGGAATGCCGTCGAAGATCACCTGCGGGCAAAGATCGTCAGTGATAGCCCGCACGCTCGAGACGCCATCCGGTCCGACCTCCACCCACCGTGCAAAAATGCCCGCCTGGGCCGCAGGCGGCAAGACAAAGACCACACCGGCGAAAATAGCCGCGATGGCAAGGCGGACGCGAATGGCATCGAGATGGCGGATGCAAAACATGCTGAAGCAGCCCTTCGGACGGATGTTAGAGATCCCGTTTTCGGTGAGATCGAATCGCCTCCCTCGTCGTCATGGCCGCGCTTGTCGCGGCCATGCACGTCTTTCTTGCGGCGCCTCGCGGGTCAGACGTGGAGGGCCGGGAAAAGCCCGGCCATGACTGCGGAGAGGTGGTTCAACATGACCGGAACATGCTCTAGACCGCATACGGCGCCGCTACATCTCAGATTCCAGCCACTTGCCGATAATCTGGGTTGCTTCGGTGCCCTCCAGCGTGCCAGTGTACATTGCGGCGCGATACATGGCGCTCTCGAGCACACCGCGTGCTTCCTCGCGGTCAATCACCCCTTTCGCAATCAACAGATCGATCAGCGCCGTGACGGTTGCGCCGCCGGCGATCCCCATTCCTACAGCCCTTGCGGCGCTGGTGGCGTCGGTCATGGCGGTCCTCTTTCGATTGGGGGCGGGAGAGTCAGCCGGGGAGCGACGTCAGTCTCCCTGGTCGAGCTTGAGCAGGAATGAGTTCAAACTTTCGAACAACGCGTCACTGCTGTTGTAGCGCTCGAGCGCTGCCGTTCCTTTGGAGGCGATAACCCCGTTGAGCAGCGCATTGGCGACAGCCATCGGGGCAACCATGGAGTTTTGCATCCCGGTTCCGGTCGGCGCCGCCACCAATACAGTGTCGGCGATCTGGCCGACTGCCGAAATGGGCGTATCGGTGACCGCGATGATCGTGGACTTCTGTTGGCGCCCCCAAAGCGCACAACGCAGTGTGAACTGGGCATAACGCGGGAACGTGAATGCGACCAGGCAGTCGAGCGCATTGGTCTCGGCAAGCCGGACCTTGGACACGCCCTCATCGGCCGCCAGGATGTGAACATCGGGACGAAGCCGGCTGAGCACCATGCCGAAATAATGCGACAGCGAATATGCCGAAAAACCGGCGACCACACAGACGCGCCGCGCCGCGACGAGCTGATCGACCGCGCGGTTGAGATCGTCGACCGTAAGGCCCATGATCGTGCGCTGCAGATTGCGCAAATCATGGGCGAGAGACTCTCCGTAAGTGGTGCCTTGCAGGTGAGCGCCGGTGGCGCCTGCCTCGACCTGTTCGTCGGCGCGCGACAATTGGCCGCGAACGACCTGGCGCATGCGTTCCTGCAAATCAGGAAATCCGTTGAGGCCGAGGCGGTAGCAGAACCGAACGATCGTCGAAGGATTCACCCCAAGCTGCGCCGCCATCTGGTCGACAGTCGAAAACGCCACAGCCTGGGCCTGGTCGACGATGTACTCGGCAATGCGTTTCTGCGAATGGGTGAGCAGATCGTAGCGTCGGCGCAGCTCTTCGATCACATTTGCGGACTCCGCGGTCTTCGCACGCGCCTGTTCGACCGTCGATCTGGTCACCATGGGCTTTCCTCTGACGTTCTGATTCGTATTACGCAACGCCAACCGTCGAAATCGCGCGCGCAGACGGGCAGCGCGCGGGCCGGCCGCGTTCGGGGCGATGTTGTTTCAGGAATAAATCAACGGCTGACCGTCCCCTCGCGGGCGGTCGAATCGACCCCGACACCTGCGCTGCACAACCTTGAGTTGGTGACGCCCACACCTGCTTTAAGCTCCCGACAACCCCGGGATGATCGTTACAGCAAAACGGCTCCCCGTCAATTCGCTGCCCTGCGCCGATTGCTGTGCGCGCGGCCCGCTGCAAAGCCGGTGGCTCACTGTAACCTGTGGTGGCGAGCCCCGCCGTAAAATCCGGCATGACAGTTATTAGAATTGCGCAGGACGGATGAGGCAAAGCAGCAATGCGCCGCGCCGATTGGGAGCATGCGCTATCCGCGCCACTTCCCCATCGCCTCCATGAGTTCTCGACGCTCAACTCAAAACACGCCGGTACGCACTTCAAAGACCGCGCCGGTTTGCATTGCGGCGCAATGAGGACAACAAGCTATGCTTTGCGTCGTTGTGATGACAACATGAATTGCAATGACGCGCGCGTGTCATATTTCATCCAACTTTCTCCATTGCGCCACGTTGGCGCCTCATATGCACTGCATCTTCTCAACGGGCAGGGTGCTTGGGGGAGTGGGGCGACAGGGAAGGGCGGGTCGCATGAAATACCACGGGACAGCGCCAGCATTTTCGATTGCGCCCGATAATGATTCACGATTGTTTTGTCCGCAGTGTCAGGACCTGATTATTGCCGCGACGAAATCACAGCATGTGAGCACGACTGAAGTTCGGCATTGGTGGGCGTGCGAAAGCTGCGGTTATGAGTTTCGTACGATTGTGCAGTGGCAGTCGTCGCCAGTCCACAGCGTGTCGATCTTCGAGGAAATCGCGACGCAGCCGCTGTAGCGCCAGCGGGACTTTGCCGGGATGGGATCGCGCAGCGAGTTCCGGCAGCGTGCCCCGGTCGATCTGAACCACTCGGTCGTCATGCGCGGGCTCGACCCCGGGCTGGTCCCTGGCATCCTCCCGGTCATCCCGACCACGGCATGGCGCCTGTGATCCGGCCCTGCTCGATCAAGTTCCGCAGAACGCTCAGAACGCCGGGTGCCACTTGAAGCTGGCCCGCAGGCGGATGCGAGAATTCAAGTGAAAGGAGGGCCCATGAAAGCATAAAGGCTCCGTAGCACTAAGGGATTCACCTTGCTCGACAAGTTCCTTGATGAGGAAGGCGCGCGCGAGGCGTTTCAGGCCGTCGCCATCAAGGAAGTGCTGGCTTGGCAGATTACGGAGGCGATGAAGGCGCAAGGGCTTTCGCGCAAGCGTCTCGCCGAACGCATGGGAACGAGCCGGAGCCAAGTCAGCCGTTTGCTTGACCCTAAGGACGGCAATGTCACGCTGGTAACGTTGCATCTGGACGTGGAACGGATGAGACGAGCGCGATCGGGGCCGGAAAAACGACAAAGTCGTCTGGTGTTCAGACCGCGAGCTGCTTCGCTAATTGCTGTATGCTACATAGCTCCTTGTTCCCAGAAGGCACGTTTTTGCAGCGATTGCGAACGAATGCGCCGAAAAAGCCCCTCGCAGTGACCCAAGCCCCCCGCAATCTCCTCAGCGACATCGCCGGCATTCGGGTCGGGCACGCCGAGGACGCTCGCATCGCCTCCGGTGTCACGGCCATCCTGTTCGATGAGCCGTTCGTGACAGCGGTCGACGTGCGCGGCGGCGGTCCGGGCACGCGGGAGACCGATCTTTTGGATCCTGCCCGCACTGTGGAGCGCGTCGATGCCATTGCGCTGTCCGGCGGATCGGCGTTGGGGCTCGATGCGGCATCCGGCGTGCAGGCTTTTCTGCGCGAGATCGGACGCGGCTATGCGGTTGGCAGCGCGCGCGTGCCGTTGGTGCCTGGCGCGATTTTGTTCGATCTCCTCAATGGCGGCGACAAGAATTGGGGCCGCTACCCGCCGTATCGGGAGCTTGGCTATGCGGCGGCCGCGGGTGCGGGCGTGGATTTTGCGCTGGGCAGCGTCGGGGCGGGCCTCGGCGCCACCACTGTCAATTTTAAGGGCGGGATCGGCTCAGCATCGATGGTCACCGAGGCGGGTTTCGGGGTTGGAGCGCTCGCCGCAGTCAATGCGGCCGGGAGCGTTGTGATCGATGACGGACCGTGGTTCTGGGCGGCGCCTTTCGAGCAAAACCGGGAATTCGGCGGCTATGGCATCCCGCCGATTATGCCGACACGGGCGCTCGCAGTACGCACCAAGGGGGCGTTGCGTCAAAGCACAACGTTGGTGGTTGTAGCGACCGACGCGGAACTCTCCAAGGCGCAGGCGAAGCACGTCGCCGTCATGGCGCAGGACGGACTCGCCAGAGCCATCCACCCGGTCCATACGCCGCTTGATGGCGACGCGGTATTTGCGGTTGCTACGAGGCGGCGCCCGTTGCGCAACGCGCTGTTCGACCTGACAGCAATTGGAGCCGCAGCGACTCAAGTGGTCGCCCGCGCTGTTGCGCGCGGCGTATTCGAAGCAGAGCCTCTGAATTTTCCACTGTCTTCACCGGGATATAAACACAAATTTTAAAGATGTGCTTTATTGCTAGGTGCTGAAGGTTACACGGGACGACCTCGCTTGACCTTTCACGCAGCGGCCTCGCGTTTCGCCACAAAAAACCCACGACCTGTGCGGTACGGTGCCGCATTGTCGGATGGAAAACTCAAAAATTTGTTTAATGACAATAGCTAGGAATCACGCTTCTTGCGGGTGAGGGGTATGGCGGTGGGTTTTTTTAATGGGCGTTGCTACGACGCAGCGACGGCATGTGAGGTTGTGACATGAGGCGCCAGGTTATCACAGGCGGAGCGATCGTCGTCATTTCGGTGGCGTCAGCGGCGGCCTACAACATCGTGCAGAGCCGCTGGTTTCACGCCGCAGGGCAGCGGAGCGGAGCACCAATCGAAGCCGTCAGCGCGGCGTCTTCGGGTCAAGGTGCGGCTCCCCGCGAAGCAGCGGAAAGGGGGTGGGAGCAAGCCGGCGCAGCCGAACCGGTCACGTCAGCACAACAGTCCGCCACGGTTGCCCCGATGGGCGCGCCGCAACCCCAATCGGCCGGCGCCCGGCCGCCGCAGGCAGCGGCGCAAGCCGCAATGCCGCCCGCCGCCGCGAAGCCCGCCATCGCATGCTCCAATCCGAACGCCATGGGCGTCACCCGCGTGGTCGAGATCGATACGGCCGGCGGGCCGGGTTTCGGCTCGCAGCACTTCAAGACCTTCGATTTCCTGCGTGATCACGAGGTTGCGCTGACCTTCGACGATGGCCCCTGGCCCGGCAACACCCAAGCGGTGCTCAAGGCGCTTGCGGACCAGTGCTTGCGGGCGACCTTCTTCCCGATCGGAAAGCATGCGACCTATCACCCGGAGATCCTCAAACAGGTCGTTGCGGCCGGCCATACGATCGGCAATCACACGTGGTCGCATCAAGACCTTCAGGCTGTCATGAAAAAGAGCGGCCAGGACGCCGCCATTGAGGAAATCGAGAAGGGCGCCAGCGCGGTCCACATGATGGCGGGCGCCCCGACCGCACCGTTCTTCCGCTTCCCCGATCTGCGCCACCCGCCCGAAATGCTCACTTATCTGGGCGGCCGGAACATCGCGAGCTTCTCCACCGACATCGATTCCTTCGATTTCAAGATCAAGAAGCCTGATGAGCTTGTCAGGTCCCTTATGGGCAAGCTCAACAAGCTTGGGAAGGGCATCATTCTGATGCACGACTTCCAGAAGGTGACCTCGATCGCCCTGCCGCAAATCCTCGGAGAACTCCAGAAGAACGGCTTCAAGGTAGTGCACATGGTGCCGAAGGAGCCGCTCACCACTCTCCCGCAATTTGACGAGGCCGTGCTCAAGGAGAACAAGTTGCCGACCTTGTCGGAGAACAAGTCGACGGACAGCGTGGTGCGCACGATCAGCGGACAGTGACGCGCCTGTCGAGGAGTCGGATGGGTTCAGCGGAAGCGGAACCCATCATGGGCTGTGCGGCTGATTCTGATCGCGATGGGTTTCGATTTCGCTCAACCCATCCTACGCCCTCGCAAACCGTTCCGCCCCGTATGGCGCCGGATCGCAGAACGGGATCGCGCCAGTCATCATCTCAGCAATGAGCCGGCCCGTCGCTGGCCCGAGCGTCAGCCCCCAATGGCCATGGCCATAAGCAAGCCACAGCTCCGGCTGACGCGGCGCGCGGCCGATCACTGGACGCGAATCGGCAAAGCACGGGCGCGCGCCCATCCACGGCCGGTCCTCGACCGCGTCCCCGAGCGGAAACAGGTCGCGGGCCGCCGGCAGCACACGGTTGAGCTGCACCGGCGTCGGAGCGGCGTCGCGGGCGGCAAATTCGGCGCCGGTGGTGACGCGAATGCCCTGCTCGATGGGCGCGAGGCAATAGCCGTTGTCGGCATCGAGGACCGGTCGCGCCAGGTTCGCATTACCGCGGGCTCCGAAATGGCGGTGATAGCCGCGCTTAACGGCAAGCGGCAGATTGATGCCGAGAGGGCCGAGCAGATCGGGCGCCCATGGCCCAAGCGTCACCACTGCGGCCTCGCCGTCAATTGGGCCTTGTGCGGTTTCGACCCGCCAGCGGCCATCTACCCGGTGCAGGCTGCGGGCGTCGCCCTCAATGCTAACGCCGCCGAGCGCCGCAAACCGCGCCGAATAGGCGCGGGTGAGCGCGAGCGGATTGGTGACGCTTGCAGCCTCCTCCCAGAAAACGGCATGCCGAAAGACCGGCGCCAGCGCCGGCTCAAGCCCGCGGGCAGCATCCACGTCCATGGCGCGCACCCGCATTCCGAGTTCCGCTGCAAATGCGCGTTCGCGCGAGGTTGCCGCAAAGCTGCCGTCGCGGCGATAGAGCTTGAGCCAACCGGTATGGCGCAGATAGCGGTCTGCGCGCGCCTCCGCCGCCAATGCCTCGTGCTCGGCGAGCGCCGCCGAGAACAGCGGCCGCATCGCCCGCATCGTGGCGATGAGATGCTTGGGCGCTGAATGGCGGCGAAACGCCAACAGCCACGGCATCACCCGCGCCAGAAAGCTGACGTGATAGTTCGCTTCGGGCGCCTGTTTGAGGGCGATGCGGATCAGCGATTTCAGGTTCGCCGGAAATGATGCGGGAAACAGCGTGTTGGCCTCGATGATGCCAGCGTTGCCGTAAGACGTGCCGCGGCCAGTTTCGCCACGGTCAACGAGCGTAACTGCAAGACCACGTTTCACAAGATGCAGCGCCACCGAGACACCGACAATGCCGGCGCCGAGGACGATCGCGTCAGTGCGTGCCATCAAATGTCCTCCGCTCGTCGAGTCCGGCATTTTGCGGTGGTCCATCCCTTCGATGGTCGACGCCGCCCGGCCAACCTTCGTGCACATGCAAGGTTGCGAGGTTCAAAGACGCTTGGCTCCGGCTTGGCTTCCGCGCTGTCCGGGCGAGGGTGGAAGCGGGTGGCGCCGGGCGTTTTCTTTGCTGGATTTGCGAAGTTGTGTACCACGATCAAGCGAGAAGACTTCAAGACCAGCATCGTCGCCGCGCCACATCCGCCGGAGCCGGGGCGAACACGAAAGCGACGATCGCCGCTTGGGGAAAATTGCCGTTCTATTTCTCGGCTCGCGGGTCGCTGACATCGATTCGCCATCGCCGGCGTATGCACGTACCGGCGCAAGGCTCCGGCGGTGAAATATGCACGGTCCTGGTGCCGATAAAGGGCCGCCCGTGGTAGAGTGGCGAGCGGCCGGGAACATCTCCGGGCGCCGCCAAGATGAAGAGGGTAGCGGATCGAAGATGCAAGTTTTCCGAAACCGTCGACGCGCAGGCCTTGGCTGCTCACCACAGCAGCAGAAATCGGCAATTGCCGCTTTGGATCGCGGGAAGGAAAAAGGGGAAGCTTCGCCGACCCGGCGCCGCGCTATCCGCGTCGTGGCGGCGGCAGCCGGGCTGCCGCTGGCGATTGCAGCGGTGCGCGCCGCGGCGCCATCGGGGCAACTGTTCCGCTGGCAGGGCGAGGTGCTGGGCGCGCTGTCGGAACTCACACTTTGGCACACCGATGCGGCGCTGGCGCAGCGCGCTATTCTGCAGGTCCGCGAAGAGATCGCTCGCTATGAGCGCATCTTCAGCCTCTACCGGTCGGACAGCGAAATCTCGCGTCTTAATGCGGCAGGCCGGCTCGATAAGCCGTCGCCCGAGTTGCGCGCGCTTGTGGAGGAAAGCCGTCGCTTCAGCATACTGAGCAACGGCGCCTTCGATATCTCGGTGCAGCCATTGTGGCGGCTCTACGAAGCACATTTCTGGTCGCACACCGACATCCAGCCGGACATCGAGGCGCGCGCCCGCGACATCGCGCGCGATCGCGTTGACTTTCGGCGAATCGATATCGGCGACGCGCATATCGCATTTGAACGCCCCGGCATGGGCATCACCCTCAACAGCCTCGCGCAGGGATTTATCACCGACTCGATCGCGGACCTGCTGCGCCATGAAGGCTTCGAGAGTGCCGTCGTCGATCTCGGCGAGTTTCATGCCATCGGCCGCCACCCGGATGGTCATCCCTGGCGGATCGGCATCCGCAGCGGCCGGGCGGCAGGCGGCATTGCGCGCACGATTGAGCTTGCCGACATGGCGCTTGCGGTGTCGGGCGGTTACGGCACGACCTTCGAACCGAGCGGGCGTTTCCATCACATTTTCGATCCGCACACCGGCGGATGCGCGAATAGCCTTGTCGACGCGGCGGTGATCGGGCCGCGGGCGGCCGCTGCAAACGGGCTTTCGACCGCGATCTGCGTCGCCGGCGAGGCCCGCGCAGCAGCGCTGCTGGCGGCCTTTCCGGGGACCCGGGCGATCCTCACACGCCTCGACGGTACCGCGGTCGCGATTCCGGCTGGGGTCGCTACGGCGGCATAAGGGGGGACGAACCGGCGTCCATGCGTTAGGCTGGCGCCTTGATCGACGCATAGGAAACCGGTTTGTGAACGCAGTCGCGCGTGGTCTTGCAATTGTCGCCGCCTGGTCCGCGCTCGTGGGCTCGGGCGTCGTTGCGGGTTCGCCGGAGGAGGATTTCCGGGCTGGGCTGTCGGCCTTCAACGGCGGCGATTTTGCAAAAGCGCTGCGGCTGTGGCGGCCGCTGGCCGAGGACAATGATGCGCGTTCGCAAGCGGGCATCGGCTTCATGTATCATCGCGGACTCGGGGTCAAAACCGACGATGCCCAGGCGGCGTTCTGGCTGCGCAAGGCCGCGGAGCAGGGCCAAGCCGAAGGCCAGATGATGCTGGGCACCCTTTACTTCTTCGGCCTGGGCGTGCCGCAAAACTATGCCGCCGCTTACGCGTGGTGCGAGCTTGCCCAGGACAACGGCCAGGGCGAGGCGCAGTTCTGCCGCGACGCGGCGTTGCAGTCGCTCACGGAGGACGCGCAGCTCCGCGACGCCTTCCGCATGGTCCGTGAGCTGCGCGAGCGCTTCGGGCATGTGGGAGGACAATAGCTTAGCTCAGGCCGTTGCAGAGGCGCGCCCAGCCTGGCCACAGTGTGCGCCATATGGAAGTCTCGCGGGCTGGGGCCCTCCGTCCCTTCCTCCCCCGCTTGCCGCGCCACGGAGGAGGTAGGCGCGGCGCAGACACGCCCGCCAGGTCCGGCCTGCGCTTGCCATCGGGCCCGCC
>Ga0070739_10004609_pt1 | contig 16167 bp, 12 predicted proteins | sample Coa_R1_7_FD_66445 | JGI IMG/M metagenome (GOLD analysis project Ga0070739, IMG submission 66445) | Surface soil microbial communities from Centralia Pennsylvania, which are recovering from an underground coalmine fire - Coalmine... | ecosystem: Environmental > Terrestrial > Soil > Unclassified ... | reverse complement strand
GATCGGGATTCTGGCGAATCGCGTTATAAACCGTGGCAATGAACACCTCGCCCTGCTGCACGTCGTGGTCGGGGTGCTGGTCGCTGGCGATCAGCTCGCCGTCAGGGCCTTCGTGATCGGTGTAGTTCGGTTCGATGAAGCTGTACTGTGGCAATTGCCCCTTGCTGCAATCCTCGAGGAATTGATCGTAAGTGCCGAATAACTGGGGCTGTTTCTGAAGCAGATTGACCACCTCAAGGGAGGAACTCGCCTCGTCGAAGTAATACAGCTTCGCGGAATGACCGGCGTTCACCAGGCGCTGGTAGACACTCAGCGGCTCGGAATGATAGTAGAACACATCCATCGACACCTGTCCGAACGAGGTCCCGTAATGAGCGAAGGCCCGGTTACAGAGCGTGGGTCCCGGGATGGACGAGAACCAGCCGTTGAAGACCAGGTAATTCTGCGCCAGCCCGGCGAGCACGGGTAGCTTCTCCGGGGCGAAGTAATACATGATCTTCCGGGAATGCCCGACGTCGCGCTGCTCCTGATAGTAGCTCTTCACGAACCCGGACATCGTCGGCTCCGTGACGGGGCCGCCGTCGAAGATCTGCTGGTGCACGGCGGGAAAATGGTGGTTGGGATCGGGATCGAGCTGGGACTGGAACTCCGCGAGCGGCTTTACGACGGCCGGTTCGTTGGTGGTGTCGAGATTGCTTTCGTTGCCGGTCAGGCCATCGATGTCCGGATTGACTGCTTTCATCGCTCCCAGCATGTGATCGAAGGAGCGGTTCTCCATCATCAGCACCACGATGTGCTTCAGGTTCTGCAGACCCGCCGTCATGGAAGCCTCAGAACATGAGAACCCATTTTTGTTGTTGCGTCAAGTGGGCGGGGCGGCGCACTGTAGGCGGGCACAGGAAAACACTGAGAGACATGTATGATGGATTCCCGTCCGCACCTTCAGGCCCGCCGCCACGCACGTCTTAATCGAGGAGGTTTTTTATCATCGTGCCCAGGCTCATGAACTCGGCGTAATCGCCCGGCTTGCAGAAGTAGCCGGTGGCTCCCAGGGCGGCCATATCACTGCGATCCTGCACGGAGTCAGACGAGGTCACGACGACAACCTGAGTCGCGGCGCAGCGCGGGCTGTGGCGGATGCGGCGAAGCACGTCCCGGCCCGCGCGCCGCGGCAGATTGATATCCAGGATCACCAGATCGGGACAGGCAGCCGTCTCATCGGCCTCGATGCGTTCAAGGACAGCGATGGCCTGTTCGCCGTCCGGAGCCAGCTCGACATCGCAGTTGACGTTCGCGGTTCGCAATGCCTCGCGGATCAGAAACACGTCGGGCTTGTGATCTTCCACGACGAGAATGTGCCGCCGCAGGCTCGCGCCGGACCCTTCACGTGGGGAGGGAGAAGAAGAAGATCGATCCTTCTCCGGGTTCCGATTCGACCCAGATGCGGCCGTGATACCGTTCCACGATCCGCTTGCAAATAGCCAGGCCGATACCGGTCCCGCTGTATTTGTCACCGGTGTGCAAACGTTTAAACAATCCAAAAATTTGCTCTCCGTATTCCGGCTCGATGCCGATTCCATTGTCGCGCACTGAAAAAATCGCGGAACCGCTCTGCTCCCGAGCGCTCACGTGCACGGCGGGCTTCCGGTCCGGACGGCGGTATTTTATTGCGTTTCCAATCAGGTTCTGAAACAGCTGGCGCAGGTGCGTCGGATGGGCGCGAACCTGGGGCAGCGCATCGCTGGTGACCGCCGCTCCGCTTTCGCGTATGGCGCCGCCGAGATTGGCCAGAGCGCTGTCGAACGCTTCGGCGGAATTGACCGGCTCCGAACGGGTGTCGAGCCGGCCCACCTGGGTGTACTCGAGCAGATCGCGCACCAGCACCTGCATGCGGACGGCGCCGGTCCGCAGGTAATCGAGAAATTCACTGGCTTCGCCCTCCAATTCGCCGCCGTAGCGAGAGGCCAGCAACTGGCTGTAAATGTTAATGGTTCGAAGTGGTTCCTGGAGGTCGTGGCTGGCCGAATAGGCGAACTGCTCGAGATCCTGATTGGCGCGGCGGAGCTCGTCCTGCGCCCGCTTCTGCTCGTCAATATCGGTGGACGTTCCGAACCACTTGATGATCGCTCCAGAGCTGTCGCGCACCGGGAGGGCGCGGATCATGAACCAGCACCAACAGGAGTTTCGGCGATCCCAGAAGCGGCTCTCGATTTGAAACGGCTCGCCGGAACTGACGGACGCGTACCACTGTTCGTGGCACTGGCGCACGTCATCCGGATGGAGGACGCGCTCCCATTCCACATCACCGAAGACGTCGCGGCCCTTGCCGGTGAACTCATACCAGCGCTCGTTCAAATAGTCGACGGAGCCGTCCGGACCGGCGGTCCAGACGATCTGCGGCATGGAATCGGCGAGCTGGCGAAACCGGGCTTCACTGGCCAGCAGCGCGGATTCGGCGAGCTTGCGCTCGATCAGATCGGCGGCCTGGCGCGCGAGGATGTCCAAGAGCCGGAGTTGCCGGTCGTCGGGCTGCCGGGGCTCGCGGTAATGGGTTGAAAACATACCCAGAACCTTGCCGGATCGGCTGAGCAGCGGAGTGGTCTGCACCGCCCGGGCGCGCGTGGCCACGAGCGCCTCGAGGGCGGGAGTGCCGGCCAGAATCGGACTCTTCAGGACATCCTCGATAATGACGCGCTGCCCGCTTTGCAGGGCGGCTCCGCACGCCGCCTCGCCGTTGCGAACCGTATTGAAGAATTCGATAAAGGGCGCTTCGTAGCCGCGGTGCGCGGCGAGGGTGAACACGCCGTCCTCAGCCAACTGAATATTCCCCATGTCCGCGCCGGAGATTTCGATTCCGGCCTCGATGATTTCGTCGAGCAGTACCGGAAAGTTCTCGGCCTGGACCAGGCGCGTGCTGAGCTGCTGCATCCGCGTCATGGCCGCGAGATCGGCGGTCAGCCGGGCGTTGAGGAGCTGGATCTCCTTTTCGGCGCGCTTTTGGCGGGTGATGTCGCGGGCGATTTTCGACGCTCCGATTACATTTCCGCGGCCGTCCTTGACGGGGGAAATGGTCAGGGAGACATCGATCAGGACGCCATCCTTGCGCCGGCGGATGGTCTCGAAATGATCCACACGCTCACCGCGGCGGAGGCGGCTGAGGATCCTGGGCTCCTCATCCAGCCGGTCCGGCGGAATGATGACGTAGATCGGTTTTCCGACGACCTCTTCGGCGGTATAGCCGAACACCCGCTCGGCGCCTTTGTTCCAGCTGGTGATGATGCCGTTAAGGTCCTTGCTGACGATGGCGTCGTCCGAGGAATCAACGATGGCGCTCAGCAGCAGGGATGCGCGCTCGGCCTGTTTGGCCGCTGTGATGTCGCGGGCGATTTTGGACGCGCCGATGATGATCCCACGGGAATCCCGGACGGGAGAAATGGTGAGGGAGATGTTCAGCAGGGCGCCGTCTTTGCGGCGGCGGATGGTTTCGAAGTGATCGATTCGTTCGCCTCTCCGCAACCGGCTGAGTATGTGTGGTTCTTCTTCCAGCCGGTCCTCGGGAATGATGATGGTGATCGACTGGCCCACGGCTTCCTCGCTGGTATAGCCGAACAGGCGCTCGGCGCTCTTGTTCCAGCTGGTGACCACCCCGTTGAGATCCTTGCTGATGATGGCATCGTCGGAGGAATCGACAATGGCTCCCAGCATGAGGGCGGCGCGCTCGCGGCGGCGCCGCTCGGTGACGTCGTGGGTAATCGCGAGCTGAACGGTCGTGCCGTCCGGCTGGCGGACAGGCGTGGCGTGCGTCTCCATGTGCCGCCGCTGACCGTCAAGACCGATGATGTCGAACTCGAGGGAGCCTTTTTCTCCGCGGCAGACAGCCTCGTTAAAGGCGATGAAGGAGTCGCGGGACTCCGGGGCGATCAGGTCGTAAACGCTTCCGCCAACGACCGACTCCGGCGCCGTGGCGCCCACCATTGCCAATCCGGAGGGGTTCATGTGAAGCAGGGCGCCGCCGGGCGCGACCACCTTTACGCACTCCGGCGTGGTTTCCACAATCGCGCGCAGGCGTTCTTCACTGGCACGCAGTGCGGCTTCGGTGGTTTTCTGATCGGTGATGTCCTGGAGAAAGACGGTCACACCGGAGTAAGCGGGGTGGACCCGGATTCGAAGCCAGTGCTTCCATGGCCCGCAGTAGCTCTCGAGATCGATGGTCGTGTTTTCCGCCGCCGCGCGCAGGAACTCGGAGTGGTCGGGGGTTCCTGGCATTACTGGCAGGATTTCCCAGAGAGTGCGGCCGAGCATCTGCTCGGCGCGCGCGCCACTGAGCCGCTCGGTTTCGGTATTGACGTAAGTGATGCGCCAGTCGCGGTCGACGGCGATAAAGCCGCCGGCCATGTGTTCGAGGATATCGGCGGCTTCCCTGACTTCGGCAGCGGCTTGGCCCTTCATCCCGGCTTTGATGTTGGCTGCTGACATGGTACGTCGCACGTCCCTCGTTCGGTTGTAGATGCGTGCGGATGCGCCGCCGCAACGCGCATCGAGGAAGTTTCAGATAACTGCAGCTGCCCCGTTGAGCACCGGAGCACCTTCCTCCATGATAAACGCGTCCCATGGCGGACGTCATCCAGATGACATGGAGTGCGATTCAGGAGAAATCCGGCGTGGGAAATGTGCGACTTCGGCCCGAAACACACGCGATCTAATCTGTTCAGGGTTCCTCCGTATGGTCGGCCGGCCGGGGCAGCGGTTATGCTGTTTTCGACGCTATCCTGCGTGCTAACGGCCCGGCAGCGGAGTACGAACTCTTGCCGGGCCGGCGCTTTTTGTATCATCCGCCGCGCTCTCCCCCCGATACCATGGGTTTGTGACCAGCCAGCGCTTTCACGCGATCTTTGACAGCGCGCCACGGCGCCGGTTTCTTGTTGTTGGCGATCTGATGCTGGATGAATTTGTGTGGGGCCGCGTGTCGCGGATCTCGCCCGAGGCGCCCGTTCCCGTTGTGCAGGTGACCGGAGAATCCTACTATCCTGGGGGCGCCGCGAACGTGGCGCGCAACCTGCGCGAGTTCACGCGCGATGTGAAGCTGCTGGGTCTGACCGGGGACGACGAGAACGGAGAGCGCCTCCTGCATCTGCTGGAGGCAAGCGGCATCGGGACCGAGTTGGTGGCGCGGGATCCGGCGGCACAGACCATCGTTAAAACGCGAATCATCGCACGCCAGCAACAGGTGGTCCGGGTGGACCGCGAGAGGCCGGCCGGCGTGTCCGCGGCGGCCATGCAGCGCTTCATTACCGGACTGCGGCGGGCGGTCGCGGAGGTGGATGCAGTTCTGGTGGCCGACTACGGCAAGGGGGTGGTAACGCAGGAGCTTGCCGATGAGCTGTCGGACCTGACGCGGAATCATGGCAAGCTGCTGGCCGTGGATCCCAACCCTCATAATCCCGTACAGTGGCGTCACGTATCGGTGATCAAACCGAATCGCTCCGAGGCCTTTGGAGCGCTGGGCCGCAGCGCGGATGTGGCGGGCCACGAGGATGCCGTGCTGCACGAAGTCGGTAAGGGGCTGCTCGACAAGTGGTGCGCGGACCTGCTGCTGCTGACGCTTGGCGAGGAAGGTATGATGCTGTTCGAGCACGGGCGGCCGCCGTATCACACCCCGACGCGAGCGCGGGAGATCTTCGACGTCTCCGGAGCGGGTGACACGGCGATGGCCATTCTTACGCTTGCGCTCACGTGCGGGGCCTCCCCGACAGAAGCCGCGGAGATCGCCAATACGGCGAGCGGCATCGTAGTCGGGAAGCTGGGCACGGCAGCAGTCACGCCGCAGGAGCTGGCTGAGGCGTTCGGTGTTCACGAGGCGGGAGCGCCCGCAGGGACTCATTGATCTTCGCCAGGACCTCGGAAGCGACCAGCGGCTTGCTGAGATAGTCGTTCATCCCCGCTGCGAGGCAGCGCTCCCGGTCGCCGCACATAGCGCCGGCGGTCAGGGCGATGATCGGGATCGTGGCGAAACCCGGCAGCGCCCGGATGGCGCGAGCCGCCTCGAGGCCGTCCATAACGGGCATCTGAACATCCATGAGGACGATGTCCCACGGCGCGTCGGCCAGCGCAGCGATGGCCGCTTGCCCGTCGGGAACAACGCGAACCTGATGCCCTGCCTTGCTGAGCAGGCGGTAGACCAGCCGCGCGTTGACGTCGTTGTCCTCGGCCACGAGCACTCGGGCATGCAGCGCGACAGGACGGTTTTCGACCGTTTGCCGCGCCGCCGCAGCGCCGAGCAGGCCGGAGTGCGCGGCCCGCAAGATCGAAGTGAAGGTGAACTCACTGCCCACCCCGAGGGTGCTGTTGCAGACGATATCGCCGCCCATCATCCGGGCCAGCTCGCGTGAGATCGCCAGCCCCAGACCGGTTCCGCCAAATCTGCGGGTAGTTGAGCTGTCGCCCTGACGGAAGCTTTCGAACAAGTGCGCTTGCTGCTCGCCGGAGATGCCGATCCCGGTATCCGTGACAGTGCAGGTCAGCCGTACTCGCCCGGAGTCGATCGGCGCAGCCCGGAGATCGACGCGAACAGATCCGGCCGAAGTGAATTTTATAGCATTACCCGCGAGATTGATGATGACCTGACGGAAGCGTACCGGATCGCCGCAAATGGCAGGCACGGAGGGGTCCACATAAGTATCCAGGCGGATGCATTTGTCGGCGGCTCCTGGTCCCAGCAGCGCGGTCACATCGCGGAGCACGTCGGCTACGCGGAAGGGCACCGCTTCCATGGTGAGCCGGCCGGCCTCGATCCGGGAGATGTCCAGGATGTCATTGATGATGGTGACCAGCGATTGTGTGCTGCGGTGAATCGCGGTGGCGTATTCGCGCTGCTCCTCATCGAGCACGGTGGCGAGCAGCAGTTCGGCCATGCCCTGTATTCCATTCATCGGGGTGCGAATCTCGTGGCTCATATTCGCGAGAAAGCGGCTCTTGAGCTCCGTCGCCTCGCGGGCCGCGGCAAGGGCCTTCTGCAAATCGTGATTGGCGGCGGCCAGCCGTTCCTGCGCGTCGCATCGTTCGGTGACGTCGCGGGAGTTGACCACCACGCCTTCGAGCCCTGGAACGGAGGTCAGGTTGCGGCCGAAGGCCTCCATCATGCGCCACGAGCCATTGCGATGCCGCAGGCGAAACGAGGCGGCGATGGTCTTTTCCGGATCGGCGAGGGCGCTGGACAGCGCCGCATGTACCGCGGCGGCGTCATCCGGGTGGACGAATTCGAACCCGCAGCGGCCCAGCAGGTCTTCGGGGCGATAGCCAAGGACGCGTTGAACGGATGCGCTCTCGTAAATGATCACCCCGTCAGAGCGCATGACGGTGATGACGTCGAGCGCGTTTTCAAGCAGGGCGCGATGCCGGGACTCATTCTGCTTCAGCGCCTCTTCAGCCAGCCTGCTGTTGGTAATATCCTCGGCAAGCGTTACAAACCGGAGTGGGTCATGGGGCTGGGCGCCGCGCAGCACCACGACGTTGTTGCGTACCCATGTGACGCCACCATCGCGGCGGATGTAGCGCTTCTCGAAAACAGCTGTTCCCGTGCCCGCAGTGCGCAGCAGATCGAGTTTCAGGGCAACATTCTGGCGCACGTCGTCGGGATGGGTTATGGCCGGAAATCCGCGCTCCATTAATTCTTCGGCGGCGTACCCCGTCAGGCGGCAGAACGCATCGTTAACGGTCAAAAAGCGACCATCCTCGCCGGTAATTGCGAGGCCGATCGACGCGTGACGGAACACGCGGGCTATCTGTTCCTGGATGGTGAGGGCGTCGGCCGCATCGTCAGCATGCTCACAGACGGTTAGCAGTCGCATGACCACTCCCGAGCCGGGTGAGCGCGAGTTGTTGGTCCGGATGGCCGCGCGCCCCCGCATGCTGCGCCCAGAGAGGCCGCCGCGCGGCCGGGACCCGCAGCCCGAACACCTGAAGAGGTTAAGCCAACAGGCACATTAGACTCTCAAAAGACCTTATCGGCCCAAAAATCCTTATTTTCACAGCGCGTTTGCTGAGTCAGACAGGCCCGGTTCCCGTGCCCCGGAGATGCGCCGGTCCGGCTCAGCATGCGACGACGCATAGTCGTGGATACCTGCTTCCCGGCGGTGTCTGCCGAAGCCGGCGCTGTGAGCAGGGCGACGACATTGCCCCGCGCTCCGCGTCCTTACCTTGGGTCACATACTGCCGGCAAGCACGGCGAAACTCTGTTCGGCGGCCGGATTTCCGGTTTGCTCTTGCAGAATTAGGACGCCGGTACTGATTATTAGGTACCAGGCTAGCGCGCGTCCCGTGTAATCCGAAATGGGAATGACTGTATTGTATTTCTCAAAACGGCGTCTAATGGTCAACTGTGGCCGACGAAAGCAGGCGTTTACTTCGCAAAGAGATCGACACTTGCGGGGTTCTACTGCGTTCCGCGCAGAGTCAACGGAATCGGCGGACAGCCGTAGCCCTCGATCTTGCGCGGCGGGCTCACCAGCACGCCAGCGAGCTGCTCGAGACCTTAGCGGACGGAGAACGGGCCGAGTACCTGCCCGACCTTGCGTCCCTCGACGCGGCGCTGAAACGAGCAGAGTGTGCAGTCCCTGATTTCCGGGAGGCAGGCGCCGGCCATAACCTAACTGGGGTTGACGAGTAGATCGGATTCCGATATAACGGATTACGAGCTATGAAAGACCTGCTCGATTCGTTTTTGCCCCTTTCCCCGGCCGCGCTTCACATCCTGTTGTCCCTCGCCGGAGAGGCCAGGCACGGCTACGGGATCATGCAGGACGTTGCCGCCCAGTCCGACGGACGGTACAAGCTGGGCCCCGGCACGCTGTACGACAATCTCCAGAAGCTCATGGCGCAGCGTCTGGTGGAGGAGCGGCCGCGGCCGGCAGGCGAGGATCCGCGGCGCCGCTATTATCAGCTCACTTCGCTTGGACGCGAGGTGCTGGAGGCCGATGTCGGCCGCCTGGAGCGAGTGGTGCGCGAGGCGCGGCTGCATCTGCGGAACGCGAAGCCGAGGAGCGCGTCATGATCACTGCGATCTACCGCGGCCTCGTATGCCTGCATCCGCGCGGTTTCCGGCGGCGATTCGGCGATGAGATGGTGTGCATTTTCGAAGAAGCGGCAGAGAGCCGGGGCAGGCTGCTGGCTGACGGCGTTGCATCGCTGGCCCGGCAGTGGGTGCTTCGAACGGGGCTGTGGAGGGCCGCTGTTTCCATTCTGGGGGCGCTGCTGGTGCTGTGCTCGGCTTGGTCGATCTCTTTATTCACGCCGCACGCAATGAGCCACGCGCAGCTGGACCGGCCGTCTCCGCAATTCGTGGTGCTTGCGGCATCGGCGTGTCTGGTGGCGATTTCGTTCACCCTCATCCTGTGCGTGTGTTGGTTTCGCCTCAGTCTGCGCCGCCGTGCTTGAAGTCCGCGCGCTCACCAAACGCTTTTCAGGCATTCCCGCGGTAGACGCCGTTTCGTTCACCGCGCGGCCGGGCGAGGTCACCGGTTATCTGGGGCCGAATGGCTCCGGCAAATCGACCACGGTGAAGATGATCACCGGACTGCTCGAGCCGAGCAGTGGCGAAGTGCTGTACCGCGGCCGTGCGATCTCGAAATGGCTGGTAGAGTACAAGGGCCTGCTGGGATATGTGCCGGAGGAGCCATATCTTTACGGCCACCTCACGGGAGCCGAATATCTGGAGCTGGCCGGCCGGCTTCACGACATACCCGAAAACGTGCTGCGCCGAAAAATCACGGCTCTGCTCGATCTATTTTCGCTGGCCTCCGATCGGCACTCGCCGCTGTCGTCGTACTCCAAAGGCATGCGGCAGAAAATCCTGATTGGCGCGGCGCTGCTGCACGATCCCGAACTGGTGATTCTCGACGAACCGTTCTCCGGCCTCGACGCGGTAGCGACCATGGTCCTTCGCAGCCTGATCCGGTCACTGGCGGAGACGGGCAGGACGGTTCTGTTCAGCTCGCACGTGCTGGAAATCGTCGAAAAGGTCTGCTCGCGCGTGGTGATCCTGCACCGCGGGCGCATTGTGGCGAATAACTCCATCGAGGAGCTGCGCGGGCTGATGGCTCTGCCGACGCTGGAGGAGATCTTTTCGCAGCTGGTCACCGAAACCGACCCCGAGCTCACGGCGCGGCGGATTGTTGAAGCGATCCACGCATGACGCGCGAAAAACGCCAGTTCCGAACCCTGGTGCGGCTGTTCGCGTACCGCTTCTTCGATAACGAGATCATCTCGCTGCGCGGTGATGTCTCGGCGCTGCTGGGCCAGTTCGCGGCCCTGCTGCTGGCTCTCAGCTTCGTGCTGGTATTGATGATCGTACCTAAATACACGAACGCGGCCGCCCGACTCACACCCGCGCAGATCCGCGCCGCGGGCTGGATGGACGAGGAGTTTCTGATCTCCATCAGCATGACGGTGATCGCCGTATTCACGCTGCTGCTGTGGGACGCGCTCTTCCCCGACCGGCGGGATTGCCTGATTCTGGGGGCGATGCCCGTACGCGTGCGGACCCTGTTCCGCGCAAAAATCGCTGCGTTGACGGGCGCGCTGCTCCTGGCCGCCGGTGCCGTGAACTGTTTCACGGGGTTCGCCCATCCCTTCCTGATTCTGCCCGGCCATGCGGGCTTTGTGGCCGCGGTGCGGCACCTCGCAGCGTGGTGGCTCGTTATGCTTGCGTCGGCGGTATTCGTGTTTCTGCTGCTGCTCGACATTCAGGGGATGGCGATTCATCTGCTGCCGCACGCGCTATTCCTGCGCTGGTCAAGCATCATCCAATGCCTGGCGTTCTTCGGCGCGCTGACCCTGTGTTTCCTGATGCCGCCCCTGGCCACGCCGCAGGCGCTCGCCGACCCCCGCAACGCGATGTGGTACGCGGTCCTGCCGCCTTACTGGTTCCTGGGGCTTTTTCAAACGCTCGTGGGCGCATCAAATCCGGCGCTGCACGCACTCGCGGTGCGCGCAGTGACCGGTGTCACGGTGGCCGCCGCCCTGGCCATCATCGTTTATGCTCTCGCCTACAGCCGCCAGATGCGCCGGACGGTGGAACAGTCGGGAATCGTTTCGCGCGACTACTCGCGCGCCGGCGGTGGTCTGCGCGTTCTGGGACGCGGGCAGCTCCAGCGCGGGCTTCTCGCGTTCATTGGGCAGACGCTGGCGCGCAGCCGGCAGCATCGCCTGCTGCTGTCTATTTACGTCGGCATCGGCCTGGCCTGGATCTTCAGCCAGATCGCGCACACGCTTTACGAGGCGCCCGGCTTAGACGCCGCGTTCGAACGGCAGCGCGTTCCGCTTGCGGTTCCGCTGGTGATACTGTTCTTTGTCATAACCGGCTTGCGGGTCTCGTTTTCAATCCCGGTTGATCTGCGCGCCAACTGGCTGTTCCGGCTGGCCGATCCATTCGGCGCCGGCGCTTATCTGGCGGCCACGCGCAAGACCCTGCTAGCTCTCGGTGTGGCGCCGGTGGTGGCAATCTCTTTCGCCGCCTGCTGCGCCGCAGGGACATGGGAACGGGCCCTGCGGCACTGCGCGTTCCTGACCGTCTTCGGTGTGTTCGTTGCGGAAATGGCTGTGACCGGATTCGCCAAGGTGCCGTTCACCTGCGCGTGGATGCCGGGCAGGTCGAATCTGAAGCTGATGTTCGGCATCTACGCGGGGCTGATCATGTTTCTCTCGGAGGCGGTCAGCGCGCTCGAGACGCTCGCGCTCGGATCGCAGCGCGGATACTTCGTGCTCATGGGCGTCAGCATCGCGGCCTGGGCGGTCGCCGCCCGGCGTGACCGCAGGATTCGGACGGCGCTGGGCGGCCTGCATTTCGAGGAGCAGCCCGTGCCCGTGATTCACGCGCTCGAACTGCTGCCGCGGGACTGATTCGCTTTCTGCTGCTGGCGCACGGCGGTCCACGTTTCCTGAGCCATCGTTTCCACGTGGCGGTCGGCGGCGGCATTCCATTCGGCGCGCTGCCGGGCTTCGAGTTTCTCGATCAGGCGCACGCGGCGGTCCGCAGCCATGGTCTTCTGCCGCTGTTCGGCCGCGGCGCGCGTGGCGGCGGCGAGGCGCTGCAGGAGGGCGCGCTCGCGCGGCTCGCAGCCGAGCAGGTATGCCGAGAGCGCGCGCATTTCGGTGCTGTCGATGAGGGCGTCGCTGCGCACTGCTTCGCGAGCGGCGTCGCGTTCCTTTCGGAAACGGTCCAGCGCTTCGCGGGCGGCCTGCTCGTCCCCGAGCGCACGGCTGAGTTGCTCGCGCTGCTGCTGAAGCTGTAGCTCACGCCACTTCAAGGCGGAGGCGAGGCGGAATTCAAAGCGCTTCATGGGCGAGGGCCCTCCGCTGTTGCGGTTTGGAGGCGGGCAGCACAGAATCCTGCCGCCGCAAGGGATGAGGCTGAGAGCCTCGACCCCAGCGCCTCCCGAGATGAGTGCATGCGTGGCATTGTCACCGGTCGCCGGTCTGGGAAAGAGCCTGCCCAGAATGGTGGGGCGGCCGTGTCACAGGGCTGCGGCGAGCTGCTTGAGGCCGCCGAGGGTTTCGTTCAGCGCAGATTTTTCGTGCGGGCGCTGGCGCAGAAAGTTCATGATGCCATCGCGAGCGCGAATGCTGACGTCGAGGCGTGGGTTGCTGCCGGATACGTAAGCGCCAAGCTGAATCAAATCTTCGGAGGTTTGATACAGAGCCAGAGCTTCGCGGACTTTACGCGCGGCTTCGAGCTGATCCGGCGACGACACCTGTGGCGCGACCCGCGAGATGGACGCCAGTACATCGATAGCCGGGTAATGGCCCGCTACGCCCAGGTTGCGGGAGAGAATGATGTGCCCGTCCAGTATGCCGCGCACGGCGTCGGAGATTGGTTCGTTGAAGTCGTCGCCTTCCACCAGCACGGTGAAGAACCCGGTGATGGCGCCGCGGGCGAAGGCGCCGGCTCGCTCGAAAATTTTCGGGAGCAGGTTGAACACCGACGGCGGGTAGCCCTTCTGGCTGGGTGGCTCGCCGGCGGCGAGGCCGATCTCACGCTGGGCCATGGCGAGGCGTGTGACCGAATCCATGACCAGCAGCACGCTCGCGCCCTGATCGCGGAAGTACTCGGCTACGGCCAGGGCCACGAAGCAGGCGCGGACGCGCAGGGGAGCGGGGCGATCGGAGGGCGCGACCACCAGTACCGAACGCTTGAGGCCCTCCGGGCCGAGTTCGTTCTCGATAAAGCCACGGACTTCGCGGTTGCGTTCGCCGATGAGCGCGATCACCGAAACGTCGGCGGAGTTCTCGCGCGACATGCAGCCGAGAAGCGTGCTCTTGCCGACGCCACTGCCGCCGAAGAGGCCGATGCGCTGTCCCTGGCCGCAGGGTAGCAGGCTGTCAATGGCGCGGATGCCGGTGACAAGGGGCGTGCGGATATGCTCGCGTTCAAGCGGACCCGGCGGAGGCGCATAGAGATCGTAGAGCGCGGCGGCTTCAATTGGTGGGCCACCGTCCATAGGCCGGCCGAAGCCATCCAGCACGCGCCCCAGCACTCCTGGGCCGACAGCGACGCGGGCGTCCTCGGAGCGCGAGAACACGCGATCGCCAGGCTGCAGGCCGTCGATCTCATCCAAAGGGATGGATAGAATGCGGCCGTTGCGGAACCCCGCCACCTGGGTGCGAACGATTTTTCCGGAACTGGTCTGGATCTCGCAGAAGCTGCCGATGGCGGCGGCCGGTCCCTGGGATTCGACCAGCAGGCCGGTGACCTCGGTCACCACGCCGCGCCAGCGGAGCAGGTCGAGCTTCTGGAGGTCGGAGATATAAGGCTGTATATCGATCATCGCGGGGCCAGGCGGTCGGCAAAACCGCGTTCTATTTCCTGGAGCTGGCTCTCGACCGAGGCGTCCAGCTCGCCGAGCGCGGTCTCGAACACCGCGTCGCCACGGCGCAGGGTGGTATCGGCCACGATCTCGATCGCCGGAGCGGCGCCCATGCGCTCGAGGCACTCGCGAACGCTGCTGACAAAGGAAGGATGCACGCGCACGCGATGGATCTCGCGGTTTTGCAGTTTGGCCAGCGCAGCATGGACGAGGCCGTGAATGGCGGAGGCGTCGGTCACCAGCTCGCGGTGCAGGATTCTTTTTGCAATCGCGAGAGCCAGCTTCACTACGTCGCTTTCCGCTTCGGCCCGGATCTTTCGGCGCAGTCCGGCCAGCTCGGCCAGGGTCGCGGCCAGGTTCTGAAGCACCGGACCAACCTCCGCGGCGGCCTCTTCCCTGCCCTTCTGTTGTCCCTCGCGAAATGCGGCTTCGCGAATCTGCGAAGCCTCGCGGTGGCGCGCGCTTTCCAGATCTGTGATGCGGCGGCGCAACTCCACGACATCGCCCGCAATTTGCGGCTGGTCGGGACCGGGCTCCGGGTCGCGGGGCGGCGGTTCGCCGACTACGCGCCACGCATACGGTCGGGCGCGCTTCGGATCGTCGACGATCTTACACGACATACTGCTCGCCCACCGCGCCCTTGATGCTCAGGACTCCTTCGCCTTCCAGCTGGCGCACGATGGAGATAATCTGCTGCTGCGCCGCCTCCACGTCGCGGATCTTCACCGGGCCGAGGGCATCGATGTCCTCCTTCAGCATCTCCGCGCCGCGCTGCGACATGGAGCTGAAGATCTGATTACGCAGCTGATCGCTGGTGCCCTTCAGCGCCGTTGTGAGCACCTTGCGATCGACGCGCGACAGCACCTCCTTGAGCCCGTTCTGGTCGATGAGCAGGAGGTCCTCAAACACGAACATGAGCTGGCGGATAGTTTCGAAGAGGTTGATATCGCGGACTTCGATGTCGCTCAGGATCTCTTTGCTGGTGTTCGAATCGAGGCGGTTGAACATTTCCGCCACGGCGCGAACGCCACCGTAGGATTCGCGGCTGAATTCGCCCAGGGCCTGAAGCTTGTGCCCGATCACCACGGCGATTTTCTGGATGATCTCCGGCGAGATTTGATCGAGGGAGGCCATGCGGAGCGCGACATCGGAGCGCAGCTGCTGTGGAAGCGATTCCAGCAGCGAGGCGGCCTGGGTGGGGTTAAGGTGCGAAAGAACGACCGCGATGGTTTGCGGGTGCTCGTTATGAATGAACTTGGCGAGCTGCTGCGGATCGGCGCGCTGGAGCGCGTCAAAGCTGGCGTAATCGGCGCCAAGCGCTTTCTGCAGGCGGTCCATCAGGCGCTTGGTGCTCTCCGGTCCGAACGCGCTCATGAGCATCTTCTTGGCGTAATCGACGCCGCCTTTAACCACATAGTCCTGGGCCATGCTCATGTGGTAGAACTCGCCCAGCACGCTTTCGGCCTGTTCGGAGGTGATATTGGTCAGACGCGCGACGTGCTGGCTGACCAGTTGCACCTCTTCCTCGGAAAGGTGTTTCAGAATGTTTGCGCTCGACTCTTCGCCGAGCGTGACAAGGAAAACCGCGGCCTTTTCGAGGCCGCGCATTCTTCCGGCGGCGGAGGCGTTCATAATCATGCTTTGCCGTCCTCCTCGATCCATCCGCGCAAGACGTTGGCGGCGAAGGCGGCATCCTTTTTGACAGAGTCTGTGAGGTGTACTTTGAGAGCTTCGACTTTGCGTGTCGCGTCAGGAATCTTTAGCCGGTCCTGCATCTCCGCGAGGAGCTGCTGCTGCTTCTGCTGCTGCGACTCGAGCTGCTCCTGAACTGCGCGTTTCGCGGCGGCATCGGCCTGTTCCGCCTGCGTCTTGAGATCCACGGAGGACGTCGGCGGGGGCAGAGCCGTTGGAGAGGTCACGACAGCGGCGTGCTTATTCGCGCTCAGTAAACGGCGCATCAGGATCATGAGGATCGCGCCCAGCAAGACCGCGGCTCCCACGCCGATCTGCAGGCCACGATCGGTGCGCAACCGCTCCTGCAAAGGCACCACCCGGGGGTTCTCTGCCGGAGGCAGCGGCTCCGGATGAAGCGTAGTCTCGAATGGCAGGCTTTCGATGATCAGCTGATCGCCGCGATCGGGAACCAGACCGATAGCGGCGGCCACCAGGTCGTGAATGGTCTTGATCTTTTCCGGCGATGGCGGCACGAGTACGCGAGCGCGCTGCTTGCCCTGCCCCTGCCAGCTGGCTTCCTGGTCGAGCAGGATGGACGCAGAAACCCGTTTCACCACGCCCTCGGGCAGCTTGA
>Ga0070739_10004608_pt1 | contig 16169 bp, 8 predicted proteins | sample Coa_R1_7_FD_66445 | JGI IMG/M metagenome (GOLD analysis project Ga0070739, IMG submission 66445) | Surface soil microbial communities from Centralia Pennsylvania, which are recovering from an underground coalmine fire - Coalmine... | ecosystem: Environmental > Terrestrial > Soil > Unclassified ... | reverse complement strand
GCAGTGCCGGTAGAAACGAAACGTGTGCGAAAGCGCAGTGCGCACTGCGCGCCTATCAACTTAGTAACCCACCGCGCGGCCGCCGCGGCGGCCATCGGACCAGCCAAGCCGCCAGCCGGAGCCATCCTCCACCATCACGGCATGCACATCGCCTTGCGAGCGCAGTTTCGGATTGATGGTGTCGCCGAAAGAGCGAAGTTTTTCGGCCACGTCGAAGACCAGCGCTCCCGGTTCGGCGTCCACCCGATCGGGCATGTATTGATGGTGAATGCGCGGATATTCAATGGCGTCACGCAACGACATTTTGGAATCGACTATGTTCACGATCACCTGAAAGACCGTGTTCGGAATAGTAGCCGATCCGGGCGATCCCAGGGCAAACCAAGGTGAGCCGTCTGGATGTAGAACGATGGTGGGCGTCATGGAAGAAATGGGGCGCTTGCCCGGCTTTACTTCGCCGCGATCGCCGGCGCGATTGCTGAACGCGCTCATGATGTCGTTCATCAACACGCCGGTTCCCTTGATCATCACCTGCGAACCATAGAAGCTGTTCAGCGTATAGGTATTGCTGACGATGTTGCCGGGGGGGTCGATTACCGAGAAATGCGTTGTATCCTGAGCCTCGCGAGTCTCTTGAGGCGGATTATCCAGCGGCATGGAGGAAGAAGGCGTCGCCCGGCCGGGCTGGATGGTAGAAGCGAGTTCGCGGGCATGTTCTTTGCTTGTCAGCAGATCGATGGGCACCTTGAAGAAATCGGGATCGGCGGCGTATTCCGCCCGGTCGCGAAACGCACGGCGCATGGATTCAATCATGTGATGCCGCTGCTCGCTCGAGCCCTCCATGCCGAGCTGGGAGGGAAAGGTCTCGAAGATGTTTAGCATCTCGATCAGCGTGGTTCCGCCACTCGAAGAAGGCGGCATCGAAAGAATCCAGTTGCTGCGAAAGCTGCCTTTTACCGGATCGCGTTCTATGGCGTGATAGTTCCGCAGATCCTCATAACGGATTGTGCCGTTATGTGCGGCCATGTCGCGGTCGATCAGGTGCGCGGTCTCGCCCTGGTAGAATTCACGCCAGCCGTCTTTCTGTATGCGTGCGATGGTGGCCGCAAGTTCCGGCTGCCGCACGAGCTCATCCTGTTTGAGCGGCTTGTCTGAGCCGTGCAGGAAAATTTTTGCGGTCTCGGGAAACTGTTTCATCACCGGCGCCTGCAGCGCCAAAATGATCTCCATGCGCTGCGAGGCAGGGAAGCCCTGCGCCGCCAGCAGACGCGCAGGCTCCAAAACATCTTTCCAGGGCAATTTGCCGAAACGGGAATGCGCGAGACCCATACCCGCCACCGTGCCGGGCACCGCCGAAGCTTTGTAGCCAACTTCGGCTTCCATTCGATTCGCGAACATGCCCAGGTGAGCAGCGGCAGGCGCCATTTCTTTGTAGTCGATCGCGCGTGCCGGCCCGTCCGCCATGCGAATGAGCATGTAACCGCCGCCGCCCAGGTTGCCGGCTTCCGGATGTACCACTGCGAGCGCAAATGCGACCGCGACCGCAGCATCTACGGCGTTGCCGCCCTTACGCAGGATCGATAAGCCGGCTTGCGAAGCGAGCTCGTTGGCGCTGGCGATCATGGCCGAGGGCGCGCGCTCCGGCTGATCGATCATGGGGCGCGGCCCCTTGAGCTCGAGCCCGCTTTGGGATACTTCCTGCGCCAATACCGGCGCGGCTGCGATGGCCAGCGCCGCTAAAATAGTCGCAAGCGTTCTGCGGAGATTCATGAAATTAGAAATTCAGTTTTAATCCAAGCTGTATGACGCGATATGACTCACCCGTTGAGATCACGTTGGCCGAACTGGGCAGCGATACCGTTTGGCAGCACGTTTGTCCGAACGTCGTGCTGGTAATGGTAGGGCTGCCGGTGCTGGCGGCAAGCGGCGATGCGAAGTTCGGGTGATTGAGCGCATTGAAAGCCTCGGCACGGAACTGCAGCCGGACGCGTTCCACGATAGAGAAGTTCTTGAGCAGTCCGGCGTCCAAGTTCCAGAAGCTGGGAGCATGCGCCAGATTCCGGCCGCTGCCGTATTGGCCAGGAGGCGGAACACAAAAGTAAGTAGCGCCGTTGTTCACCTGCACGCAATCGTAATGAGGATCGCTCGGGTTAGTAATCAGCGAGCTCGCCACATACATAACCGGACCTTTGATCCCGTTCACGAATTGTAACTGGCCTTGATCCATGGGCCCAATGACCAGTGCCGAGCTGTTATGGGCGCCGTTAGTAGTCCGAATCCCGGCGTTAATCGTATAAGGCTCGCCGCTTTCATATGTGTAAACGCCGGTAAGCGACCAGCCGCCTACGATCTCGTCCAGCCACTTCGGAGGACTGGACAGAAAATGCTTGCCCTTGCCGAAAGGCAGGTCGAGCAGCATGTTGATGAGCAGCACATGCGTGTTATTGAAGTCTGAAAGCGCGCGATCCAGACGGAAGTTGTGGATGTCGGTCGGCGTGCGCGAAAAACTCGACGTGCTGAGCCCGCCGCCGGTTGATGCGCCGGTCGGATCGACGGACATATCATCGATCGACTTACTGAATGTGTAAGACAAGCCCATCGTCAGGCCTTGCTCGAAACGTCGATGCAGCGCGACAAACAGGCCCTGGTAATAGGAATCGCCGCCTGCGTCCTGATAAAAAATGGACGAAAACTGTGGATTCGGCCGGAAATAATTGGCCGGAAAACCTTTGGCAACCAGCCAGCTCGACGTCGCCTGGCTATCCAGACGAACCGCCATGTTGCCGATGTTGCCGCGTTGTAAGTCCGATAAGGACGTCGACGTGTTAATAAATGATGCCGATGAAAGCGCCATCAGCAGCGTTGGTGTCTGGCCGGTGACGCCGCTCGGACAGCCTGTTCCGTCAGCCCTGCACCCGGACAACACATTCGAGCGCGCCATGTTGAAGGACTGCAGGAAGCCGGGTTGGTTTGTAGAGATCTGGTTGAGATCGTAGGCGCGATACAAATGTGTCCCACGCTTTCCGACATAGCCGACTTCGCCGAGGATATGAATCGGCAATTCGCGTTCAATCGTAAAGTCCCATTCGTGTACGGTCGGGTTCTGAATGTTCGGATCGAACGCCCCGGTAGCGGGCGCCAGATTGTACGGCTGCGGCGGCGGAGATAAAGCAGCGGAAGGGGTGATGAAAGGCGCGGCGATGCTGAGCGGGAATCCTTGCGAGATTCGATTATTCATTCCGCTGGGGGTGATGCAGCCGACCGTCGTGCTGATGTTACCGCCGGAGTCGATCGTAGACGTACAGTTCTGCAGGAAGCCGGGCATGAAGCCCGCCATCGCGGTTACCTGAAAACTGGAAAGGGTATCGAAAAACATGCCGTAACCGGTACGGATGGACGTTTTCTGGTCGGGCGACCAGGCGATGCCTAACCGCGGTGCGACGGCCTTGATGTTGTCGTTCTTAAACCAGCCCGAGGCTTTGACGAATGTGACCGGGCCTTGCGAACCGTCAATCGGCAGGTTGGGGACGAGCGTTTGCTGGGCGTCGTACGGAGGCGGATTGTACTCCCAGCGAATCCCGGCGTTCACGGTGACATTCGGCCTGACCTTCCACTCATCCGAGATGTAGGTGTCGTACTGGTGCAGGCGCGTGTAAACGGTGGCGTATCGTGTCGCCTGGTATTGATTGCTGTTGAAATTGGCCAGATAGCCCTGCTGGATCAGATACGGAATGCCGGACAATTCGACAATTGCCTGCTGCAACGTATTGATGTCGCCCGAATACGGGGAAGTCGCAGCGTCGCCGTTGATGGTGCCGGGAATGTTGGTGAAGTTTCCCTGCCTGTTGGTGGCGTTGAATTGCACCCACGGTACAACGGCCTTGCTGCCGAAAAAGCCGCGGCTATCGTTATGGATATACCAGCGGAAATTGATACCTGCGTGCAGCGTGTGATTGCCCCAAACTTTGGAAACATTGTCAATCAACTGCGGCGTGGTCACGGCGCGCGCCGTATGCGGCGAAATGCAATACGGGGCGGTGATGTTAATAAATGATCCGAAAAGGCATTGATCGCCCCACGGCGGCAGCTTGGTCGGATCGCCGAAATTCGGGTTCGACTCGCCAAACGTAAAGTTGAACGCAAATCGATTGAACCCAAGCGTTAGCTCGTTCACCAGACTGGGCGAGAACGTATGGCGGTAGCTTACCGCCAGGTTGCGTCCAAGCCGGCCCACTTCGCCGAGCGGCGGGAATCCGGGGAAGACTTCCGGCCGCGAGTTTGTGAAATCGCCTTCCTTGGTGTCATAGCGGCTTTGCAGCCAACGCACGAACATGTTGTCGTTTGGCCCGAAGGTGTGATCCACGCGGCCCATGTACTGCGGTCCAGTGAACTTGGAAGGCGGATTCCAGGCATAACCGGCCGTGTTCAAGCCATCTCCCGAAGAGGAGAAATTGTTCGGCAACGGCTCGCTGTTAATCAGGCCCAGCACGGCGGCATCCGCTCCCACGTGGGCCGGATCGTTGGCAAAAATGTTGTAGCTGTCTACGCAGTTCTCAAATTTGTTGGCCGCACTGCAGGTAGCGATTCCGGGAAGCAGATTCCCGCTTGCATCCACCAGCGCCGTCGAATTTCGCGTATAGCTCTTGCCGTTCGCACTGACCGTGCCGCGGACAAACCGGAAGATGCCTGTGCGCGCGAGCGATGTGTAGACCGAAGGAGTGGTGCCCAGGGCCGCCGAGATGGGCTGGCTCAACAAGATGAGGTTGCCCTGATAGCTGAAAAAAAAGAACGTCTTGTTCTTGATGATCGGCCCGCCGATATCCACGCCGTATTGATGTAGCTTCAATTGCGGCGGAGCAATACCGGAAGCATTATTGAACCATTCATTGGCATTGAAATCCGTGTTGCGGTTGAAATAAAACGCGGAACCGTGAAATTCGTTGGTGCCCGCTTTCGTGGCGACCATGACGTTGGCGCCGCTGTTACGCCCCTCTTCGGCAGTCGCATTGAGCGTCACGGTTCGAAACTCCTGAACATCGTCAGGCTGGAGGCGTTGCAAGTTCGATTGCGGATTCGGCACTGTGGATTCATTGGCGTCAATGCCGTCGATCGTCACATTGTGCGAGCGATCGCGCGAACCGAAGACGTGCGTGCCCGATCCGGTGTTCGAATTCGTACGCTGCACGACGCCCGGCTCGAGCGTCAGCAGCGCCAGCGGATTCCGGCCATTTAGGGGTAAATTGACCGCCTGCGCCGTCGTGATGACGTCGCTGATGGTCGCATTGGTGGTTTCGACGCGTTGGTACGTGCTCTCCACCTGCACGGTTTCATTGGTTGAGCCCACTTTCAGCGACGCATTGACCACCAGTGGTTGACCCACCGTCAGGACGTTATGGACGCTAACGAAGCGCTCGAAACCTTGCTTCGTGATCGTGATCGAATAAGTTCCTGGCGGCAGCGAACCAAATACGTAGTTACCGTCCGTATTGGACGAGCCTTGGTAAGTAACTCCTGTACTCTCGTCGCGGGCCTCAATGGCCGCGGCTGGAACCACCGCGCCGGTGCTGTCGGTGACCAGGCCCGTTATGGACGAAGTGCTAACCTGCGCCAAGATGCGCACAGAGCTCAGCAGAAGCAGTAAAATCGCCGCGAATAATCCGGATTTCTTTCCCAACGCAACCTCTCCAGTCTCTAGAAATGTTATGGAGGTGTGACGGCAGTGTCAAGAAAAGAATTGAGGACGCGCGCCGCCCTGTTGGGAATGCTGGCATTTTCTGCCGCCGCAATCGCGCTGCCGCAGGATCTGGACGTACTGATTCGAAATGGGCTGGTATTCGACGGGTCGGGTTCAGCGCAGCAGAAAGTGGATGTCGGCGTGACCGGAGACCGCATCGTGTTCCTCGGCGGCGGCTCGCGGATGCGCGCCAAACGCGTCATCGATGCAACCGGACTAGTGGTTGCCCCCGGCTTCATCGATCCGCACACCCATACGCTGGAAGATCTTTCCGATACGAGGCGCAGCCGCAACGACGCCTACCTGATGCAGGGCGTCACGACAGTGATCACCGGCAACGACGGGGAAGGCCCTGTTCAGACCGGCGCCACGCTGGCGAAATGGAAAGAGCAGGGAATCGGGACAAACGCCGCTTTGTATATCGGCGAAGGAGCAATCCGGCGCGAGGTGATGGGCATGTCGGACGCCGCCCCCACGCCCGAACAGTTGCGGCGCATGCAGGAACTGGTGCAGCGCGGGATGGAGCAAGGCGCAATCGGTATGTCAACCGGCCTGTACTATGCGCCGGGCAGCTTCGCTACCACGCAGGAAATTATTGCGCTGGCGAAGACGGCGGCGGCAGCCGGCGGCGTGTACGACACGCACATGCGCGACGAGAGCAGTTACAACATTGGACTGTTGGGCGCAGTTAAGGAGACGATCCAGATCGGCAGGGAAGCGGGTATTCCGGTCCACATCTCGCACATCAAGGCGCTCGGTAAGGATGTGTGGGGCCGGAGTTCGGACGTTATTGCCTTGGTGCGCAAGGCGCGCGCCGAAGGCGTAAAGGTCACCGCCAGCCAGTATCCGTACATTGCTTCCGGCTCGAGCGTTACGGCGTCGCTTGTGCCGCGCTGGGCAGAGGCAGGCGGCAATGCGGAACTGCTGAAACGCATAGCCGATCCGGAGGTTCGGCCACGGCTTATCTCGGAGATGGAGCGGAACCTGGACCGGCGCGGCGGGCCGGAATCGCTGCTCATTATCTCCGCGCGCGACAAACAGATCATAGGCAAGACGCTGGGCCAGATTGCAAAAGAACGATCCGAAACGCCGGTGGAAGCAGCGTTAGAGATCGTCAAAGCCGGCGGCGCTGGTGTGGCGTCGTTCAATATGCGCGAAGACGACGTAAAGAACTTCATGCGCGAGGACTGGGTGATGACGTGCTCCGATGGCTCGACCGGGCACCCGAGAAAGTACGGCACTTTCCCCCGCAAGCTGCGCAAATACGTATTCGACGAGCACGTGATCACGCTGCCGTTTGCCATTCGCTCCATGACGTCTTTGACCGCTCAGACATTCGGGTTGAAAGATCGGGGGCTGCTCAAGACCGGCTATTTCGCCGACATTGTGGTTTTCGATCCCAACACAATTCGCGATCTTGCGACCTTCACAGATCCTACTGTGCTCGCCACCGGAGTGAAATATTTGCTGGTGAACGGGCAGCTTGCGGTATCGGACGGACAGATTCAAGACATTCTGGCGGGCAGAGTATTGCGGCATTAGGGCAAGCTGCCGCGCCAGAGCCGGTCAGGCTATCATTCATCTCGGATGTCCACGGTTATCTGGCAAAGCTGGCGTTCGTGGAGAAACGCGAAAGGACTCGCGGCTTTAGCGGTCATCGCGCTGGCTGTCGGAATCGGCTGCGCGACGGCGATTTTCACCGTCGTGAACGCAGTGCTGCTCGAGCCGCTCCCGTATACGGAAGGCAATCGCTGGGTCGCTGTGTTCGGTGGCAGCACGCTGATCAGCGGGACCGAACAGGCCCGCATTTCTTCGCTTTCGTTTGCTGATCTCGAGGATTACCGTGACCGCACCCACAGCTTCGACGTATTCGGCTGGTACGTGATCTTCAGCGACTTTAATCTCACATCGCCGGGCGAGCCGCAGCATATTCAAGGGACCCCGGTGACGTCGTCGCTGATCGATAACGTGGGTGTGAATCCCGTGCGCGGGCGTTTGTTTCGCGATTCCGACGGCCCGAATGTTGCCGTGATATCGAGCCGTCTTTGGAATCGCCTGGGTGCTGGAATTATCGGCCGAACCATCACGCTCGATGGAGAATCGTACACGGTTTTGGGTGTGATGCCGCCCTGGTTTGCGCTCCCGGTAACCGGCGTCTCGAGCGAAAATGTGCACACTGATGTCTGGATTCCGCTGAAAATTCCTCGAGATGAACAGACTCGGCGCCGCTATTCTCCCTACGCCGGATACGCGAGGCTGAAACCTGGAGTCACGGTCGCTCAGGCCCGGTCGGATTGTAGACGCGTTGCCGCTCAAATTGCAAAAGAAGATCCGCGAGATCACCAGCGTTCTTACACCGCGGAAGTTTACAGTCTTCGCGAATTCGTAATCAGACAGATTCGCCCGGTTCTGCTGCTGTTGTTCAGCGCAGCCGGTCTGCTGCTGCTTATTACCTGCGCGAATGTGGCGGGGCTGCTGGTGGCGAGATCGGTAGGGCGGGCGCGTGAAATTGCGGTTCGTGTCGCGCTCGGCGGAGCGCAGCGCCAGCTTGCACTCCAATTCTTTTTCGAAAGTCTTTTCGTGGCGATTGGCGCGGCAGTGCTAGGCATTGCGGCAAGCGTGGCGCTGGTGAGACTGATTCTTACTCTCGCCGCCGACTTCATTCCTCGCGCTGACCAGGTCTCAACAAACTGGCCTGTCGCGCTGTTTGCCGTGGCAGTGGGATGTATTGCGGCCTTGCTTTCGTCGCTCGCGCCGCTCTGGCAAGCGGTCCGCACGCAACCGAATGAAGTGTTGAACGAAGGCGTGCGATCGTCGGCCGGCGCGAGGAGCCGCAAGCTTTCGCATTCGCTGGTCGTGGCCGAAATTGCGCTGGCGTTCACACTGCTGTCCATCAGCGCGTTGTTGCTTTCGCAACTGGATCAATTGCATCGCGTCTGGCCCGGGTTTGATCCGAACCACCTGGTCACGTTTAAACTCAGTATTCGCCGCAGCGTGAACGCCAAAGAAAGCTTCGCGTACGAAAATCGTTTGCTGCAGGCTCTGGAAGGAATACCCGGCGTGAGCAGCGTAGCGGTCGCGAATCAGCTACCGCTCGAAGGTTGCTGCATTCAGACCACGCTGTTTCCTCAGGGGCAAACGTTGAGTTCAGACGTGGACCGTTCGGTCGCTTTCGTGCCCGTCAGTCCCGAATATTTTCAAACGATGCGCATTCCGCTCGAGAAAGGCCGCTTTCTTAACGGGCACGATACGAACGAGAACCCGGCTTCGATCGTGATCGACGAAGCGACCGCGAAACGCTTTTGGCCAGACCGCGATCCAATCGGAGCTTTTGCCCGCCTGGGCGCGCCAGATGGTGATCGGGTGCAGGTAGTAGGGGTGGCAGGAAACGTGCGCGACGACGCCCTTGACGCCGCAACACGTCCCGAACTTTATATATTGAACGCGCTCACCGTGATGGACCCTATGCAGTTCGTGGTGCGCTCGAACTTGCCCGCATCCACTCTGATTCCAGCCATTCGACGCGCCGTTCGGGATGCAGATCCCGCGCAGCCGATCTACAACGTACACACGATGAAGGAAGTTGAGAGCGATTCGCTGACACTGCAGCGCATCGATTCGACGGTCGTGGGCTTTTTTGCGTGCGCCGCTTTGCTGATGGCCGCGCTCGGCGTGTACGGCGTCACTTCGTATTCGGTGCGGCAGCGGACGGTGGAAATGGGGACACGCATGGCGCTCGGCGCGACCGGCCCCGATCTGGTGGGGCTGATCCTGGGCAACGGGCTGAGGATGGCGGGATGGGGCATTGCATGGGGCGCCCTCGCGGTGATCTTCGCTACCTGGCTGGTTGCCCGTTTTTTCCACTTGCATGACATCGGTGCGCTTCCCTATGCATGGCCGGTAGCGGTTGTTGCCGGGCTGGCGATGTTCGCATCGCTTTTCCCGGCGTGGCGCGCGACTCTGCTGTCGCCTATGGTGGCAATTCGCAACGACGGCCGGCGATCTGAATCGCTTGCGTATCGAGCCCTCGAAGAAGACCGCACGCCCGGCGTCGAACCCGTACTGTTGACGGAGTTCATCGATGCCAGCCGGCGCGCCGATTCCTTTGCCGAAGCGCTTCGTATTTCGCTGCAGACCCTGCGGGCGGAGATTCACGCAAAATCGGCGATACTGCTGGAAGATGTTTCGGCGGGAGAGTACAGATGTGTCGCCGTTGCACCCGAGCAGCAGATTCCTTCGTTCTCGATTCCCGAGAATGGATTTCTGATAAACAGGCTGAAGTTTTATCGGGCTCCTCTGGCCTTCACCGCCGGCGATCTCGATTCTTCCTTGCGCTGGGCTAAGGAACAAAAAGCCACTCACGTGGCTGAAATTGAGTCATTGAGAGAACTCGGTGTACGCCTGGCAGTTGCATTACGGACGAAAAACGAGATTCTTGGCCTGTTGTTATTTGGCCCGCCGAAAGATCGCGAAAGTTTCACCTCAAGCGATAAGCGGTTAGTAGCAGCGTGCGCAGATCAATTCGCTCTGATGATCGAAAATGCGCGCCTGACCGCGCGGGTTGTGGAACAGGAAAAGCTGCGCCGGGACGTGGCGCTCGCAGCCGAAGTGCAAAAGCGGCTTTTGCCGCGTGAATCTCCCGAGACGACCGCGGCTTCGCTCGGGGCATTCACGCTTCCGGTGCGCAGCGTTGGAGGCGATTACTACGATTTCCTCAACGTGGGTGATCATCGCCTCGGTATCGCCCTTGTCGATGTTGCGGGCAAGGGCATTGCTGCGGCGCTGATCATGGCGGTGGTGCATGCTTCACTCCGCGTCCTGGCAAGCGAAAGGAACATTTCGCTGCCTGAGCTTACGGCCAAAATGAATCGTTTTCTCTACGGCTCCACCGGCGCGAGCAGCTATGCCACCTTTTTCTATGCCCAGATAGACGAACAGAACCGGCGGCTTCATTATGTGAATGCCGGCCACAATCCGCCTTACCTGGTGCGCTCGCTTGATCATGCTTCAGGCAAAGGCCTGATTGCGCCCGTAGAAGAGTTGAAGACGGGCGGCATGATCATCGACATGTTGCCGTCGGCAAGTTATGAGGAAGCGACCGTGGATTTGCACTCGGGCGACGTGCTGGTGGCTTTCACGGATGGCGTGACAGAAGCGCTCAACGCAAACGAGGAAGAATTCGGGGAAGAGCGGTTGAAGAATCTCGTGCAGGACTTGGCCCATTTGCCCGTTCCCGAGATGACAGCGCGCATCTCGCAGGAAGTTCGCAAATGGATCGGCGATGCGCCGCAGCATGACGACATTACGTTTCTGGTGATGAAAGTGAAATGATGGGGAAAACCTGCCGCCGCCTTGTAGAATTCCGGCCTGGCCGTTCGTCGTTCTACTGAAGGCGGGGCAGAGAAACCCCGCCGGACAGACGCTTATATATGAGAAAACTCAAAATTTGCGAACACATCTCGCTGGACGGCGTGATCCAGCATTCCGCCGATGAGAACGGTTTCCCTTACAGCGACTGGACGGTGTCGTATCGGACGCCCGCCGGCAGAGACGCAGTTCTCGCTGCTTACGGGGAGAGGTTCGATCTGCTGCTGGGCCGCCGCACCTACGATATGTGGTCGGGCTTCTGGCCAAAGGCACCGAGCAGTCCGATGGCGGATCGCCTGAATGCGGCAAGAAAATATGTCGTTACTCACCGTCCGGAAAGTCTCGAATGGGGACCGGTCGAGGGGCTTGGACCGGATATGGTCGAGTGCATCCGTCAAGTAAAGTCGCAGGACGGGCCAGACCTAGTCCTGTCGGGCAGCTCCACACTGACATCGACGCTGCTCGAACACGGCCTAGCGGATGAGGTCTTGCTGATCGTCTATCCAGTCCTGCTGGGCCAAGGGAAACGTTTCTTTTCGGAAGGAACGCCGGCACGTTCCTTCGAGCTGGCCAGCACGAAAGCTTTGTCCTCAGGCATCCTGATCAATGTCTACCAGGCCGCCGGGCCTTTGAAGAGTTAAGTATAGGAGCAACTGAATGCGGTGCCTTGGGCGTGTCTCCTGTGTCCGATAACAGATATTATGTCAACTTTCAGCGATCTGTCCTCAATGCCGCACAATCACATCTCAGCGTCGAAGTAAATTCCGTAAAGCGCGGAACCAGTCTCGCATTTGTGGAATATAACGCTTGCGCTGTAGATTCACGATTTCCCTGCTGCTCAGAGCACGCAGACTCTCCGCCGCTGAAGTCCGCTTCGACACCGAATCAACTGTGCCGTAGCGGACCCTGCGATCCGGATCGATAATAAACACGGCGGGTTGGGCGATTCCGCCGTGCTCGCGCGGATTGTAGATGTGCCATTCCCGCACGACGCGCCGTGAGGTGTCGCACAAGATCGGAAACGGCAAGTCCAGTTGTTGCCGCAATGCCTGCGATCGATCGGGCGGATCGACGGAAACGGCCACGAGTTGCGCACCGCCTGCGCGAATTTCGCCGTAATGGTTGCGGTAATCCGCCAACTGGCGAAGGCAAAACGGTCACCAATATCCGCGATAGAACAGCAGGACGAGCGGGCCTTCCGCTACCAAATCGGATAAGCGGCGCTCTGTTCCGGTTGAATCCAACAATTCAAAATCGGGTGCAAGTTCTCCGGGAGCGGGAGGTTTGTCCATTCGTCCATAGACGCGTTTTCGTGACAGCTCGCTGCGGGCAAGTGAGCTGCGATAAAGTTCCCTTTATGACTATCGCCGAAACTTTGCTCGTTGACTTCGATATCGAAATCGCCAATACGAGGTGTACGCTGGAACGGATCCCGGAAAAAGATCCGCAATGGAAGCCGGCCGAAAAGTCGATGCCCATCGGGCGGCTCGCGGTGCATGTGGCGCGGCTGCCGCAGTTCTGCACGCGGATTTTGACCACCGATGAACTCAACTTCGCGAAGGAAAAGTTCCCTGATCTCGTCTTTGAATCCACCGCCAAACTTTTATCTGAATTGGAAGAGCATGCGGCAGAGGCGAAGAAAAAACTGGCCGGCTGCTCGGATGAGCATCTGAAAGGCGAATGGCAGCTTTTATGGGGTGATCGAGTTATCGTGAAGGCCTCGCGCATGCTGCTCTATCGCAGGATGTTCCTGAATCACATGATTCATCACAGGGCGCAGTTGGGCGTCTATTTGCGCCTGCTCAACCTGCCTGTTCCCGGTCTCTATGGGCCTTCAGCCGACGAGCCGATTGCGTGAATCCCAGGCGTTCTGAATGAAAAAATGCCGCTCCGGCCCTGTCAGGTCGGCCGGAGCGGCCGAGGGAAGATCGTTACCGGCCGCGGTGGCCGCCACCGCCGTGTCCACCACCGCCGCCACGGGATGCCCCACCACCGCCACCGCCGCCACGCGATGCTCCACCACCGCCACCGCCGCCACGAAACGATGGCGCGCTGTAGTGGGGCGCAGGCGCGCTGTAATGCGGTGCGGCGGGCGCACTGTAGTGGGCCGGAGGCGGGGCGCTGTAACGCGGTGCGGCTGGCGCGTTATAGCGCGGCGCGGGCGCGCTGTACCGGGGGGCCGTGTAATTTCCAAACCCTCCTGGGCGCGGCTCATAACCGTTCCGGTAGCCGTTGTAGGCGGGACGCGACGGCTGCGCTTGTCCAAATGTATGCCAGCCGCTTTCCTGCCCTGGGTGAACTTGCGCTGCTCCCGGCGCAGCGTAGTTCTGGCGGTATCCGGCCGCGCCACCCGGGTCGCCGAAGCGGCTCCAGCCGCTGCCGTTCGATCGCGGCGCCTGGGCCTGCGGTGCATAACGCGTGCCGTTGTTCTGGGCGTAACGCGCTCCATTGTTTTGCGCAAAGCGGCCGCCATTCGCCGCCGCGAATCCTGGGGCGCCAGCGAGGTTCGCGCCGCGATTATTGGGAAAATTGGTGCGGAAGAACTGCCGGTTGGTTGCCGCTGCCAGACGCGGATTCGCAAACGCCTGCCGGGATGCGAATCGATAACTCTCGCGAGATGGACTCACCGGAACCTGGCCGCGGAACGCCGTTGCGTTTACCAACTGCTCGCGTGTAGCAAACCCGAAGCGCTCATGCGGGCCGCCAAATCCGTTGTATCTGGCATACACCGCGCCGCCGCGGAACCCACAATTCCGGTAGGTCGCAAAGATATTTACGTTTCGATAGACACCGAAACCAAAGCCGCGCCCCCAATGCCCCCACCATCCGTAGAACGGTTCAAAGGGCGCCAGCGCGACCCAGCCCAGGCCGGTGCCGAAACCAAAGAAGCCGACAAGCGCGGGGCGCCAGAAAAATCGCGCGCCGAAAACTCCAGGCCACCAGCACCATCCATAACCGGCATTGAAGAACCAGCGGCCGTAATGATAAGGCGCCCAGCCCCAGGGAGCATAATCCACCCAGGTCCAGCCATAATACGGCTCATAATCCCACTGGCCGTAACTGTACGGGGCCCAATCGGCGGTGGGCGGCTGCGGCTGCCAGACCTGACCATATTGAGACGGCACCCATTTGCCGTAGGCATCCAGGTCGTCGGCGCCGTAGACGTCGGGACTGACATACCGGTAGCTTTGCGATGCCAATAACTCGCGGTCGCGATTGGCGCTCCAGTCGTCAAACTGATCGCGCGCGATCTCATACGTGGTTTGAAATTCGGGATCGGAGGGGTTGCCCCGTACCAGCGTGGTCCGGCCTGCCTGCAACTGTTCTGAGCCACGCGGGCCGAAAATCTCGCCAGCGCCCGAGCGGACCGTGATCTGCGTGGTGCCGTCGTCGAGAACGGAAAGGCGGTATTCGCCGTCACCAGCGGGACGGAACGCAATGCTGGGAGTATCGATCTCCACCTGCGCATCCTGATTGCGCAAAACGCGATAAATGATGGTTCCCGCCCCCAGTTGAAGCTGGTAGCGGTGATATTCGAGATCCGAAAAACCGACGTCGGTGTTGGGCGCGAGCCGAATCAGGTTGGCATAGTCAAGCTGTACTTCCGCGCGCGATCCGGGCGCGGTCTGAACATGGTCCTGCGCCATTAAAGGCGCGTTTACGATTGCGGCAACCAGCTCTCCGTTATCACCGCGCTTTACGTTGACGTCACCCTGCACGATACTGAGCCGGGCGACGCCGTGCTGCTGGTCCTCGGCACTCTCGTCTGCGGGCGCCGCGTATTGACCACCCGGCTGCGGATACTGCTGAACCGCTGGACTTCCGGGTGCGCCCTGAGGCGGATAGCCCGAGGCGGGCTGCTGCGGATATTGGGGCGGATAACTTTGGGGTGCTGGTTCAGGGTACTGGCCAGACTGGTTGCCCGGGTATGCGGGCGTGAACTGCGCCAGAGCTACCGGGGGCAAGCCGAAAAACGCCATCGCGTAAACCAGAACCAATGCTGTAGCCGTGCGAAACATCTGACGCCATCTTCTTAAACACGCGGGCCGCCAAACGAAAATTGCTTATTTTCACAAACTTAGTCGAAGTGCTCGGGCAGGAGGCATGGCCGAAAACCACCGCTGCTGTGTGCTTGCGGCCGCTGGCGATTAAAAAGGCAGGCTGAACTTGAACACCGACCCCTGCCCTTTGCCTGCGCTTTCCGCCCAGATGCGGCCGCCATGTGCCCGCACAATTTTGCGGCAGACGGCCAAGCCGAGACCGTTTCCCGGGATGGTTTTGCCCTGCAGGCGCTTAAAAGGCTGGAAGATGGTTTCGAGATACTCAGGATCTATGCCGATGCCGTTGTCGCGCACGGAGATGATATACGCCGCATCCGTTTCTTCCGCGTTAACTTCAATGCGGAGTGTCGTTTCGCCGCGATAGTTAATGGCGTTTGTGAAGAGCTGAACGAAGAGCTGAACAAACTGCGATTCGTCTATATTGACTTCCGGCAGATCGTCGAAGATAATTTCCCCACTTGCGCCGCGCAACAAACTCTGCACATTTATGGCGGCCCACTGCACCACGGAATTCAGGCGTACGTTCGTACGGCGCGGCGAGTTCCCTGCCCTCGAATACTTCAGCAGATCCTCGATGAGCGTATTCATCTCTTTTACGCCTTGCGCCGCGAACGTGCTCAATTCGCTGGCTTCTGGATTAGAAGCATACTGCTGCTGCAGCAACTGCGTGTAGCTGGCGACGGCGCGAAGCGGTGTACGCAGATCGTGACTGACGGCGTAGATCAGGTGCTGCATGTCTTGCGTGGCGGCACGCGCTTCCTCATGGCTACGCTCGAGATCCTGTTCTGCCCGTTCGCGGGCTGCGCGGCACTCTTCGAGAGCTCGCCGCAACTCTTCGTTTTCCCGCCGGGCCGCTGCGAGCTGCTCTTCTAAGGACTTCTCCATGTGCAGTCAGGCGGCCGGAAGCAAACCGAGGCGCTCCAGAAGTGCATCCGGATCTGGATCGCGGCCCATGAAATCGCGGTAGAGTTGCGCCGGGTCATCGCTGTCGCCGCGTTCCAGAATAT
>Ga0070739_10004607_pt1 | contig 16170 bp, 10 predicted proteins | sample Coa_R1_7_FD_66445 | JGI IMG/M metagenome (GOLD analysis project Ga0070739, IMG submission 66445) | Surface soil microbial communities from Centralia Pennsylvania, which are recovering from an underground coalmine fire - Coalmine... | ecosystem: Environmental > Terrestrial > Soil > Unclassified ... | reverse complement strand
TCGCAGCCCGGATTCGTCACGACGATCGTGTCGACGTCGAGCGCGGCCAGATCGGACATCTTGCGATCGATGAGTCGATCGGAAACCTCCGGGTGAAGCAGGTTGTAAATGCCGGCGGAGCCGCAGCACTGATCGGCGTCGCGCAGCTCGCGAAACTCTCCCGACGCGGCCAGGAGCTCGCGCGGCTGGCGCCAGACTTTGAGACCGTGGCGTAGGTGACAGGAATCCTGGTAGGTGACGGCCCGTCCCCCCTCCGGGGGAACGTACCCGCTGCCCCGCAGCAGCGAAGCAACATCACGAACCGTGTCTGCGAATCGCTCGGCTCGGGCGCGCCAGGGATCGTCGGGCTCGAAGAGATCGCGGTACTCGGCCATGAAGGCGCCGCACCCTCCGGCGAGACTGATAATCGTCCCGGCGCCTGATTCCTCGAACGATCGAATCACCCGCTTGGCCAGCGCCCGGGCAGTGTCGATATCCCCCTGGTGCGCGTGAAGCGCGCCACAGCAACCCGCCGTCGCGGTCAGGACCGCGGCCGGCATCCCGGCGTCGGTCAGAAGGCGGGCGGCGCGGGCGTTGGTTCGCTCCCAGAAGATGTCCATCAAGCAGCCGCGGTGCACGACGACGTCCGGGTTGGCAACCGGCGTCATGTCCGGCCGCGGCTCAGGAGCTGGGACCGCGGCCAGCAGCGCAAACGGCGGTTTCAAGGTCGGGAGGAAACGCGCCACGCGGACCGCCACACTGCCGAGGATCCGCCAGAGACGTTGGGCAACCTGGAGCCGGAACGGACTCTCGATCACGAACAGCAAGGCGCGAGCGTCGAGTGGGAGCGGGCCGGTAACCCCGGCCAGTGCTTCACGGCCGGCGAGGAACACCTCTTCGTAGATCACGCCCGCCGGGCAGGCGCTTTCGCAGGCGCGGCAGCCCAGACATTGCGAGTAGGTCTGGAGGGTCACCGGGTTGGCGGGGAGCTCGCCCGCCGCGACACTCGCCATGAGCGCGATGCGCCCACGGGGCGAGGATTCCTCGTCGTCGAAGAGGCGGTATGTCGGGCACGCGGTAAGGCAAAACCCGCACTGGATGCAGCGATCGACCGACCGGGCGAAGCCCGCGGTCGTGGAGATTACGTCAGCCATACGGATAGGATACCGTCCGGATCGAACACCCGGCGCAGCTTTCCCTCCCAGGCAGCCTCGAGTCGGCCGAGCGTGTGAAGCGGCTCCAGCCGCGGTCCCCAAACCGCGCGCACTGGCCCGTCGCCAAACGCCTCGACGCGCGCGGTCAGCGTCCGCGCCTCGTCCCGGGATGCACGGACGAGCAGTCGCGCCGCGGCCGGGAGCACGATGACCGGCGGCTCCTCCAACAAAGGGAGGACCCGCGAGAGCATCCGCGCCGGAAACGCAAGATCGAGAAAATCGTCGCCGTCGCCCAACGACGCGGCAGCGCCCTCAAGCAGAGCCCCGGCACCCGGCGTCTCCTCCCAACCCGCGACAGGCCCCGCAAAGCAACCAAAGACGGACAGCGCGCCGGAGCCGTTTTGCGAACACGCAAAGACTGCCTCCGGTCCGGCTGGTAACACCGTATCGAGAATTCGATCAGCTTCGAGTCTGCGCGCAAACCACCGGCCAGCGACCCGCGGAACGAGGCGAAGCGTGAACGAAACCGGGATGCCGAACGCTCCGCGGCTGCCGATGAGGAGACGATAGAGGTCGTAGCCGGCAACATTCTTCATGATCGGCCGGCCCATGCGCACCAGCTCGCCCGCCCCCGTGACGTACTTCACCTCGAGTAGGGAGCGCCGGAAGGTGCCATGCGCGACGTGCTCCGGGCCGTAATCATTGCCCAGGATGGCGCGCGCGATCGTCCCGCCGCGCAGAGGCGTAACGGGGAGGGAGAGCGGCGTACCGGCCAGGGCGTCCGCAATCTCCTTGGCCGTTACGCCGGCCCCGACGGTCACCGTCATGTTCGCCGGGTCAGGCTCGATCGCGCGAAACGCCTCCAGGCTCATCTCGACCGGCTTCCGGGTCGCGCGAGCGTTCCAGACGGCGGAACGGACCTCTTTCGCCGTCTTCGGACGGTGGTACCGCCGTCCGGCCGTCTCCGGCGCGACGCGGTCGGCCGGCAGGACCGCTTTTCCGGGATTGAACCTGCCGTTGGGATCGATCGCCGTCTTCACCGCCCACATCAGCCCCAGTTCGGCCTGGTCGTACATCAGGGGAAGTTGGTGCAGCTTGTCGAAACCAATGCCATGCTCGCCGGTGATCGAGCCTCCGAGCGCGACGCAGGCTTTCAATATCTCGAGGTTCGCCTGGTGGACCCTGCGGTCCATGTCGGCGTCATCAGGATCGTAGGGCAGATCCGGGTGCAGGTTGCCGTCGCCGGCATGGCCCTTGGTCGATACCAGGATGCCGTATTTGGCGCCGATACGGTCGATCTCCGCGAGGATGTCGGTCAGATGCTCGCGCGGCACCGTGACATCCTGAATGAGGATTCGCCGCCCGTGGAGCGCGGTCGCGGCAAAGGAGCCGCGCCGGCCCAGCCAGAGCGCCTCGCGCTCGGTCTCGTCCCGCGCCACCTCGACGCCCATCGCCTCCAGCCCGACGGCCAACTCACGAATCGCCTCGGCATCGGCGGCAACCGATTCCTCCGTCCCCTCAACATCCAGCAGCACGACCGCTTCCGCGCCGGGCGGGTACGACGCGACGCCCCAGGTCTCTATCGCCTCGATATTGGCCCGGTCGAGGAATTCGATTGCCAGCGGAATCGTGCCGCGGGCGATGACCGCCGAGACGAACCGGGTTGCCTGGAGCATCGCATTGAAGCTTACGAGAAGGGTCGCGATGGTATCGGGACGGCGACGGAGGCTGAGCTCAGCTCCGGTAAGAATCGCCAGCGTCCCTTCCGACCCGACGACCACGGACACGAGATCGGAGCCCGGCTGATACTCGCCCGCCGTCAACTCTCCGGCGCAGCCCTCCGGATCCACAACCGCCACCCGCCGCACATGGTGACCGGTCACGCCGTATTTCACCGCCCGCGGTCCTCCGGCGTTCTCGGCGATATTACCGCCAATCGTCGAGACGCGGTAACTCGCCGGGTCGGGCGGGTAAAAGAGCCCCAGCGGGGCGAGGGTGTTTTCCAACGTCTGATTGATAACGCCGGGTTCGACCCACACGGTCAGGAGAGTCGCATCGACGGCGCCGACGCCACGCATGTCCTCAAACGAGAGGACGATACCCCCGGTCTCCGGCACCGAGCCGCCCGACAGTCCCGTCCCGGCGCCTCGCGCGACCAGGGTGAGATTCAGGTCACGGACGATGCCGACAACCGCCGCCACATCCTCGGGTGTCTGCGCATGAACGACGGCGCCGGGAATGCGGCAGACGCCCGTGGCATCGTAACCATAGAGCCGCCGCTCGTGGGGAAGCAGCTTAGCGCGGGGGCCGAACGCCTCGATCAAACGACGGCGCGCCTCCACCGGCGGATCGGCGCTATCGACTTCCGGCACTTTATCCCCTCTCTGACGCTGCCTCTCTGTCACCTATCGTAGACGCGCCGCCCTCGTGGTAGCGATTGAGAATCGCCGGCCCCGTCCTCCGCTGCGGAACACGATCTCCCCGAGGCAGATTCCGCACCGCCTACCGTAGACTGAAGTGCACCCCAGCTCCGGAGATCGCTGTGCGCTCCTACCTGCCCCTGGCGTTTGTCGGCATCTACGCACTCTTGCTCGGCATCGGCACCTTCCTCGAGAAGCCGGCGCTGAAGCTGATGAACGCCTACCAGATGAACGCTCTCACGGCGGTCGGAATCGCAATCGTTTCGGTGGCGGCGCTGCTTATCGTCAAACCGGGTCTGCCGAGCCTGACCGGAACCGGAGTCGGCCTCGGCCTCGGCGCGCTCATCGGCGTCGGCGCCCTCTTTTACTTCCTCGGCCTGGTCAAGCTACCCGTCTCCGTGGCCGCGACCGTCGCCAACACCTACGTCCTGATAACTGTCGTGCTATCCATGCTCTTTCTGAACGACACGATGACACTCCCCAAAGGCATCGGCATCGGCCTCACGATCGCCGGTGTGATGTTGCTGAGCTACCACTCCGGGTAGCTGAGTATCGCCACAACGTTTCCTTGGATATCGTAGTGGCGATTTAGAATCGCCAGCCCTACGCTCGGCGAAGGCAGGCGATATACCCGAGACGGATTGTGTATCACACCGCCCCGGCCTCGACCGGCACCCACGACATCAGCTCCTGACCGATCTCCTCCTTCTCCTCGGTGTGCCCGCGTTCGAAGCTCTTGAGAATTGCCGTTCCCTTACGCTCGTCCAGCTTGTCGACGTAGAACACCTCCCGCGCCTTGCAGTGCGGACACATGTGGACCGAGACAAATGGATACAGCGATACCCAGCAATCCCGATCGACGACCAGATACAGATCGCCCTCGATGAGGTCGAGGGAAGGAGCTCCCGCCTCACGTGTTTCGCTCTCAGCCGGCAGCGCCGGGTGATCGCCGACGTAACTGACGTACTCGAGCGTCCAGCCACCACGTCGCAGCCGTTTGCCGGCTCGAAACTGCCGAAGCGGGTAGTCGGTGAAAAACGCCAGGCACTCCATGCAGCGGGCCAGTTGTTCCTGGACGCGAACACTGGCATCCTGAAACTCGGCGCTCGTCGTCGGCCCCCGATCGTGCTTGTAATCGTTCTTGGCTCGAATCAGCTCCGCCACGTCGCCGCCGAACGCCCGGGTGGACGTCATAGTGAGAGCGTGCAACTGGTGGCCAAGCCCCGTGGACGTGTGAGCCTTGGAGACTGCCGAGCTCCGCACGAAGAGCTCTCTCCACTCACCCGGTGAAATGCCGCCCCGCCACAGTCGCCGTGTTTCCAGGCCGACCTCTTCACGCCGATCGGTTGGCACCAGGGCCGCTGCCACCGATCCCACGAAGGCGAGAAGATTCTCTGCAACCCGTAGCTGCTGGCGGTAGAGATCGGCAGCGTCCGCCGTGCCGGTGAGTGATCGGTAACCAAATGCCAGCGGGAAGGGATAGAAGTTCGCAATTTGGTATTCGATACTGTCGGCACGCTCGATGCCCCGCGCGAAGAGGTTGCCCCGCCGCTTCAGATCGGCTACATCACGGCGAAAAGAATCGGCGCTCGTCGCGTCGAACAGATGCTGTCTTTGCCGGTGAAGATCGTCGGCCCTGTGTCGAAGCGCATCCTCGGTGCGCGCGATATCTCCGAGTCCGGCCAGAAGCTGTGCATCCAAGAGTGGCACCGGCAATTGCCTGAGGTTCGTAACCCCGAGCTGACGGTTGCCCAGCCAGCTGTTGGGCGTTGCAAGCGTCCGGATCATTTCCCGTCCCGTGCCGGAGTTGAGGTACTCGAGGAGGTAGTCGGGGCGCACGCGGTCATCGAACAGACGGATGATGATGACACCGCTCTCGATCACCGCGTCCTCGGAAGCTCGACTGAGGACGGCAGTCGACTGATCGTTAAACGCACTGGAAAGCAAGATATCACCCGCCTGGAGCCGATACTTTTCGGGTACCGACGCCAGCGCGACGTGCCGGGTGTTCTCGAGATCGACTGTGCCGTCCCGGAGATTCCCTCGCCGGATAACCGGGATTCCCCCCTCGACCTCCGGCTCGCTCCGCAGGACCTTCTTCCCTTGCGACACTGTGGCGATCGAGCCGAGGGGTTCGACAGGACCGAGCCGGGCAAGGCGCGCCCGCTCCGCCGCCACGTCGAGAGTGGTGGCCCGCGACCAGGTAATGTCGGTGCCGATCTCGACCATGCACGGAGGATACGGTTCAGCTTCCGTCAGCCAGAGCTGTAGTCGCTGAAACCAGTTCTTGTCCGCCGCTTCGGCCAGTTCTGCGATGTCCCCGACGCGATCGATATATGTTCCCTCTGGTTCCTTCCCGAAGTACAGGACCATGGGGACAAGGTGCGCGACCGCCGGGAAGAGGCCCTCCGGCAGTTCCAGCGCGGCGGCGAGTTCGAGTCTCTTCCGCACTGTCTTTCGGACCCACACGTATCGATCGTCCACGGCGATGCCGCCGGGGACAACGGCAGTGAGAGATTCGAGCGGCGGTAGCGTTGCCGCCCAGACAAGCAACGTGCTGATGCTATCGAGCCTGCCCTCGTCATCGGGCGGCATCGGACCGGTGAGGCGGGCCAAAAGCTCGCCAATCCAATCGGGACGGGATGTGTTGTGTTCGGGAAACCACCTCCGCACCAGACGCGATATGACCAGCGAGCCGTCGAGGACCATGTGACGTGCCTCGCTCTCCTCCACGGCGAGGCAAAGCTCTTCCACGGATTTCGGTCGAACTGTCCCGTTAGGACGACGGCCGGAAGAGCGCAGATCGCCGGGGAGCTGCATGACCTCGGCAAGGTCCAGGATCGTCGTGAGCGGGCTGGCATCCGCCCACCGTTCGGGCTCCGCGGTCAGCGCGACCGTCCGGGGCGGAACGGAGCCGCGTGCCGATAGCTGGTAGAGCAGTGACAGCGCCTCATCTCCACCCGGCACGATTCGCATCAGCCAGTTCATTTACGGCCCCCTTCCTGCCGGTTGGCTCCGGACTGCCAATCCCGCGCGACGACAAGAAACGCGAGACCCCCAAAGATAAGTGTTCCCGCGCCAACGAAGAAGAGAGCCTGCCAGAGTCGGATGCCGCCGAACGTGAGTCCGGCAAGGTTGATACCCAGGAAACTGATGATGAGAGCCGGGATGCCGATGAAAATCGCCAAAACACTCAGACGGCGTTCCAGCCGCCGCGCGCGCTCTTCTGCCGCGCGCTCTCGCTGCTCTGCCTCCTGCGCCTGTTCTTCGGCATGGCGTTTCTGCTCCCGCTGCAGCCGCTCGGCCTCCTCGTTGTACAGCGTCATCAAGTAATCGTGCATCTCGTCAACTTCGGTCCGCACTTCGTCGTACAGGCGGCCGAGCTGAAACGTCTCCTGCCACATCTGATACGCCCGGTGATGGTGCTCCCGTTGCACGATCTGGGCGAAATACCCCCGAGCGGTAAACGAGAGAAGGCTGCTCTCGATCCGGCGGAAGAGGCGCATCCGCTCCTCCGAACTGCCGCTGTCCTCCCGCGTCGGCCAGTTTTCCGCTACCTCCGCTGAAAGCCTGGCGAGGACAAACCGCTGGTGGAGGGCCAGGAGCAGGATGAGAAAGTACTGAGTGCGAAGGTGCTGCGGCAGGTTCTCACGAAAGAACGGCGTCTGCGGCGCATCGAACGCGACGAAGCCCCCGCCATCCAGTGAGAAGAGAAACCAGTCACGCTCGGCATACTCGAACATGCCTGGGCCATCCTCCCGCAGGTCATCGGCAGATGGATTGCCGCCCTGCTTCGCATGGTAAAAGTGGCGCACCCGGTACCGGAACTGCGGTATCGCGCTCTCATCGGCATCGTCGATAAAGAGTGAGGCGTGCGGTAGGAGCCGGCCCGGCACGAAGACATCGCTCCACCAATCGCACGATTCCTCCTGAAGCGATCCGGTACGCAGCAATGCGTCGATGATGTCGTCGATCGTCCCTACACCGTCGGGATGCCTATCGACGCCTCCAGCCGGCGGAGGGAAATACGGCAACTCCTGACCGTCGCTACCCTGCCGCGCCATCGAGACGTGGACCTGACGGGCCCGGCGGACGAAGCGAAACGAGTGGAGGAAATCGAGCCAGATGTCCGGCTTGTCGGACTCCGGCTTGGCGGCAATGGTAAGAAACCCGATTCCCGTGTGAAAGACGGCAAGCCTCACTTCGTCAACGATGAACGGGATCGCCTGGTGGAGGGCGCACAGTCGAAGCATGCTCGGTCGGTTCCCTGGCTGCATTCCGAGCCCGGACGCCGACGCCAGCGCGCGTTCGTCGACGTGCCAGGTCTCCAATGTCGGTTCGATTCCGGGAGGCGGGTTCAGGTACCGTGCGACCTGCGCCATGAGGTCGTCGACCACGAACGGCTGCTTCCGCCAGACGGTCAGTTCGCTATCACGCCACTGCCAGGCCGCCCGGTTGATCGTCTCCGCTCGTTCACCAAACGTGGCGCGGTCGAAAGCAAACGGATAAATGAACTGGAGGGACGAGATATCGCGTGCGACCCGCATGTTCAACTCAGTCCTAGTATTCCACCAACCGAAAGCGAATACGCGGTATGGGCCCGCGCTGGTTGTTGCTCACCAGATACTGAAGTTTGTCCGGCCCTTCACTTCCGACGCACAACGTCTGTCGCTCAAGAAGCATACGACCGCCAATTCTCGTATCACTCGATCAGCACCGAGTCTCCCTCAACATGTGCATACGCTCGCGCCAGCGTCCTGAACAGGCGTCCGTGATTCGGAAGCTTCAGATGCAGCAGTTCGTGGACGATTACCTCGGTGCGGAAGGCCATGGGCCGAGTCAGCAATTCGATGTCGAAAGTAAGCCGGCCACGCGTCGAGCAGCTAGCCCACTTTCGGCTCATCGCGCGCACGTGAATCTCGGTCGGTTCGACACCAATTCGCTCTGCCCACGTCCGCACTTCGGCCTTGAACTCATCGACAGAAATCGGTTCCGCGAGCAGATCCCCGGTCGTCGGAAGCCCCTGGGTCATGCCGGCATCCGTCGCAGATTGGTCAGGACCTCGTCCACCATACGGGTGATCCCTGTCTTCAGCCCCGCGGCCATCAATGCCTTGTAGAGCTCTGTCCGGACCCGCCGCTCCTGCTTCGGATCGGTGCGCCAGTGAGGACAGGAGGCAAATGCGCCGTGCGCCTTTCTGCCGACCTCACCGGCGTCAGACAGGCCCTTCCCGCGCAGATACCACACTGTTGCGAAACCCTCTGCCGACAACCCCGACCGCTCGTATTCGTCCTTCGCCTCCTCCGCCTCCTTCAACAGTGCCGTGAACTCGTCGAGAGCGGCGCGAGTATGCACCTGGCGATCCTCAAACGCCTCCGCGATCCTCTCGGCGCGCTCGCCGATCGGAATGAGGAACGGCTGCTGGGCAGCGTTGTCCTCGACCAGGTCGTGGAGCGTCTTGATAAGGTTGAAGACTCGCACGATCTCGGGCTTGTCGCTTTCCTGCATTGCTTGGAGCGTTCCGTCGGTGAGCGCGTAGGACGCACTGGGCGTGCGGATCGCGCCGCTGTGCGTGTGCGTCCCCACCAGCTCGGCGGTCTTGCGAAGGAACGACCTGCCCACATCCAGTCCGGGGTCAAAGTTGCTGCGGACGGTATGGTACATGTCGACTAGTGTCCGGTAGTCGGATAAATACGGCCGCAGGAACGGATCGGGCGAGAGGATTTCGTAGGTCTCCTCCAACTCCTCGAAGTAACGGTAAAACTGGTCGCGCCGCTCGCGATCGCGGAAGTGATCGAGCACCGCCTCCACCGCCTTGTCGCCGATCCTAGCAGCCGCGATCGGCAGGTACTCTTCCCGCCCGATCGCCATCTGCCGCGCGAAGTCCTGTTGCACGACCTCGAGCCCGTCGATCACGCCGGCCACGTCCTGACTGTCGAAGGCAAGTGCCTTCTCCAGCTTGGCGAAGATGCCGACGTAGTCGAGGATGAACCCGGCCGGCTTGGGACGCTCCTCGGCGTCCTCGTAGGGGCGATTGACACGGGCGATGGCCTGGAGCAGGACGTGATCGCGCATCGGCTTGTCTAGGTACATCGCATAGAGGATAGGCGCATCGAAGCCGGTGAGCAGTTTCTCGGTCACGATCAAGATCTTGGGTAAGCGGCCCGCCTTGCGGAACGCCTTTCGGATCTCCTTCTCGTCGGCCTCATCAAGCCGGTGCGAAGCAAGTTGCTCGGGATCGTTATGGCCGGTGGAAATCACCACCTGAGAGTACTCGGGCGGCAGGTAGCGGTCGAGCGCGTCCTTGTAGAGCGCGCAAGCCTCGCGATCGACGGCCACCAGCATGGCCTTGTATCTCATCGGTTCGACGTTGCTGCGGTAGTGCTCGGCGACGTGAGCTGCGACTCGGTCAACCCGGTCCCGGTTCTTGAGCATGTTGCGGAGGGTGACGGCGCGATCGAGGACTCGATTGAGGGTCTCGACGTCGGCCACGCCCTCTAACTCGGCTAGGTCGAGGAACTCCTTCTCCAGCGTCTCGCGATCGACCTGCAGCGCGTTGGGTGCCAGGGCGTAGTGGAGCGGAACGGTGGTACCGTCGCCTATCGACTCCCGGATCGAGTACTTGTCGAGGTAGCCCCTGGCATCGTCGATGCCAAAGACCTTGAATGTACCCTTACCGTGCGCCGTCTTGTCGATTGGTGTGCCGGTAAACCCGATGTAGGTGGCATTGGGGAGGGCGCCGACCAGGTAGTTGCCGAGGTCACCGCTGGTCGTGCGGTGCGCTTCGTCCACCAGGACGTAAACGTTCTCGGAGGTCAGCAGGTTGGCCGGCATGTCGTCAAACTTGTGGATGGTGCTGACGATGAGACCGCGATACCGGTCGCGGAGGAGCTGCCGTACGTGGGCCTTGGACTCGGCGACGACCACCCGACCGAGGCCGACCGATTCAAGATGACCGAAAAGCTGTTCTTCGAGTTCGTTGCGATCGACCAGCATCAGCACGGTCGGATTCTGGAAGTGCGGATCCTCCATCAGCTCCCGGGCGACGATGATCATCGTGTAGGTCTTGCCGGACCCCTGCGTGTGCCAGATCAGGCCGCGCCGCTTCCTGGGATCGGCCGCGCGATCCTTCACCTTCTCGACCGCGCGCATCTGGTGCGGACGGAGAACCGCCTTGCCGAGCTCTCCGTCGACCCGCGTGAAGAGGATGTAGTCCGTCAGGACGCGAACAATGCGCTCGCGATCGAGGAACGTCGTGACCAGGGCTTCGTAATCGCCGGCCTGCTCGTCTCGCCAGTTGGACAACTGCTTGCGCGACGTTGCCCACGTCGCCCCGTACCTCAGATGCGGTGTCTTCGTCACGCCGAAGAGTTGGGCAAGCGCCATCAATTCCGGACCTTCCCGGTGGTACCGCCCGATCTGGGTCATAGCCTCGTCGAGCCAATCGCGTTTCGTGGCTGCCTTTGCCTCGATGATCAGCAGCGGCACTCCATTGATCAGGAGAACGATGTCCGGCCGTATGCGATGGACGCCATTGTTGTAACGGTACTCCTCCGTAACGTCGAAGACGTTCGCGTACGGATGGCGCGAATCGATGACCTGGACATCCCGCTCCCGGTTATCCTCCGCGACAAAGACCTGTCGTAGCCCCCGGACGTACTCCCATGCCAGTTGATTCCCCTCAATCGAAGCCGGCACCCGAGCGAGTTCTTTTGCCAGCATTTCGGCGCGCGTCCGGTCCACGACACCCGGATTGATCCGCTGCAATTGCGCTATCAGGACGTCGCGCAGGATGAGTCCGTCTGTGCCGCCCCGCAGACGGCGCGCCTCGGCCGGCGGCACGTACTCCCATCCGGCGTCGCACGCGTACTGGATAAATGGCCGCTGGACGGCAGCCCGCTCGCTGCGGAGAGTTGTCATGCTGGTAGTGTGCCACAGCACCGCAATTATGTGAATATGCGTCACGGCAGATGATGCGAACAATGCGACTATTGCGACTGTTGCGAATTGAGAGTAGACTGTGATGCCAGGGCCTATTCCCGACTGGCCGCCCGAGGAGGCATCGAATGGCAATCGCCGAGCGCGAGATTGTGGTAACGCCTGCAGAAGAGACCCAGATACCGTCATCTGAGGAGCTAGACGAGACCTTCCGTCAGCTTGCCGCCGAGCTGACCAACCTGACCCAGAGCGAGGATCATCTCGGCCGGGCTCCGCTGCTGGTGACACCGGACGGCGCCGAGAGCGTCGCGGTGCCGCCATCGGTTTTCCAGGTGCTCCGGTTCGTGGTCCATCACATGGCACGCGGCGAGGCGATCTCGTTGATGCCGGTCCACATGCGCCTCACGACCCAGGAAGCCGCCGACCTGCTGGACGTATCCCGCCCGTTCCTGATCAAGCTTCTCGATCAGCACGAGCTGCCCTACACGCGCACTGGGAAGCACCGGCGCATCCGGCTGCAGGATGTGCTCGACTATCGGGATCGCCGCGACCGGGCAGCGCTCGACGCGCTGGGAGAGCTGGCGCGAGAGGCGCAGGACGCGGGCGACTACTTCGGGTAAGTCCCCGTCGTGCCCTACACGGCCGTGCTGGATGCCAATGTCCTCTGGCCGGCCGCTCTGCGCTGCACCCTGATTCGTGCCGGAATCGCCGGCCTTTACCGTCCCGTTTGGTCGCGACAAATCCTCGACGAAATGGCCGCGACACTGCAGCGCGAGGGGCGTGTCCGCCAACAACGAATCGAGCGAACGGTCCGATTGATGGAACAGGCGCTGCCCCGGGCATTGGTCGAGGGGTACCAGGATCTGATCCCGGTAATGCAAAACGACCCGGGCGACCGGCACGTTCTGGCGGCCGCCGTCCGCGCCGGCGCCGGCACGATCGTTACCTTCAACGGCCGCCACTTCTCGGCGGAATCCCGTAACCCCTACAGCATCGACGTCCACACACCCGATGAGTTCTTGCTGGATCTCTGGGACCTGAACTCCGCCGTCATAGCCGCCGTCCTGCAGGAGCAAGCCGCGCAATTGCGGAACCCTCCCATGACGGCGGCAGAAGTCGTTCTTGGACTCGGCACACTCGCGCCCGAATTTTCCAGGACGGTGCTGGAGGCTGGTCTGGCCACCAGGATAGACGAACGAAGCTGATCGAGCCCGCGGTCATTCACGGGCCGGGGTTGTCGTCGCGACGGAGACGGAGGGGTCCATCGCGAGAGAGGTAAATCCAACCGGAGCCCCGCGCATTACGGACTAAGGAAGTTTGGACGACAGTCCGCTCCGATCGAAAGACGGTCATTAAGGACTCAATCTCTCTCGGACCCGGACCTGCCCTGTAAATACCTGCCGGAGCAGTGCCTCAAACAGGCCAGCCAGACCGGCATCAACGCGCTGTTCTGCTGCCAGCTTTCCGTCGAGAGCTTCGAGCGCCGAAGCGATGGAGTGCTGCTCATCGAGCGGCGGGAGCGGCAGCGGATACTTCTTTAAGAGTGCGCATGTGATGGCTGCCTTTGTGCCGCCGCCCGCGCTCCCTTGCATCCGCAGATCATCGTAACGCGTTTGGAGGTACGCCAATACGAAGGCTGGCAGCACACTACCATCCGTGAAGCGCAGGTACGCCAAGTGCTGGTTGACGGTGGTCTCGAATAGGACCTGTGCGGCCGTCCCCAGCGTCTTGCCTTGCCCGGTTATAGCCACGACGACGCTGCCTCGAGGTACGCGGGGCAGATGGCACTCAGCAAGTGCGGTGTCGGTTACGAAGTCTGGCGCGCCTGCAATCCGCGTCTGGTGCACGACTCCGCTATTCAGCCAGGGGATGGATCCGCCGGTCCAGTAGGCCGGATTGTCTCTCTTCGGTGTCGAGCCATTCCCGATACGTGCTATGGATCCCAGTGTGGTCATCGACCAATGGGCCGGCACCCGCCCGATAGCGACCGTTTTGAGCTGAACATCATCGGTTCGATCCGGCGGCACCGGCCCGTAGGCGAAAAGGTGTCGCATGAGAGAGCGTTTCAGCTCGCGCGTGGCCGCGACCGCCGCCACGGTCGCCTCCCTCGCTCGCTGCTCCGATGAGAGCACGTGGGCGATTGCGCGCTGTTCGGACAGTGAGGGGAGAACAAGTTCGACCCCCTTGAGCCGCTCCAGGCTGACACTGGCCTGGTTAACGTGACGTCGGCACAGAGCCTGAAAAATACCCAGCCGCCATAGAAGCTGCATTTTGAACGATAGCCAGCGAGCGTCCAATCGGCTGGGATCGAGAACGCGCAAGATCGTCATATGGTTGGACAATACAAACTTGCCAGCAAGCGAGAATAATGCCGTCTTCCCCACCAACTCCTCGCTGTTGGTGTTGTTGAATATCACATCGCCTGGCCGCACCCAGTAGGGGCTATTTGGCTCCGGAGGGGAAACGCTTTTCACCTGGTCCAGGGAGATAATCCCATCAGTAGTCACATTGAAGGGACGTAGGTGCGGGACGCCACGCCCCTGGCTATTGTGCCCGCCCTGAGCGAATCCGCTTTTCACCCAGAGAATGCCGAGGGCGACCAACTCGCCCACGGATACCGTCTCCCAGCCCTTGGGCTTCGTGCCAAACTCCGCAGCCCAGAAGGCGCTGGGCGTCCCCTGGACTGCGCTGCGCATTGCCTGGTCACCCACGCTGGATGGCTCCTAGCCCAAGCCCAATCAGAACCTTCTGCAGTTCCTCGTCGGCCGCCGCTCGCTCCTCCTCGGCTTCTCGCAGCTGCACCATCGCCTCCTCAAGCGGCAGCACCCCCTCTTTCTCGCCCGTGGAGACGTATCGACTGGGCGAGAGGTTGTAGTCGTTGCCCGCTGCCGCGGCCGTCGTTACGATCGCGGCCAGTCCCTCGACTGGCTCCCAAGCTCGGTAGACGTGGGCGATGCGAGCGATGTGCTGCTGCTCTAGGTAGTTCTTGGGCTTACCCTTAGCAAACAGCTTCGAGGCGTTGATCAGGAGGATTTCACCGGGACGGCGCTTCGCGCGGTTGAGCACCATTACGATCCCCGGTGCGGAGGTGTTGTAGAAGAGGTTCTCGGGGAGGAGGATAACCGCCTCGATCAGATCGCCTGGCTGCGTCAGGTCTCCTTCAACCAGCCGCTTCCGGATGTCGCGTTCCCGGTTGGAGCCGGCATTCCCGCTCCCCCGGCTCACCGCTCCCGTGTCCAGCACCACCGCCATCCGGCCGCCGTCCTCCAGCGAGGCAACCATGTGCTGGACCCAGCCCCAGTCGGCCGACGACGCCGGCGGGACGCCATACACGAACCGGTCGTAGGGGTCGTGCTCGTAGGTTTTCAGCGCGAAGTCCTGATTCCACATGGGATTGGCGGTGACCAGCTCAAAACGGCGGAGCTGGTTGTGCTCGGTGAAGGCCGGGTGGTGCATGGTGTCGCCAAGGGCGATGTCGGCCTCCATGTCGTGGAGGAAGGCGTTCATCCGCGCGATGGCGTAGGTCGAGGCATTGATCTCCTGCCCGAACAAGCGGAGATCGGCCACATCGGTCGGGAGCTCACGGTGGCCGTCTTGCCCGTCGCCGCGCGTATCCAGCAGCCGAAGGTGGCACTTGATCAGGAGGCCGGCGGAGCCGCAGGCGGGATCGTAGACCGTCATACCGGGCTGCGGATCGAGGATCTGCGCCATGAGCTGGGCGACCTCGGGTGGCGTGTAGAACTCGCCGGCGCTCTGACCCTGCCCCTCCGCGAACTTCCGGAGAAGGTACTCGTAGGCACGGCCGAGAATGTCGGGCTCGACGTCGCGTAGCCCGAGCCGGTGACGCGAAAGGACACCGACCAAAGCAGCCAGGCGCGCGTCGTCCACGATCCGCTGTCCCGCTGCCGTCGCGTTGAAGTCCACGATGTCGATCACGCCCTGCAGCCGCGGATTCTCCCGCGCCACGGCGCGAACCGCATCGGTCAGATACTCGCCCAGCCCGGTCGTCCGGCGCTTCATCTCGGACCAGCGCGCGCCCGGCGGCACGTAGAACCGAACGAGGGCATGATCCTCTGCCACCAGCATCGCCGCAATCTCCCGATCGCCGAACTCCACCGCGAGGCGGTCTAGCTCGTCGTCGAATACGTCCGAGAGCCGCTTGAGGGAGATCAGCGGGAGAATGTAGTCCTTGAACTTGGGAGCATCGAGGGGACCGCGAATCTGACACGCGGCGTCCCAGAGCCAGGTTTCTAGGGCGGAAATATCGAGCATAGTGCTGCCTATCCGGTACTAAATGCTGGCGCCCACACGCTGGCGCCCGATGACTATCATACGCCCGCATACAAGCTGTCCGTCCCCATCAGCGAATAATCACGACTCACCGTCCGCCACCGGCATGGCCGTCCCTGCCTCGACGCTCACGATTGCCGCCCCGGCCGAAACCGAGCTATCCGGGATATTTGTCCCTTGAATCTCCTTCCCGCTCCCTCTATCCTGCTCCTCATCCCCTATCCGATCGGGCACGACTCGCTCACCCACGTCCCCTCACCCGGTCGTAGGGGCGTATTGCATACGCCCCATAGGCATCAAGTTTAGGCGGCACGAACGGATTTCTGGATGAGCTGGCAGTGATTGGGCTTGGACTTGCGGGTGTTGACCCGACAGCTCGTTTGGCATGC
>Ga0070739_10004605_pt1 | contig 16174 bp, 22 predicted proteins | sample Coa_R1_7_FD_66445 | JGI IMG/M metagenome (GOLD analysis project Ga0070739, IMG submission 66445) | Surface soil microbial communities from Centralia Pennsylvania, which are recovering from an underground coalmine fire - Coalmine... | ecosystem: Environmental > Terrestrial > Soil > Unclassified ... | reverse complement strand
TGCTCGGCGCGCTCGACGACGAGCGCGGCGTGGTTCTCCTGCGACCCGACCGCGACGCCGCGCCGGGCTCGCGGATCGGCTGACCGGCGCCGTCAGGGGATCGGGCCGTTGCCCATCTGAAGCGTCGCCGTCGCCGCGCCGTTGTCGACGTCGATCACGTAGTTGCCATCCGGCAGGCCGTCCAGGCGCAGCGAGGCGCGCCCGCTCGCCGGCACCCTGACCGAGCGCGGCGGGGCCGAGCGCACGAGCACGGTGTGGGCGCGGGCGTCGCGGGAGGCGATCGTCAGCACGACGTTGGCCGAGCTTGGGAGCGTGACGATCGGCGGGTTCACCGTCTCACCGGGGTCGATCGTGAAGTCCGCCGGCAGCACCCGGTGACGGCGGTGCGGTGAGCGCTGGCCCGGCGCCGTCGTGGTTCCGGTGCTCGCAGCCGGACTCGTGGTCGTAGATGGCATGCTCGACGCCGGCGGCGTACTCGACGTCGTGGGAGCGCTCGCCGGAGATGTGCCGGCCGTGGTCGCCGTCGGGGGGTGGTGGGAGCCGCCGCAGCCACCGAGGAGGGCCGCCACGGCGATCGCTGTGGCCAGCCCGCGCGCCCTCAAAGCCGGTTGGCAGCGGTCGAATACATAACGCAGTTGAGGTTGTCAGATGCCCCTACCCGCTGCACATAGCCGCCGGCTGGTCGAGTACGACGCCATGCGCCGCCGCCTGTGGATACTCGGCCAGCGCTGCCACCACGGCGCCGCCGGGGTGCTCGTGGCGACCGTGGCCTGCCTGGGCCTGGTCACCGATCCGGTGACGGCGACGCGCACGCCGTCGATGCTCGCGCTGGCTGCGGGCGGGCTGCTGATGCTCCACGACCGCAAGGACCTGCCGATCTGGTTCGAGCGCGGTCACGGCTCGCAGCCATAGCGCTCGGCTTTTCTGGCAACGTGCCGCGCGGTGCCCGGCGCGCTGCTCACGACCTACCTCTCGCCCTACCGCATCCCGCTCTACCGGGCGCTGGCCGAGCGCGAGGGCCTCGAGGTCCTCTGCTACGGCGGCGGTGAGCGGTATGCGCCGCCCTGGTTCACCGACCTCGATGCCCAGCTGGCGGCGGCGCCGTTCCCCGCCCGGCGGCTGCGCGGCCTGTCCGAGGCGCTGGACATCGGCCGCCGCTATGAGCTCGTGGTGGCGCCGTTCGCCGGCGGGGCGGTGCTGCCGGCGGCTTACCTGGGCGCCCGCCGCCACCTGCGCCCGTTCGTGCTGTGGGCCTCGGTGTGGGTCCAGCCGCGCTCGCTCGCCCACGCCGTGGCGCTGCCGCTGACCCGCCACATCTACCGCCACGCCGACGCCGTCGTGGCCTACGGCGAGCACGTGCGGCGTTTCGTGGCCGGGGCCCGCGGGCGCGACGATGACGTGATCGTCGCCCCCCAGTCGGTCGAGCCCGACCTCTTCGCGCGCGCGGTGAGCCCGGAGGAGGTGGCCGCGTTTCGCGCGCGGCACGAGCTCGGCCGCGGGCCCCTCGTGCTCTACGTGGGACGCCTCGTGCCCGCGAAGGGTCTCGAGGTGCTGGCGCGCGCCTGGCCGCAGGTCCGCGCCCCGGCCACTCTCGTCGTCGCCGGAGACGGCCCGCTGGCGGGCGAGCTGCACGCGCTGCCCCGCGCTCGCGTGCTCGGGCCGGTGGCCCGGGCGGAGCTCCCCGTCGCCTACGCCGCCGCCGCGCTGACCGTCGTGCCCTCGGTGCCCACGCCGCGCTTTCGCGAGCCGTGGGGCCTCGTGTGCAACGAGGCCATGCACCAGGGGCGAGCGGTGCTGGCCACGAGTGCCGTGGGGGCCGTGGCCGGCGGGCTCGTGCGCCACGGCGAGAGCGGCTGGGTCGTGCCCGCGGGCGACGGCCCCGCGCTGGCGGCCGGGATCGAGCGGCTGCTCGGCGACGCGGCGCTGCGCGAGCGTCTGGGCGAGGGCGCCCGTGCCGCGGTCGCGCCCCACACCTACCAGGCGATGGCCGACGCCTTCGCGCGGGCGCTCACCATGGCCCGCGCGCGCGCGGGCCGGCCCTGATCGACCCGCCTGCGAGATCTTTGCGAGATCGCGCCACACAGTGTGGAGCCATCTCGCAAAGAACCCGTCTGGGCCGCGGCGGCCCCCGACCGCGCGGGGCTACTGGCCGAGGGAGAACAGCGCTTCGAGGTCGTGCTGGGAGTAGACCTCGAAGGCGACCATCGTGTGCGTGCGCGCGACGCCCTCGAGCTGGGAGATCCGGCCCGTGACGACCTGCGCGAGCTGCTCGGGCTCGCGCAGGCGCAGGATGGCGACGAAGTCCCACTCGCCGGTCACCGAGTAGGCCTCGGCCACGCCGTCGAGGTCGGCGAGCTGGCCGCCGAGGGTGCCGAGCGCGGAGCGGTGGGCCTGGATGAGGACGATCGCGTGGGTCAAGCGGTGTGGCTTTCTCCGGGATCGAGGATGACGACCTGCGACTGCGTGGCGGACTCCACGTCGGATTTGAACGCCTGGGCGTCGGCCTCGATGGGCGGGAACGTGTTGTAGTGGCAGGGGATGACCGTGCGGGCGCCGATCAGCGAGGCCGCCTCGACGGCGTCGGTGCGGTCCATCGTGTAGTGCCCGCCGATGCACATGAGCGCGACGTCGATCGGGTTGCGCCGCCCGACGAGCTGCATGTCGGAGAACAGGCACGTGTCGCCCAGGTGGTAGACGATCGTGTCCCCGATGTTGATGAGCAGGCCGGCCGGCGTGTTGACGGTGCCCTTGGGCGTCGTCGAGGTGTGCCAGGCGGGCACGAGCTTCACCCAGCCCCAGTCGAAGCGGACGCTGCCGCCGAGGTTTGGGTCGAACACGTCGACTCCCTCGTGGCCGATCTCGTTGGCGAGCTCGACGATGGCGACCACCGGAGCGCTGTTGCGCTTGGCGATCTCCACCGTGTCGCCGAAGTGGTCGCCGTGGCCGTGGGTGAGGAGGATCGTGGTCGCCTGCGCGTCCTCGGCCGAGATGGCCGCCTTGGGATTGCCCGACAGGAAGGGGTCGATGAGAACCCGCGTGTCCCCCTCCGAGAGCTCGAAGCAGGCGTGGCCGAGAAAGCGAATGTCCATCGTCAGTCAGTCCTCCTCTGTGGTGTCCGAATCCGGGTCCGATGGGCGGCGCGCGGGCACCGGGCCGGGGGCCGCACCGGCGGCCGGTCCGGCCGTGCGGTCCAGCTCCTGTGCCAGCTCGAAGCCGACGGCCACGCCGACGAACATGCCCAGGCGCGTCTCCTCGGCGATCAGCGTGCGGAGCGCGCTCAGGCGCTCGTGAGCGTCCTCGCGGCCGGCCGCCTCGCGCACCGCCTGCTCGTGCCCGCCCTGGAACCAGCCGCCGTCGGCCAGCGCCGCCGCCAGCACGCGCTGGAGCGAGGGCGCCGAGCGCGCCACAAGCTCCTGGGCGGCGCGCAGCCGCCCAGGCTCGGCGATCTGGGCTATGGCCGCGTCGAGCTCGGCGTCGGTGAAGGGGCGGTCGAGCACCGGGTTGCAGGATCATACGTGGCGTGCCCGTGCCGCTGACTTCGCTCTCCCACGGCGCCGGGTGCGGCTGCAAGCTGCCCGCGGCCGCGCTCGGCCCGCTGCTGGCAGGGCTGCCCATGCCCCGCAACGACAACGTTCTGGTCGGCTTCGAGACCAGCGACGACGCCGGCGTCTACCGGCTGCGCGACGACCTGGCGATCGTGCAGACGGTCGACTTCTTCACCCCGATCGTCGACGACCCCTTCGACTTCGGCCGCATCGCGGCCACCAACGCGCTCTCCGACATCTACGCCATGGGCGCCACGCCCGTCAGCGCCCTGAACCTCGTCGCCTTCTCGCTCGAGAGCCTGGGCGGCGAGATCCTGCTCGAGATCCTGCGCGGCGCCGCCACGGTGGCCGAAGACGCGGGAGCGGCGATCCTCGGCGGCCATTCGATCGACGACCCCGAGCCCAAGTTCGGCCTCGCCGTGACCGGCGTCGTGCATCCCGATGAGGTGCTGAGGAACGCCGGCGCCCTGGCGGGCGATGTCCTCGTGCTGACCAAGCCCCTCGGCGCCGGCGCCGTGTCCACCGCCGTCAAGCGTGGCCTTCCCGGCGTGCCGCTCGCCGAGGCCGTCGAGGTGATGACGACGCTGAACCGCGAGGGCGCGCGGGCGGCCCGCGAGGCCGGCGCGCACGCGCTGACCGACGTGACCGGGTTCGGGCTGCTCGGCCACCTGCACGAACTCGCGCTGGCCAGCGGGCTGGCGGCCGAGGTGGACGCCGACCGGGTGCCCGCCATCGACGGCGTGCTGGAGCTTCTGGGCCGCGAGGACGAGCAGGCGGTGGCGGGTGGGACGCGGCGAAACCGCGCCTACGCCGAGCAGTTCGCGCGCTTCGACAGCGTGCCCGAGGCGCGCCGCTGGCTGGTCTGCGACGCCATGACCTCGGGCGGGCTGCTGGCCGCGGTGCCCGCCGCGCGCGCCGATGAGCTGCCGGGCGCCGTGATCGGGCGGCTCACTGAGGGCCCCGCGGGCACGATCGCGGTGAGATAACCGGGAGCGGCGGCGGGCTCAGAGCTCGGCCACGCGGGCCAGCGGCACGCCGACGGCCAGGCCGGCGAGCACGCCGATGAGGTCGCCGGGCCAGGTGGCGCCGAGAACGTCCCACCAGTTGGCGGTGTTCAGGCTCGCCAGGGGCAGGAGCGCGACGACGACGCCGAAGACGGCCGTCCCGAGCAGGTCGCCGTCGATCTCGCGCCCGTGCCGGAGCTCGATCATGTCCGGCACGGCCCAGGCGATGATCATGGCCAGCGCCGCGCCGGCCCCGCCCATGACGATCGGCACCGCGTAGAGCGCGGTGGCGGCCAGCGTCGCCCCCACGCCGCCGAGGGCGAACAGCGCGATCACGGTCAGCGCGCCGTGGCGGCGCTCGAGCAGCCAGCCGTACAGCGCGATGGCGCACAGCGCGACGAAGGCGTAGCCGGTGTTCGTGTACACGAACGGCGCCGTGAACAGCCGCCACCAGTCGTGGCCCGGCTGCCCGAAGATGGCCACCTGGGTGCGGTCGACCAGCCCGCTGCGCCAGAGCAGGCAGCCGGCCAGCCCCAGCAGCACGAGCACCGCCGTGCCGTACGGGCGGTGCTCGCCGCGGATGCCGGGGATCTCGCCCCGGCGCAGGCGGGGCAGCGACGGCGCCGCGGGCCGGCGGCGGCGCTCGCTCACGCGCCCGTCGCGATCGATCTTGGGCGCCCGCTTGCGCAGGCGGCTGCCGCAGTACGGGCACTCCGTGATGTACGGGCTCACCTCGGACCCGCAGCTCTTGCAGATGACAAACAGGTCCGGGCCGCCCGTGCTCATGGCCCCACCGATTGTAGGCCCGCGTCGCGGGCGGCCGGGCCCCTGATCGCGGCGGCCGCCGCCGGCCGCCGTGCTCCCGTCGCGGGCGGCCGGGCCCCCTGATCGCGGCGGGACCCCTCAGACCGCCGTGGCGGCCACGATCTCGCCCATCACCTCGCGCAGGTCGTGGTTGGCCTCGTAGATGACCACCTGGCGGGCGGCGCCGTTGCCCCGCTCGAGCAGGTCCTCGACCGCCTCGAGCTCCTCCACGGTGCCGAGATCGGTCGCGTGCTCGCGCATGCGGTCGAGCAGGCGCCGTGCCAGCGCGCGGGTGGGGACGCGGTCGTTGTGCGGAAGGTCGACGAGCTCGCCGTCGAGGCCGTGGCGGGCGGCCAGCCACTTGTTCTCGTCGAGCATCTCGGGCGGGTAGTGCGAGAGCTCCCGGCCATCGTCGAAGTGCTCGCAGAGCTCGCGCACCAGCGCCTGGACGAGCGCGGCCATCCCCAGCGTGTGCTCGACCCGGGTCTGGGAGTCCATCACCCTGATCTCGACCGTGCCCAGACGGGGGTGCGGGCGGACGTCGTACCAGAGGTAGGTGTAGTCCTCCATGGCACCGGCGTCCACCATGAACTGGATCCGCCGGGTGTAGTCCTCCCAGTCGCGGTAGACGGGCGGGATGCCGACGCGCGGGAAGGCGCGGAAGATCGGGGTGCGAGTGGAGGCCAGGCCGGTGTGGTCGGCCCGCCAGAAGGGCGAGTTGGCCGACAGGGCCAGCAGGACCCCCATGTGCACGCACATGCCGTTGGCCACGTGGATGGCCTTCTCGGGATCGTCGATGCCGACGTGCACGTGCACGCCGAAGATGAGCTCCTGGCGGGCGACGAAGCGCAGGGCGGCGATCAGGTCTCGGTAGCGCGGGCGCGCCGAGATGCGCTGGTCCTCCCACATCGCGTAGGGGTGGGTGCCGGCGGCGCCGATGGCCATGCCCCGGCTGTGCGCGGTGGCGATGACCTGGCCGCGCAGCGCCCTCAGCTGCTCACCCGCCTGCGCCAGGCTCGGGCACGGGTCGGTGGAGATCTCGAGTACCGACTCCATGAGCTCGGGCTTGATCTCGCCGACCTCGGTGGGCTCGAGCAGGCTCTCGATCGCGTTCACGAGCTCGAGCGACTCGGCGTCGAGGATCATCAACTCCTCCTCGATGCCGATCGTGTAGGCCGGTCCGGTGAAGTTGTGCTCCACGGCCGGGCAGCCTAACGGCCGCCGGGGCGGCGTCCGGACAGCCCCGTCGGGGCGAGAGCTTCGCCTAGACTGCTCGCAGACGAAACAGACGGCAAAGGACGGTCAGATGACCCTGGGTTACGACGGCAAGCTCTACATCCTGGCGTTCGATCACCGCGGCTCCTTCCAGAAGAAGATGTTCGGGATCCAGGGCGATCCCACCCCCGAGGAGACCGAGACGATCGCCGACGCCAAGCGGCTGATCTTCGAGGGCATGCTGGAGGCGGTCGCTCGCGGGGCCGAGGCCGGCGCCACCGGCGTGCTGGTCGACGAGCAGTTCGGCTCCGACATCCCTCGGCGCGCGCGCGAGGCGGGGCTGAAGCTGGCCATGCCGGTGGAGAAGTCGGGCCAGAACGAGTTCGACTTCGAGTACGGCGAGGACTTCGCCGCCCACATCGAGCGCTTCGACCCCGATTTCTCCAAGGTCCTCGTGCGCTACAACCCCGAGGACCCGGACACCGGTATGAACGAGCGCCAGCTCGGCCGGCTGAAGCGGCTGGCCGACTGGCTGCACGAGCACGACCGCAAGTTCCTCTTCGAGCTGCTCGTGCCGGCCACCGAGGAGCAGCTGGCGAAGGTGGACGGCGACAGCGACCGCTACGACGCCGAGCTGCGGCCCGAGCTGATGCGCCGGGCCATCGAGGCGGCCCAGGACTCCGGCATCGAGGTCGACGTGTGGAAGATCGAGGGCGTCGACGAGCGCGAGGACGCCGAGATGCTGGCCGAGCAGGCGCGCTCGGGCCCGGGCCGGGAGGGCGTCACCTGCGTCCTGCTCGGGCGCGGGGCGTCGACCGAGAAGGTCGAGCACTGGCTGCGCCAGGCCCAGTCGGTGGACGGCTTCGTCGGCTTCGCGATCGGCCGCTCGATCTGGTGGGACGCGCTGAAGGGCTACCTGGGCAAGGAGCTCGCGCGCGATGCCGCGGTCAAGCAGGTGGCCGACAACTACCTGCACTTCGTGCGGGTCTACGAGCGCCAAGAAGTGCACTGATGGCGCTGAAGATGCGCCAGAGCCTCGCGGAGCTCGAGCAGGAGTTCCGCGAGGAGATGCAGGAGGACCGCCGGCGCCGTGAGCGCCTGCGCAAGGAGGCGGTGGCGCGCTCGCGCCGGCGCCACCGCGAGCGTCAGGAGAAGCGGGGGACGATCCGCTTCTGGATGCTCGTGCTGACGCTGATCCTGACCGCGGTCGGGGTCACGATCGGCATGTTCGAAGCGCTCTACGCGCTGCTCGGCTGACCGCCTGCCCCGCCGAGACGAGCGGGGTCCTCACCGGCCGCGGGAGACCGGGTCAGTCGTTCTCGAGCGGGTCCTCGCCAACCGGCGAGAACGACGTCAGTCGTTCTCCCCCATGCCCTGTAGAGCGGCGTCGACCTCCTCGCGCGCGCCCTTGGCGCCCGACGCGCGCTCCTGCTGGATCTCCAGGTAGACCTCCTTGCGGAAGACCGGGACATCGCGCGGCGCCTGGATGCCGATGCGCACCTTCTCGCCCATGATGGCCAGGACGGAGACCTCGATGTCGTCTCCGATCATGATGCTCTGGTTGGACTTCCGGGTGAGTACCAGCATTTTTGTCGTTGCCTCCCTGCTCGCTCGGTCGATCGTCAGCACGACCGGGCTCTGTCCGAGCGACAAGCATCCGGCCCGCCGAGGGGCCAGCATAGCGGAGCCGCGGAGGGCTCCACAAGCGGGGATTTCCCCGCTCTGCGGGGCCTCGTGCCGACGGCTGTAATAGTCTCCGAGCGCAATGGCAAGACGATCACTGAGACCCGAGCTCAACCGGATCCGCGCCTGGGTGCGCCAGGGCCGCACCGACGCGTGGATCGCGCATCAGCTCGAGGTCACCGTCCAGCAGATCCAGACTTTCAAGCGCGAGCAGGGGCTCGAGCCCGGCGAGAACGGCGAGGCGGCGGCCGCGGCGGCGGACTTCGACGACGAGATCGACCTGCGGGCCGAGGACGACGCCCTCATCGCCGCCGAGCTCGACGCCGCCGCGCAGGCGCTCGACGCCGCCGAGGAGGCGGACGACGAAGAGTCCGAGGAGGGCAAGGCCAAGCCCCGCCGCGGACGCCGGGGCGGGCGCACGAGCCGCTCGCGCAAGAAGCCGGCGACCACGCTCGAGGCCACCTTCGACCACGGCGAGGAGGGCTACGGGCTGTGGCTGGACCCGGCCGTCCAGGATGACCCGGTGTACGCGGAGTACTGGGCCGGCCACCGCCTCGTCGAGGTCACGCTGGAGGAGGACCAGATCGTGATCCGCCGGGCCGCAACCCCCGAGACCAACGGGGACGCCGAGGACGAGTAGGCGCCGGGCGCTAGTCCGGCTCGACGATCTGACGCCCGCCGCCGAAGTCGCTGGCCTGGCGGACGTAGCGCGCGAAGGCGCTGCCGGCGACGGTGGTGAGATCCCAGGCCCCCGGCTCGGCCGGCGCCACCCGGGTGGCGATGTCAAAGCACCAGTCGGTGCCCTCGCGCAGGTAGAGCGCGGCCAGCTCGTCGACGGTGAACGGACCGCCGAGCCGCCGGCGCAGCTCGTCGACCACGGCGTCGATCACGCGCTCGAGCGCGGCGCGCTCCCGCGGGGAATCCACCTCGGCCAGCCGGCGCTCGCCATCGCGCCACAGTCCGGCCAGCTCGCCGAACGACACCGCTAAGCCCGCCCGCGGGCTAGTGGCCGCTCCCGCAAATACGCTCGCATTCGAGTCCCGTCTGGCGGCGCCCAGCTTTGTCCTCGGATCCTCGTGTAGCGCTGCTACACGTCGGATCCTGCGTCCGCGCTGGGCATCCCCCAGCCGGGCCTCTCGGTGCGAACGTACATTCGGGAGCGACCACTCGCCCGGCTTGATCCCCGGATCCCCCGGCCCCCACGCGGCCGCGGAATCAACCATCTTGCGGGGGGTACGGCGATCGGCGCCGGTAGCATCGACAGCAACATGGCCACCGAGCGCACAGCCTCGACGCCACCCACCCCTCTGCGGACGCCGGACGCGTCGCTCAGCATCCTCGTCGTGGACGACGAGTCCGACCTTCGCGAGATGCTCACCCGCTCGTTCACGCGTGAGGGCCATCGCGTGATGGCGGTGGCCGACGGCCGGGCGGCCATCGACCGCGCCAGCACCGACCACTTCGACATCGTGCTCTTGGACGTGGCGCTGGGCGCCGGGCCGGACGGCTACGAGGTCTGCCGGACGCTGCGCGGGCGCCGCAACGTGGTGCCGATCATCATGCTCACCGCGCTGGACTCCGAGGCCGACGCCGTGCAGGGCCTCGAGGCCGGGGCCGACGACTACGTGACCAAGCCGTTCGGGCTGGCCGAGCTGCGCAGCCGCATCCGCGCCGTGCTGCGCCGCGCCGGCGCGCGCGCCGTCGGCGACGAGGTGCTCCTGGTCGGGCCGATCGCGCTGGACCGCGCCCAGCGCGAGGTGACGATGGACGGCAAGCCCGTGCGCCTGACCTTCTCGGAGTTCGAGCTGCTCGACGCGCTGATGGCCGATCCGGGCCGGCTGCTGAACCGGCAGGAGCTGCTGCGGGCCATCTGGGGGGACAGCGCCTACCGCGACCCGCGCGCGATCGACGTGCACATCCGGCACCTGCGCGAGAAGCTCGAGCCCGAGCCCGACAAGCCGAAGTACATCCTCACCGTGCGTGGGGCGGGCTACCGACTGCGGGGGCCGTGATGGCCGCCGGCCGAGCGTCTGGGGGCGAGCGCTAGCCGTGGCGTTGCGCAGCGGCGCGTTCGGGCTGCGCGCACGCATCGTCGGCGCGGTGCTGCTGACGACCGTGGCCACGCTCGTCGTGGCCGCCGTGGCGCTGCTGGGACCCCTCGAGCAGAAGCTGCGGGCGGCCGAGTACAAGGCGTTCAAGGACGGGCTCAACCGCCAGGCCACCACACAGCCGTTCACGCAGCAGCCGCTGGCCAGCTACCTCCCGCTGGTGGCCGAGCGGCTCTACCTCCAGAAGCCGACGCCCGTGCCCAAGAAGGCCTCTCGCTCCGACCAGGCGCAGATCGAGGCCGCGAACTCCGAGATCGCCACAGCGCAGAGCGCCCGCACGACGATCCTCTCCATCGAGCTCCAGCTGGTCTCGCGGATCGGGGCCAGCGAGGTCGCGCTCCTCACGCGTGATCCGAGCACGGGACGGATCGCGCTCATCGCGCGCATCCCCGCCGACGCCGACACTCCGGCGGCCAACGACTTCTCCGACGCCCCGCGTGCCTTCGGCCAGCGCAAGCTCGCCGCGGTCTACCGCACGCAGACCATCGGCGGAACCGAGTACGCGCAGGCCACGCTGCCCTTTGCCGTGGGCACGCGAGGCACGGTGACGCGCTGGATGCTCGTGGTGCGCAAGCCGTTCGCCGAGGTCTACGACGCCGTGCGCGCCGTGCGCACGGCGTTCTTCGATGGCGCCGTGGCAGGGCTCGTGCTCACGCTGCTGCTGGCCATCCCGCTGGCCCTGCGGATCGTGCGCCGCCTGCGGCGCCTGCGCCAGGCCGCGTTGCAGGTGGCCGAGACCGGGCCCCACGTCGACTTCCGGGTGGACCGCGCGCGCGACGAGGTGGGCGACCTGGCGCGCGCGTTCGCGCTCATGCAGAGCCAGCTCAAGCGCCAGGAGGAGGCCCGCCGCGCCTTCGTGGCCACGGCCTCGCACGAGCTGCGCACGCCGCTGACCTCGCTGGAGGGGATGCTCGAGCTGCTCGAGGACGACCTGGCCAGTCCGCGACCCGACATCGAGGACGCGCGCGAGCTCGTCGAGCGCGCCCGCGCCCAGTCCCACCGGCTGGGCCGGCTGGCCGCCGACCTGCTCGACCTGAGCCGGATCGACGCCCAGGTCCAGCTGCGCTCGGAGCCGATCGAGCTGCGCGAGCTCAGCCGCGCCGTGATCGCCGAGTTCGAGCTCGGCACCCACGAGCGCGGGATCAACGCCGAGCTCCACGACGAGGGGACGCCCGTGTGGGCACTCGGCGACCCGGGCAGCGTCGCGCGGATCCTGCGCATCCTGCTCGACAACGCCGTGCGCGTGAGCCCGCCGGGCGCCGAGATCACGGTCGAGCTCCAGGTCGGCGAGCAGGCCGGGCTGACCGTGTGCGACCAGGGGCCGGGCGTCCCGCCCGAGGAGCGCGAGCTGATCTTCGAGCGCTTCCAGCGCGGGCGCAACACCAGCGGCCAGGCCGGCTTCGGGCTCGGGCTTGCCATCGGGCGCGAGCTGGCCGAGCGGATGGGCGGGCAGCTGGTCCTCGACGACGCGCCCTGCCCGGGCGCGCGCTTCACGCTGCGGTTGCCCGTGGCCACGGCGCCCGAGCACGACACGCTGGCCGTCGTCTGACGGCGGCCGGGCGCGCACCCGCCCCGCGCCCGATCCGTCCAACTGGCAGCATCAGCATCATGGACGAGCGTCTCATGCAGACGATGCTCGAGGTCGACGAGCACCACTGGTGGTACCGCGGGCGCCGGCGGGTCATCCGCGCCGAGCTCGAGCGCCTGCCCATCCCGGCCGGGGCGCAGATCCTCGACGCCGGCTGTGGCTCGGGCCGCACGCTTCAGGAGCTCGCCGCCTACGGGACCGTGCACGGGATCGAGCTGGACCCCGCGGCCGCCGCCGTGGCCCGCAGCCGCGGCCAGGGCGAGGTGCGCGAGGGCCGCCTCGAGGAGCTGCCCTGGCCCGAGGACAGCTTCGACCTCATCACCTGCCTGGACGTCATCGAGCACACGCCCGACGACCGCGTGACGCTGCGGGAGCTGCGGCGGGTCGCCCGCACCGGCGCTCACCTGCTCGTGACGGTCCCGGCCTATCAGGCGCTGTGGTCCCAGCACGATGAGGCCAACCACCATTTCCGCCGCTACAACCGGCGCATGCTGCGCGCGGCGGCCACCGAGTCGGGGTGGCGGGTGCAGCGGATGACCTCGTTCAACAGCCTGCTGTTCCCGGCCGCCGCGGGCGTGCGGCTCCTCCAGAGGATCCGTCCGCCGGCCGAGTACCGGCCCGACCTCACGCTCGGGCCACCGTGGCTGAACTCCGTCCTCGAGCAGCCTCTGGCCATCGAGGCGGCGCTGCTGGCGCGCGGCCGGCGCCTGCCCGCCGGGCTCTCGCTGCTGGCCGTGCTGGTCAATCCCGAGCGCGGGTGATGCTCGCGCTGGCCTCGATCTTCGGCGTCTCGGACAGCCTCGGCTACCTGCTGCCCGCGATCATCGGCCTGGAGTCGATGGGCATCCCCTCGCCGGGCGAGACCGCGCTCGTGGCTGCCGCGGTGCTGGCCAGCCAGGGCAAGCTCGAGATCTGGCTGGTGATCCTGATCGGCGTCGCGTCGGCCATCTTGGGTGACAACATCGGCTACCTGCTCGGCCGCAGGGTCGGGCGCGAGGTGCTCGAGGCCCGCGGACCCCTGCACGACTACCGTGTGCGGGCGCTCGCCGCCGGTGACCGCTACTTCAAGCGCCACGGGCCCAAGACGGTGTTCCTCGGCCGCTGGATCGCGCTCATCCGCGTGGCCACGGCGTGGCTGGCCGGCATCAACGAGATGCCGTTTCGCACGTTCTTCCTCTGGAATGCGTTCGGCGGCGTCACGTGGGGGGTGACTTTCGGGCTCGTGGGCTACTTCGGGGGCAAGGCCGCCGCCCACGTGCTCTCGCAGATCGGCGTGGCCGGGGCGATCCTCCTCGCCGTGTTCGTGGTCGGCGGGATCGTCTACGTGAAGGTGCGCGAGCGCCGCTCGGCCGGCTGAGCGGCCAGCGCCCGCAGCAGCGCGAGCTGGCGGGCGCCGTAGCCGGCGTGGGCGCGTCGCGGCGAGGCGCTGAGGCGGCTCAGCGCGGCGCACAGCCGCTCGAGCTGCGGCTCGACGCCGTCGCCGGCGAGCGTGCGGACGTACGCGGCCACCGAACGCGCGCCGCGGGCGCGGTTGCACCGCCGGCAGGCGACGGCAAGGTTCTCAGGCGTGGAATGGCCGCCGCGCGTCCGGGGTAGCAGGTGCTCGGCCGTCAGGTCGGCCGGCCACACCTCGCGGCCGCACCACACGCAGACGGCTCCGTCCCTGTCGATCAGCTCAGCCACCGTGAGCACAGCACCACGTTAGCCGCGCCTGCTGGAATAGCACGATGACCGCCCTCGACCGCAGCAGTTCCGGCGTGGCCGCGATCGGCTTGGTCGTCCACCCGACTCGAGATGTCGAGCGGCCGCTGTCGGCGGTCCGCGAGTGGGCGCGCGAGCGCGGCGTCGCGCTGGGGCAGGTCGACTCCTTTGGTTCGCGACGCCCGCTCGGCCCGGCGGCCGAGGTGGCCGACTGCGATCTCGTGGTCGCGATCGGCGGCGACGGGACGACGCTGGCCGCCATCCGCGCGGCCGCGCCGGCCGCCCGGCCCGTGCTCGGCGTCGCCTGCGGCAGCCTCGGCGCGCTGACCGCGGTCCCCGCCGGCGAGGTCGGCGGCGCGCTGGAGCGCTTCGCGCGTGGGGACTGGGTCTCGCGCAGCATCCCGGCACTGCGGGTGACGGCGGGTTCCGGGGCGCGTCTTGCCGCGTACAACGACCTCGCGGTGGTCCGCGCCGGCCCCGGGCAGCTCCGGGTCACCGCGCGCGTGGACGGCGTCCTGTACGCCCGCATGGCCGGCGACGGCTGCATCGTCAGCACGCCGGCGGGCTCGAGCGCCTACACGATCGCGTCCGGCGGCCCGCTCCTGGCGCCGGCGCTGCGGGCCTACGTCCTCACCGGGCTTCCCAGACACGGCGGGTTCAGCCCGCCGCTGGTGCTGGACGCAGACTCAACCCTCGAGCTCGACGTCCAGAGCGGCCACGGCGGCGCTCGCCTGGAGCTCGACGGCCGCGCCGTCGATGAGCCCGCTCGCGAGCTCACGGTCGCCTTCGATGCGGACGCGGCGCTCCTGGTCGCCTTCAGCGACCAGGAGCCGCACCTGACCGGGCTTCGCCGGCGCGGGATCGTCGCCGACAGCCCGCGCATCGTGGCCGACGACGCTCGCTACGCGGAGGCGGCGGGGTCGAGCTCGAGCGCGCAGGAGTTGATGCAGTAGCGCAGCCCGGTGGGGGCGGGCCCGTCGTTGAAGACGTGGCCGAGATGCCCGCCGCAGGCCCGGCAGACCACTTCGGTGCGGACCATGCCGTGGCTGCGGTCGGTGTGCAGCTCCACGTTCTTGGCCACGGCGGGCTCGTAGAAGCTCGGCCAGCCGCTGCCCGACTCGAACTTCGTTTGGGAGTCGAAGAGCTCGGCGCCGCACCCCGCGCAGCGGTAGATCCCGTCCTCCTTCACGTTGACGTACTTGCCGGTGAACGGCGCCTCGGTGGCCTGCCGGCGCAGGACCGCGTACTGCTCGTCCGTGAGACGCTCGCGCCACTGCTCGTCGCTGAGCTCGATATCGCGCGTGGGTGGTGACTGGGGTTCTGTGGCCATGCAATGAACTTAGCGCGCCGCGGACGCGTTGAGCCTCGGGGTCTGGCGGCGGACGAGAAGGGTGCGGGCGTGACTGAACCGGGCGAGCGCGAGGTAGGACCGTCCCCATGTTCCGCCTGATCGGCCTCGTGGTCTCGATCGGGCTGGCGGACTCGCTGAATCCGAGCACGGTCGGGCCCGCGCTCTACCTGGCCACCGGGCGCCATCCGCGGCGCGCGATCGCCGAGTTCACCGCGGGTGTGTTCGCCGTGTTCGTGCTCGGCGGGCTCGTGCTGACGGTGGGCCCCGGCCGCGCCATCCTGTCGCTCGTTCCCCGGCCCGGCCCGACCGTCCGCTACATCCTGGAGACGATCGCGGGCGTGGTCATGCTGATCGCCGCCGGCATCGTGTGGCTGAAGCGGGGCAGCCTCGGCGCCCGCAAGCGCGAGGAGAAGCAGCGCCAGCGTCGCTCGCCCTTCCTCATGGGGGTGACGATCTCAGTCGTCGAGCTCCCGACGGCATTCCCCTACTTCGCCGTCGTGGTGGCCATCGTCGGCTCGGGCTTCGGGCTCGTGCACCAGATCGTGCTCGTCGTCGTCTACAACGCGTGCTTCGTGCTCCCGCTGCTGGGGATGATCGTCACGCTGGCGGTGGCCGGCGACCGGGCGACGCGGATCCTGCTGCGCGCCCGGGAGTTCTTGCAGCGCCGCTGGCCCATCCTGGTGGCGGCGCTCGCCCTCGTGGCGGGGGTGTTCGTGACCACGCTGGGCGTCACCGGCCTGACCAGCCAAACCGACGGCCGGCTGGGGCATTTCTCGAGGCGGCTGCGCCACCTGATCACCCACCCGTGAGCGCCGCCGAGCGGCGTGCTCTCCGCGGCCAGGGGCAGCTGGCAGGATTGGCGGGTGAGCCATCTGGCGGTATCCGGGCTGGCCTACGCCCACCCGGGCGGCGAGCGCCTGTTCTCGGACGTGAGCTTCCGCGTTCCGCCGGGCGCCCACGTCGGGCTGGTCGGCGCCAACGGCGTCGGCAAGAGCACGCTGCTGAAGATCCTCGCGGCGGTGGCGGCGCTTCGCCGATGGCGGGCCGCCGCCCGCCCCGGTGAACGACACGGCGATCCGGGTTCGCATGCGCGGCGGCGACTCCGCCCGGCGCGTGCTCGATCTCCGCGCCACGGCGATAGCCGACCTGGTCGGCGCCTTCTCGCAGGAGATCCA
>Ga0070739_10004602_pt1 | contig 16180 bp, 20 predicted proteins | sample Coa_R1_7_FD_66445 | JGI IMG/M metagenome (GOLD analysis project Ga0070739, IMG submission 66445) | Surface soil microbial communities from Centralia Pennsylvania, which are recovering from an underground coalmine fire - Coalmine... | ecosystem: Environmental > Terrestrial > Soil > Unclassified ... | reverse complement strand
CGTCGACGACACGCCGGCGCTCAGCCTGCTCGAGCTCCGCGCCCGCGCCCAGACCCTGAAGCGCAGGCAGCCGGACCTCGGCCTCGTCGTCGTCGACTACCTCCAGCTGATGACGACCGGCCGCAGCGAGGAGAGCCGCCTGCAGGAGGTGTCCTCGATCTCCCGCGGCCTGAAGGAGATCGCGAAGGACCTCGACCTGCCCGTCATCGCGCTCTCCCAGCTCAACCGCTCGCCCGAGCAGCGCCACGACAAGCGCCCGATGCTCTCCGACCTGCGCGAGTCGGGCTCGATCGAGCAGGACGCCGACCTCGTGATGTTCCTCTACCGCGAGGAGTACTACGAACGCGACGAGACCGACGACAGCAACAAGGGCGTCGCCGAGGTGATCGTCGCGAAGCACCGCAACGGCCCGACCGGCGATTTCAAGGTCGCCTTCATCAGCAAGTACGCGAAGTTCGCCCCCCTTGCCCACTAGCCTCACATCGAAGTGCCTCGGCTGCGGACGCGAGTTCGCGACCGAGCAGGTCGTCCTCCTCGGCCAGACGTTCGCCGCCGAGCGCTACTGCGAGCTGTGCCGTGCCGCCGAGCAGGTCGTGGACGAGCAGCGCCGCGCCGACGAGCGTTGGAACCGCGTGCAGGTCCCCTCCGCCTACGACGGCTCCACGTTCGAGAACTTCGCGCCGGTGCCCGACACACGCAACGCGCTCGCCGTCTGCCGGCAGTGGACGAAGGAGTTCAGAGCGGGTACCGACCTGCGTCAGGGCCTCCTGCTGCGCGGCAACCCGGGTGCCGGCAAGACGCACCTGGCCGTGGCGATCCTCCGCGAGGTCATCTGGAGCGACCGCGAGCCGAGGCCGACGGCGCTCTTCCTCAACGTCCCCGGCTGGCTGAACGCCCTGCGGGAGAGCTACGGGCACGGCGAGCCACCGCCGAATCCGAGCGGGTACGAGCTCGTCGTCCTCGACGACCTCGGGGCCGAGGACTGGTCGAGCTGGGCGCGCGACCGCATCTACAACCTCGTCAACCAGCGGGAGCAGCAACGGCGACTCGTGATCGTGACGACGAATCACGAGTGGCGCGAGCTCGCCGCCCGGGTGGGCGCCCCGACGGCGAGCCGCCTGCGCCGCCTGACCCGGGAGGTCCACGTGGACGCGCGCCAGGACTACCGCGAGAACGCAGCCGCGTAGAGCCGGCAGCCGCCGACGGCATACTTCACCACCGTGCCCGCCACCGTCATCGTGGGCGCGCAGTGGGGCGACGAGGGGAAAGGCAAGATCGTCGACCTGCTCGCCCGCGACTCCGACCTCGTCTGTCGCTACAACGGCGGCCCCAACGCCGGCCACACGATCGTGGCCGACGGCGAGACGTACAAGCTCAAGCACATCCCCTCGGGGCTCCTCCAGGGCAAGGAGTCGGTGATCGGTGCCGGCTGCGTCGTCGACCCTCCGGTGCTGATCGAGGAGCTCGACGACCTCGGCTCGCGCGGGGTCGAGATCGGTCTCGTCCGGCTCTCGGGCAACGCGCACCTGATCATGCCCTGGCACCTCGCGCTCGACCGGGCGTGCGAGCGTCGCCTCGGCGACCTAGCGATCGGGACGACGAAGCGCGGCATCGGGCCGTGCTACGCCGACAAGGCGATGCGGCTCGGGATCCGGGTGCAGGACATCCTCGACCCGAAGATCCTGCGCCAGAAGATCGAGGTCGCGCTCGCCGAGAAGAACCTGTGGCTCGAGCGCGTGTACGGCGAGGTGCCGATCGAGCTCGAGGGGCTCGTGGAGCAGTACGAGGGCTACGCCGCGCGCCTCCGGCCGATGATCACCGACACCTCGCTGCTCGTCGACACGGCGCTCCGGCAAGGCAAGCGTGTCCTCTTCGACGGCGCCCACGGCACGCTCCTCGACCTCGACCACGGCACCTATCCGTTCGTCACGTCCTCGCCGACCGTCGCGGGCGGCGCCGGAGTCGGGATCGGGATCGGCCCGACCCGGATCGACGGCGTGGTCGGCGTCGCCAAGGCCTACGTGACGCGCGTCGGCCAGGGGCCGTTCCCGTCCGAGATCGCAGGCTCCGACCAGGAGCGCCTCCGGGAGCTCGGCGGCGAGTACGGGACGGTGACGGGCCGCGAGCGCCGGTGTGGCTGGCTCGACCTCGTCGCGCTCCGCTACGCCGTGCGCGTGAACGGCATCGACCGCCTGGCGCTGACGAAGCTGGACGTCCTCTCCCACTTCGCGGAGCTGCCCGTGTGCGTCCGTTACCGAACGCGCGACGGGTCGGAGACGCGCGACTTCCCCGCGCATCAGAGCGACTTCCACGCGGCAGCCCCGGTCTACGAGGTGCTCGACGGCTGGCGGGAGCCCCTCGACGGCTGCTCGTCCGTCGGCGAGCTCCCCGAAGCGGCCCGCAGGTACGTCGAGCTCGTGGAGCGCGAGCTCGACGTCGAGGTGACGCTCGTCGGCACGGGGGCGGAGCGCTCGTCCGTGCTCACCCGGGCGTGACGGCGGCGGCGAACGCCCGCGCCTTCAGCTCGAACGGCCCCGGAGGGCTGCCGAGCTGCCGGAACAGCTCCTCGTACGCCTGGTCCCGCCTCTCCGAGTCGAGCGACGCGAGCCACTGCCCTGCCGGGCCGACCCCGTGGTCCATGGCCTGCCAGAACTCGTCGAACTCCCGGTAGCCGGCCGTCACGTCGAGCTCGGCGGACTCGACCTCCCCCTGCGGAGCGAGCAGGTCGTGGATCTCCTGCGGCGTGCGGTAGCGGCGCGGCTCGGTTGCGCGCGACGCGCCGATCGCCTCCGCCGTCCGGTCGATCGCGGCGAACATGTCCACCTCCGCCACGCCCCACATGCAGACCGCGACACGCCGCGAGACCCGCGCCATCTCGGCAACCGCGGCAGGCGCGTCGCTCATGAACGCCACGACGAGCTGCGCGAGCGCCAGGTCGAACTCCCCCGCACCGACGGGCAACGACTCCGCGGGAGCCTCGTGAACCTCGATCTCCGGGAAGCGCTCGCGCAGGACCGCGGCGAACTCGGGGGACGGGTCCGCCGCAACGACCGTGGCGTCTCGGGCGAGGAGCGCGGCAGTGAGCGCGCCTGTGCCTGCGCCGACGTCGAGCACGCGCGCACCCGGGCGGACACCGGCGAAATCGGCGAAGAGCGGCGCCAGGCGCGTCGAGTAGCGGCCCATGAACTCGTCGTACGCGTCGCCGCCGACTTGGAAGGCCCCACTCACGGGGCGAGCCTACTCACCCGCCGAACTGCGCCACGGAGATGAGGTTGCCTTCGCTGTCCCTGAACCAGGCGGCCTTGACCGTGCCGTAGTCCATGATCCCGTCGCGGAAGGTCGCGCCGGGAGGCGCCTCGTAGGTCTCGAGTTCCACGCCGCGTTCGCGCAACGTGGCTACCGCCCCTTCCACGTCGTCCACGACGAAGCCGAGCTGGTCGTGAGTGCCCGACGGCGAACCGCTGGAGGGAAAGACGAGGAACGACCCGCCGCCGCACTCGTAGAAGAGGTGGTTCCGGTGCTGCCGGATCGGCTCGAACCCGAGCACGTCGCGGTAGAAGGCACGGGCGCGTTCGACGTCCTGCGCCGGCAGCTTCCCGTAGGAGCTGCGGAAGATCTCTCTCATCCTCTCCCCCTCGTTCGGTCGTCCTCGGACGGCGCGATTCTACGCAGGTCGTCAGGTTCGTTCACGTTCGCGAGCAGCGAGGAGTCGAGCACGACTCGCGCCGTGTCGAGGCCTTCGAGGACGGCCCGAAGCCGACGCTCGCCGGTCTCGAAGGCGGGCAGCGTGCGCCGCGCGACCGCACACGGCAGCGGCCCGGCCTGGGCGACCGCGGCGTCGCGGCAGGCCTCCGCAAGCACTCGGAGCGCGCCGGCGGTCAAGAGCGGCATGTCCACCGGGACGACTACGGCCAGGTCGTGGGTCGCGGCGCGCAGGCCGACGGCGATTGCGGCCACCGGACCGGTGCCGGGGTCGGCCAGTCCGTCGCCCCCGACCACGACCCGCTCCTCGCACGCCTCGCCGAGCATGCGCCACGCCCGCTCCTCGAGCGTCTCACCGCCGAAGCGGGCGAGCGCCTTCGGCGACCCGAAGCGGCTGCTGGCGCCCCCCACGAGCAGAATCCCCGTCAGCCCTCGATCCGCCACGGCTCCGTGTAGACGTTGACGGAACCCGCGCGGACGAACCCGCAGAGCGTGACGCCTCGATCGGCGGCGAGGTCGACGGCGAGGCTCGACGGAGCGCCGACCGCGACGAGCACCGGGCAGCCCGCGACCGCGGCCTTCTGCACGAGCTCGAACGAGAGCCGGCCGCTCACGCAGAGCACCTGCTCGGCGAGCGGCAACAGCTGCTCGCGGAACGCCCAGCCTACGACCTTGTCCAGGGCGTTGTGGCGGCCGACGTCCTCGCGCACGCACAACGCCTCGCCCGCGGGGGAAAACAGCCCCGTCGCGTGCAGGCCGCCGGTCACCGCGAAGGCCGCCTGAGCCTCCCGCAGCCGCTCGGGCAGCGACGAGACGAGGGATCGCGACAGCTTCAGCTCGGACTCGACGCGCGGCGCCTCGACCGCGACTGCCTCGAGCGCTCCCTTCCCGCAGACCCCGCACGAGGACGAGGTGTAGAAACTGCGCTCGAGGCGCGCCGGATCGAAGCCGGGCGCGTCGACCTCGACCGCGTTCGCGCCCAGATCGTCCGGGAGGCGCGCCTCATCGGGCCGCAGCCCCTCGGACAGGCAGAAGCCGAGCGCGAGCTCCTCGTCGTGCCCCGGCGTCCGCATCGTGATGGCGACCGGCTGCCCGCCGATCCGGATCTCGAGCGGCTCCTCGACGGCGACCCGATCGGGCTCGGTCGTGCCCGCCGGAAGCCGCAGGACGTCGACCGCGGCGGCCGAGTAGGGCGGCGCGTCCATTAGGACCGCAGCCTAGCCCTGGGTCAGGCCTCTTCGGCTTCTGCCGCTTCGAGAGGCGCGTCGGCAGCGGCGCGTGTGGTGACGAGATGGTCGAAGACGGCGCGGTACGCGTTGATGGCGGCGGCCACATCACCGGGCGAGAGATCGCCGGAGTCACGCTCCCTCGCGAGCGCGATCTCGTGCGCCGCGAGGTACTCGGAGACGACCTCCCGCTCCTCGCCTTCGCGGACGACGGGGTCGGTCAGGTCGTAGCCGCTCTCCTCGAGCATCCGCGCTACGAGGCTGTCGAGCTCGGGCAGCGCATGGTCGGGATCGGTGCGGAGGTCCTCCTCGAGCGACTCCCACTCGCTCTCCCACTCGTGACGGTTGAGTCCGGGGTCGTACATGGCTGGAATCCTGCGCGGGCAGGGGCTACTTCAAACTCCCATTGCATACGATCCCGCGGTGCGAGTGCTCGTCGTCGGGTCGGGAGGTCGCGAGCACGCGCTCGTGTGGTCACTTTCCCGCAGCGACAGCCTCGACGAGCTCCATGCTGCGCCCGGCAATCCCGGAATCGCCGCGCTCGCGCACTGTCACCCGGTGCGCGCGGACGACCACGCGGCGCTCGTCTCGCTCGCCCGGGAGCTCCGGATCGATCTCGTCGTCGTCGGCCCCGAGGCCCCGCTCGTCGCCGGTCTCGCCGACGAGTTGCGCCACCGCGGGCTCGCCGTCTTCGGCCCGAGCGCCGCGGCCGCGCGTATCGAGGGCTCGAAGTCGTTCGCCAAGGAGGTGCTGGAGGCCGCCGGCGTCCCCACCGCGAGGACACTGCCGGTCGCACGGCCGCCGTGCGTCGTCAAGGTCGACGGGCTCGCAGCCGGCAAGGGGGTCTGGGTCTGCCACACCGAGGACGAGCTGGACACGGGGCTGCGCGCGGCACAGGCGCTCGGCCAGCCGTTTCACGTCGAGGAGCTGCTCGAAGGGCCCGAGCTGTCGGTCTTCGCCCTCGCCGCAGGCGAGGCCGCCCTCGCCTTACCCCCGGCCCGGGACTACAAGCGGATCGGGGACGGCGACACCGGCCCGAACACCGGCGGGATGGGCTCGTTCTCGCCCCTGCCCGACGTCGCCGACGACGAGGCGCCGGAGGTCCTCGAGATGGTGCACCTGCCCGTGCTCCACGAGCTCGCTCGCCGCGGCGCTCCGTTTCAGGGTCTCCTCTACGCGGGCCTGATGCGGACGGAGGACGGACTGCGCGTGATCGAGTTCAACTGCCGCTTCGGCGATCCCGAGACGCAATCGATCCTCCCACGCCTCGAAAGCGACCTGCTGCCGCTCCTTGCCGGCGATCTCTCGCAGCCGCCGCAGCTCGCGGATCGGGCGGCCGTGACGATCGTGCTCTCGGGCGCCGAGTATCCCGAGAGCGGCGACCGCGGCACGCCGATCGCCGGCGTCGAGGAGGCAGAGGCGAGCGGCGGGCTCGTCTTCCATGCGGGAACGGCGCTGCACGAGGGAGGGCTCGTCACGAACGGCGGCCGGATCCTCAACGTCGTCGGCCGCGGTGGGACGGTCGCGGAGGCGCGAAGCGCGGCGTACGCCGCCGCCGCGCACATAGATTTCGCCGGCATGCACTTCCGCACCGACATCGCCGCGAATGCCTGACGGACCGCTCGTCGGGATTCTCGTCGGGTCCGACTCGGACCGCGAGCGGATGCAGGGAGCCACGACGCTGCTCGACGAGGCGGGCGTCGGTTACGAGTTCGAGGTGCGGTCGGCGCACCGCACCCCGGACGCGGTCGCGGAGTACGCCCGCAGCGCCCGTGACCGCGGACTGCGTGTGCTCATCTGCGGCGCGGGCCTTGCGGCCGCGCTACCCGGCGCGGTCGCCGCGCAGACCGACCTACCCGTGATCGGCGTGCCCCTTCGCTCCAGCCTGAGCGTCCTCGACGGCCTCGACGCGCTGCTCGCGATCGCGCAGATGCCGCCCGGCGTTCCGGTCGCGACGGTCGGCGTCGACAACGCGCGCAACGCCGCAGCCCTCGCGCTCCGGATCCTTCGTTCCTAGCCGGCGATATTCGTTCCGCCGGCCGGCACGCTGCCGTCCAGACCCTCGGATTGGAGCGCCTTGGAGAGCACGCGGTGCGCTGCCGACTGCCGCAGCCCGCAGTCGCAGCCGGAGGTCCCCTGGGTCATCACCCCGGCGAAGTGGACGGGCTTGTGGTAGCGGCCGCGCGCGATCCGTGCCAGCTCGGCCCACTCCTGCGCCATCGCCGGGCTGTAGATCTCGGGCAGGGCCTTCGTATGACGCAGGCCGCCGGCGACGTACCAGGCCTGGCGCGCGCTCCAGACCGCGCCTACGCCGCCGTCGAGCGAGCCGTAGTCGTAGAGCGTGTGGCCGTGCACCGCGGCGCGGAACCCGTGGAAGAACTGTCCCGTCTTCGTGAACTCCGGATCCCACGCGGGCTCTGCGTCGTCGGCCGCGGCGGCTTCGACGTGCTCGGACCACCCCCTCTGGTCGAGCTCGCGTCCGAGCGCGTTCGTCTCGCGCGCCCAGCGAGTGCCGGCCGAGTAGGCACTCGGCACCGCGGGGTGGTAGTTGCTCGTGCCGCGCGCGAGCTCGATCGAAGCGGTCGACTCCTGCGGAAGGCAGGAGACGTAGCCGTGGGCGTAGGCGAGCATGGCGCGTGTGATCCTGTGATTGCCCGCGAAGCGGCCCGAGAAGAGGATGGTGCCGTACTCGTGCCGCTCGAACGCCGGCTTGCCGAAGTCGAGGACGACGACTCCGTTCTCTTGCCGTTTCCCAGCGGCGCAACCCTGGGCGGCGAGGATCCAGTGGTGCGCCTTGTGCTCGTAGATCGAGAGCGTCGTGACGCGCACGTCCGGCGTCGGCGTCTGCTGCTGCGCGGCCGGCGGCTGGGGCGCCTTCGGCTTGTGGGACGGCTTCGGGTTCAGCGGGAACTGGCGGAGCGCCTCCAGCCAGGCGCCCGGCTGCGGCACGAAGCTCGGGATCAGACTGGGCGTAGGGCCCGCTGCCAGGGCGCCGCCGGAGGCGGCGAGCGCGACCGCGAGGGCCACCGAGACCGAAAGAAGATACCTCTTCAAGAACACCTTCCTGGAGATTTCGCGGGATAAAATCCGCGCCAGAGTAGCGTTGTATTTCCGTGCCGGCTGTCCCCCGTTCGAGGGAGGAGGCGACGGCAGACGAGGCCTCTAGACTGGAACCGTGATCGCCCGCTACTCCCGCCCGGCCATGGCCAGGATCTGGTCGGACGAGGGGAAGCTCGCGACGTGGCTCGAGGTCGAACTGGCGGCCACCGCAGCCTGGGCCGAGCTCGGCGTGGTGCCCGAAGACGCTGCGGCCCGTATCGCTTCAGCGACGCCGCCAAGCGCAGAGCGCGTGGCCGAGCTCGAGGCCACCCTCCACCACGACACCGCCGCCTTCGTCGACGCCGTCGCCGAGCACCTGGGGGAAGAGGGCCGGTGGTTCCACTACGGGCTCACCTCGTCCGACGTCGTCGACACCGCCCTCTCGCTCCAGATCCGCGAGGCGGGCGCGCTGATCCTCGCGGGACTCGACCGCGCCTTCGCGGTCGTCACGGCGCGCGCCCAGGAGCACCGCGAGACGCTGCAGATCGGCCGCACGCACGGCGTCCACGCCGAGCCGACGACGTTCGGGCTCAAGCTCGCCGGCTGGGCGTTCGAGCTGACCCGCGGCCGCGACCGCGTCGCCCGCGCGCTCGAGGGGATGCGCGTCGGCAAGCTCTCCGGCGCGGTCGGCACCTACGCGGCGACCGACCCGGAGCTCGAGCGGCTCGCCTGCGAGCGCCTCGGGCTAGAGCCGGCGCCGAGCTCGACGCAGATCCTCCAGCGCGACCGCCACGCCGAGCTGCTCGCAGCGCTCGCGGTCGTCGCGTCCTCGCTCGACGCGTTCGCGCTCGAGATCCGGCACCTCGCCCGCACCGAGGTCGGCGAGGTGCAGGAGCCGTTCGGCCGTGGCCAGAAGGGCTCGTCGGCGATGCCGCACAAGCGGAACCCCGTGGTCGCGGAGCGGATCTGTGGGCTCGCCCGCGTGGTGCGGGCATGCTCTCTCGTCGGGCTCGAGAACGTCGCGCTGTGGCACGAGCGCGACATCTCCCACTCGTCGGCCGAGCGGGTCGCGATTCCCGATGCATTCCTCGCTCTCGACTACATGCTCGACCGCTTCGCGTGGCTCGTGGAGGGTCTCGTCGTGCGGCCAGAGCGGATGCGACGCAACCTCGAGGCGAGTCACTTCCTCTTCTTCAGCCAGCGCGTCCTCAACGCGCTCGTCGAGTCGGGCCTCGCCCGGGACGACGCCTACCGCCTCGTCCAGCGCGCGGCGATGCGCGCGTGGGAGGAGGAGCTCGACTTCCGCGAACTCTGCCGCGCCGACGACGAGATCGCCTCGCGCGTCGACCTCGGCTCGACGTTCGACTTCGGCGCTTACACGCGCCACATCGACACCGTGTTCGGCCGTCTCGAAGCCCTCAAGGAGGAACCGCTACATGCCTGAGACCCACATCGCGTCCGGAAAGGTCCGCGACATCTACGAGATCGACGACGAACGGCTGCTGCTCGTCGCGTCCGACCGGATCTCGACCTTCGACGTGGTCCTGCCGACCGAGATCCCGGACAAGGGCCGCGTTCTGACCGGTCTCTCCGGCTACTGGTTCACCCTCCTCGCGCCGATCGTCCCGAACCACATGCTCGCCATCCGCGACGACGGCCGCTCGATGGAGTGCCGCCGCCTCGAGATGCTGCCGATCGAATGCGTCGTGCGGGGCTACCTCGCGGGCTCGGGCTGGAAGGACTACCGGGCGAGCGGCGAGGTCTGCGGCCACCGGCTCCCCGAAGGGCTCCGCGAGTCGGACAAGCTCCCCGAGCCGATCTTCACGCCCGCGACGAAGGCGCACGAGGGCCACGACGAGAACATCACCCGCGAGCAGGCGGCGGAGCTGATCGGCGAAGACAGGCTGCGCGAGGTCGAGAAAGTGTCGCTCAGCCTCTACAAGACGGCGGCCGACCACGCGCTGCGCGCGGGGATCATCATCGCCGACACGAAGTTCGAGCTCGGGCTCGACCCGGACGGCCGGCTCGTCCTGGGGGACGAGGCCCTGACACCGGACTCGTCGCGCTTCTGGCCCGGCGACACGTACGAGCCGGGCCGCGCGCAGGACAGCTTCGACAAGCAGTACGTCCGCGACTATTGCGAGACGACCGGCTGGGACAAGACCGAGCCCGGCCCGGAGTTGCCGGACGACGTCGTGCAGGTGACGCGCGCGAAGTACCACGAGGCGTTCGAGCGGCTGACGACGATCCCGTTCCCGGCGTACCTCGACGACCCGACGACGGTGTTGGGTTGAAGGCGACCGTCCTCGTGCGCCCGAAGCCGGGCATCCTCGACCCCCAGGGCGAGGCAGTCGGCTCGGCCCTCGGGCACCTCGGCTTCGACATCCGCGACGCGCGGGTCGGCAAAGTGATCGATCTCGAGCTGGAGGCCGCCGACGAGGCAGCCGCCAGAGCAGAGGTGGAGCGGATGTGCGAGGAGCTGCTCACGAACCCGCTGATCGAGTCCTACGAGGTGGAGATCGTTGGCTAGCCCGCAGCCCAGGATCGGGGTCGTCACGTATCCGGGATCGCAGGACGATCGCGACGCCCTCTGGGCCCTCGCGGCGCTCGACGCGGAGGCGGTGGCGGTCTGGCACGAGGAGCGCGAGCTGCCGCAGCTCGACGCCGTCGTCCTCCCCGGCGGCTTCTCGTACGGGGACTACCTGCGCTGCGGCGCGATCGCGCGCTTCTCGCCGGCCACGTCGGCGGTGCGCGAGTTCGCCGAAGCGGGAGGGCTCGTGCTCGGGATCTGCAACGGCTTCCAGATCCTCTGCGAGGCCCGGCTCCTGCCCGGAGCGCTCCTCCGCAACGAGTCGCTCCGCTTCGTGTGCCGCGACGTGCGCCTCACGGTCGAGCGGGACGACCTGCCGTTCACCACGCGGTGCACTCTCGGGCAGCGGCTCGTGCTCCCCGTGAAGCACGGCGACGGCCGTTACCTGCCGCCGCCCGACCTCGACCCCGCGCAGGTCGTGCTCCGCTACCTCGACAACCCGAACGGATCCGTCGAGCGGATCGCCGGCGTCTGCAACGAGGACGGGAACGTCATGGGCCTCATGCCGCACCCGGAGCATGCGGTCGACCCGCTGCTCGGCTCGGACGACGGGGCACTGCTCCTCGCGTCGTTCGTCGACGCGGCCCGCGAGCGGGTGCTCGCCGCGGCCTAGAGGCCGAGCGTCTCAGCCAGCGCGGGGTGCTGCGCGAGGGCGGCTTTCAGCCGTCCGATGTCTCGCTCCCGAAGAGTTACCGGGCCGCGGGTGCCGCCCCCGGGCCCGGCGTAGGAGAAGCGGACGAGCCTCTCCCCCTTCAGGGTCTCGAGCAGCTGCACCCTCGACGAGAAACGCTTGGTCCCCGCCTGCTGCGGGACGGTCAGCTCCTCCACGAGATCCGCAGGTCCCCACGGTGTCGCCGCCCTCGTCGCCATGACGAGGACGCTAGCCCGAAAGGTGTGACGACTCTGTCGAGACTTCCGGACGCTTCGCTCGCGGCTAGCCGAGCTTCGCCTTGCAGGGATCGAGATAGAAGTCGTCGACCAGCCAGTTGCCGCTGCTCGCCTGCGACGACAGCAGCACCTGAGCCGAGGTCGTCCCGAGCGGCAGCGCAAGCGCCGACGACACCCGGCCGCTGGGCTGCCAGATTGCGTAGTCGGCCGTCGCGAGGTCGCCGTAGTTGAGGAGGCCGGTCAGGTTCCCGAGCAGGCCGCGGAAGATCACCTGCACGTGAAGCCTCCCGTTCGCGCCCGAGCTGCGCGCGAAGAAGCGGAGCCAGGGATCGAGGAGGTTGACCGGGAGAGGCGAGCTGAGCGCTACTGCGCCCGGCCCGAGCTGGAGCGCGTGCGTCCCGGGGCCCGAGACGTGCCACGGCTCGTTCCCGGACACGACCGAGGCCTTGCCGGCGAGACTCCAGCCGGTCGCGCCGCTCTCGAAGCCGAGATTCGGGAAGGCGCAGTAGGAGTGGTCGTCGCCCCACGGCGTGAACGGCTGCGACGTGGCCCCGCAGGAGGGCAGCAGCCCGAGGTCATTGCCGAGCAGCCCGGCCGACGCCGTCGGCACGGAAAGCCCGACTGCAGCGAGAACCGCCGCGACGAAGAACCACAGACGCCTGTCTTTTCTCATCTCCGCTATCACCCCGTCCGCAGGAACACTGGGCCAATCGTGCCTCGGCCGTAATGGGCGAACAATCACCCGGGAGGGGGTCATCCTTCACTCGAACGAGGGTTTCTCCCCTGCCGCTCAAGCACCCCTCCTCGGTGTGCCGATCATGCTCCAGTGACCGAAGCGATCAGGGCGGACGCCGTTCGCACGACCGAGGATGCGGTTCTCGAGCTCCAGCGAGAGAGCGAGTCGCAGCATCTCGCCCGCATGGGCTTCACCGGTCTGCTCGCGGCCGGGTTCGTGGCGGTCGCCGTCGGTGCCCTGCTCCTTCCCTCGCATCGGCCGCTCTCACTCGTCGCCCTCGGCAGCGCCCTCGTCGCCTACGCCCTGGCGTCGCGGGTCGAAGTCGAGTTCCCCGGCTTCGCGGCGATCCCCACGGAGGCTGTCTTCGTCGTCATGTGGTTCGTCCTGCCGCTCCGGACGCTTCCGCTGGTGGCGTGCGCGGCATTGGTGCTCGGCGCTCTTCCCGACGTGCTGCGCCGTCGTCTCCCTCCCGACCGGCTCGCGCTGTGTCTCATCTCCTCCTGGCCGGTCGTGGGCGCGTCACTCGTTCTCTACCTGGCCGGAGCGGGCGCCCCACGCTGGCGTGACGCCCCGATCTACGCGGCCGCGCTCGGTGCGCAGTTTCTCTTCGATTTCGGGGCGACGTTCGCGGTCTCCAGGGGTGTCCTTCCGGTCTCGGCGCGGGCCTACCTCAGGAGCATGCTCCTCGCCTACGGTTTCGACTTCGCGCTCGCCCCGCTCGGACTGCTTGCGGCCTTCCCCTGCCACCGTCATCCCGCGGCTCTGCTGCTCCTCATGCCGATGGTTCTGATCGTCGCCCGGGTGGGACGCGAGCGGGAGGAGAAGAACGACAAGGTGCTCGAGCTCAAGGACGCCTACCAGGGGACGTCGTACCTGCTGGGCGACATGATCGAGTCGGACGACGCGTACACCGGCTCGCACAGTCGGGACGTCGTGGGGCTCGTCCTCACCGTGGCCGCCCGCCTCGGACTCGACGCGGACGAGCAGCGGATGGCGGAGTTCACGGCGTTGCTCCACGACGTCGGGAAGATCCGCATCCCGGCCGAGATCATCAACAAGCCGGGCCCGCTCACCGACGAGGAGCGCGCGCTGATGAACACGCACACGATCCTGGGCCAGGAGATGCTCGAGCGGGCCGGAGGACTACTGGGCGCGGTCGGGCCGCTCGTCCGGTCGTGCCACGAGCACTGGGACGGGAACGGCTATCCCGACGGGCTGGAGGGCGAGGAGACCCCGCTCGTCGCGCGGATCGTGTGCACATGCGACGCCTGGAGCGCGATGACGACCGACCGCTCGTACCGTCGTGCGCTCTCGAGCGACGCGGCTGCGGCCGAGCTCCGGAAGTGCTCCGGCACGCAGTTCGATCCACGGGTCGTCGACGCGCTCTTGGCCGTTCTCTCCCTCTAGCGCACGAGGAGACCAAAGAGGTAGCCGGCCGTGAGTGAGCCGGCCGGCCCCACCACCCAGGCGAGCGGGATCGAGAGGAGGGTCTCGAGGTGGACGGCCTCACGCCCGCGCGCGACGCCGGCGCCGGCCATCGCACCGACGAGCGCCTGGTTCATCGAGGTGAAGAAGCCGAAGGCGACGGCGGCGAGCACGACGGCGGCCTGCACGAGCTGCGCGGCCGTGGCCATCGCCCGGTCGACCTTCACGATCTCGAACGCGACGCGGCGCAGCAGCGGCTTGCCCCAGGTGAGGACGCCGAGAGCGATTCCGGCACCGCCGACCGCTCCCGCAGCGAGCGGGCCGAAGACGCCGCTGCCGACGAGGGCGCCGCTCGCGTTCGAGACGTCGTTCGCTCCCATCGCGAAGGCCGCCATGGCACCGACGGCGACGAGTGCGGTCCCGGTCCGCCCGCCGAGCGGCACGCGGTCGAGCCCCTTGGTGAGAAGCGCTCCGAGCAGGAAGGCCGCGACCGGCGCGCTCACCCAGACGATCCCGAGGTGGCCGATCGCGCTCCAGCGCACTCCACGCCCCGCGGCGAGCGTCACGCCCACCACCGCGAAGACGAGGATCTGGATCGTCGAGGTCGGCGCGCGCAAGCGGTTGAAGACGGTCGTGAGCGCGAAGGCGACGCCGACCACGACCGCTTCCTGGCTGACCGTCAGCCGATGGTCGGTCAGGCCCGATCCGACACGCTGCTCGACGGCATGGCTCGCGAAGGCGGCGCCGATGAAGGCCAACGGCGCCATAAGGAGGAGGGCCTGCCACGCGCCGATCGCGCGCAGCGCGTGGGGCATCCCCATCACCGCTCCGGTGTAGTGCGCGCCGATGCTCCACGCGAAGCCGAACGCGAGCAGGATCAGGAGTGCGGTCACATCGCGGCAGCGACGCGCTCGGCTGCCGCAACGAGCTCCTCGTCCGGCACCTTCGGCAGCACGTCCTCCCAGACCGGCAGCGCCATCCCCGACGCCTCGAGCATGCCGAGCGGCCTGGGCACGAACCAGACGTGGAAGTGCGCACCGCCGTCTCCCCAGCGGTAGAGGTGGACGCGGGCGACGTCGCCGAGGGAGAGGATCCCGCGCTCGACGCGTGCCGCCACGCGGCCGAAGTCGGCCGCGAGCTCGTCGGGGAGGTCCGAGAACGAGTCGACGTGGACGCGGCTGGCGAGCCACACCGTCCCGGGCAGGCTGCCCTGGACCGGAGGGTGCAGCGTCCAGTGGTCGTCCGCCCAGACAGGAGCGGTGCTTTCGCCGGTGCAGATCCCGCAGGGCGGGCCGCCGGGCTCGCCGCGGCGGGGAGGCTCGGGGATCCGGCGTTCGCCCGGCTCACGCGGCACGAGCGGTTCGACGTATGGCAAGGCCATGTTGCTCATCGCGACTCCTTTCGCCGGCTCATGTGCTGCGAGCTCGTCGGGTCGGTGATGCCGCGGAGGACGACGGCGACGACCCAGGCTCTCGCCTCCTCGGCGGGCCACTCGTGCCGCCCGCGCAGGTGGACGTACGGCCAGGCGGCCATGTTGAAGGCGACGTCGGCGACTCGCACGACGTCGTCGGCCTCGGGCAGCGACCCGTCCTGTGCGCCCTCGCGCAGGAACTGGATGAACGGGTGCAGGTAGTCGGCCGGAACGCCGGGTGCGGTGTCCTGGTGGAACGCCTCGTCGGTGGCCAGCATCAGCGGCAGATGACGGTCGAGCAGGTCGCACAACGCCTCGAGGCCACGCGTCAGCCGCTCGAGCCCGTTCCCTCCCGACGTGAGGATCGGGTACATCGTCGCGCGGAAGTCCTCCGCCAGCTCGCCGACGAGCGCTCCGATCAGCACCTCCCGGGAGAGGCCCTGACGCCAGAGCGTCGAGCGCGCACGCCCGCCGACCTCGGCTACTCGCTCGAGCGTGAGCCCGCCGAAGCCGCGCTCGCGGAGGACGTCGATCGTCGCCCGCCGCAGGCCCTCGTCGACGGCCTGGCGCCGCTTCGGTATCGGTGCGGACATCAAACATAGATGTTGCATCCTCGCATCGTCGTTGTCAAGCTGCCCAAATGCAGTTGTCGGCGCGAGCCCCGACGCGGTACGGTCCGCATCCATGGAGGGTCGCCAGCAGCGCGACCAGGGCTACGACGACTGGTTCGACGAGCCCGAGCCGCTGACAGAGACGCATAGTGGCGCCAACCGCGGCGTCTACGAAGACGTCGAGGAGGTCTGGGTTCTCCCGGAGGAGGAGGACGACGGCCTGGGCGTGGCGCACCGCGAGATTGTGATCGGAGGTCGGACGCTGACGCTGACGCAGGTCGCGATCATCGCCGCCTCCTTCCTCGCCATCGTCTTCGCGATCCTCGCCGCAGTCGGCGTCTTCAACGGCGCCAAGGCCACCGCCCCGCCGGTGGCGCCGACCACGACCGCGCCCTTGAAGACCTCCACTTCGACGCCGACGAACACGGCCCCGGCCGTCGCGGCGCCCGCGCAGACGCTCAAGCCCGGCGACACCGGCTCCCAGGTGAAGATCCTCCAGCGGGCGCTCAAGGCGCTCGGCTTCTCGCCCGGCACGCCGGACGGCGACTACGG
>Ga0070739_10004601_pt1 | contig 16189 bp, 14 predicted proteins | sample Coa_R1_7_FD_66445 | JGI IMG/M metagenome (GOLD analysis project Ga0070739, IMG submission 66445) | Surface soil microbial communities from Centralia Pennsylvania, which are recovering from an underground coalmine fire - Coalmine... | ecosystem: Environmental > Terrestrial > Soil > Unclassified ... | reverse complement strand
AAGCCTATGACGCGATCCCGCAGAACATCGCGCTGGTCCATAATGCCGGCGCATGCGCGATGGTCCACTCGGACGATCCGAATGGCATCCAGCGGCTCAACCAGGCCGCCGCGAAGGCGATGGCCGAAGGACAGCGGGCCGGAATCCCCGGCCTCTCGGAAGCCGTGGCCTGGGAGTGGCTCAGCCGGAATCCCGCCAAGGCTTTGGGCATCCTCAACCGGACTGGGACCCTCACTCCCGGCAAGATGGCGGACATCGTGCTGTGGAACGGCGACCCGTTCAGCACCTATTCGCGGCCCGAGCGGGTGTGGATCGACGGCGCAGAGATGTACGACGCCAACAATCCGAAAAAGCGGCCAGTCAGCGACTTCGAGCTGGGACAACCCGGCGAGGGAGATGTGAAATGATTCGGCGCGTCATCGCCACTCTGCTTCTCGCCGCCGCCGCTCCCGCGGGTGCCCAGACCTTTGCAATCGTCAACGGAACAGTGGCGCTCGGCGACGGGTCAGCGCCGATCCCCAATGGCATGGTTGTAGTTCGTGATGGGCGCGTGGTCGCCGCTGGCGACATCCGCATGAAGCTGCCGCCGGACACGCAGGTGATCGATGCGACAGGTAAATGGGTGACGCCCGGCATCGTCGCGGGCTTTTCACGGCTGGGCCTCACCGATGTCAGCGGAGGCGCCGAAGGCGCGAACGACGAAAGCGCCGAGAAGGGCCCATTCAACGCCGCGATCGACATCGCGCCGGCGATCAATCCTAATTACCAGCCAGTCGGCGTGAACCGGAATGAGGGCGTCACCCGCGCCGTCGTTGCGCCCCAGACCGCGCACAGCATCTTCGCCGGCCAGGGCGCAGTCATCGACACCGGCGCGGACATGGAGCCGATCACGAAGGCGCGCGCCTTCCAGTTCGTCGAACTCGGCCAGACCGGCGCGGAAGATGCCGGCGGTTCGCGGCCGTCGGCCTACGTTCTGTTCCACGACGCATTGCGCGAAGCCGCCGAGCTCAGCCGTTACGCATCACCGGTGCGCTCAAGCGGCGAGACGGCCCCGGACGAACGCGAGCGCCCCATCGCCAACCCGAATGAATCGCGCCTCTACAGCCGCGGCGCCGAGCGCAGCCGCGACGTTCTGCTGACCCGCTTCGACGCGGCAGCGCTGGTTCCGGTGCTTCAGGGCCGGCAGCCGTTGCTCGTCCACGTCGAGCGCGCGAGCGACATCCTCAACGTGCTGAACCTCAAACGCGAGTTTCCGTCGTTGAAGATCGTCATCGTCGGCGCAAGCGAGGGATGGCTGGTAGCGAATCGGATCGCTGCGTCCGGCATTCCAGTCATTGCCTCGGCGGTGAACGATTTGCCGGCATCGTTCGAGGAGATTGCGGCGACTCAATCGAATGTCGGGCGCATGCGCGCCGCGGGGGTGAACGTCTCGATCGGAATGATTAACGACGACGACGCTCACAAGCTGTTTTACGAGCGTCAGTATGCCGGCAATCTCGTGGCGCTTGGCAAGGTGCCCGGCGCAACGGGTGTCAGCTGGGGAGAGGCGCTCGCGATGATTACGTCGCGGCCTGCCGAAGCCATTGGCCTTGGCGGACAGATCGGCCGCCTTGCTCCAGGCCAGCATGCCGACGTCGTCATTTGGTCGGGTGATCCGCTCCAGGTGACGAGCGCGGCCGAGCAGGTTTTTATCGACGGAGTCCGCCAGCCCATGGAGACTCACCAGACGCGGCTTCTCGAGCGCTATCGCGACCTCAACCGCCGCGACCTGCCGGAGGCCTACAGGCACTGACCCACTCGCACTGCCTGACAGTGCAGGGTAAGAGCGCGCCATGACCCGCAAGTTCTTCGGCACGGACGGCATCCGCGGCACGACTAACCGCGACCCGATGACGGCCCAGATGGCGCTTAGCGTCGGCATGGCCGCCGGTGCGCATTTCCTCCGCGGCGACCACCGCCACCGGGTGGTGATCGGCAAGGACACGCGTCTGTCGGGTTACATGATGGAATCGGCGATGGTCGCCGGGTTCACGAGCGTCGGCATGGACGTCGTCTTGCTCGGCCCGATGCCCACGCCCGCCGTCGCGATGCTGACGCGTTCCATGCGCGCGGACTTGGGTGTGATGATCTCCGCCTCGCACAATCCGTTCGCAGACAACGGCATCAAGCTGTTCGGTCCCGACGGCTACAAGCTCAGCGACGAAGACGAACAGGCGATCGAAAGACGTCTTGAAGAGGGCCCGAAGCTCGCCAAGTCCGAGCTGATCGGCCGCGCCAGGCGCATCGAGGATGCGCGCGGGCGCTACGTGCAGTTCGCCAAGGACACGTTCCCCGAACACCTCCGGCTCGATGGGCTCAAGGTCGTCATCGATTGCGCGAACGGCGCGGCCTATCATGTCGCGCCCGAAGCTTTATGGGAGCTCGGCGCAGAGGTGATCCCGATCGGCGTTTCGCCCAACGGGCTCAACATCAACGACGGCTGCGGTTCGACACACCCCCAGGTGCTTCAGGAAACCGTCGTCGCGAGTGGTGCCGACATTGGCCTGGCGCTCGACGGCGATGCCGACCGCCTGATCGTCGTCGATGAGAAGGGACAGATCGTCGACGGGGACCAGCTGATGGCGCTGATCGCGCTCGGGCTGCAGCGGCGAGGCGAGCTCAAGGGCGATGCGGTTGTTGCGACGGTCATGTCCAACCTCGGCCTGGAGCGCAGGCTCGGCGAGGCAGGGCTCAAGCTGCTCAGGACCAAAGTCGGCGACCGCTATGTGCTCGAGGAGATGCGCAAGAGCGGGTGCAACATCGGTGGCGAGCAGTCGGGCCACATCATTCTGGCCGACCATGCGACGACCGGCGACGGGCTTGTGGCCGGTCTGCAAGTGCTCGCTGCTCTCGTCGAAGCGAAGGCGCCGGCGAGCGAGCTTCTGCGCCAGTTCGAGCCGCTTCCGCAGCTGCTCAAGAACGTGCGGTTCAACGGGGGTGCGCCGCTCGAGGTCGACAGCGTGCGCAAACGCATCGCCGCGGCCGAGGCCGAGCTCGAGGGCAGGGGGCGTCTGGTCATCCGCAAGTCTGGCACCGAGCCCTTGATTCGCGTCATGGCCGAAGGAGATGATCCGGCCCTCGTGCAGAGGGTCGTCGACGATATTTGCGAGGCAGTTCAGTCGGCGGCGTGAACCCTTTCTTGGTATTTGTTCGCCAAACGACTTATCCGTGCACATGGAAAATTTCGCTCCGAGGAGCGGAAGCAAGGCGGCGTCGATGACGAAACCCGCCCGCATCCTCATCATCGCCGGCTCGGATTCGAGCGGCGGCGCGGGCATTCAGGCGGACATCAAGACCGTGACGATGCTCGGCGGCCATGCGATGACCTCCATCACGGCGATCACCGCGCAGAACACCGTCGGCGTGACCTCGGTGCACCCGGTGCCGGCGGAGATGATCCTCGCCCAAATCGACGCCGTCGTCAGTGACATTGGCGTCGATGCGGTGAAGATTGGCATGATCGGCGGTTCCTTCGCCGCCGAGCGGGTTGCCAAGCGGCTCCAGCGCCTCAAGGCGGATCAGCCCGAAATGCCGATCGTATTCGATCCCGTCATGGTGGCGACGAGCGGCTCCGTGCTCGCGGACGACGCGACCGTCGCCGCGTTCGGCAAGCTGATGGACGTCTCGACGATCGCCACGCCCAACCTTCCGGAGCTCAAGCGGCTGACGAGCGAGGAAGACCCCGTCGCCGCGGCCCTGCATCTTGTGGGTGCGCACGGCTGCGCCGTTCTGATCAAGGGCGGGCACGAAGAAGGCGATGCCCTCGCGGACGCCCTGATCGAGGAAGACAATATGACGAGCTGGCAGGGTCAGCGGATCGACACGACGAGCACCCACGGCACCGGATGCACGCTCGCCAGCGGCATCGCGTTTTTTCTCGCCCAGGGCGCATCGCTGTCAGATGCGGTGGCGCGCGCGCGCGAGTTCGTCCGCATCGCTCTGCACGACGCTCTCGACATGGGGCGGGGCGCTGGCCCGATCGGGCATTCGCGCGTGCGGCTCGACGTTGGAGACGGACCGCGACTTAACCAGGTCACCGTCACGGGCACGAATTACGAACGTTCAGTCGAGTTCTACCGGAAGGTCGGGCTCAGGCAGATCGTCGACAATCCTCCGGATTATGCACGTTTCGAGAGCGCCGGTGGCGCGACCTTCTCGGTCCAGATCGATCCCGAGGAGAAGATCATCGCCACGACGGCCGTCTATCTCGAATGCGACGATCTCGACGAGCGCGTCGAGCTCCTCGCCCGCAGCGGCCTCGCGTTCGAGCACGGCCCGCGCAATCAGCCCTGGATGTGGCGTGAGGCTCGGCTGCGCGATCCCGATGGGAACATCGTGTTCCTCTACAAGGCCGGCGAAGCGCGCCGTTTCCCGCCGTGGCGGCTGAAGGAGTAATCCACACATTTCGTCATCCCCGCGAAGGCGGGATCCAGCGAACTAGAAAAACTGGGTTCCCGCTTTCGCGGGAATGACGAATAAGCGACTCGATGCCGCGGCGCTGTTCCTTCAAGCTCGAGATCCAATTTCCGCAGCCGCTGGCCGGCGTGGACGAAGCGGGTTGCGCGCCTCTTGCCGGTCCTGTCGTCGCGGCCGCCTGCATCCTCGACCGCGACAAATTCCCGCGCGGGATCGACGATTCCAAGAACCTGCCGATTGACAAGCGCGAGGCCATCTACGCCAAACTGGTGAAGTGCTCGGCCTGGGGTGTCGGCATGGCAACGGTCGAGGAGATCGACCAGATCAATATCTACTGGGCGCGAATGCTGGCGATGACCCGCGCGGTGGAAGCGCTCGGGCTCGAGCCGGCCTGGGTGCTGGTCGATGGCAACGCCTGTCCGAAATGGCAGCGGCCCTCCAAGGCGATCGTAGACGGCGACGCCAAGTGCCGCTCGATCGCCGCGGCCTCGATCATCGCGAAGGTCACGCGCGATCGGATCATGGCCGAGTACGCGCTCCAATATCCGGGCTACGGCTGGGAGCATAACCGCGGCTATCCCACGCCTGATCACCGGCGAGCGCTTCGCGAGCTTGGGGCAACGCCGCTTCACCGGCGAAGCTTCGGGCTCGTCCGGCAGATCGTGCGCGCAGCGGAGGAGCCGGAACTCGTTTTCGAGCAAATCGAGTCTTTCGAGTCACACCCACCAGCGGTTGAGTCCGCACCGAACGCTGTCACTCAAGATGTTGTGGAGCTGCCGCGTTCCGCCGCATAGCAGTAGACCAGCGAAACATTGCGTTAACCCTTGATCGCTTGACCGAGAGTCCCGCGTGACTCACCTTCGCCGGCCGAAGAAGGGGCAAGGGTCAAATGAATCTCATCGCCCGCATTGCGGAGCAGCCGACCTCGTTTCGTCCGGCGCGCTCCCAAAAGCGCGAGCTCCCGCTCGATACGATCCTCGAAGGGAATTGCATCGCGGAAATGGCGCGTCTTCCGGACAAGAGCGTGGACATGATCTTCGCCGATCCGCCGTACAATCTCCAGCTCGGCGGAGACCTGTTCCGCCCCGAGGGCAGCCGGGTCGATGCGGTCGATGACGACTGGGACAAGTTCGACAGCCTTGCGGCGTATGACGACTTCACGCGCGACTGGCTGGAGCAGGCGCGGCGCATCCTGCAGGACGACGGGACGATCTGGGTGATCGGCAGCTATCACAACATCTATCGCGTCGGCGCGCTGCTCCAGGACGCGGAGTTCTGGATCCTCAACGATATCGTATGGCGCAAGTCGAACCCGATGCCGAACTTCCGCGGCACCCGGTTCACCAACGCGCATGAAACTCTTCTGTGGTGCTCGAAGAGCGAGAAGGCGCGCTACACCTTCAATTATCGCGCGATGAAGGCCCTAAACGACGACCTGCAGATGCGCTCCGATTGGCTGCTGCCGATCTGCAGCGGTTCGGAGCGGTTGAAAGGCGATAATGGCTCGAAGGCGCACCCGACCCAGAAACCCGAGGCGCTGCTCTATCGGATCCTGCTCGCCTGCACGAAGCCCGGCGATGTCGTGCTCGATCCATTCTTCGGAACCGGCACGACCGGCGCGGTCGCCCGCCGCCTCGGCCGCCGCTGGATCGGCATCGAGCGCGAGGCTGCTTACGTGAAGGTCGCGCGTGAGCGGATCGCTTCGACCCTGCCCTTGGATGAGAGTGCGATGCGAACGGTTCCCGACAAGCGCGAGCAGCCGCGCGTCGCCTTCGGCGTGCTGGTGGAATCCGGTCTTGTGCCTGCCGGGACGAGGCTGACCGACTCCAAGCGCCGTTGGAGCGCGACGATTCGCGCCGACGGGTCGATCGTCTGCGATTCGCACACGGGTTCCATCCATAAGGTCGGCGCGGCGCTGCAAAACGCGCCGTCATGCAACGGCTGGACCTTCTGGCATGTCGACCAGGACGGCGGGTTGCGGCCGCTCGACGGGTTTCGGCAACAGCATCTCGCGGCGCTATAGCGCGCAATGAAGCGCACGCTCCTTCGTCCAACGGCCTTCGTCGATTCTCCGTTCGGCCATGATGGGAAAGTGGCGCGGCTTGCCGGCGGCCTGAACTGGTTCGCGGCGGTCGAGCTGATCCGCGTTGAAGGAAGCCGCCGGGTCGCGACCGAGTTGGTGCCCATCGAAAATGTTGACAGCCGGTTTGACGATGACATGGCGAGCCAGTGGCGCGCGCTGACCGGCGCTCGTGAGCCGCTGCAGCTCGGTGAGCGGACGATCCGCCTCGACCAGCCGCAAGTAATGGGGATTATCAACGCGACGCCGGACAGCTTTTCGGACGGCGGTCAGTTCCCTGATGCGGCCGCCGCGGCGGAAGCCGGCGCGGAGATGGCCGGCCAAGGCGCCGCGATCATCGATGTCGGCGGCGAATCGACGCGCCCAGGCGCCAAGCTCGTGTGGGAAGGCGACGAGATCGAGCGCATCGTGCCGGTGATCCGTCAGCTGGCGCTCGGCGGAGCAGCAGTCTCGGCCGACACGCGCAAGGCCGACGTCATGGCGGCAGCGCTCGAGGCCGGCGCGCGCATGATCAACGACGTGTCGGCTTTGACTTATGACGGCCGTTCCGCTGGAATCCTTGCTTCGTCGTCCGTGCCGGTGATCCTGATGCATCACCAGGGCGCGCCTGAGACCATGCAGCAGAACCCGCGATATGACGACGTGCTGGTCGAAGTTTACCAGTGGCTCGAGGAAAGGATCGCCGCCGCCGCGAGCGCGGGCATCGCGCGGGAACGGATCCTCGTCGATCCTGGGTTCGGCTTTGGCAAGAATGTCGCGCACAATCTTGAGCTGATGAACGGCCTCGCCTTGTTCCATTCGCTCGGCTGTCCGATCGTGGTGGGAGCAAGCCGCAAGCGCACGATCGGCGCACTTTCCGGGGAGGCACCCACCGACCAGAGGCTCGGCGGAAGCATCGCTCTCGCACTAAAGGCGGCGGAGCAGGGCGTGCAGATCGTTCGCGTGCACGACGTGTTCGACACTGTGCAGGCGTTGAAGGTCTGGCGCGGCCTCAGAGACCAGGCGCTGACGCCGCGGCTCTAGGCGGCAGTGTCGATGCCGAGGTCGCCGAGCTTCCGGTAGAGGGTCGAGCGGCCAATGCCGAGGCGACGCGCGACTTCGGTCATGCGGCCGCGGTAATGGCCGATCGCAAGGCGGATGATGTCCGCCTCGATTTCTTCGAGCGGCCGAAGATGGCCCTCGCTGGTGTAGAGTGTGACTGCTGGCGCGCCGGCGATGGCCTCCTCGCTGCGCGCTTCGCTCAGCGTCGGCGCGAAGTCCGTGCGCCGGCCCGAGTAGCGCGACTGAATGGCGATGTGCGGGAAATGCTCGGCGGTGAGCGATTGTCCGTCGCACTGCAGCGCGGCCCGAAACAGCACGCTGGCCAGCTGGCGCACGTTGCCAGGCCAGCCATAGCGGATCAGTATCGCGAGCGCGTCATTGCCGATCGTGAGCGGACGCAGTCCCGTCTGGTCCGACAGGCGATTGAGGAAGTGCCGCGCAAGCGCCGGGATGTCGCTGCTCCGTTCCCGCAGCGGCGGCAGCGTCACGGTCGTGGCGCCGATCCGCTCGGCGAGGCCGGGATGGAAATCCTCCGGCAGCGGATGGCTGCTGGTCGCGATGATCCGGACGTCGACCGACTGGCTGCCGTTGAGACCAACGGGACGCACTTCGCCGGTGGCCAGCACGCGATCCAGAGTCTCCTGGGTGGCTGCCGGCAGCGCGCCGATCTCATCGAGCAGGAGCGTTCCGGTGTCGGCATGGACGAGCTTGCCGACTTTGGGAGCGAATGCGCCCGGGAATGCGCCTTTCTCGTGGCCGAACAATTCGCTGTCGATGATGTTGGCGGCGATCGCCTTGCAATCGAGCGACAGCAGCGGCCCCTTCGCACGAAGGCTCGCAGCGTGGATTGCGCGTGCGATCGTTTCCTTGCCGGTGCCCGGCTCGCCGATAATGAGGATGGGGAGGCGATTGCGCGCGCCCTTGGCGGCAACCGCAAGCGCGGCGCGGAACTGCGGCGCCGCTCCGACGAGCTGCTCGAGCGCGAGCTGCGGCGCGAGCTTCTCCGAGACTGGCGCGAGCTCGCCCGCACCCTTGCGGCGGTCGGAGTTCGCCGCGAGTGCCTCGAGCAGACGTTCGGGAGCCACCGGCCGAACCAGGAAATCGGAAGCGCCGGCGCGCATCGCTTCGACAGCCACCGTCACTGTGTCGCCATGCGAGAGGACGATCACCGGGAGCTTGTCGCGCTTCTCGCGGAGCACTGCGATCAGTCCCGGGCCACGCTCGACGTCCCAGCTGCCGAGCAGTACGGCTCGAACGTCGCGCCCGTGCGGAGCCTGGAGAAGCGCGATTGCGGCCTCCTGGTCTGGAGCGCCGACGACGCTCCAGCCGGCACGCGCCGCGATCGCCGAAATGAGCCGGCGTTCGTCGACGTCCGTGTCGAGCAGCAGCAAAGTGCGGGTCGGTTCTTCGCGCATGGGTACCCTTCAGCCCCTAAGCTACGGGAGAAGGGGTAAATTCCGCCTTAAGCGATGGATGCCTGACGTTCAGGCTTGGGCGGCGCGTTCGGCGTTGTTATGGACCGCCCGAGCGATAACTCCGAAAAGGGATTCTCATGGCCGAAGAAGAAGAGCCGCTGCTGGCAAGTCCCCCGACGCAGGAAGTGGCGGTGCATGTCCGCGACTATGAGAAGTTCACCCGGATGATGAAGTGGGGCGCGATCACCTGCCTGATCATTGGTTTGATCGTCCTGCTGATCCTCAAGAGCTAATTCGCCCAGCGCATGAAGATCGCGGTGCTCAAGGAAGCGGCGGGGGAGACTCGCTGCGCCGCCATTCCCGAAACCGTGAAGAAATTCATTGCGCTCGGAGCGGCCGTGGCCGTCGAGAGAGGTGCGGGCCAATCCGCGTCGGTCCCTGATGGCGACTTTGAGGCAGCCGGCGCTAGCGTCGGAACCCGCTCGGATGTCCTCAAAGGCGCAGGAATCATCCTGTGCGTCAACGGCCCAGACCCCGCGACGCTCAAGGGCGCGGAGAACGGCGCGCTGCTGGTCGGAGCTCTGGATCCGGCGAAACGGCGGGATGCAATTGACGGCTATGCCGCGGCGGGCATCGAAGCGCTTGCAATGGAATGGATGCCCCGCATCACTCGCGCGCAGTCAATGGATATTCTCTCATCGCAATCGAACCTCGCGGGTTACAAGGCGGTAGTCGATGCGGCGGCCGCTTACGGCCGGGCCTATCCGATGATGATGACCGCAGCCGGGACGATCAGTCCCGCCAAGGTTTTCGTGATGGGCGTCGGCGTCGCCGGGCTCCAGGCGATCGCCACGGCCCGCCGGCTCGGCGCCCAGGTCAGCGCGACGGACGTGCGCTCGGCGACGAAAGAGCAGATCCAGTCGCTCGGCGCGAAGCCGATCTTCGTCGAGAAGGTTGCGGGTATCGAAGGCGAGGGCGCGGGCGGTTATGCGACGGAAATGTCGGAGGAATATCAGAAAGCGCAAGCCGAGCTGGTGTCCGGGCACATCGCCAAGCAGGACATCGTCATCACGACCGCGTTGATTCCGGGGAGGCCCGCACCGCGACTGATCTCCGACGTCCAGGTCGCCACCATGCGCCCCGGCAGTGTCATCGTCGATATGGCGGCAGATGCGGGCGGCAATGTCGAAGGGACCGTGGCCGGGGAGAGAATCGTGAAGCACGGCGTCACGATCATCGGCGCGTCGAACCTGGCGCGCAGCCTGGCAGCGGACGCGTCCGCTCTGTTCGCGCGGAACCTCTACAATTTCCTCAGCGCCTTCTGGGACAAGGAGCAGGGGCGGCTGGTGCTTCCGGACGATGACGAGATCGTCAAAGGCATCCGGCTGACAAACGGCGGCAAGGTGGTTCACGAGCGCCTGACGGCTGCGGCCTGAGGCGTGGCGAACACCAGCGACATCCTCGTCATCGGTGGCGGCATCGCGGGCCTTTCTGCTGCCGCGGAGATCTCGAAAGATGCGCGGGTAACCGTGCTCGAAGCCGAGGAGCAGATCGGCTACCACTCCTCCGGGCGAAGCGCGACGATGGTTCATTACGCACTGGGTGACCGGCTCGTGCGTGCCCTGACGCTGGCAAGCCGTCCTTTTTTTGAGTCTCCGCCCGACGGTTTCACCGATGTGCCGCTCGGCCGCACCATGCCGGTGCTGGTGCACGCCCGCGAAGACGAGCGTAAGGCGCTGGACGCACTCGAAGCGGAGATCAGCGTCTTCGCTGACCTGGAGCGGCTCGACGCGAAGGAGGTGCACGATCTTTGTCCTTTGCTGAAGGACGATGCGGTCCATGGAATCGCTGACCGCGACGGCATTCGGCTCGATCCGCACGCTCTGCTCCAGGGCAATTTGCGCCGAGTTCGAACGAATGGTGGCGAGCTGCACACGGAAGCGCGCATTGTATCGATCGAGCCTCAGTCAGGTGCATGGTCGGTGACGACCGAGAAAGGGGACACCTACTCGGCCCCCGTGCTGGTGAACGCCGCGGGCTCCTGGGCGGATCGAATTGCAGGTCTTGCCGGCGTCGAGCCGATCGGTCTTCAGCCTCTGCGTCGGACCATCATCACCTTCGACGCTCCGCCAGGCACGGATCTCGACCGACTGCCGTTTGCCAAGACGATCCGCGATGAGCTCTATTTCGCGCCGGAGAGCGGGCGTTTGTTCGCCTCACCGATGGACGAGGTTCCGAGCGAGCCAAGCGATGCCCAGCCGGACGAATATGAGGTCGCGCTCGCCGCCTACCGGATGGAAGAGCGGACCACGGCCGAGGTTCGGCAGATCCATAGCAAATGGGCTGGGCTGCGGACCTTCACGCCTGATCGCCATCCTGCGGCAGGCTTTGCTTCCGAGACCGAAGGTTTTTTCTGGCTGGCAGGCCAAGGTGGGTTCGGGCTTCAGACCTCACCGGCGATGGCGCGGATCGCCGCGTCGCTGATCTTGCGAACCGATTGGCCATTGCCCGACGTATCTGCCGAGGATCTAAGTCCCGGCCGCTTCGCCCGGCAGCCGGCATAGATCGACCCACCGCTCTCCAACGAGCTCGAACAGGCGCTCGGTCGGGACCTCCACCGACGTGTTGAGCGAGCCGCCCGCGGGATAGACGATCTCGAACGCCTGCAGCGAAACATCGAGGTAGACGGGAAGGGTCTCCTTCAGTCCGAATGGGCAAACGCCGCCGACCGGATGGCCGGTCACCTCCAGCGTCTCCTCCGCTCCGAGCATCCTTGGGCGGGCGCCGAATTCGTCCTTGCACTTCCGGTTGTCGAGACGCGCGTCGCCTCGCGCCACAAGGAGGAAGAGATGCTCCCCAGCGCGAACGGCCAGCGTCTTGGCGATCATGCCTGGTTCGACGCCTAACGCCCTCGCTGCAGTCTCTACGGTCGCCGTGCTGCCCTCGACCTCGATCATGCGAAGGTCCGGCGCGCGCGTCGCTAGCCAGGCTCGGACCGATTCGAGGCTCATTCGCCGATCAGGTGGAGCGCGATCTGCCGCTCCGGCGTGTTGCGGCGGTGCTCGAACAGGAAGATCCCCTGCCAGGTACCCAATGCGAGCCGCCCGTGTGCAATGGGAATCGTCAGCTGTGTCTGGGTGAGCGCTGAGCGAAGATGGGCGGGCATGTCGTCGGGGCCTTCGTCGCGATGTTCGTAAGGACCGTTCTCCGGCGCGATCCGGGAGAAATAGGCTTCAAGGTCTCGGCGTGCGGCAGGTGCCGCATTCTCTTGAATGACGAGCGAGGCCGAGGTGTGGCGGCAGAATAGAGTCAATACTCCGTCCTGAATCCCGGTGCCCTCGACCCAGCCGCAAACATCACCTGTGAATTCGTGGAGCCCCGGCCGGGGTGCACGAATGGTGAGAGCATGGGCGGCCTGCCTGAGCATGTTCGCGGCCTAGCCTGCTTCGTCCCAAACGAAAACGCCCGCCGAAACCGGCGGGCGTTCGATCAATTCAGGGCAGAGGCCTCAGCCACTTGCTCCGGCGTTGTCCCAACCCGAACCCATCAACCAGCTCCAGAAACCACGCTGAGCTTTGGTGCGCTTCATTTTGCAACCCCCATTCACCGACCGATTCGGCATGGTGAACAATATTGCTTAAGCGGAATGGTTAGCAACACGGTAACCAAGAAATTCTGTGTCCAGAAATGGGACTGGGACTGAAGCAGCCAGCTAGAAATGCGAACGCCCGCCGCGGGGCGGGCGTCCTTAACTCTTTGATTTACTGGTTCGAAGCTCGAACGGCCAGGATCTTCAGCCGCTCGCTCCGGCGTTGTCCCAGCCGTGGCCCATCAGCCAGCTCCAGAAACCGCGACCGGCTTTGGTCTTCTTCATTTCCGTGCCCCTTTGTTCCAACTGCGATTCGGCAGATGGGAGGCATATTAACGTTAATCGGTATGGTTATCAAACGATTAACCTTTATTAACGCGACGCCGTCTGAACGGAGCGCGAGTCCGGCAGCGGGTCAAGCTGAAGAAAGGGACCGCAAACCGGTCCGCTTGAGGATCGTGGAACGCCTTAGGCGGCGGTGCGCTTCCGCTCGGCCGCGATCCTCTTGGTCAGGCTTTCGAGGCTCATCGGCCTGCCAATCGCGTAACCCTGCGCGATATCGCAGCCGAGGTCGACAAGGATGTCGAGCGTGTCATGATGCTCCACGCCTTCTGCAACGACCTTGCGGTCGAGCGAATGCGCAAGGCCGATCGTCGACTGCACCATCAACCGGTCGCTGCGGTTATCGACGATGCCTTTGACGAAGCTCTGGTCAATCTTGATCTCGTTCGCCGGGATCTTCTTCAGATATTCGAGGGTCGACAGGCCGGTCCCGTAATCGTCGATCGAGATCTTGACGCCGAGCTCGCGAAGCCGCGCGATCATGTCGAAGCCTTCGCCGGTGCCGGCTAGAGCCGCGGTCTCGGTGAGCTCGAGGGTGAGGCGATCCGGACTGAGGCCGTGGCGGGCGAGCAGGGCCGCGAGCCGCAGTGTGAAACCCTTGTCCCCGAGCAGCCGGGCCGAGAGATTGACTGCAATATCGAAATCGCCGCGCTTGTTGATTTGCGCCGCCGCGGCGACAGCTTTCTCAAGGACGAAATCGGTGAGCTTGCCGATCCGGTTGTGTTGCTCGGCCGCGGCCACGAACTCGGTTGCGGCAATCGGGCCCTTTTCCGGGTGAGTCCAGCGCGCGAGCGCCTCGGCTCCCACGATCCGGCGGGTCGAAAGCTCGAGCTTCGGCTGGTAGGCGACCCAGACCTCGCCCTTGTCGATCGCGCTGTCGAGCTGGCTGAGAATGGAGAGCTTCCACGATGCATCCTCGAGCGTCTCCGGCTCGTGATACTTCCATTTGAGGCCATCGTGGGCCGCTTCTTCGGCCGCCACGAGGGCGCTGGAGAGTCGGCTTGTGAGGGATCTGCCACTTCCGACCTCGACACCGAACGCAATAGTGAGGTCGATCGACAGCGCGCCCACCTTCGCCGGATTGCGGAACAAGGCGTAGAGCGCCTCCAGGTGATTGCCGACGGGCTTCTTCGGGTCCTCGAACCAGGCGAAGATGCCGCCGTCACCTTGGTACAGGGTGCGGTTCGGAGCGCCGACGGATAGTCGGGAGACGATCTGCTCGACCAGCTTGAGCTCGGATCCCTGCGGAAGGCTGGCGACGATTTCGTCGTAGTTCATCACCCGTGCGGCGATCAGGGCCTGCTTGCGGCCGTCGCGGTCTGCCCGGAAGGCATTGAGGTTGGGCAAGCTCGAGACCGGATCGATGAATCCGCGGAGGCGATAGCGCCGCCAGGCGAGTACCGTCACGACAGTCAACTGAACGAACAACGCCGGCGTGATGTCGACGAAGATCTCGTGGGCTTCGAGAACGATCGGAACGCACAGCACCAGAACCGCCGAACCACCGAGGATCAGGCTGCGGTGCAAGAAGCGATCGCGAAGCAAGGCGAGCGCGGCTGTGCCGAGGGCCAGTACGAAGGCAAGGAACCAACCCAGATCGACCGGGGTGCCGTTCCTCAGCGTCTCCGCGCCGATCACGTGGACGTAAACGCCACCGGCGCGTCCATAGCCGGGAACGAAATAGCGATCGCCGATGACGCCCGTATCGGCGCCGACCAGCACTTCCTTGCCCCGCAATTCCTTTGCGCCGACTTTGCCGCCGAGCACGTCGGCGGCGGAAACCGCCGGGATGCTCGAGAAACGGACGGAATAATCGACCGGGTAAGCGGCGCCCGGTTTGGCGGCTACGCCGGCCATCGCCGCCGAGAGCGACGGAATCGACTGACCCTGGATCGTGGCGCCGTAAGGCAAGTGCCAGGACGAGCTCTGGTAATTATATTCGACGCTGATCCACGCTTCGTTGGAGTATCGGGCGAACAGCGGGAGCGGACGCAGGTCCGATCGACGGCCGTCGGCAACTGTCGAGCGTGTGGCTAGCGTTACCTTACCCGAGCGTTTCAGCGCCTCTGCAAATGCACGGTCCGACTGCTCGTCCGTTGGAAACGGGAAGGTGACGTCGAAGTAGATGCCCTTCGCGCCCGCTTCGGTGAGCCGATCGACGAGGCGGGCATGGACCCGCCGGGACCACGGCCAATTTCCGTATCGGCGCAACGACTCGTCATCGATCTTGACGACGACGATCTGGCCGCTGGCGTTGTGCTCGTGAAAGCCGTTGCGCGCGACGCGAAGCCAATCCTCCGCGACCTCGCCGAATCCGATGAGACCGAAAATCAGCCCGGCAAGCGCCGTCCACAGCAGCAGCTTCCAGGGCGGCGGCTCTGAAACCTGTTTCGGGCTCTTCGGCACCTGAGCGAAAATCCTTCGAAGCTTCGCGCCACGCATGCGCGCGAAAAGGTTAGGAATTCGCTAACCGCATCATGATTAACAACCGAGTTGCGCCATCCGGCACTCGACAGTGGGGACCCGACCCGCCACTAATGCGCGGCAGTTCTCGGGAGGGGCCATGGACTTCATCTCCATCCTGTCGATTTTCGTGCTTGCGTGCTTCGTCGGCTACTACGTCGTCTGGTCGGTCACTCCGGCTCTGCACACGCCTTTGATGAGCGTCACCAACGCGGTTTCCTCGGTCATTGTTGTGGGCGCGCTGATCGCGGCGGTTGCCGCGGGAAGCGCGACATCGAAATGGCTCGGCCTCGCAGCCCTTGCACTGGCGAGCGTGAACATCTTCGGCGGCTTCGCCGTCACTCAGCGGATGCTCTCGATGTACAAGAAGCGGGAGCGCAGGGATGGGTGAAGCCGCAGCGCACGCTCAGCCCGCATGGGTGCTCCTCGCCTACCTGATCGCTGGCGTTTGCTTCATTCTGGCGCTGCGGGGCTTGTCTTCGCCGGAAACGAGCCGCCGGGGCAATCTGACCGGCATGATCGGCATGGCGATCGCCGTCGGCACGACGCTCGCGACGCACTCGCTCGCTTCGTTGCCGGAAATCGTCGTTGCCATTTTGATCGGCGGCGCCATCGGCCTGCTCACCGCGCGCAAGATCCAGATGACGGCGATGCCGCAACTGGTCGCGGCCTTCCACAGCCTGGTCGGCATGGCCGCGGTGCTCGTCGGAGCCGCCGCTTACCTGAACCCGGAAGCATTCGGGATCGCCGTTCGGATCACGCCAATCCTCGGACCGTCGATCATCAGCATCTATCCTGCCAGCC